>ERZ1047472.2790-NODE-2790-length-11998-cov-7.104580_pt1 | contig 11998 bp, 7 predicted proteins | sample MGYA00383095_ERZ1047472 | MGnify/ENA primary metagenome ERZ1047472 (study PRJEB29581, sample SAMEA5548365) | metagenome | biome: marine; feature: coastal; material: water | depth 1 m | study: Short-term variability in the microbial, nano- and picoplankton...
GTGATAAAATGGATGTTCAGGGCCTTAAAGTGCTCGTCATAGACGACAGTAATACGATTAGACGTACGGCAGAAACCCTGCTTGCCAAAGCGGGTTGTGCCGTTTCTACCGCGTCGGACGGTTTTGATTCTCTTGCCAAAATCGTCGATATCAATCCCGATATAATTTTCGTCGATATTATGATGCCGCGACTCGATGGCTATCAAACCTGCGCACTGATTAAAAACAATCCCGATTTTAAATCCATTCCCGTCATTATGCTCTCAAGCAAAGACGGCCTTTTTGACAAGGCCAAGGGGCGCATTGTTGGAGCAGACGATTACCTGACAAAACCATTTGGCCGGGCAGAGCTGCTCGATGTGCTGGACAAATTTATTCAAAACTAAAAAGGACTTAGAGGTTGGATCATGGCAAAAATATTGATTGTGGATGACTCTCCCACAGAGACATATAAATTAACAAATATTCTTGAGCGCAATGGATTCTCCGTTCTCTCTGCAGACTCTGGTGAGCAGGGCGTTAATCTGGCAAAAGACGAGCAGCCAGATGTGGTACTGATGGATATAGTAATGCCGGGGCTGAATGGATATCAGGCCACTCGCCAGCTGAGCCGAAGTAATGAGACCAAGCATATCCCGGTCATTATTGTCACCGCCAAGAACCAGCAGGCCGATCAGGTTTGGGGTGAGCGACAGGGTGCCAAGGGCTATCTGGTAAAGCCGATTGACGAAAAACAGTTAGTGTCGGCTATCAGCGCCGTGCTGAACTAGGGGTCATGGCAGTGAGCAAGGGTATCTTCCCGGCCATAAGCAGTATTGCCAGCCGTTTCACAAAGACGTCCAGCGGTCTGCCGGCACAGAAGGAAATTGTTGAGACCCGCAAGCTAGTTGGCTTTTCTCTATTTGGCGATAACTATGTAATTCCTCTCAATGAATTGAGCGAAGTGCTCGATGTGCCGGAATGTACCAAGTTGCCGAGAGTTAAATCCTGGGTTCGCGGGTTAGCCAATGTTCGCGGACGACTACTGCCGATTATCGACCTCGCCGATTTCCTCAGCGGATCGCTGGCCGGTTCGGTCAGGGAGAGACGAGTACTGGTAGTAGATAGGGAAGGCATTTATGTCGGGTTGATTGTCGACGCAGTCCAGGGGATTAAATCCTTGGCGGTAGATCAGTCTAGAGAGGTGCGCAAAAACGATCCACTGGCTCATTTTATCGACGGTAGCTTTAGCGAAGGCAATAGAAATATACCGCTTTTGTGTGTGCAAAAGCTGATTGAGGACGGTCAGTTTTTGAATGTTTCGGTGTAGAGGAATCGAGTGCCGCAGCGCGCCATAAACATAGCAATACAGAATCAATTTGGAGGATTACATGAAAAAAGACGCCGGGAAAGGATCGCCATTTCGCACCTTAATAATTATCTTTGGTATTGCCTGCATAATGTTAGGCACCTACAGCGCCATAGAGGTTAGCCGCCAGGTCAAAAGCGATCAGAGCAATATTCAAAGAATTGCAGACCTTCGGGTCAGTGCTTTGAGAATTACCCAGCTTGGGGAAGATGCCAGCGCCGCCAATGAAGATGCTTTTGACGCCCTCAACAATCTCAACAGCGAGATGACTCAAGACTGGGATCAGCTGAGTAAACACCTCTATGAACAGGGGGAGATTTCCCGGCCACAGATTCAGTCCGTAGCAGATAGCTGGAGTGCGGTAAGTGACAAACTCAGGGTGTTAGCCGATAACCGTGAAACAATCTTATTTGTCTCGCAAGTGGCCCGCGAACTCAATGCAAAACTACCGCTTGTGCAGGATAACTCAGGCCAGGTGGTGGATGTGCTGATCGCCCAGTCGGCACCTGCAGGACAGATCGCTATTGCCCAGGAGCAGCTGTGGCTTGTCGAGCGAATCGGTCGCAATATTGACAAGATAATCTCCGCTAGTAGTGATGCCAGTGTGGCTGCCGACCAATTTAAAAGTGACTCAAATGTCTTTCGCGACACATTGGATTCGATGAAAAATGGTAACTTTATTCTCGGTATTACTAAGGTTACGGATAAAGAGGCGCTCGCCAGTATCGATCAAATTCAACAGTCGTTTGATGTGGTCGCCAATGATATCGACAGAATCTATGAATCTGCAGATGATCTGACCATCGCGCGTAATTCAGCAGCAGCTCTGTTGGGTGATGTACCGATATTACTGACAAAATTTGATACCTTGGATAATACCGTAGCGGATTTGAATACCTCTGATAAACGAATCTTTAACAATGCCACTACTCTGATTGCAGTCGCCGGATTTTTTACCGCTTTGATTATATTGGGCTTTATTAACATCAGGACGACAAGACGCAACCTGATTGCCTCCGAGCAGATCAAAGACAAAAATCAGCAGTCAATACTGCGGCTGCTCGACGATATATCTGATCTGGCAGATGGTGATTTGACTGTCGAGGCAACAGTAACAGAAGACTTTACCGGAACCATTGCCGACTCGATTAATTTTGCAATTGCCGAGCTGAGAAGCCTCGTGGAAAACGTTGCCAGCTCATCGGCTAAGGTAACCGGTTCTGCAGATGCAACGCGGGCGACATCGCTGCAGTTGGCACAGAGTGCCGAGCATCAGGCGCAGGAGATCGCCGGTGCATCAGCGGCGATTAATGAAATGGCAATAACCATTGATCAGGTTTCCTCCAATTCGGCCGAGTCGGCGGCGGTAGCAGAGCGATCGGTATCCATTGCAAAAAATGGGGCATTATTGGTACGCAATACCATCGACGGTATGGACACAATTCGCGAGCAGATTCAGGACACCGCAAAGCGCATTAAGCGTCTGGGGGAGAGCTCTCAGGAGATCGGCGATATCGTTTCACTGATTAACGAGATTGCCGACCAGACCAATATTCTCGCTCTGAATGCGGCAATCCAGGCGGCCATGGCCGGTGAGGCCGGCCGCGGTTTTGCTGTTGTGGCGGATGAGGTGCAGCGGCTTGCGGAGCGCTCTGCTACAGCGACTAAACAGATTGCTGGATTGGTGAAAACCATTCAGACCGATACTAACGAAGCGGTGAACTCGATGGAGCAGACAACCGCAGAGGTTGTTAAAGGCGCCGAACTCGCCAACAGTGCCGGTACTGCTCTGGAAGAAATTGAAACTGTATCCACCAGCCTGGCAGAGTTGATTCAGGATATTTCCGAGGCGGCTAAGCATCAGGCTACTACTTCCTCTCATATTTCCAACACGATGAATGTTATTCAGGAAATTACCTCGCAAACCCTTTCCGGGACCAACGACACGGCCAACTCAATTGGCGAGTTAGCTGACATGGCCGTTGAAATGAAAGACTCGGTCAGTGGCTTTATTCTCCCCGGCAAAGATACTGATGAAGAAGTTGTCGCTAGCGACGAACCAATTGCGCTGAATGAGTTGGATGACGGTTCTCTGGGCAATTTATTTGCTGTGGCGGAGACGCCGGAAAATAACCATAGCGACGTGCCTGAAGAATCCGACGACAGCGATCAAGCCTTTATCCAGGATAAAAGTGAGATGCCTGATTTCAATTTTGTATCGCCAGAGATTACTCAACCTGAACAACTCGATGAAGATATGGAAGTCGACGAGGGGGAAGAGCTCGAGAATCTCGAGGAATTTGAGGCGGAAATTGAAGCGCTGCTGACCGAGAACGATCAGCGCAGTTAGGGAGCGGGTGGATATAGAGTTGCCTGTGGCTAATAGAATGGAGAACCCAATCAGCCAGCATAGTAATTGTGGTTACGTCGATATCTGGAAAGCGACTATCGAAGAGCGCACCGGCGTGCAAATTACGCCGGATCGTGAAAGAGCGCTGATGCTATTGCTTGAACGCAGAATGAAAGCGCTGGATGCCCGGGATATTGATCAGTATATGAGCGATGCCCTGGACATAACCAGAGGCGCACAGGAGTGGAGTGGCCTAATTGACAGCCTGCTGGTTAAAGAGACCAGCTTTTTTCGTCACCGGCCCTCTATGGGCTATGTGCGGTCCTGGATCAGGGATGCCGTCAGGACGCAGTCTTTTACTGGACCGCTGTGGATATGGAGCCTGGGATGCTCAACCGGTGAAGAGGCTTACTCGTTGGCGATCACCGTTGAACAGGCGATGAAGGCCGAGGGCCACGAACCGCACTATGGCATTATTGGTACAGATATAAGTCGCGAGGCAATTTTTCAAGCGCGCCGAGGGATCTACCGCGAGAGTAAAATGGCGCTGATTGAAAAGCCTGTCAACAGCGCTTATTTCGATCCGGTTGGTAGTGGATTATGGCGTGTAAAAGCGGATATTCGTCGCCGAGTCTGTTTTTTAAAGAGCAATATTTTGACTGATGGATCGCCTCTTATAAGGCGCAAAATGCATATGATCTACTGTCAAAATATGTTGATTTATTTTCGTCGCTGGAAGCGTCGAGAGATTATTGGCCAGCTGAGCAATCGCCTAGATCATCGGGGTTGCCTTATGCTGGGATTGGGTGAGCTGAGCGGTTGGCTGCCGAGCGGATTTACACGCGTCACCCAGCGCAATATTCAGGCCTATATCAAGGATAAGACTGTTGAACAGGGAGAAGCTCGATGAGCAGTGTTCATGGAAAAAGGGTTCATGAAGAAGAGATTCATGAAAATCAATTACAGGTAAAAAATGTAAAAACCTTTACCGGTCTTGAATGGCTTGTTGGCGAAATCGAAAATAGCCTGCAATCGGCCTTCAATGAATTAGAAGCATTTACACACAACAATAGTGACGAGACAAAAATACGTTTTTGTCTCGGCCATCTGCATCAGATTACCGGGTCTTTTAAAATCCTCCAGTGCGAAAGCTGTATTCTTCTAGTCGAAGAGATGGAAGCGCTCACCCAGAAGATTCTCGATAAGAAAATTTCCAATATCAATGAAGCCTGTGAAATTCTTGTCCAGGCAATTATTAAGCTACCTATTTATCTCAGGCAAATACTTTCCAGCAGAGAGGATCATCCAGAGGCGCTGATTATACTGCTCAATGATTTGCGGGCTGCACAGGGCTTGGCGCTAGTCTCTGAAGGTATTTTATTTTCGCCCGATTTAACGGCTATTGAAGATGCATCTCAGCCAGAAACTCCTATAAATCCAACTGAGGTGGCTGATCTAATCAAGCGTCTGCGCCAGATCTATCAGTTGTCATTAATCAAATTGATTAAAGGCGAGGACAAAAGTAAAAACTGCGCCAATGTGATAAAAGTTTTGCAGCGAATGCAGGAGCTATCCAAAGGCAGCTGGCGTGAAGAGCTATGGCGCATTGCGCGGCAAATCCTCGGTTTAGTTTCTTCTCGTGAAGTCAATTTTAGTATCGCCCTGAAAAAACTTTTCCGAGCTCTAGATAGTCAACTAAAAAGGCAGGCCAAAGAAACACTCTCCGGTGAAAGCTGCGATACAGATTCTAGCCTGCTAAAAAATCTCCTCTATTACCTGACTACCATCGAACCCAATACTGAAGAGCTCAGGGCGATATGGGCTGACTACAGTCTGACCGAGGCGTTTCCTTCAGGGGAAGTGAACCCCGAAGGTGGTCGACTGATGCCGCAGTACGACCCGCTAGTGGTTCGTGCCCTGGTCAGTGCAATTCAGGGTGAGTTGGCAAATGTGCGATCAGCACTGGAGCGCTTTTCGCTGGAGGGAGGTCTCTCCACTGATGATGTTCGCGATAGCCTCCCGGTATTGCTCAGCATGGCCGATTCTTTAGCTTTGGTCGGTCAGGGAAAATTGCGCGATGCGATCAGTAAGGTGGAACAAAAATTACGTCAGATTTTTATCGCCGATGGCACCGGTATTAATGATGAGGATGTTATCAGCACAGTGCAGAGCCTCACCGAAATCGAGCTGGCCTTAAATGCCTGGGCAGCGAGGCCGGACAAGTTTTCTGACAGCGTCGATCTCGATAGCCAGCAAAATCAATTCGAATACAACAGTGCAACCCAGAGCCTCTTAGCTGAATCGCGAACCGGTATTGAGCGCATCAAAGAAGCTGTTGTTGAATTTATAAATTCACAGTGTGATCTTCAGCTGCTAGCGCAATTGCCGACTATGTTCCAAGAGCTGCAGGGTGCGCTGGATATTATTGGCCTGAACAGAGCGGCGGCGGTGATCGATGGCTGTTTAAAATATGTACAAGAGGTGCTGATTAATCAGGAGCGCACTGTGGAATGGCACGCGCTCGACACTTTTGCCGATGCCATCACCATTGTTGAATACTACCTTGAGCAGTTTGATGGAGAGACAACTGGCCATCAGCAAGATGTTTTAGCAGCAGCAGAAGAGAGTATTCTCGCGCTTCTAGAAGGCCGATCCGCTGAACCGTCAATGGAAGTCGATAGAGGGCTTCATGCTAAACCTGAAGAGATTCTCGAAGAGCTGGTCGAACTGCAAGAATTTCACGACAGTGATAAAACTGAGATATCGACAGACACAGGTAATCAGAGCCAAGAGTCAGCGTCCACAGCTAGCGATGATAACGAAGTTGTTGATGATGAGATTATCGAAATATTTATTGAAGAGGCGGAAGAGGTTTTAGAGAGCCTAAATACCCTGTTTCCGCTATGGAAAGATCAGCCTCAATCGAAAGACCAGCTTGCAGATATCCGTCGAGCTTTCCATACCCTCAAGGGCAGCGGACGTATGGTCGGTGCCGAGGATATTGGCGAGTTGGCATGGGCAGTTGAGGACATGCTAAACCGCGTGCTCGATGGGCGTATTCGCGGCTGTGCAGCGATGATTGAATTGGCAGGGCAGAGCATTCAGCGTATGCCGTCATTGATCACGGCCTTTGCGCAAAAGCGCCCGACACCTGGCACAGAGATCAATCGGCAAATAATCGCCAGCGCAGGACGGCTTGCTAGAGGAGAGGCCCCCGAGCCATTGCCTGAGAGTTGTGAAGCTGTGGAGAGTGTCTCGCAAGATCAAGCGACTGACGCTGAGCCAGAGGAAATTGAAAATACAGAGATCGATGCTTCCACCGTTCATGCTGAAGAACAGCGGGCGGAGGAAACAGAACCCGAGGTTTTGGAAGAGAATGATGGAGCATCGGGTGCAGCCATATCATTCAGCGAAGATATTGAACAAGGTGTTTGCCAGGAAGAAGAGCATGAGGCAATACTGCTGGAAATCTTTTTCAATGAGGCTCAGGCGCACTTAAAAACCATTGATGATTTTGTTACCGCAACCCGCAGTATGGCACCACTGTATGCAGTACCGCCGCTGTCATTACAGAGAGCACTGCATACTTTGAAGGGCACCGCAGAGATGGCTGATTTTTTCGAGCTCAGTGAGCTGGTCGCCCCGCTGGAAGAGTTTATAAAAGAGCTTCACCATCACCATATTTATCTCGACGAAGATATCGTTCATCTTGTTGAAGATGCCGCAGCCTTTTTCCGCAGCACATTAACCAGAATGACCGGCGGAGATGCCGCCCCTCGGGAAGACTTGCCAATATTTCACGCCCGTCTCACAGAACTGCGGAAAAAAGCCGTTGGCCATCTTTTAAATCGCGGCGACAATCAGGGCAATGGTAAGGATTTTTCTGCAGTCAAAAAACTGATGGCAGAGGGATTGCTGTCACTGCAAAACTACTCACAGCTATACGCTAGCCTGCAACAGCAAACCGCTCCGCCGCGAGTTGTTTTCTATGAACTTCTCAGTGATTTAAATGCGATTGGAAGCCAATTAAAAGATGCTGAGATAGAGCCCATTCTGCAGCTCTCTGCATTGATGGCCGAGGTCTATCAGTTACTGCAAGAGACAGCTCAGGTGCCCTCCCGGCATGTGATTGAGGTTATGCAGGACAATCATGAGGAGCTGCTAAATCTGTTTGATATGCTCGCCGCAGACCAGGATTTAAATGCCCTGAAAGAGGCGCAGAAGCATGAGTTGTTGGCGTTGAAGGATCAGCTCGCCGAGCAGGTGGCGGAAAAGGAAAAGCGCGATCACGAAAAGCTTCAGCAAGAGCGCGCTGCGGCAGAAAAGCGCAAGAAAGATCAGTTTAGGGAAGAGCAGCGTCGAAAAGACGCGGAATTGGCGAAAGTTTCTCGGCAAGCGGAGCAGTTAAAGCCACAGCAGAAGAAGTCAGATCAAAAATTAGAAAAGCCGGAATCAAAACAGCGGGAATCAGAAGAGCAGTCGGCTGAGGATCAGCAGCCAGAGCCCATTGCGCCGGAGAGTGAGTCAGGCCAGAAACCCGCTAAACCGATTGCTAAGAAAGATCAGCCCTTTGAACAAGAGCCAGACCGGCCATCAGCGGATAAGTCCGCGGCAACTTTGATTGCTGCAGATCTCGATGTGGAGATTGTTGGCATCTTTGTTGAGGAGGCCGACGATATTGTTAGTAGCATCGAAGAGTCGATGCTGGCCTGGCAGTCCAGCCCTTCGCAGGTGGAACTTGGTGATCGCATCAAGCGCGACCTTCACACCCTGAAAGGTGGTGCGCGAATGGCCGGATTCAATTCCCTGGGGCAGCGAGCCCATGATATAGAGTCGCTGATAGATGAGACCAAAAAGCACAATAAACAATTTTTCAAGACCATCGTTGCAGAGCAGGAAAGGCTGGTAAGCGCTTACGAAATTGTTCGTCAAGTCGCCCATGGTGGTGATATCAAAATCCTGCGCCAGAAGATGGAAGAACTTGAAAATCAAACTGAAAAAAAGCAGCCAGCAACGGATGTCATTCATGTTCAGGGAGCAGTGCCGGAAGCCAATTCCCTAATAGAGTTAAAGCCTGTTGATGATCAAAATACCGCAACACCGCAAGGTACCGCAGCGCAATCATTTTCGGTAAAGGGTGAGATTAAAGAGGTTGTTCGAATTGGTGCGGAGGTTCTGGATACCCTGGTAAACCTCTCTGGTGAAAATATTATTTTTCGCGGACGAATCGAAGAACAGGTCAGTGAGTTTAATCAGTTCCTCGATGAAATGGATGCTACCGTTTTGCGCTTGCAGGGGCAGGTAAGGCGCTTGGGCACGGAAACTGAAGCGCAGATTGATTACCGCCGTGAGAAAATTGAAGCCTCGGGGCAAGCAGACAGCTTTGACCCCTTGGAAATGGATCGCTATTCCCACCTCCAACAGCTGACAGGTTCCCTGATGGAGTCCGCTTCGGATTTGCTGGATATTAAGGAGACCCTTAATGACAGGTTGATTGGCACTGAAACGCTGCTCTTGCACCAGTCGAGGATTAACACCGACCTGCAGGAGGGCTTGATGAAAACGCGCATGGTGCCATTTGCGCGAATTGTCCCCCGACTGCGTCGAATCGTGCGACAGGTCGGACTTGAGTTGGGTAAGAAAGTTGAATTGCGCATGGAGAATATCCAAGGCGAAATGGACAGATCGGTTTTGGATCGAATGGTAGCGCCCCTCGAGCATATGATTCGGAATGCCATTGATCACGGTATTGAGTCAGAACAGCAGCGCATAGAGGCGGGCAAGCCTGCCAGTGGCAGCATCGCGATAACCACCTTTAGACAGGGAGGGGATATTGTTATCCATCTGGCTGATGACGGTCGCGGTCTGGATATGGATCGTATTCGTCAGATAGCCCTTGAGAAGGAGCTGATCAGCGAAGATGCGGCACTGTCTGAGCATGAAATTGCCCAGTTTATTTTTCATCCGGGATTTTCAACATCCGATGCGGTCAGCCAGATATCCGGGCGCGGTGTTGGCCTCGATGTGGTCAACAGTGAAGTGCGCCAGTGTGGTGGCACTGTGGATATAGAGACTTCTGCAGGTCAGGGCGCCCAATTCACTATTGTCTTACCCTTCACTCTGTCGATCAATCGTGCGCTGATGATTAATGTCACTGGAGATCACTATGCGCTGTCATTAAATTCTATTGATAGCGTACATTTTATGCCAACCAGTGCTGTTGAGCAGGCTGTGCACAACGGCGGTCTTATCAGCTATGCGGGTAGTCAGTACGAACTCTGCTATCTGGGCACGCTGCTCAATCCGGAGGTCAGTCGACGCTCGGATAACCTGGATTCAGATGTAGCACTGGTATTATTTCACTCCGACAACCGGCGTTTTGCTGTCCAAGTTGATGAAATTGTCGGCACTAGGGAAATTGTTGTTAAAACGCTGGGCCCACAGTTTTCTGGTGTTCCGGGATTGGGAGGAGCGACGATTTTGAGTGATGGTCAGGTGGTGGTGATTATCGACCTCAATGAATTGGTCAGAGTTTCCTTTACTGATATGCCGAGCATTAGCCAGGGAGATCAGCAGGCGCTCCAGTCGGGGCAGTCATCCGCCCAGGGGCTATCATCTATCAGCCTCTCACCGGTCATATTGGTTGTCGATGACTCGGTAACAGTGAGAAAGGTAACCAGCCGGATATTGCGCCGACAGGGATACCGAGTGCTAACCGCTAAAGATGGTATTGAAGCCTTAAAAAGTATGCAGGAAGAAATACCCGCAGTGATTTTATTGGATATTGAAATGCCACGAATGGATGGTTTTGAAGTGGCTACTCGGGTTAGGGCCAGTCAGGATTTAAAGCATATACCCATTGTGATGATCACCTCGAGAACGGGTGAAAAACATCGCCAGCGCGCGATGGAGCTCGGCGTAGATCAATATATGGGCAAACCTTTTCAGGAAGAGCAACTGGTGAAGACACTCAACCAGCTGTTGACCGCAGAGAGCTGATTTCAACCTATGCAACCCCTGAATGCAAAAAGGATCTGGCTCCTCGGTGCATCCACGGGAGGGTTACAGGCAGTGAGACAATTTTTGTCCAGCGTGCCGGTCACCAGTGATTTGGCTTTTGTCTATGCGCAGCATATTCCTGGGCAACAGATAGCAACAGTGCTGAGAATGATTGAGGCGCAAACTGGGTGGACGGCTCGCGAGCCGTCCACCGGACATTTTATACGTCCCGGAACAGTCACAGTTATATCGCCGAAATTTGAAACAAGAGTTAGCCGCGAGGGCTGGATATTGCGTTTTGCGTCATCATGGCAAGGCCAATACGCGCCCTCGATCGATCAGTTGGCCAATCGTTTGGCGCAACTCTATCGTCAGCACAGCGGCGTAATTATTTTTACCGGAATGGGTGACGACGGTGTCAGAGGTTGCTGCGCAATAAAAGAGTATGCTGGTCAGGTCTGGGTTCAAGATCCGCAGGAATGCACAGCAGCGGCCATGCCGCAGGCGGTAATTCAGCGCTGTGATATAGACTTTATTGGCAGTGTGGATCAGCTTGCCCGGCGTTTAAATGAAGATGCTAAGCAAATGGAGATATGCAGCCAATGAGTTTATTTTTTCTTGAAAAGCAGGAATCAGTGGCCAAGATAGACTGTCTTTCGGTCAATGTAGACTGTTCCCGCAGGGACAGCCGAAATATTCTGATACCAATGGCTGCGGTAGCAGAAATTATTCTCAACCAGGAGGTCACCGCTGATAATAAGGCACCAGCATGGATGTTCGGCTGGATAAATTGGCGCAACCTACATATCCCGTTAATTGACTTTGCTGCGCTGCAAGCCAATAGACCCGCTAAAGATTTTGCCGACAATACGCGAATACTGGTTCTCAACCGCCTGCTTGAAGATCATAAGCAACGCTATTACGCAATTATTTCCAAAGGCTTTCCCAGTACCTTAAGAATTGAGGAAGACTGCGTTCTGGCGGCCCAGGATGATGTCGCGTTAGCGCCGTGCATCAGTATCAATATCGACGTTGAAGGGCAGTTTATACAGCTGCCGGATTTCCAGCAGATTGAACACCATCTTCGGGAAATACCGACAAAACTGTAGCTTTTTTTAAATCCCCACCCTCGAACACACACCGAGGGCGTGACCTGTGGTTCACCTTTAAATTGTTTTACACAGATTACCTGAGTGTTAGTCTTAGGGCTGGATTCTTGAACGACGGTGAGGAATTACTATGCACGGCTTAATGATGGACTCCCAGCTAACCATAACAACAATAATGAAGCATGCTGATCG
>ERZ1047472.2792-NODE-2792-length-11996-cov-52.073528_pt1 | contig 11996 bp, 24 predicted proteins | sample MGYA00383095_ERZ1047472 | MGnify/ENA primary metagenome ERZ1047472 (study PRJEB29581, sample SAMEA5548365) | metagenome | biome: marine; feature: coastal; material: water | depth 1 m | study: Short-term variability in the microbial, nano- and picoplankton...
CGTAGGATAATCTCAGAGCAAGGGTTAGTACCAAAGTCTTGTTCAGAATCTCTACGACCATTACGAGCTGCAATATTCTGAGCAGCTACACGGCTAAACAATCCCCGTTCACCTGCACGGCTTTCGTACAGAGTCTTCATTTCGTTGATGAAGGCTTCGAAGTCTGGCTTCTCTGTGTACGCTACACTGTTGTTAGCCAATCGTCTATGCCCATCTGCTTCCCACCACGCACCTGTCTTAGCCTTAGCCATACGAATGTCTGATAGGTTTGATAGACTTATAAGCGCTGAACGTCTAACGCCCCCAACAACTACAATGTCTGCAACCTTACATACAACATCGTGACACTCAATGCTTGTTAGCTTACGACCACCTGCTTTCTGAAATACTTCTACACAGAATCTAAACAAGTCAGCCAGTGGAGCAGAACCTGATGCACGACCACCAAAGGTTTTAAGCCTAGCGCCTGCAGGACGAATCTTGCTCATGTCCCACTTAGGTATCTTACCTGCATATAGCATAGCAATTAACTCACGGAATGCACTAGCCCAACCAATCTTACTATCGGAAACTACAATCGTAGTATCTGTAGTGTGGAATGTCTCAGCCACGACTGGAAGCTTGTTGATGAAGTTACGTTCAACACTAAAGCCAACACCTGTGCCACACATAAGAACGTACATCAACTCATCAAAGCTTCGAGGCGAGTCGATAGCTAGGTAGCTACAGTTGAATCCTGCTACGTTATCTTTGTCCAATGCTTCACCCGCTGTCATCATACAGCGCATAGATGGCATTACTTTCTGTGTTACAATTCCATCATACAAACGCTCAGCTGTTTTCTTGTCCAGTTGTTTGCGGTTAACCCAGAAGTCTACATATCTTTGTACTGTTTCTTCCCAAGTCTCACGCCTACCTTCTTCTGAAAGCCATCGAGCGTATCTTGATTTGTGTATAAACTGTTGATACTTATCCATCTATTACTCCATGCCTTCATATTCAGAGTGAGTGAATGTTACTGCTTGCCAGAACTCTTTGTAGAAAGCAAAAATATCTTTCTTATTTTCCCATAGAATTACTGCGGGTACAAACACTGGCGAAATTAAAAACAGTGCGATTGCTTTTATAAAATATTTATGTCTTGCTCTCATGTTAAACCTCCTGATACACATTGCCGATAGATAAAGTTAAGAAGGGTAACATTATTACAGCACCCTCGAAAGGCATCACACCTTGTTCGCCATCTTTGATAGTCCACACCGGACGGCTATCACAAAATTCTAGGTCAATCCCTATACCATTCCTCAGTTCCAGACTGAACAATCTCTTCCATATATAAAAAGTCATCTTGATTCCTTTTGGTTTTTTTCTTTTCGGTCTTAACTTTAGAAGACCTCGTGAGTTTTTTAAATTCTTTTTTGCGCTTAAAGCTGTTGCGCCTCTCTTCTTTTCTGTCCATTACCACCAACCTAAATTTTTAGCGTTGTTTATAATAATCATAAAGCATGTAGCTATGTGGACTAACCACCAGAAAGTTCTGATGGCTGCCACTGTATCTGCTTGCTTGTCTGTCTCTCCTACTTTTTCTCCAAGAGACTTAGCCCAGATACGCCACCACTTACTCATCGTCAACTAAATTTTTTTCGGTAAGTCTGTTCAAGTACCACGTAGCTTTCTGTAAGTCTTGTAGTGAGTTTGACTTTCTTTCGTAGCGCCACAAGTATTTAATAGCGTTGCCTTTTAGGTAGCCTTTAAAAGCTTCAGGTGTCATACTCTCTTCAATAGCTTCGATGCACTCAACCTTACCATAGTTATAGTGCGATGGGCTATTGACATCATCAATTTCTGCTTCGTCCCAACAGTCTTTGAACTGTACTGCATCTTCAGTAGCTCTAGAATCAGCGGCTGAGGTATTGTCGAACACCCAACTAGAGTTAAGCCTTTTCATGTACTCATCGAATGTAGGCTCACCCATTCTGTTTCTTTTAAAAGTTGTCTTGTCCCAATCAGCAGGGGTTGCGTCATTAATGCTCATCCTTAAAGTCCTCTCTTTTCTTTGTGTTAATCCAAGTGTCAGGTATACTATCTTCACTAAACCATCTAAAGTTATTCTTGTCTGCCCACTCTGAGTGTGAACGCCTTGTTCCATCCTTACGTACCTTAGCCTGTGGCATAGGTGCGCTTGGGTTAGCAAACAAAAACACTAACTCAATATCATCAGGAAGGGCTTTGTTAATCCAGATGTACTTACTGTATTCAGCGCTGTCCCAGAATCTACCCTTTGCTTCAAGCAGTATCTTCTTGCCGTCAATAACTTTAACAAAGTCTGGTTCATACTTATGGTCAACAGTGTACTCAACCTTATCAACATGATGCTCCCAAGCATCTAAGATACCTGAGTGGAGTTCATATTCCCAGTTAGAGTCATAGCCTTTAACTAAGTCTTTGTCTACTGGTCGTTTGACTCGTGGCTTTCTAAAGCCCTTCCTAACTTTTTTCAATGTAGTGTTGCCTCCCTGCGTTCAAGCTCAGTGCTAACTAAAAGGAGTAAAGCTTCTAAGAACCCCTCATCAACATCAGCGATTGTCTTGTTTGAATTATATAAGTAGCTTCCTATAGCTATTATAGCGTCTTCTATTCCTAGCGTCTCGACATCTTCCATACTATGTCCTCGCTTGTAATATCCTCTACTTCTTTATTGGGAAATATTTTAAGTAGCTGCTTTATTTTTTTCTTTAGCCACTTATCTGTATAGAAACTTAGCCTCATAATACCTTGACCCCAAATATGTTTCTGGTCAGGAAGAAGCTTATCCATATTATCTTCGTTAATTTTTCCTGCTTCTACTTCGTCAACTAGAGACCTCAGCCATTCGAGCTGAAGCCTCTTTGCTTGCTTGTAGATTCTTTTGCTTTTCCTACGATTCATAGTACCTCATCCACCTTTGGTTCTGCTACGACTTCAGTGAGATATGTATAGCCTGTAGAATATTTAAAAGTTCTAAGACCTGCACCATCGTTAGCGTCCTTGTGACATTCGTGTTTATACTTACACCACGAACAACCTTTTGGTAATTTCATATTACCTTTCTTTCCATCAGGTATGGGAGTATAACATAGTTCAGGCGGTTTGTCAAGTTTTAATTCATCTAATAGTGTATTTATTTTTGTGTTGATGTTAGGTTTATCTAAGTCATCAGGGGTGTACATGCATAGCTCACCGCTTTCTTTGTTGATAACAAGGAAGCCACCCTCATCTGTACCCTCTGCTTCTTCATACCCTGCAAGCTGTCCGAGATAACCGAAGGGGTCATCAGCGGCTAGTGTTCCGTTCTGAAACTTATTGAATGCAAACTTAGATGCAGACTTAACGTCAACTACTTCGCCATTAATCTTACAATCCATGTGCCCTACAATGCCGTTAACCTTAACTTCTTTTTGCTCATCGGTTACATTGTGTCCTGCCATACGAACAAGCATCAACACAAGTTCTTCGAGCACATGACCATACAAAAACTTAATCTGTGTTGCTCCATCAACAGAGCCACGACCATTGGGGTCTCGTTTCTCAAACCACATCTGACGAGACGGCTTACCTACGTTAGACATTCTAACAGTGAAGTCGGTGTCACGCTTTCGGGGAGTAGCCCAGTGAAGTATAGCTTCTTTCATGGATGCCATAGTTTCATCAAGCGCCTCCTCCGTTATTGGAAGAGGCTCACCATCTGAAAGTTTCTCAAGGATGCTGTATATGTCAGGTACTATAGTGTTAAGCTTGCTCATAGTCTAACTCCTTAAAGGCTTTGATTACATCACTTGAAAACAGTTTTTGTAGGTTCAGCAAATACATTTGACTTGCTCTGTTGTCGCCACCTGAAACTGTTTTGAAACTGTCCAGACCTTTAACAATCTTCTTGAGGGTCTTAGTATTAAACACCAGTGTACAATACTCATCGTCACCGATACATAAGTTATGGAACCAGTAGTCTGATTCAGTTGCGTCAATACCTGATGGCTTACCCCAAGACTTATACTCAATACAAATGTTACCAGTCTTCTGCCATAGGTCACGCTCTGATTTAACTTCTATCTTTTTGTTGGTGAGCATGTCTGCAATCTTATCTTCACGCACTTCACCGTACTGTAAGTCTAGGTCGAATTTCTTTCTGTCTGCTTTAGTGGGTTTCATGCCAACCATCTCCGATGTTGTAGTCCCCGTCAAGAGGACAGTTTAAGTTTAAGTTCTTACCTGCTTGTATAATAGCTTCTACGCCAAGCTTACCTACTTTATCTGCGACCGATGCTCGACACTCAATCTGCCATTCATCATGTACATTAGCCACAAACTTAGCATCTAATCTCATTTCTTTTATGCTGTTGTCCAGAATAACCAAAGCCTCTTTCATAACTATAGCACCGGCTGACTGGAGTAGTGTGTTGAGTGCGGCATGTTCAGAACGCACTGCAACCTTACGACCATCTAACCCTTTGAGGAAGCCCTTTTTGCTTTCTCGTTGTACTCGTTGGACAAGATGTTTAAATGATGGGAGACTATCAAGAAATGCGTTTCGTAGTTCTCTACCTCTTGCTTTACCTTGCTTAGCCACTGACCCAAGCTTTGCATCTCCTGCTCCGTATAAGAGGGCATAGATGAAAGTCTTTGCCTGATTTCTAGATTCAAGTCCTGCAAGCTTTTGATTTGTAGTGTGGATGTCTCCGTTGAGAATTTCATTTGTGTATCCCTCATCGTTCATATAGTGTGCAAGCATTCTTAGTTCTAGTCCAGAAGCATCAATGCCTACCAGTTGATTACCATCTTTTACAGTCCAACACTCCCTACACTCTTTGCCGTAGGGTGAGTTGGTGCTCGGTATTTGAGCAGTGTTGGGATGGCTATGTGTCATACGTCCTGTTACTGCACCGTTGTGATTAACGTATCCTCGTATCCTGTTGTCAGGTTCAAGAGCTTTAAGCCAACTATTTACTTGAGCCAAACGCTTTTGAAGCATAAGATACTCAGCAATCAAAGCAGCTTCAGGGATACCTTTAACTCTTGACAGCGTACCCTCATCAACAATAGGTTGACCAGTAGGTGTGAAGTTCTTAGGCTTCCAACCTGCATCAACCAGATACTCACCGATTTGTTTTCTTGAGCCGAGGTTAAAAGGTACAGGTGTTCTACGAGTTACATACGTCTTTGTTTTATTCATCTCAGCCCACTCATCATCGGTAAGCCGAACGCCTCTGTTGTCAAAGTCCTGTCCAAGTTTAGACAGCGCACCAGATTTTGTGTACTTAGGATACAGTTCTTGTACTATAACTTTAGGCTTGAATGTTTCATGCACTGTAGCTTCTACTTGAGTAAGCTTGTCTTGAAACATTGCAACTAGCATCATAGCTTTCTTGGTGTCCAACTCAAAACCATTGCGTCTTTGTTGGTCAATAATCTTAGCGACTGAATGCTCAAGTCTAACTGACTGAGGTGTAAAGCCACGACTCTCTTTTCGCAAAGCCATATACACTTTTGTATTTAGTTCTACATCACGCTTACAATACTCAAGCATCTCTGGTGTGTAAGCATCCCAAGCATCTTGGTTGTCACCATAGTCACCCTTGTTAAACTTGAGGCGATAACCCCAAGACTCTAGACCATGACCACCCTCACGGGTTGGTTTAAATAATCTAGATAGGACTAATGTATCTACAATCTTCTTGTCGCTGAGGTCAATACCCTCTACATCTTTAAGTGCAGGTAGGTCATAACCTAATAGGTTGTGTCCGATTAATTTAGTAGCAGATTTTAAGAAACCATAACCTGCTTCGAGCTGTGTATTGTCGAACGTAAACACCTCTTCAGTGTCTACGTCCTGTGCTACAATACAGAATATCTTACTGGGGTTGAGACCATCTGCCTCAATGTCAAACACTATGTTCATAACTCATCTCCATCAAATGCACTGTAGTCATCTTCGCTAGGTATCTCATCTAGTCTACCTGTGTCTCCGTTATACATTAAGCTGCAGGCTACTCCAACGTCACCAGTATATCTAGACTTGAGCACTCGCACCTTGGTCGTTGAAGCTTCTACATCATCGTCCGACTGTTGGTTACGCTCAAGAGATATAACTGCATCGCTAAGCTGAGCAATGGACTGACTGCCACGTAAGTGTGATAGTCCTGTTTCTATTCCATTCTCATGTCCTCGGTTGCCGTCAACCCTACGGAGGTGAGACACTAGTATCATACCTACACCTGTCTCTTCTACAAGAGAGCGAAGTCGGTGCATGATACTGTCAATAGCTTTACGTTCGTCACCATCTAGTGCTTGGAGTACAAGCATGTGAAGGTGGTCAACAACTACCCACTTACAATCTAAGCCTACGATTAGGTAGCGAAGCTTACTGAATATATCATCTAAGTGGTTGACACCAAGGTGAGCATGAATCCAAACACGACCCTCGTTCTCACCCATAAATACCTTGCGGTAAACATCGAGCAGTTCGTCTTCGCCCACCTCTTCCTTAACACTGTTGAGATGTAGCTTAGCATTGGCTTCGATAGACATGATACCCTCAGCAGTCCTAGCCCAGTTCTCTTCAAGAGCTACGATGCCTACGTTATCTTTAGTGTGATTGATAAGCCAGTGCTCAATTTCACGAGTCACACTAGACTTACCTAGACCAGTACCACCAGTAAGAGTTACTAGTTCTCCTGACCTCATGCCCTCTAGCTTGGCGTTGAGACCATGCCAAGGATATGGGATAGAGTCTTTCTTCTCAGTCTGAAGCTTGCGATAAGCCTCAAGCTGAGTAGATAGATTAAGAATGCCAGATGGAGTATATGTCTTAGCATCCCAGAAAGCACTGACAAAAGCTGTGTGCTTCCGAGACTTGAGCATATCGTTAGGGTCTTTGAAACCCTCTGGCAATGTCATCAACTTAGCCTTGTTTGGCTTGAGTAGCTTGGCAATAGCCTTAGCTCCCTGCTTACCAACATCGTCTGAGTCGAAACAAATAACTACAGTCTCAAAAGATTCTAGAAACTCTAAGCTATTCTTAACATCACGAGCACCTCCTTGTGCTCCCGACTTTATAGATACTACAGGCCACTTACTTCCGAGTAGTTCGTATGCCGCCATAGCGTCACACTCTCCCTCTACGATTGTAATAAACTTACCGCCTGATTTGAAAAGCTGTTCTCCGAACAACCCTGTTTCTTTGGAGTCTCCTTGCCATGCAAACTGTTTGTTCTGTTTGCGAATCTTGGTGGCAACTTGTTCTCCGTTGCTGTAGAAAGGATATAGGTGACTGGTAACTTGCCCACCGACTGTGGTAGTAGATTTAACGCCATACTTTTTGGCTGTCTCTATACTAATACCACGGTCAGTAAGGGCATTGAAACTTGCACCGTCCTGTCTTGGTTGATAACTTTCAAAGTCCGTTATGTTATCTTGTTGCACTTCCGCTGTGCCGTAGTCTTTAAAATAGGTATTGCAACTAAAGCAATACGCAGACCCATCATCGTTCTGTGATACTGGGTCACTCCCGCCACACTCTGAGCACGGCAGGTGATATTTAACAAACGGCATATTACACCTCGGTTAGTCGGTTGAGTTTTCTTCCTCTGTTTCTTCTTCTACAAGAGCCTCATCCGTAAGCTCTTCTTCAAACAATTCTTTTAGCTTTGAACCTGCGGCTTGATAAGCTTGGGCATCGTTCTGAGCTCTCGATTGTTCTACTAATGTATGTTGTAGCAAGTTAAAAAGCCCCTGTCCTTCGGGGCTAAGCTTGCTGACATCATACGTACCGTCTTCTGTACGATATGTATGCATTATAATTCATCTCCCATTTCATCTTCAATGTCGAACTCGCCACCGTCAACGTCTCCGACTGTCACTAAATCTAGAACCTGCATGGCTTGGAAGTCTAAGCCTTTAAAGGTCTTACCTTTCCAAACAGATTCCCATTCTTTGTACTGCACCTTAACCTTTGAGCCGTTACCTACTCGCTCATCCAGTGGATTCTTTGCAGAGTCTACTAGCTTTGGTGGCTGACGTACCATACCATTTGGACCATTAACTTTACGCTTGATTACTAGGGCTTGACCTTCGTCCATGTCTTTAACAGTAAAGCCTTTAGATTTGAAAGACTCTGCTGTATCGTCATCGACTACTAGATTTACTGTATACACTGGTTCATAAGTTGTATTTGGTGTTGTTACACTTGCCCAATAAGCTGTTCCTGATACTATTGCCATGTTACTATTTCCTTTTGTTGGTTGAAAATTGAAGTGTGATTATACCACAAGTTTACTTCTTTGTTAAGTTTTTTTTCGATATATTTTCGTATGGGTTTGTTATTTCTAATACAGTCCCCGCTATAACTATAGTTAATACTAGCCACAGTGGGGCGCTCAGTGACAACAGACTCAGTGCTATCACGGCTGTTGTCATTTAATTAAATCGCTCCACATTTTTAGTTTGTTTCGTTTGTTTTCTACAGCCTGCAACATATTAGATTCTTCCATAAGATTATGTTCGACTAATAGTCCAATCATACACATAACATCTCCTGCTTCTTGTATTAAGTTATCTCTATGCTTTATCTCGTCTCCGAACCGCAACAGCTTACTACAAGCTATTGCAAGTTCGGAACATTCTTCCATAGTTATAACGAGTAGCTCTCGCTCAAGTTCGGTCATTTGTTCTGATAACATTATGCCGCCTTAGCAAATGCTTTACGCACCATGTCTTGTCGGTTGGCTAACACAGAAGCTATATTAGATTGTGAAGCTTTGGTGTAGCCTTGAGAATGTGTAGACCAATCGGTGAAAGCATTGTATAAAGCCCAACGATTTTCTCCTAGTCTCATCTTGTACATCTGATACTTAGTCCAAATGTAATGAGCATTCTTAGCTTTGTTTTTATTATTAGCTATAACATAATCAGGTGTTGAATCTACCAGTTCGTCAATAAGTTTCTCTGAACCTACACCCTTACATATTTCTATAAAGGCTTCGTTAGAACTAACATGCTGATTCTGAAACTGTTGCCACAAGTCTCGTTGATTCTCAAAGACATCGAGAGCCTTAACAATTATGTTAGCTCCGTGGTCAATGTTCAAACTCTTGGTGTGTTTAGATTTATATACTGCAACCTCACCACCAATAAACACTTGTAGATTTGTACAAGCAGACTGTATAGCTGCCGCACTAATCATAAAGGGAAACGTCCCGTCAATAGAACTGGTGGCAAGTAGACTAAGAGATGCAGTGTCTCCGTCTGGAGTCTTATAGTCATGGGCAGGTAGAGTATATTGTACAAAGCACCTAGAGCCATTGTGAGAAGTCCTTATACGTTCTTCAATATCTGTTATGTCTAAGTCGGAACGCTCCAGTATAGCCCTTGTAGCGTCTATCATTTGCTTAGGGGCTACAGCCTGATAGCCGTGACCATGAACGCCTAGCTCTTCTCCTGTATCTGTACGATAGATGATAGACTTAGAGCTTTTCATTTCTGGTAGCTCTTCTTCGTGTGGAAGATAGCTTAAAGGTACTGATTGTATATCAAACTCTGCTGACCCATATCCCTTATCTCTAAGGGACTGGGTAGCACCATAGTTTTGAAACATAGGTGTGATGTTAGACATTAGCTTACTCCTTCTGAGCCGTTGATGTCTTTAATGTTGTTGAAGCTAATAGCTCTTGAGCCTCGGTGTTGTAAATAGAAAGCCCATTTGTAACAATGTAAGATGTTAAAGCATTCACCTTTACTCATTTGGAATCGGTTCTTAGATGTTCTACGTCTAATAATAAAAGACCTTCCAAATACTTTGCCGTTTTTCTTACCGCTAAAAACAAGTTTCTGTACTGCTGATGCTACTAAGTTAAATAAAGTTTCCATAGTTTTTTTACCTTTAGTTTAAAAAATGCTTGACAAGTGCCTCGACTTGTGGTATACTAACTTAATACCTTATAAGTTAATAAGTTCATACTGAACTTCTTATTAACTTATAAGGTAATTAAGTAAGTTAATTTAATCCTCTCATCTCTTCCTTTAGCCTATCGCCTTTTAGCTGTGTAATAATATAAGCACCACCATAGGCTTCGCCTAGCTTCTTAGCATCTTCAATGTCTGTTGTGTAGCTAGGCTTAGTGCTCGATGTATTTAGCTTATCAATCCTCCACATTGTCTCTGGAAAAAAACTTCTCATAAAATTCTACCTCAGTTAGAAAGCTTTCAAGCACAGCGCTTGGTATATGATTTAACAGTTCGTAAATTGGTGCATATTCTTTATCTCTAAAGTCTTCAATCATTTGCACAAAGACCTTTTCAATTAGAGCTTCTTTGGAATCCGTAGTCATCGGCATTCTCCTTTGTTTCGTCAATAAAATTTTCGTATGCCTTGCGGTGTACTTGTTTATATTTACCGCCACCTTTCTTGATAACGTCTTGAATATAGTGGTATGTCTTCAAGCCTTCCATAGCTCTATTCAAGTCTGGCTCTAAGGTAAACAACCAGAGGTGTTTTGCACAAGTCTTTTCAAACTCTTCTAGAGTTGGAAGTTCCATAGTTTTATCTCCTCGATTTCAACATCTTCATAGCCCTGACCAATGTACTCATCAGCTATATCGTGGGCTACGTCTAAGGATACTGGATAATTGTTGGCTTCAACACCACCAACCCAAACTGTATAGGTTTCATTCATCTTCTATAACCTCGTCTACGTCTACTATTTGAGAGTCGTATGAATCATATACTTCATAAGTGCTTTCATCATAGTCTCCTTCCATAATTTTACTTTCAGCTTCAGCTACAGTCTCTGCTTCAACGTCATAGCTATACTCTATTGTTTCTGTAATATAAACTTTAAACTTGCTCATAATTATTCTCCAATCAAATATGTATAATGTACTTCACTTACATGGTTAGCATCTTGCCACCGCTTAGATTTAGTAGCTAGATTCTCACACCATGAGTTCCATAGATTCTCACAACCATAAGCATGACATAAAGCTATATAGGTTTTGGTCTTGTCCTCATTGGCTTTCTTAGCCTTCTCAGTTTTAGGTTTAGGGTTGAGCTTCAAAGTCTTAGTGTCTAGGTCATACATCTTAATGTTATGAACGTCCATACAACCAACCATTCCTGCTATCAACTGGCAGCAAAACCCTGCTTTAGGTAAACCTAATCCGTCAACTCTAAGGAATATCTTCATCAACGACATAGCTCTGTCGTCATAGTTTTTATTACTGATAAGCACTGCTTTGACTTGAGCAAACATTTTGTGCTTGTTAGCCATTAGATATTGATAAGTCTTTAGCTTGTTGCCCCAAAGAAACTTAGAATCTATTTTGTTATTTCTAACATCAGCCATTTGGTTGCCAACACCTAACCAGTTTTGTTGGATAGATAGTACTACCATGAGTACAGTGTCTGCCATGTTATCAGCATTACGTTGAGAATATTCTTGAACCGCTTTACAATGAACCTTGAACATCGCCATCTCCCTTTTGTGAAGAATAAATAATTAGTAAGTTCGTAAGAAACTTACTTACTAATTATTTATCTTCATTTTAATTTAATTACTTACTAGCTTTGTAGTTAAAGCTATCTACTGCTTCTTCAAAGGTTAAATCGTAATGACCCCAGAATACAGAAACTCCATCAATAAAGCTAACATTGTGTACGATATACATTCTACTATCTTCCATAGCCTTTCTAGGATTGTTAAGCATTGATAGCACTACCTCAGTTTCGTCACAATATCTAACTATCTTAGCATCTAAAGCTATATCCATGTGGTTTGAAAGTTGCATAAGTCTATTCATTAGTTTATCTCCATACTTAAATCTACTTGATAATCTGAATCTATAGTATCTTTTTCTGAGATTTCATCGTCATGCAACATATCCCAAACTATATCTTCAGCTTCCATATTACTATCAGCTTCAACTTCTATTGAGCCATGATGGGCTATTGAATAATATACTTTATA
>ERZ1047472.2793-NODE-2793-length-11995-cov-5.261390_pt1 | contig 11995 bp, 10 predicted proteins | sample MGYA00383095_ERZ1047472 | MGnify/ENA primary metagenome ERZ1047472 (study PRJEB29581, sample SAMEA5548365) | metagenome | biome: marine; feature: coastal; material: water | depth 1 m | study: Short-term variability in the microbial, nano- and picoplankton...
CATCTTCATTAGATTTAAAAGCATTTGCACAAACAGGTACAGGTAAAACTGCAGCTTTTAGTTTGCCAATATTAGAGCTTTTAGATGCTAGTAATTCTAATGTTCAAGCAATTATTTTATCTCCAACAAGAGAACTTGCAGTTCAAATTGGAAATAATATAAAAGATTTTTGTAAATATCTTAAAGACGTAAGAGTTACAACAGTGTATGGAGGTTCTAGTATAGAAAATCAAATAAGATCTCTTAAAAGAGGGTCACAAATCGTTGTTGGAACTCCGGGAAGAACAGTTGATCTTATAAATAGGAGAGCTTTAAAGTTGGGAAATATTCAATGGTTGGTTCTAGACGAAGCTGATGAAATGTTAAATATGGGGTTCAAAGACGAATTAGACAAAGTCTTAGAAGCTACACCAGAAACAAAACAAACGTTGTTATTTTCTGCTACTTTCCCAAGAGAAGTTGAGGCTATTGCAAAAAACTATATGACCAACCCCGTAGAAATTACATCTGGTCAAAAGAATAAAGGGGCTGATAGTGTTAGTCATGAGTATTACTCAGTTACTGAAAGAACTCGTTATCCAGCTTTAAAGAGAATTGCAGATATAAATCCAAATATTTATGCCATTATCTTTTGTAGAACAAGAAGAGAAACACAAGAAGTTGCAGACAATTTAATAAAAGACGGTTACAATGCAGACTCACTACATGGAGATTTATCTCAAGCACAAAGAGATTCTGTAATGGGCAAATTTCGTAAAAAGACAATTCAAATATTAGTAGCTACAGATGTTGCTGCTCGTGGATTAGACGTAAGCGAATTAACACACGTAATTAATCATAAATTACCAGATCAAATAGAAAATTATACACATAGAAGTGGTAGAACTGGTAGAGCTGGTAATAAAGGAATTTCTATTGTTTTAGTAAATGGAAAAGAGAAAGGGAAATTAAGACCTATCGAAAAAATTATTCAAAAGAAATTTATACAAGCCAAGGTGCCTTCAGGGAAAGAAATTTGTCAGAATCAATTAATGAATCTAATTGATAAGGTGCAAGCTATTGAAGTAAATGAAACTCAAATTAATGAGTTTTTACCAAGTATTTATGAGAAATTAAAAGATTTAGACAGAGAAAAACTCATTCAAAAATTTGTTTCACTGGAGTTTAACACAATGTTAGCCTACTATGAAAATGCAAAGGATTTAAATGATTTATCGTCAAGAGACAACTCAAGAGCTAGATCGGTAAATGAAAACATGACACGCTTTTTTATCAATATTGGTAGAAAAGACAGTTTAAATCCTGCTAAATTAATTGGACTAATTAATGACCAAAACATTGGTGATAAAATAGAAATTGGTGCCATTGATATTCTCGATACCTTTTCTTTCTTTGAACTAGATAAAAACTTTGAAGTCAAAGCTTTAGAAACTTTTTCTAAAAACCAACCAGATTTTGATGGACGCTCAGTAAATATAGAAGTCACCAAAAAAGAACGCTCGGGTGGCAGAAGAAGAGGCGGCTCTAAAAAACCTTTTGGTAAAAAAGACGGTGGATTCGGTAGACGAAGAAGTTCGGAAAGCTCTTCATCTAGAGGTAGAGGAAGGTCTAACAGACCTGACAAATCTGAAAGAAAATCGGGAGGTGACAGAAGGTCTTCTGGTGGATTTGGAAGAAAACGTAGAGAAAGTTAATCCCCAAATAAAATAATAAATAAAGCCTATCATTATAATGATAGGCTTTATTTATTAAGAAAATTTGAAGTCTCTAAAAAAATAATTTAATCAACTTTTAGCTGAAAGCAAAATTGTCTCAAATAAAAATCATATTGAATACCTTACTTTTAAAATCAAATCACATATTAAAATACTTATAAAAATTTAGAGTTTTAAAAGGCAGCTTGAAAAAAAATGATATTCTAAAATTAAATCTTAAAAGGGCAATTGTTTAAATTATACTACCGTTTTTAATACTTTTAGTTCCTTCACAAAATTGAGGTAACTTTCTTTTCTTTCCTTCTCAAAACGATTACGGTTCTCAAGAACCTCACTTTTAATCATCAATTGAGATTCGTTAAGCACCGACTCATCAATAGAATGAATAGAAAATAAATAAAATTCAATAATAATAGGTAGAACTGATAGCCCCTTGTTGGTGGCAATATATTGTCTACTTTTTTTTGTTCCTTCAGGATCTAATAATTCAATAAATCCGAAAGAATTCATCGATTTTAACCTATTGGAAAGGATGTTGGTTGCAATGTTTTCTTTTGAGCTTCTAAATTCTTTAAATCTAGTTTTTTTGTGTAAAATAATGTCTCTTAAAATTAAAAGAGACCATTTGTCTCCTAAAAGTTTTGTGGAGAAGGCGATTGCACATGTAGGGTCAAGTGTTTTCATTTTCATAAGGGTTAAATTAAATAGCTAAGTTATTTATTTAAATACGCATACGCAAATTAAAATAAATTAAAATAATGTTAAATTAAAACTATAAAAATTTATATTATTGTAAATTAGTAACTTAAATCACATAAATATGAAATTAAAACTATTAGTATTTTTAGTCCTATCGCTTACTGTTTTAAGCTGTAATAGTAAAGGAGGTTCTTATCTTGGAGAAGGTGAAAAAAATGGAAAGTCATATTCTTTTGGCGATGATTCTTTCACTAAAACTATCTTAAGAATCTCTGAAGCATATTCAAATCAAAACGCAGATCAATTAAGTACCTACTATGATGCTACTTTTCTAGGTGAAAATGGCAAGGCAGATACAGAAAAATGGTTAACGTCAATGAATTCAATAAGTATGAAACCTTACAAAGTTATTCCATTATCCATGAATGGAGAAGATCAACAAGTGTTAGCATGGTCTAAAGAAGAACGTGATTATAAAAATGGTTCTTATGAGAAATTAGATTTAATGGAGTTATTTGTTCTAAATAAGCAAGGGAAAGTAAAAGGATTTAAACAATGGAAATCCATAGATTCTGTAAATTTCGGAAGCTCTTATGGAGGAAAATATTTTGGTAAAAAGCCAGGAGAATATACTGGCCGCCCTTTTGTGTTTTCAAATAGAAATGAAACAGAAATGCTGGAAACAATGGTAGATCACTATAATAAATTAGACATTACTGCAGTGAGAGCATTTTTTGCAGACGAAGTAACCATTAATGATTATCAAGGAAATGTTACAAAGCTGAGTAATAAAGAACTTGCTGGAATGTTTAACAACTTCAAATCTGTTAACTGGACACCTTATTCTATAATCCCCATTAAAATAGCGAATACTGATGCTGCATCTGGAGTAATGATGTTTTCAAATGAACGTAGAGTTTTTAAATCTGGGAAAATTTGGGAAAAAGAACTAATGGAAATGTTTTACTTTGATTTGGATGGAAAAATCTCATCATTAACTCAATTTGCAAGATAAAAAAGTATATCTACTTACTTTTTTAAATCTAAATAAAACCGTAACTAAATTGTTTACGGTTTTTTTTATGCGAGCATTAAAAGCTTTGCAAAGCTTTTATAAAACTTTTCTGCTATATTTTTTTTGTAATCTCAAATACATATTTATCATATTTTAGACATAGTATATAAAATCTTTACATAAAAAAAAGGTAGCTATTTTGAATTAATGATTTCATATGTGAGGTATCTTAAACGATTATTTTTCACAAAAAAATAGAATGATAGAGCAACTAAATTTAACGAAAGGGGAATCTTTAAAGTAAAATTATAGAAGTTTATACTTATTTAAAAATACTATAAAACAACACAAACGATCCTAAAACAAAAACAAAATGATATAAAAAATGCTTGTAAAAGTTTTATATTTATGCTAAATTGTTAAAAAAATCTTCTGTTATCTGTAACGAGATCTGTATTTACAAAATGTCCTTTATAAAAGTCAATTCTAGATGCTTTAACAGCAACAGGAAAGAAGCTTTTTCCTTTAGAGACCATTTTAAAGGAATTTTCACTAAGTATTGAGAAATTTAGTTTGCTATCAACTAGATTCGTTAAATCAGAGACAAAGTTTGAGTCGATAGAAAAATCAGTTTCAATTTCAACAACAAGGTTTTTAGCAAATAAAATACCGGAAATTATGAGTATATTATTTTTGTTAGCATTTTTCAATAATGCCTTGTTTGGATGCTTAAAATCTGCATTTGATAAATAGTTTTGAATTTCGCCAATGGGTATCTCTTTCGTAATAGAATGATCGTAGCTAATACTTACTTTTTTACCTGATACTATTTCTAAAGACTGTTTAAAATCTCCCAAACCTAGTGAATCTAAAATATCTTCTAACAATGAAATTCCGATATTAAATCCGTATTCGTCTTTTGTGGTAGCATCTATTCGAAGAGCTTGATTTTCTATCTCATACAGAACAACAGAACTTGTAAAGGCATGTTGTAAGTGAGCATAATAAAGTTCTACATCATTAAACATAGTTTTCAACCACAATTGTAATAAATTATGGTTTCGAATAGGTCCTTCTATCAAGTCATATCCTTGTTTCCTGAGAGTTTTTGTAAGATTCATTTCGGGTTTGTTATTTCTATTAATTACTCTTTTTAACCTATGATAATTAGGTGTCAATAAGATAAAAACACAATATCACGAGGATGTTTTTAACATCCATAGATACTATTTGATATAAAGCATTAGAAACTAATTATTACATTAAAAAGCTAAAAAAAACCTTTTTAAAAAGAACTATTTTTTCATATAATAACCGATGTGAAGTGTGACTTTTTTTTGACAGACTTAGGGGGTCCGATAAAAATACTTATAAATATAATAAAATTAATTTAAAAAATAATGGGCTTTTTAGTAAGGATCCTTTTTTTATTTATTAAAAATGAAAGGGTGTTGTTAGTATTCTCTGTTAATATTATTACCAAAACTCACACTAAAGAGATTTTTAAAAAAATTTAAAGTGAAAAAAACGAGAGGATTGACTCAGTTTTATATCTATTCATAAAAATTTATTGCATTGAAGCTGCAATTTTTCTGTACGTCCCATTTTCTAACAACATTCGAATCGAAGAAAAAGCTGTAATAGTTTCGTCTATGTCTTCTTGGGTGTGAGTTGCAGTTGGTATTAATCGTAAAATAATTAATCCTTTGGGTATGACTGGATACACAACAATAGAACAAAATATCCCATGGTTCTCTCGTAAATCATTCACCATTGCCATTGCTTCTGGAATATCTCCTTTTAAAAATACAGGAGTGATGCATGTTTGAGTAGTTCCTAAATCAAAACCAGCTGCTCGCAACCCAGATTGTAAAGCATTGGTGTTTTTCCATAATTTTTCTTTTAATTCTGGCATGGTACGTAACATGTCTAAACGCTTTAAAGCACCTTTTACCATGGCCATTGGTAGGGATTTTGCAAATGTTTGCGAACGCATGTTGTATTGTAAATATTGAATAACTTCATTACTCCCCGCTAAAAAAGCACCAATACCAGCCATCGATTTTGCAAACGTTGCAAAATATACATCTATTTCATCTTGCACCCCCTGTTCAAAACCAGTACCTCTACCTCCTTCTCCAAGGGTTCCAAATCCGTGAGCATCGTCTACTAAAATTCTAAAGTTATACTCTTTTTTAAAAGCGATAATTTCTTTTAAACGGCCTTGTTCTCCTCGCATTCCAAAAACACCTTCAGAAATCACTAAAATTCCTCCACCTGTTTTTTCAGCCATTCTTTTTGCACGCTTGATATTTTTTTCAAAACTTTCCATATCGTTATGACGATATACAAAACGCTTTCCTGCATGAAGACGCACCCCATCTATAATACAAGCATGCGTATCCATATCATATACAATAATATCATTTTTGGTAACCAAAGCGTCTATAGCAGACATAATTCCTTGATACCCAAAATTTAATAAATATGCTTTTTCTTTGTCTACAAAGGCAGCACATTCTTTTTCTAGTTGTTCGTGTTTGGGCGTATGACCGGACATCATTCTTGCACCCATAGGATACGCCATTCCATGATCTTTAGCTGCTTCTCCATCAACTTTTAACACCTCTGGATGGTTGGCGAGTCCTAAATAATCATTGATACTCCAAGTAACTACTTTTTTCCCATTAAAAGACATTCTATTAGAAATTGGTCCTTCTAACTTTGGAAAAACATAATACCCCTCTGCGATATCTGCCCATTTTCCAAGAGGCCCTTTGTCCTCTTTTATTCTTTCAAATAAATCTTTGGTCATGTGTAGTGTTTTTTATTTTTTAATCGAGGTACAAAGTAACCGATTTTTTTGCATTTTATCAAATTGTAATGTGCACATTTATTGTTACAAAAAATCGTTTTCTTTCATCCAATCATCGCTATAAATTTTATTCATATATCGAGAACCATGATCAGAAAAAATTAACACAACAAAACTGTCTTCAGTAAACATCTCTTTTGCTGCGTATTGTTTTGTAGCTTGCATCACTGCACCACTTGTATATCCTAGAAACATCCCTTCTTTTTTAACAATCCTTCTTGCTTCTAGAGCAGCGTCTTTATCAGATACTTTTTCGTAAACGTCAATCACATCGAAATCGGTAGCAGTTGGAATTAAGTTTTTACCCAAACCTTCAATTTTGTAGGGGCTCACCTCATTTAAATCAAGCTCTCCGGTCTCATGGTATTTTTTTAAAACAGAACCAATAGCATCTACTGCTAAAATTTTAATATTAGGGTTTTGCTCTTTTAAGTATTTTCCGGCACCAGAAATAGTACCTCCTGTTCCGCTTGCCACCACCAAATGGGTTATTTTACCTTCTGTTTGCTCCCAAATTTCTGGCCCTGTACTTTTATAATGTGCTTCCGTGTTTAGCTCATTAAAGTACTGATTTATATATACAGAATTCTTAGTTTTTTTGTGAATTCTTTTGGCAACTTCATAGTACGATCTTGGATCCTCTGGAGGAACATTAGCTGGACAAATATGCACCTCTGCTCCCATAGATTTGAGCAAATCTATTTTGTCTGTTGACGATTTATCGCTGACCGCTAAAATACATTTATAACCTCTTACAATACTAATCATAGCTAGACTAAAACCTGTATTACCTGAAGTAGTTTCTACAATAGTAGCTCCTTTTTTAAGGATGCCTTTTTTTTCTGCATCCTTGACAATGTGTAAAGCGATTCTATCTTTTGCTGAATGCCCTGGATTAAACGCCTCAAATTTAGCATAGTATGAACCTGGAAGACCTTTAGTTACTTTATGTAGTTTAATCAGTGGAGTTTCTCCTACTAATTCTAAAATTGAATTGGTAATTCCTTTGTTTCTAATCATTCTATCATAATTCTCAAAGTTGTTGCTATAGTATAACGGAAAGTCAAAATTTATCTTTTATTTGATAAAAATCTCTTCTTTACAATCGCAACAAAACTGTTTTTCTTTGAAAGTTCTACAAAAATACATTTTAATCCTCAAATATTGAAACTGTTTTTAAGACTTCATCTTTTCAGCAGCTAGTTTGTTTTCTAAAGCCAAAAAGAAAGTGTACATTTTTGCAGTTTCTTTTAAGGCATCAAACCGACCAGATGCACCACCGTGTCCTGCCTCCATATTGGTATCTAACAATAGCAAATTGGCATCTGTTTTCAATGCTCTTAATTTAGCTACCCATTTGGCTGGTTCCCAATATTGAACTTGCGAATCGTGAAAACCGGTGGTTACCAATATATTTGGATACTCTTTTGCTGTTATTTGATCATAAGGTGAATAAGATTTTATATAATCATAATATTCCTTGTTATTAGGGTTTCCCCATTCGTCATATTCGCCTGTTGTTAGAGGAATACTTTCATCTAACATGGTAGAAATAACATCTACAAAAGGAACTGAAGCAATGATTCCGTTGTACAATTCTGGATTCATATTTACAATTGCTCCCATTAGCAAACCTCCTGCAGACCCCCCCATAGCATACAAATGCTTTGGAGAGGTAAATTTTTTCTCTATTAAATATTTAGAACAATCTACAAAATCGTTGAAAGTATTTTTTTTGTTCAACATTTTTCCATCTTCATACCACTCTCTACCCAAATACTGACTTCCTCGAATGTGAGCCAATGCATACACAAAACCTCTATCTAACAAACTCAAACGAGTCGTAGAAAAACTATCAGATATTGTATACCCATAGGAACCATAAGCATATTGTAAAATTGGCGTTTTCTTAGATAACTCTGTGTCTTTGTGATATACCAATGAAATGGCAATTTGTTTTCCGTCTCTAGCCGGAACCCAAATACGTTTACTCAGGTAATTCTCTTTTTTAAACTTACCGCCTAAAACCTCTTGTTCTTTTTTAATATTTTTTGATTGATTCTTCATATTAAAATCAATTACTGAACTTGGTGTTGTGAAAGAATTGTAAGAATATCGAATCACATCAGTATCAAAATCTGGGTTTGAATACACTCCCGCAGAATACGTTTCTTCTGAAAAAGGCAAGTAGTAGTCTTCCTGACCATCCCATCTTTTTATTCGTATTTTATTTAAACCATTGTTTCGTTCTTCAAGCACTAAATAGTCTTTGAAAATTGAAAAATCTTCTAACAAAGTACTATCTCTATGCGGAATTACATCTACCCAATTTTCTTTACTTGTTTTCGAGACAGGCGTTCTCATTAACTTAAAATTAAGGGCATTGTCTTTATTGGTTAACAAATAAAAATGATCTTCAAAATGTGCGACATTATATTCTAAATCTCTTTCTCTTGGCTGCAACATCGAAAATGGAGCCGTTGGAGTGTCTGCATCTACATACTGAGCTTCTGAAGATACCGAACTGTAAGACCCAATAATGATGTATTGATTCGATTTTGATTTTGTTACATAAGTTCCAAATGTATCATCTTTTTCATGAAAAACAAGGACATCTTCTGAGGTTGGTGTACCTAAAACATGTCTATAAATTTTAACACTTCTTAGGGTAACAGGATCTTTTTTAGTGTAAAAAATAGTTTTGTTATCATTAGCCCATACAGAACCTCCAGTAGTATTTTCTATGATATCTTCATAAATTTCTCCTGTTTCTAGATTTTTAATTCTTAGAGAATATTGTCTTCTACTCACCGTATCAGTTGCAAAAACCATTAACTTATTGTCTAAAGAGATATTTAACCCCCCTAATTGATAGTAATCGAAACCTTTTGCCATTTCATTGACATTAAAAAGAACTTCTTCAACAGCCTCTAAATTTTCTTTTTTCCTGCTATAAATAGGGTATTGTTTTCCTGTTTCATATCGTGTAATATAAAAATACCCATTCTCTTTATAAGGTACAGAAGAATCATCTTCTTTTATTCTACCTTTCATTTCCTCAAATAACTCCTCCTGAAAAGGCTTGGTGTATTTTGTAACTTCTTTATAGTAGGTGTTTTCTTCCTCCAAGTAGTTGACTACTTTTTGAGTTTGTGCGTCTTTATCGATTGCATTTTTTTGTGCGTCTGACAAACGCATCCAAAAATAATTATCAACTCTAACATCAGCGTGTTTCTCTAAATTTATAGCTATTTTGTCCGCTACCGGGGGTTTTGCATCTGTACTTTTCATGGTTTCATTTTTACAAGCAGTTGCAAATGTAAGGCATAAAACAATCATAGGAATAACTATTTTTCTCATTTTTTGGGTGATTTAAATTCTTTGTAAATTAATAAATTTGTGTTAATAATGAATAATGTTTGGAGACATGTCAGGAATGATGAACAAGTTAAAAGAAGCGCAACAAAAGTAGAACCAACAAAACAAGATTAAACACTGATTTGATAGATGAAATATCTGCAAATGGTCAAATTATGGTATTGCCAACAACAAATGGGGGAAATCAAATCAATATCTATCAATAATTCTTTATTGTCAGACGCTGAAGAAAGTTATAATAGCCCCATAACAGCAACGATGGCAAACAAAGCATATAATGATAGTGTTATAATTGTAAACACTCCTATAAATTTATAATGTGACTTTAGCATCTCAAAAGCTTTTGCCAAAGTATCCTCATTTTTGTCAACTAGTGCTTTTTTCATTTTATTAGAAAATTGTAGTAAATAATAAGCCGGAAAGAAGTAGATAATAGCAAGCCCTAAATTTGTAATTAACATTGTAAATCCCAAAGAGTTTGGGGTACTAGTCTGCTTCTCCATAGCTATTTCAAAAATTGGTGTTGCAAAAAAAGCAAACACTAATTAAACACCAACTAAAACAAAACCAAGAATGGATAAAAATTTAGCCCACTTTGCGATTTCAGCTAAAAAATTTCTTGATGCATTGGTGATTGTTAATTGCTCTAATTGTTGAATGGGAGAATGTGTGGTCATATTTTTTTTTATTTTATTCAAAAATAAACAAAAAAAAGAAGCCATGAATTCGCAAATATAAATTTATGATTTCATGGCTTAAATATAATTGTAACTTGTGATTATTGAAACTCAGTAATTGTTTTCTTAATGATTGAAATACATTCCATCAGTTGTGTTTTATTGATTACTAATGGTGGTGCAAAACGAATAATATTTCCATGAGTTGGTTTCGCCAATAAGCCATTATCTCTTAATTTCATACAAATATCCCAAGCGGTAGAACTCTCTTCAGAATCATTAATTAAGATTGCATTTAATAACCCCTTTCCTCTAACAGACTTTACCAAATCGTGTTCCTCTGCAAAATCAGCGATTTCAGCTCTAAATATCATTCCTAACTCATGAGCATTTGTAGCTAAATTTTCTTCTGAAACCACTTCTAAAGCAGCAATTGCTGTTGAAGCTGCAATAGGATTACCACCAAAGGTAGACCCATGATTCCCGGGTTTTATAACGTCCATAATCGAATTATTTGCCAAAACAGCAGAAACAGGGTAGGCACCTCCGCTTAATGCTTTACCAAGAATTAAAATATCTGCTTTTACTTCTGGAGTTCCAGAACAGTTTTTGTCTTCACATGTACAATTTCCACAAGTTGCTAAAAGCCTTCCTGTTCTGGCAATTCCAGTTTGAACTTCATCTGTAATAAAAAGTACATTGTGCGCTGAACACATTTTTTTTGCAGCTGCTAAATATCCTTCAGAAGGAACATAAACACCAGCTTCACCTTGAATAGGCTCCACTAAAAAAGCTGCAATATTTTGATTGCTTTCCAATGTTTCTTTTAAGGCCTCTAAATTATCATATTCAATTTTTATAAATCCTTTCGTATACGGACCAAAGTTTTTTCTTGCAATAGGATCATTAGAAAAAGAAATGATGGTCGTAGTTCTTCCATGAAAATTATTTTCACAAACTATAATTTCTGCATTATTTTCATCAATTCCTTTAACCTCATACGCCCATTTTCTGGCCAACTTTAAAGCCGTTTCTACAGCTTCTGCTCCTGTATTCATTGGTAACAATTTGTCGAAACCAAAAAGTTGAGTCGCAAATTTCTCATACTTTCCTAGCACATTATTGTAAAATGCACGCGAAGTTAGCGTTAGCGTTTGTGCTTGTTTTACCATAGCACTTATAATTTTAGGATGACAATGCCCTTGATTTACAGCAGAGTAAGCGGACAAAAAATCATAATACTTTTTATCTTCTGCATCCCAAACATATACCCCTTCACCCCTACTGATAACCACTGGTAAAGGATGATAATTGTGAGCCCCATGTTTGTTTTCTAATTCGATTGCTTCTTTTGAAGTTAATTTGTCTAAAACAGTCATTTTTTCGTTTTAAATGTTTATAATTAAATAACCATTCCTGTTCTACCTTTATCCTTTCAGCGAGAACTGAAAATTCAGCGTGGGAAAGAAATCATCCCCGAAGTTATACAAAAGTAGTGAAATATCTGGAAATGAAATTAATTCTTATGTAATAGACAATGCATTTAATTTCCTTAATTTTGCAAACCATTAAATCATAGAAAATGCCACGTAGAGAACGAAATAAATTTGTAAAAAAAAATCAAGTTTTAGAATTA
>ERZ1047472.2797-NODE-2797-length-11988-cov-21.327998_pt1 | contig 11988 bp, 15 predicted proteins | sample MGYA00383095_ERZ1047472 | MGnify/ENA primary metagenome ERZ1047472 (study PRJEB29581, sample SAMEA5548365) | metagenome | biome: marine; feature: coastal; material: water | depth 1 m | study: Short-term variability in the microbial, nano- and picoplankton...
GTTGTGGGTGTTTACGGGGTATCATGCCCGACCAGATCGAAGCTTGGAACCAAAAACCGATGGCATTGCATCTTCGCAGCCCCCTAATACCGCTAACGCTGGCCTTGGTCTTACTCTCGGGCTGTAGCGGCAGCTTGAGTTTCCTCAGTGCCTACCGCATTAACGTTGAGCAAGGGAACATTGTCACCCCGGAGATGATCGAACAACTTAAGCCTGGCATGACTCGCAGACAGGTGCGGTTTGTTATGGGGACACCTTTGATAGAGGACACCTTCAACACCGATCGTTGGGATTATCGTTACTTTTTACGTAACGGCAATAAGACCCTTAAGGAAAGCAAACTGTCAGTATTTTTTGAGGGTGACAACCTCGTTAATGTCACTGGCAGTGAAGTCCCCGACTGGGCCAGCACAACAGAACAGGCTCCGCAGAGTGACTCTGCTGACGGGGAAGAGCAGGAAGGGGCTTAAAGCCTAGCCCTCCCCTTCAGCACGGCGCTCTTTCGCTTCAGCAGCCCGTCGCTTGCGCACTTCCTTTGGATCCACTTTTAGCGCACGGTAGATTTCAACCCGCTCGCCGGGGTTAAGTACCTGATCCCCTTTAATGGCTTTGCCGAAAATACCCAGCTTTGGACTGTCGGCCAAGCTCAGCTCATCGAACTCGCCCTCGATCCCAGACAGTGAAACGGCTTCATGGGCCGTTGTCCCGCGGGGCACCGTTAGTGTTCGGATGAGCTGCCTTTCTGGCAGGGCATAAGCCACTTCGATCGCCATTGAATCTGTCACGGCGCAGAACCTCCCAATGAATTATGAGCCCGCTTAACCACAGCATCGACGAGATCGTGGGCCACACGATCAAACAACTTACCCGCCGCCACGTGAATTAAGCTGCTTTTGAGTCGAAAATCTAACAGCAGCGCCACCTTACAGGCCTCAGGCGCGAGTGATCTAAACGTCCAAACGCCGGAAAAACGCTCGAACGGCCCATCAATTAGTCGCAAATCAATTGTCTGAGCTCGCGTGAGGGTGTTCTGAGTCATAAAACTTTGCGTAATGCCTGCGCGTGACAGGGCCAAGCGGGCCGTAACCGTACCGCTGTCTTGTTCAATAATCTCGGCTCCCACGCATCCGGGTAAAAATTCTGGGTAACCCTCAATATCGGCCACCAAGTCAAAAATACTCTCGGCAGAAAAAGGCAAAAGCGCGCTGCGATCAATAGTGGTCATGTCGTGATCTTACCTCAGCACCTTCAACGTGGCGCCAAGAGTTGCCAAATTAGCACTAATACAAGCACCGTCGGTACAACAAAGCGCAGACACAACCACCAGACAATAAATAGCCAGCGAGGCTCTCTGTACAACTCAGCCCTAGCAAAGGGCCTCGGCATTCGCCAGGCAACAAATATGCTCAGCAGCAACAGGATCCCAACAATTGTCACATCGAGTAATAGCGGTAAAAACCCGATTTGCTGTCCAAGGTGTTCGAGCCCAAACACCCCCAGCCCTAGGCTAGCGCCTACAATGAGTGCGGCCAAATTGCGGTTCATACCGCCCTCCTGATGCAGAAGCATCACTGAGGGTTCGAGCAAGGCCAATAAAGCAGCAAAGGTAGCCAACGCTGCGAAGCCAAAAAAAACCGCCCCATAAACCTCACCCAAGGGCAAATTAGCAAAGGCATAAGGTACGGCCACAAAGACAAAAGCCAACCCCTCTGCGGGTAACACATTTGTTGCCCCCAACAAAGACAGCAACGCCACCGCAGTCGCCAGCATAAAGGCCACATCCAGTAGGGCTGCTGCGATAACCGCCCGCAATAAGGGCAGATTTTTGGGCGAACGCGCACCAAAAACACTTCCCACACCGAGCCCAGCCACCAAGGTTAGAACTCCGCTGAGCATGCCCATCATGGCTGCCTCCCAGCCAAAATTGGAGTAATTAACGCCAAATAACCAATCCCCCGCCGACTCAAGATCGCCGAATTCAATCCCGTACTGCAAAAGACTGAAAAGTGCGACTGCCATCGCGGGCAGGGCAATCCATCCAATTAATGCCATTGCTACCTGCGGCCCTAGGGCGGCTAAAAGTGTCACCAAACCCACGAGAGCAACGAGAATGGTCACATTGGGTATGTCAACGAGCTGCTTAAAATTTGTTGCCACCTCTGTGGCGCTTGCTGAGGCAAGGAGCCCTGAATTAAGAACAACAGCCCGATCAACCATCCAAGCAATCATAGGTAGGCAGTAAATAGCCAGCATGACACCCAACAGACACTGAATAACACCCAGGAGGCTCCAGTGTGTGGAGCGACCCGACTGGTCACTGGCCCACCGCAAAGCACCCAGCGGCGATGCTCTGCCTTTACTACCCAGCATGACCTCTGCGGTTAGCAAAGGCACCGCGACGGTAAAAACCGTGACCACATAACTTAAGAAAAAAGGTGCGCCACCATGCTCACCCAGCAAATAAGGCATGCGCAGTACATTGCCCAGACCTATGGAACAGGCCGCGAGGGCAAATACCAAAGTCGTTTGGCCCTGCCAAGGTTGCGGAACATTATTATCTAACACGCAATATGATTCTCTAGGCCTGCGAACCCGTATAATGCACCCTATGGGCAAATCGAAAAAGAAAATACAGGACAATACTATCGCGCAGAATAAGCGCGCTCGCTTCGACTACCACTTGCTGGAGTCTTATGAGGCAGGGCTGTCTTTGGCCGGATGGGAAGTTAAATCCATGCGCGCCGGTCGGGTGCAGCTGACTGACTCCTATGTATTGATGAAAAATGGCGAGGCATTTTTGTTTGGCGCGCAGATATCGCCGCTGGAAACCGTGTCCTCACATTACGTCACCGATCCCACACGCACCCGAAAATTGCTGCTAAACAAACGGGAGCTGGCTCAAATTAATGCGGCGCTGTCTCAAAAGGGCCAAACTTGCGTCTGCACTGCCCTGTATTGGAAGGGTCATTTAGCCAAAGCAAAAATTTCGCTCGCGGCGGGTAAGAAGCAGCACGACAAGCGCGATACGGAAAAAGCCAAAGATTGGGACCGTCAAAAAGCGCGTATTGTTAGAGATAACGTCAAGCAGTAAACCCCATGGCGAACAACGCTTTCACCGTGATCGCCAAGCCAACGCCTAATGAGACCGCCAGCGCTACGGGTCGATAAGCTTGGCCGCCGATACGAAGAAACAACCAAGTCCCCAATCGATCGCCCACTAACATTGACGGCAGTGCGAGCATCAGCAGGCGAAATGGTGTCGTTGTTACCAAGCCTGACACCGTAAACGTGGTCAGCGAGATCAGGCTGGACATCATGAAAAAAGCCATCAGAAAGCCACGACTATTTGCAGGCTCTGGTATACACGCCATCGCATAAATAATGACGGGGGGGCCGGGTATGGCAAAGGCACCATTCATCAAACCCGACAAAGTGCCAGTGCCGGCCGCTATTCTGGGGCCGCCCACATGGGATTGAGGTTTATAACGACTCAGCACTAGGCATAAAAAAATAACGATGAGTCCAATCCATAACTGAAACTGCGCAAGCGACAATTGGGTGAGAAAGGTGACACCCACCCCGGTTCCCACAATAGAGCCGCCCACCATAGGTAGGCCATCACGTAATCCAAAACGCCCCCACCAAGCGCGATAAGTCACCAAGCTTGTCGACAATGTCAGCAGGGCAACGAGGACCACTGCATCGGTTGGCAATAGAAATAGCGACAAAAGAGGAACCGCCATGAGCGCAAAACCAAAACCGGTGAAAGCACGCATAGCGGCTGCACATAAAATACCCGAAGCCATCAAGGCCATTGCAACTGGGGATAACTGAGTTAAGAGTGCTTCCATTGGCTTAGTGTAGCGTCCACGGAAGATCGCTACGATGGAAAAACAACCCAAGACTTGAAGATGCGCTTAAAGCCACACCGACGGAAAACGTCAATTTACAGGGGCTGACTGACCCAAAGCATCTCTCTTCTTAATGGTTCGATGGATCTGCTCCCCGTGTCGTCGATTGAAACTAAGCAATGTCTATCTAGGCGATATCCTTAAAAGTGCTCTCCTCGTCCTAGTGAACCCGTCCAAGCATCACGCCCAGTGTTTTGCTGGTGGTCGATCATCCGGCCCCGTGCTCAGGAATTTGGGGTGGGCGAGGACGCTCGCCCTCAGGATGATTGCGCTTGCGATCGTGTCGACCAGCGCCCCCTGGTCCTGCTTGAAGAAGGGCATGAATAGCTCGGCGTCGCTGCTTGCTGGATAGCTGCGGTAAAATATCGAGTGCGATGGTGTGCAATTGCAATTGATATCGCCGGCTGACATCTCTCAGGGTGATGAGCGCTTGAGACAGCGCCGCTTCATCAAGTGGATCTGAACTCACAACGCGCTTCAATTCCATCTGACTCTGCCTAAACTCACGGCGCACGGGGGCCACCTCTTGCATACGTCCACGCAAGGCCTCTCCCACACGCTCGCGAGTGTCGGAATCCATATCACGCATTGCCCAAGCCATGGGCCCCAGGTGTCCGCCCTTTGCCCAGCGTGCTGCAAGGGCGCCAACACCCAGTAAATTTAGCGCCAGCGAGACCACTAGCACCCCTGCAATCCAATGTCGCTTAGCCATCGGCTTGAACCTCCTCAACAAGTGCAAAAACATACTGCTCTGAGGCGACCCATTCGTCCTCAGAAGGCACTGCAACCCCCAGACCCAAGCCGATGCCCACGGCTAACGACAGCCCAGCCATAGCAAAACCACGTCGTGCAGTTTGGGCTCCCGAAAAACATAACCAATCAATCAAGCGCTCCAATACCGCGCGGCTAGGCTCCACACTCAGATCTAACTTTGTCTGCTTTTTATCCGTTGGGGCAACGGATCTGTCTGTAAAACTCAAAATCGAGTCAACGGTTATCGGCAGTTGACTGGACTCCGAGGTCATCAGCTGGTCGAGCTTAGCCTCGACCGCGACACAGGCACGTAGCGCTGGATCATTTGCCAAAGCCAAACTCAAAGGCTCTCGCCACTCTGGAGGCCAACGATTGGGGTCAGCGCCATAGGCCATAATCAGCGCCTTCGCACGCTCTTGAGTTAGTCGTTCGGCAGTCATTGGGTTATCTCCAATCGTATTTTCATTGCGCTACGGGCCCGAACCAGCAAAGACTCAACGGCACGCGTGCTGAGCCCCATGATGTTTGCGACCTCTCGGTTCGACAGATCTTGATAATAAGTCAGTGCCAAAGCACTGCGTTGCCGCTCGGGCAGTTGCAGCAGTGCCCGAGCAACAGGGTGCGTCTGTTCATCAGAATCTGTTGTGACTGTAGGGTCGGGCACATCAATGACATCTAGAGAGACCTCTCGGTGGCGCTTTCGATGCTGATCAATGGCCAAGTTATGAGCCATTTGATGCAGCCAGGTTGTGAGCCGGGCACGGGTTGCGTCAAATTCCCCAGCCTTTACCCACAGGCGCAGAAAAACCTCCTGTGTAATATCTTCAGCGTTGGCAGCGTTACCCGTCATACGCTGGGCATAGGCTGAAATAGGGGCAAGATGATGCGCCACCAAAGTGGCGTAGACGCCGCGGTCCCCGCTGGCCACTTGCCGCATTTGTTGCGCCTCAGTAGACACCGCCCCTACTCCATCAACTTTTCAGCTAGCGCGCCGATGTTTAGCAGGCCTTCGCGCAGCAGCCAGCTCGTCGGCATCAATATAACCATCATCGTTCCTATCGATACGACTAAAAGCCGCCATTGTTATTTCCTCTTCTGTGAGAAAATCATCGTCGTTCAGGTCTGCCAACTCGAAGCGTTCGATCGCTTGCTCAGAACGCTCATCAATCTGAGCCTGCATTTCTGAGCGACTTACATTGCCATCACCGTCTTTATCTGCAGTGGCAAGTCGATCTCGCCCGCGTCCTCTTGACGGTACCTCAAACTCACTGATGGATACTAAGTCATCGCCGTCCTTATCGAGTTGGTTAATCATACGCTGCGTTTTACTTGGCGGCTGCGCCGTTACAACTGTTGTAGAGAGCACGGCTATCGACGTAATCGCCAGAATCGGGACAAGCTTCGTAAATTTCATAGTTTGCTCCAGAGTAGTATCTCGGATGGGTGGTTTTTGGGTCGGTCTTTCATACCCAGACGCGGCCCCCGTTACTGACTGATACGACTCCGACTCGAAGATCCGTCGGAAACATTTCCTACAAAATTTGCTGACAGCAAATCTAGGAAGCCATGCACCTCGTAGATTTAACAACGACAAAAATTGCGAGCCCACTATGGCAAACAACAGCCCAATGGCCATACCTCCATCTCATTTACTGAGGGAGCTCGCTACCTTTAAAAGCGTTGCGCGAATTGCTGTTGGTCGCCGTCGAGAACCCGTGGCCATGGCCTCAGGTGAACCGGTGATGGCACTTCCCGGCTTTGGTTTCGGGGATGTCGCTATGACAGCACTGCGACGACAGCTCCGCAAAGCAGGGTTCACCGCCCTCAAGTGGGGACTCGGTACCAACACAGGTGACGTTCCAGCGCTTTTACTGCAACTCATAGACCAACTGGAGCGGGCCGCGTCGCTTCATGAACAGCCTCTTCGACTAGTAGGGTGGAGTCTGGGTGGATATCTCGCGAGGGAAGCTGCTAGAGAGCGACCCGATTTGGTGCAACAAGTGATTACACTGGGGAGCCCCATAAAGGGCGGTCCAAAATACACCGCGGCAGCCTCAGCTTACAAATTGTTGGGCTGGGATTTGGATGCCATTGAGGCCAAAGTCATAGAACGCGAGTCTGTTTCTTTACAGACCCCCGTTACCTACATTTGGAGCAAAGGTGATGGCGTCGTCGACTGGCGAGCCACTCAGGATACGGACGATGCCATGGCCACCAATATTGAAGTCGACTGTAGCCATATGGCCATGGTGATTGACCCTATGGTGAGCCATATTGTTTTAGCCCAGTTACGCCGATCCCTGATCAATTAAAGTCCGGTCAATCAGCGGGGCCAAATTTTTACCTGCTTGTAAGCATCATCGGGGGCGTCTGACATCATTAGGTCGACTAGATCTTGATGTATGCCGTATTTGAGGCCTGCGAGAAGCTCTCGTGGTTTACCTCGCATCGGAGCTGAAACTTGCAGGCCCAAGGCTTCTAGTTCTGAATCGTCACCCACGGCGTCAACCACACCCATAGAGCGCGCCTGCTCTCCTGTGAGTCGCCCCCCGGTCAGTAAGGTCTCGCGAATGGCATAGGCTGACATGCTAGCCTTCACCAACGCATTCATGCGAACGGTAAGCGTCATACCAATATCGATTTCCGGGAGGCAGAAAAAGCCGCGATCGCCGCGCATGACCGCATAATCTGACGCGAGCACTAGCATGGCACCCAGACCAAAGGCATGACCATTAACCAGCGATACTACCGGTACAGGGAAAGTGAGAAATCGTGCGGCCAGATGCATGGTACTGGTTACAAATTCGCTGAAAATATCGGGGTTTGCCATGAGGTACTCAAGATCTAAACCCTGTGAAAAGTTTTTACCCTCCCCGCGCATGAACACAGCCTCAATGGAGGGGTCTCCCTCCACAGCGTCGAGCTGCTTGTGAGTGGCGTCAAGCACCTCAGGATTGAACACCCCACTGCCCGAGAACTGGATGGTGTGTATGGCGTTTGATTCGTTACTCATGACTGGACTCCACTACAGTAATAGCGTCGCCAATTCGGATGGCTCCGCCTTCAATAATTTTAGCGCACAAGCCGCCATGCCCCAGCATGGCAGCGACACCCCCCTTACCCAAGGCCTCCTCCATACGCGCACAGGGATGGCACAGTTGGGTGGCCTCAAACACAGCCTCACCCACGCGAAAGCGCTGGCGTCGCAGAGCATTAAGGTTAATACCGGAAACCACCAAATTTCGCCGTAAGATACCCGGTTCAATGGCTGCTAAACCGGTAAAGCGTTCGATTTGAGCGATAAACTCTTCAGATATTAGGGTGACTTGTCGGCCTGAACCCGGGGTCTTGCCCATGCGATGATCGCCTTCTAAGCCTAGGCCGGCACAGGCCTCTGCTTCACTTACAGCTTGTAGTGGCTCACGACGAAGAGGACGCACACCTATCCAGCGAACCGTGCCTGGCGCAAGGTCTTTAGCATAGCGATCTAACGGATTTCTGCGCTTGATCACTCTTGGCTCCTGAGCGCGTCAGTTACTGCCATCATTACCGCCTCAAGGTGTGCCGCATAAACGCTGCCGCTCGCGGCATCGGCATTACTGTGGACTGCGATCACCGCTCTTGTCTGAGGATCAATAAATATTTTCTGACCAAAAATGCCCGCGGCACTGAATCGCTCACCCGGATAGCGCCACCACATGTAGCCATACTCTTCAGAACCCTCGGAAGGAGCGGCGCTAGCGGCAACCCAACCCTCTGGCAGGACCCGGGAGCCGTCGGGCAATACGCCATCGTCCAAGACAAACTGCCCCAACCGTCCATAATCTCTTAAGGCCGCACTAATACAGCAGCCCCCCGCCTCGCCCCCGCTGGGGCCATCAGCCGGCCAAACAGCATCAAATTCCATACCAAAGGGACCCCAAATTTTCTGGTTAAGGTAGCCCGATGCATTGTTGCCAATGGCTGCGCGGAGTAATTCACCCGTGAGGTTGGCCTCGCCGGTGTTGTAGTTGAAATGGGTACCTGGCGGATGCGCTCTGGGCAGCTCCAAAAGATAGTCAGTCAGCGCCACCCCGCCAAGAATGCCCGCGAGGGCGACATCTGATTCGGGGTCGAAGTAATCCTCATTCCAAGCTACGCCCGAGGCCATTTGCAGCAGGTGCTTCACGGTAACTACATCGTAGGCACTGCCGCGTAGCCGAGGCAAATAGTCAGTAACGCTGTCGTCTAAGCTGGTGATGAAACCGTCGGCCAAGGCCGCGCCCACAAGCAACGACGTCACCGACTTGGTCACCGAGAACGAGATCCAGCGCGAATCGACCGAATGATCGCTCGCATAATGCTCCAATAACCGCGCACCGTCGCGAAGAACCAAAAAGCCCATCAGCGGCTGCTGCGTTAAAAACTCCTGCAGCGTGAAAGCCTCGCCATTGACCTCGTAAGCCACACTGCCAAGGTCAGTGGGAGATGCCGGCAAAGGATAGGGATTTCCCCCGGGGGTAATTTTGCGCACCGGCAGAAAATATTCGGGATTAGCAAAAACTACTCGCCGCTCAGCCGTGGGTAAGAACAACGGACTTTCGTCTAACTCGCCGGATTGGATGCGCTCAGTGATGCCCTGCACCGTCAGTGAAGATTCATCTGCATGTACGGGCGCGACATAAACTAAAAACGCGGCTAATAAGGTTGGCAACTTTGGAACAAACTGGGTAAACCGCATGGGAACTCCTTTCTCAATGCCGGTCAAATTGTAAGGGCGCCTACAGTAGGGCCCTTCGAACTGAAGCGCAAATCTCAACGAAGACGACCTCGGGTATACTTCAGCCATCCAACAAGGGAGAGCCCCCATGCGCAATCGATTTAGCCTGATGCTAGCCGCTTTTATGGCCACGGCCGTTATTCAATCCGCTGCAGCGACTGAAATCACCAGTGAGACCTTTCGCTGCCTCAATGATATGACGCCGGTCCGACATTTTTATGTCGATAATCTGCTGGGGAATGTTGCAGAAACTGTGGCTGTTGCCAACAGCGCCGACGGAGGCACCTACCCTGAGGGTGCGGTGGTGCAGCTGGTGCCCGCCGAAGCCATGGTGAAGCGCGAGGCAGGCTTTAACCCGGCGACCAACGACTGGGAATTTTTCGAATTAAATGTTTCCGCTGAGGGCACAACGATTGGCAAGCGCGGCTTTGCCGAAGTCGTCAATAGGTTCGGCGGCAACTGCTTTGCCTGCCACGTTCAAGCCGAGCCCCAGTGGGATCTCATCTGCGACAACAACCACGGGTGTGACCCAATTCCTTTATCCCGAGGGATGATAAGCGCCATTCAGAAAACCGATCCCCGTTGTGAACCCACAGAGCTGAGCGACGAAGACAAAGCCAATCTCAAAGCACTGCAAGCGGCAATGGCGGCAAACTAACCCGCCAATAGGGGTATCGATAAAACTTCATGTCAGCGGTCCAACGCGCTCACTCTGCTAGAGGATGCGTCGTTGGTAACTGCGGGCAATTTGGAGTTATGCGAACCCTCTGAAAGATACTAATCAGACCGCCGACTGAGCAACGGCCAACAGGCGTTCGATATCTTCAGGGTCAGTTACAAAGCTGGTCACAAACCGCTTCATTCCCGGGACCATGGGCCACGGGTAGTACACAAAGCCTGCGGCTTCCAGCGCTTGGTCTATGGCTTCGGGCAACACCGGAAAAACCTCGTTGGCCTCTGTAGGCCAAGGCAAAGTAACACCCGGCAGCTGCGATAACCCGCTTGCGAGACGCGTTGCGAGAGCGTTGGCGTGACGCGCGTTGTCTAACCACAAATCACCGGCCAAAAAGGCGTCAAATTGCGCCGCTAAAAATCGATGTTTAGACCACAGGTGCCCTGCCCGCTTACGTCGATAAGAAAAATCCTCACTGAACCGGTCATTAAAAAACACCACAGCCTCGGCAGCAATCGCACCATTTTTGGTCGCACCAAAAGTCAGAGCGTCGACACCAGCGCGCCACGTTAAATCGGCCGGAGAAGCACCTGAACCCACGACGGCATTGGAGAAACGCGCGCCATCCATGTGCAAACCTAAATTCAATTCCTTAGCCAGCTCACCATAAGCCGCAACCTCTGCCGGCTTAAGCACCGTCCCCTGCTCGGTGGCATTGGTCAAACTGATCGCCGTCGGTTTAACGTTGTGAACCCCATGCAGCTGAGCCAGCTCGACTTGTCCCCGAATAGCGTCGTGAGAGGGTTTTCCCAACTCACCCGGTACGCCAATCTGGCGGGCACCACCGGTGAAAAATTCAGGCGCCGTGTTTTCGTCGTTTATAATGTGAGCACCCTCGTGACACAGCACCGCCCCCCAGGGCGGGCACATGGAACTCAGGATTAGGGAGTTAGCCGCCGTACCCGTAGCAACCAGAAAGACCTCACAGTCGACCTCAAAAATCTCGCTGAAACGGTGATTCAAACTTTCAGTGAGGCTGTCTTCGCCGTAGGCCGACACTAATCCGCTCGACGCCGACGCCAGCGCGTCAAGAATCTTAGGATGCGCCCCCGCCTGATTATCAGACCCCATAAACGTGACTGCCGGGGGGCTGTTAGCTGTTTGCTCGTCTGACACTTACTTTCTCCTGTTACCCGTCAGAAATCTCGGGCTGCTACTTTATAACGTTTCCTGCGCTTTTAAGGCCGTTCATATTTTACAAGCTGTGGCATCACTGTGAGCCTCCATGATGCTATATACTCACGCTAACTGGGGGCGTTACGGATTCGACGACGGTAACGAAACCTGCGGTGCATGCCGTGATGGTAGCCAATCACGTAAATCCAAAGCTGCAAACTATTAGTTGCCAATGACGACAACTACGGTGCACAACTGGCTGCGTAAGTAGCCCTTTGTAACACCATCCAGGTGCTTCGGCCCTGGCGGTCTATCCTAAGATGCCAGTATCGAGGGTGTGACTGTCATTTAGAACTGGACCGCGGTGGCTTATGTCTCGGGAGTCACCGTCAAATTTTACGAGAATCGCGGTCTACGTCCTGACCGTTGGGCTGTTGGCCGTTAAATTAATTAACGGAAACTAAGCATGTAGAGCCAAAGGCAGAGTACTGGCGGACGCGGGTTCAACTCCCGCCGCCTCCACCAAAAACCGAAAAGGGTCGCCCGTCAGGGTGGCCTTTTTTGGTTTTAGCGGCTGTGACAGCTGAACTCGCGCCCGCAGGGAAGGGTCGCCGCAGCAGCGCGTAGGCGTGGTGAACAGGCCAATTGCCTGTGAAGCTCAAACTCCCGCCGCCTCCACCAAATGAAAAAGGGGTGATCCGTAAGGGTCGCCCCTT
>ERZ1047472.2799-NODE-2799-length-11980-cov-16.327212_pt1 | contig 11980 bp, 7 predicted proteins | sample MGYA00383095_ERZ1047472 | MGnify/ENA primary metagenome ERZ1047472 (study PRJEB29581, sample SAMEA5548365) | metagenome | biome: marine; feature: coastal; material: water | depth 1 m | study: Short-term variability in the microbial, nano- and picoplankton...
ACAAAAAGCCCAGCTGGATGACCTAAGACTTTATCTTTAAACATATTTTCGATTGCTGTTGTCATAATTATTTAGTTAGGTGTTTACTTATTTATTAATTATTAGAATTGATTTATCTGTAAAATTTATTCTAATATTCTTTCGTTTTCTTCTACATTATGAGTTAGACGCTTTAAAGGTTTTAGCAGTGCAATAACTAATAGCCCAAAAACCACAGTGAAGATTACAATTCCTGAAAAAATAGTATACTCTCCAAAATCCTCTGATTTTTCGCCTAATATACCAGCAACCTTACCACCAAGCCCAGTAGCTGCAAAATAAAGTCCCATCATCAGTGAAGCATATTTAACTGGAGCCAACTTTGTAACAAAAGACAAAGATACTGGAGACGAACAAAGCTCTCCAATTGTATGAAATAAATATGCTAAAACTAACCACTGCATTCCTGAACTCCCATTAGCATCATATTCTCTGACAGCCAAAATCATAAATACAAAACCTAAGCCCATGATAATTGTTCCAGTAGCCATTTTAAACAAAGAGGAAGCTTCTTTGTTTTTGAGCTTACGTTTAGCCCAAATATTTGCAACCCAAACCGCAAGCAAAATAATAAAACCCGCATTTAATCCTTGGAACATTGGCGTAGGTATTAGATAGCCGAACAACATCCTATCTGTTTTTGTTTCTGTATAGACACTCATTAAACCACCAGCTTGCTCAAAAGCTCCCCAAAAAACAATTACCAGTAGAAAGGAAAGCAGCAATACTAAGAAACGATCTTTTAGAATTTGAGTTTCTAAACTTTTAAAAATCATCATTAAAAGACCAACCACAAAAGAAAGGAATATAAACAGAGCACCATATCCCCAGTGATCAACTCCCTCAAACGTAAAACCTGAGTATATAGATAATGCTAATAAAATAACTAATATGACGAGCTGGAATGGAGAATTGAATATATTGGAAAATATCTTCCAAAGAGAAATATCATTTTTCTTTTCTTCAAATGTTGGTTTATTCCCGACATGTGAAATATGTTTTTGCCCCAAAACATATACCAATAAACCAAATAACATTGCAATACCTGCTAATCCGAAGCCAGCATGCCATCCCCATTTGGCGACTACAAGTCCAATAACCGACGTGGCTAATAATGACCCTAGATTAATTCCGATATAGAAAATACTAAATCCTTTATCTCTACGTATATCTCCTTGTTTATACAAACCTCCAACCATAGTTGAAATATTAGGTTTTAAACAACCTACTCCTAATATAATTAAACTTAAACCAGCGAAAAATGCCCATTCAGCCTCTATGGCTAAAGTACCATGACCTAAACATAAAATAATAGCTCCAAGCATTACTGTTTTTCTTTGACCTAGAACCTTATCAGCTAAGATTCCACCAGGGATGGAAATCACATAAACCAACATTACATACCAACCATAAAGTTGATAAGCTTCTAACTTTGACCAACCTAACCCTGGACCATCAGCATGTGAAGCTTCTGCAATCATATAAATAACTAATAATGCACGCATTCCGTAATACGAAAATCGCTCCCACATTTCAGTGAAAAATAATACATAAAGTCCTATCGGATGCCCAAATAATTCTTTTTGAGTTGTGGAAGTTGTTGTTGACATTATATTAGTGTTAATTATAAATTGATTGTGTGGATTTAATTAATTCGTTTATCACCTAATTTTTCATGTAAAAAATTGGTCATTTTAGTATATAGGTGCATGGTGGTATTCCCTCCGTAAATGCCATGATTTTTATCCGGATATATAGACCATTCAAATTGCTTATTGGCTTGAATAAGAGCTTCTACCATACGCATAGTATGTTGCACATGAACGTTATCATCTCCTGAACCATGAACAAGAAGATAATCTCCTTTAAGTAACTCTGGATAATTAAAAGGCGAATTATCATCATAGCCACCAGGATTTTCTTGAGGAGTTCGCATAAAACGTTCTGTGTAAATTGTATCATAGAAACGCCAGCTAGTAACTGGAGCTACTGCGATTGCCATTTTAAAAACTTTATTACCTTTTAACAAACAGTTTGTACTCATGTGACCTCCAAAACTCCACCCCCAGATTCCAATCCTACTATTATCAATATAAGGTAAGCCACCAATCTGTTTTGCTGCTTGAATTTGATCTTCTGTTTCGTATTTAACTAAATTTAAGTAGGTTACTTTTTTAAAGTCCGCTCCTTTAAACCCAGTTCCTCGCCCATCAACACAAGCCACTACATAGCCTTGTTGAGCTAAAAATTGGTGCCAATAATCTCTTGAGTTGTTCCACTTATTGGACACTTGCTGCGATCCTGGTCCTGAATACTGAAACATTAAAAGAGGATACTTTTTAGTTGGATCAAAATCTACTGGCTTAAGCATCCACATGTTAAGCTCATTTCCGTTAACATCTATGGTGCTAAATTCTTTATTTGAATATTTATAGTTATTCAAACTGTTTAAAAGTGCTGAATTATCAGCAATGTTTCTAACTAATCTTCCTGTTTTAGAATCATTTAACGTATATTTTGTAGGAATTTCAGCACTGGAAAAAGTCTTGATAAAATATGTGAAGTCCGCGCTAAAAGAAGCATCATTAGTACCATCCTGAGTAGTCAAACGCTTTTTTCTTTTCCCATTCAAATTAACTGAATACACGTCTCTATTAATCGATCCATTTTCAACGGATTGATAGTAAATAACGTTATCTAATTCGTTATATCCATAGTAGGCTGTTACTTCCCAATCACCTTTTGTAATCTGGGTTTTCAATCTGCCTTTTTTTGAGTAATGGTAAAGATGGTTATATCCGTCTTTTTCACTAGTCCATAAAAAACTATTGTCTTTTAAAAACGTAATATTATCAGTTACATCTACATATGCTAAATCAGTTTCTGAAAGGACTAAATCAGCTTGTACTTTTACTGGATTAATTAACCAAAGATCTAACTTATTTTGATGCCTGTTTAAATATTGTGCTGAAAGTAAATCTGCATCATTGGTCCATTTAATCCTTGGAATATAAAAATCATTATAGATTTTTGGAAGAGAAACTACTGACGTTTGATTGGAGTTAATATCATAAAAGTGCAAAGACACATTTGCATTTTTTTCACCAGCTTTTGGATATTTAAATACATTTTGAGTTTGATATAGATCTTTACCATAAACATCCATTGAAAACTCTGGAACATCAGATTCATCAAATCGAATAAATGCAATTCTATCACTATTGATATTCCACTCAAAGGCTCTCACAAAAGCAAATTCTTCTTCGTAAACCCAATCAGTTATTCCATTAATAACTCTGTTTTTTTCACCGTCATAGGTGATTTGAATTGTCTTATCTGAAATTAAATCTTTAACAAACAAGTTGTTATTTAGGGCATAAGCTACTTTGGTACCATCGGGTGAAAATGTAGGTTCTTGAATTTTATTGTCAGAGATTAAATTTAGTTGATCCAATTCAATATCATATACGTAGTAATGTCCCAAAACAGAGTGCCTAAATATTGACTCTGTATTTGTTTCCAAAATCAGTTTACGTTCGTCAGAGCTAAATGTATAATTTGTGAAATATGGAACAGCGTCCATTGTTTTGGAAGTTGCTATGACATTAACTTTTGAAAATGTAATGTAATCATACAAATCAACAGATGTGGAACCTGTAGATCTGTCAAAATTTAATACCGAATATTGCTTTCCATTTTTCATAGAATGTAAGACCGTAAGGTCTTTTGTTCTAAATGATCCATCCCATATTTGAGCCATTGAAAAAGAATCTCTTTGCGATGTTGCTGTGAACATAAAAAAGCAACTTAATATGAAGATAAAAGGGGTTTTCATGAAAAAACTAATTACTCAGTAATGATATGCCAAGTTTACTAAAAAATTAGGAGAAATCATTGAATATTGACAGATAAATACACAATAAAAATAATTGAAGTTCCATAATAAATCCAAGAATAGTATCTTTGTCTTTCAAAATATTTATTCATGCAAAATTCCGTTTCTGGATTTTCAAAGTTTACAAAAGCTGAAAAAATTGATTGGCTAATCGGCAATTATTTTCAAAATAATACTAATGCCAAAGCAAATTTGGAACGTTATTGGAATTCTGATATAGCTCTCCAAAAATTACATGACGAATTTACTGAAAATACTATCTCAAACTTCTATCTCCCATTTGGAATTGCGCCTAATTTTTTGATTAACGATAAAATCAAAGTCATTCCAATGACTATTGAAGAAAGTTCAGTTATTGCTGCTGCAAGTAATGCCGCTAAATTTTGGATGCAACGAGGTGGATTTAAGGCAGAAGTTATTTCAACCACTAAAGTAGGTCAAGTCCATTTTATGTTTCATGGTAAAACTCATGAGTTAGAAACCATATTCAACAAAGTGAAACCACAGTTATTTGAAGATACTAAATCATTAACTAAAAACATGGAAGCCCGTGGAGGCGGAATAATAAATATTGAGCTGATTAACAGAACATCCAAACTAAAAGACTATTACCAACTACATGTATCTTTTGAGACTATTGATGCTATGGGTGCTAACTTTATCAACTCGTGTCTAGAACAAATTGCCAGCTCATTTAAGAAGTATTCTGTAAATATTCATATAGTTATGAGTATCTTATCTAACTACGTACCTGATTGTTTAGTGCGCGCAGAGGTTAGCTGTAAGGTTGAGGATCTGGTTAATAATGAGGAATATTCGGGTCAAGAATTTGCTGAAAAGTTTCTTCAAGCTGTCCAAATTGCTGAAGTAGAGCCATATCGAGCCGTAACCCATAACAAAGGAATTATGAATGGTATAGATTCCGTAGTATTAGCTACAGGAAATGATTTTAGAGCTGTAGAAGCAGGTGTTCATGCCTATGCAGCACGATCGGGGAGTTATTCTAGCTTAACACATGCCAGTATTGAAAATGGTTTTTTTAAATTTTGGATTGAAATCCCATTAGCCCTTGGAACTGTTGGTGGGCTAACAGGTTTACACCCTTTAGTAAAAACCGCAATGGAACTGCTAGGAAATCCTTCTGCTAAAGAGTTAATGGAGATCGTCGCTGTCGCTGGATTAGCTCAAAATTTTGCCGCTATAAAATCTCTGACTACTACTGGGATTCAGCAAGGACACATGAAAATGCACCTTTTAAATATCTTGAATCAATTTGATGCAACTGAAAAAGAAAAATCCTATTTAGTTGATTATTTCAAAACAAATACTGTCACTCACAGTGCTGTAGTAAAAGCCATAGAAATACTTAGAGACTAATGCAAACCTTTTATAGTCATGGTAAATTATTAATCAGTTCTGAATATGCTGTACTGGACGGAGCTCAAGCACTTGCATTGCCAACAAAATTTGGACAAACGTTAAAAGTAGAATCTGCTTCAGGAAATTTAATCCATTGGAAAAGTATTTCTAATCACGGAGAAATTTGGTTTGAAACACATTTTAATATTGGGAAAACTTTAAAAATAACTTGTAATAACAACTCTAAAATTGCATTAAGATTACTTCAAGTTCTTGAGTCATTACAGATACTTAATCCAAATATTTTCACTACAAAGACAGGCTTTAATATGATTTCCACGTTAGAGTTTCCGGAAAACTGGGGTTTAGGCTCCTCCTCCACTCTAATTAATAATCTTGCTCAATGGGGCAAGGTTGATGCTTTTCGCTTATTAAACTTGACTTTTGGAGGTAGTGGATATGATATTGCTTGCGCACAGAACAAGACTGCTATTTTATACCAGTTAAGCACAGGAATTCCGTCAATAAGCCCAGTAATATTTAAACCTAAATTCTCTAATCAATTATTCTTTATTCATCGCAATAAAAAGCAAAATAGTAGAGACGGAATTGCAGATTACAAGAAAAGTATAAAATATAAAGTAGTGGATTTTAATAAACTAAACAGAATTACTTTAGAGTTATTAAATAGCCGCAATTTAGAGATGTTTAAAAAAAGTATCGAAACACATGAGACTTACATTGGGTCTTTACTTCAGAAACCAACTCTGAAAGAATCTTTATTTTCGGATTATGATGGAGCGATTAAAAGCTTAGGCGCTTGGGGGGGCGACTTTTTCTTAGCAACTGGAGATTTGAGCTCAATGGAATACTTCAAAATAAAGGGCTACCAAACTATTGTATCCTTTTCAGAAATGATTTTATAAAAAAAGGGGCATTTCTGAACCCCTTTTTGTGTAGTGTAAATAGAACTTAATAGAATGTAGCCCTGTTATCTTCAATATCAGCAGCGTCTTTAAGTGCTGCATAAAGTTTAGTATTAACTGCATTTGATTTTGCTAGTCCGACGCGGTTGGCTGCGGCTTGATAATTAGGTAGCTCATTAGCAGGAGTGAACTTAGTTAATTGAACAGCGTAAACTCCGTTAGTACCAACGACTAGTTCTGAAGTATTTCCTTCGATCAATCCAAAAGCTGTTCCAATTACCAAAGGTTCCCTGCCAGCTCCAGAAAGAGTTGGATTCTTCATGTTTACTGCAAATGCTGACTTCACTGTTTGATTCTCATCAGATGCAATCGCATCAAGAGTAGTTGCTGAAATACGATTCATTATGATAGCAGCTTTCTTTTCTTTTCTTATTTCCGGAAGTGCAGTAACTGAGGCTTTCTCAATATTCATTAATCCTTCTTCATTTACTGCTGTGATTTTAGCTACCACAAAACCACCACCAGAAACATTAAAACTTTTGAAGTCACCTACTTCTACTCCCTCTTCATGTGACCATCTGACAATTGCTCTTTGCATTCCAATACCTGGAATTGATTCGTCAAGTACTTTAATACTACTTACTGGCATTGTCTTGTAATTACTCTGGTCAGCTACCTCATTAAAGTCAGCATCAGCTATCGCAATTTCAAATTTAGACTTGTTCTTGAACACATCGTCGATTGTTTGGACTGATGGCTCAATTTCTTGTACTATGGTAGCCATTTTATAAGCCTGTTTTTTTGGTCCTTGACTTAAAATTTCTATTACATGGTATCCAAAGTCTGTTTTAACAACCCCTAAACTTCCTTTAGGGTTTTCAAATGAATAAGCTTTAAATTCATCAGCAAATCCATCAGTATATGCAAATTCAATTACACCATCTTTTTCATTACTTACCTTATCCGAAGATAGCTCTAGTAAACTTTTGAACTTTGATCTGTTTGATTTGAGTATTTTATAAATACTATCTGCTTGTATTTTGGCTTCTGTATCCGTGGCAGTTACAGAAACATCAGCCCGAGCTCCGCCAACAAAAGGTATCAAAATGTGACGAACTTTTGTAGAATCAGATATCATTTTCTTAGCAACTAACTTTGATAGCATATAACTCGAACCATCTTTATAAGGCCCATATATCTCATTTATTCCTAAGCTTGTCATCTTTTCTACCTCCGTCTTTGGAAGATTAGATTCAAATAGATAAGAATCGTTATATTTAACTGATGAGTTTGCGTTTACAAAAGATTGAACATCTTTAGTATTTCTGAAACCAATCAAAGTTTCATTGGCCTTGGCGGCTTCGTTAAACTCTAACTTGTCATCGATAAGAGAAGACAATTCTGATTGAATAAGCTGTTCATCTTGTAAAGATGCTTCTTCCTTGAACTGAACATAGACTAAATCTCTTGAGGCATCAACTTTATACTTAGTAGGATATTTATTAACATAGGCCTTGATGTCAGATTTTTTTACATTAACAATACTATCGGGTATAGATGAAAAAGGGATTTGAACGTATTTCAAATCAACTTTATCATTTTCCAGCTGATAATCTAATTCACCCTCTGTTAAAGTTCCAATCACACCAGCCTTGACAAGATTAAAATAAGTTTGCTGAACCCCTGTTTGAGAAATTGTTTGTTCAAAATCAGTCCAGGCTTTATAATTTACAGGGTTTCCATTTAAGGTTGTAGTTTCTGGAGCAATAGCTTTTAAATTAATAATAAACTCATTCAACTTATCCTCATCAAATAGGCCAGCTTCATTTTTAAATTCTTCAAAAGAACCTAAATTTTGCTTTAGTAATTGACGCATAAAATCTCTTTCAACTGTAATACCAACGGCCTCGTATTGAGATTGCATAACTTTATTTCTAACTTCAGAATCCCAAACACGATTCATTGCTTGGGTGTTAGTGACAGATCCACCTGATTGACGCTGAATACTTTCAACCTGATTCATAAAAGCTCCTCTTTCAATATCATTTCCATTAATCGTAGCTACTACATTTTGTGACTTATCAGAAGCTCCCATATTTGAAAATATATCTCCAATTATAAATGAAAATAGCGCAAGAGCGATGATTATGATTAAGAATATAGAACGTTGTCTAATTTTATTTAAAACTGCCATTTGTAGTGTGTATTATTTTTTAATATAGTCGACGAAAATACCAATTTCTTTGAAATAATAAAAGGAGAAAAGAATATAATTCAAAGCTAAACCTCAATTTAATAATCTTAAACAATTTTAAGATTAATTAGTTCAATTTTAGTATTCGAAACTTCAATGATAGTTAAATGAAAACGACCAATAATAATTTCTTGGCCTTTGGTTGGAATTTGCTCAGTGTGATTAACAATAAAACCCCCTAAAGTTTCATAATTTTCATTTTTAGGAATCTGAATATTATAGGTTTCGTTCAAGTAATCAACATCTAAGCGTGCTGAAAAAACAAAATTAGTATCATCAATCTTTTGTTCTTTGAGCTGTATTGTATCATGTTCATCTTCAATCTCTCCAACCAATTCTTCAATGACGTCTTCCACAGTTATAATTCCAGAAGTCCCCCCATATTCATCCAAAACTACAGCTAAACTTTTTCGCTTTTTGGTTAAAACGTTTAGCACATCTTTGATAAACATAGTTTCAGGAACATACTCAACAGGGCGTAGAATTGATTTAATATTTTTTGGATGTTTAAACAAATCAAAAGAATGTACGTAACCCAAAATGTCATCAACTGTATTGTTGTATACTAGTATTTTAGAATGTCCTGTTTGAGTAAAATATTCATTTAAACTTTTAATAGATTCATGAATCTCAACTGCTGTCAATTCGGCTCTTGGAACCATCACCTCTCTTGATTTTAAATCTGAAAAATCAAGTGCATTTCTAAATATCTGAATTTCACTATCTACCGAATCGTTTACATCAACAGATTTCATTTGCTCGCTTATATAATTTCCAAGTTCAACTTTTGAAAATGCTAACTGCACCTGATCTCCATCAGTTTTAAATAGAAATTTCAAGATTAAATCAGTAATCCAAATAACAAAACTTGAAATAAAACTGAATAGTAAATAGAAGAAATATGCAGGAAAGGAAAATATTTTCAGTAGAGAATTTGCATAAATTTGAAAAAAAACTTTTGGAAGAAATTCAGCAGTAACCAAAATGATTAGTGTTGAAATCAAAGTTTGAGTAAGTAATGATAAATCCACAAAAATATAATGTACTATTGGATTTGAGGAGGTTAAATAATCTGTGAAGTATGTCACCAAGACATCACCCATATATAAACCATACACAACTAAAGCTATATTATTTCCAATTAGCATGGTTGCGATAAACTTTGAGGGTTTTGACGTTATCTTTGCTAGTAGCTTGGATAATAAACCTTTTTGTTTTTTTACAATTTCAATATGAATTTTGTTCGCAGAAACGTAAGCAATTTCCATTCCCGAAAAAAAAGCAGAAAAACAAAGACTCGAAATAATAATAATTAAATCCGTAGGCATGGTTATAATTTACCACGATCTTGAAAACGCTTTCTAAATTTCTTACGGAAGAAAAACATAAAAACCGCAAGTAAAGCAAAAAAAAGAGAAATGTAAGCAGAATTTCTGTCAGGACCCCATTTGTTGAACATGTCAAATAAAAATAGAACAGCGAATCCTAAATAAAAATATTGTAAAAAAGATACTAATTTCATTTAAAATTAATTTATGGTAAACAAGTTACACCAGTAAATATACGAATTAATCGTCAATAAAAATTTGTCCTGTAACCTCAATAACTTGAGCATTTGTGAAATTTTTATTTGAATCAAACCCATTTCCTTTAGTCAAATAGTCTTTGGTGCGAAATTTAACAGGAAAGTTGGTGAATAACCATTCTTTTTCTTGATCATAGAAAAGTTGATCTGTGAATAGCGTATCATTGGCTGCTGTTGTCAGTACAACATTTCCCTTAAGGTCAATCAGGTCTGTTTGACTGTACACCACAGCTCGATCAGCAACAACTGTATTTTTATTTTGATTGTCATCTAGTAACGTTAAATCGATTCCATTTGGAAACTCATAATACGGAAAGTCGTTATTTGTGAAATTATACATTTTTGGACTGACTAAAATTGAGGTAAGCCTTCCAGAATCCGTATACTTGGTATTTATATTTTCAGCTATTGATATAGGAGCATACGATGCCGTATCCAAGTCTTGAACTTCTTTTAAAGAATTGTTGCAGGAAAAAATCAACAAAACCAAGAAAATAGTGATGATGTTTTTTCTTTGTATGTTTCCACACAATATCATTAAAGCGACGGAACCGTTACTGATCGACCAATCCAACAACCTACATTTATAATCTGCCCTGTTCGACCAGAAGAGAATATTTCACTTTTCTGAGGAGCTTTAGCTTCATAATTTGCTATTGATTTTTTAGCGTTTTTCTTCATTGTAGGGTCTATTCTACCTGCTTTAGCTGCTTCTTTAGAAGCTAACCAATAGACAGCTCTTTTTGAAAAATTATCTGTTCCACAATTGTTAGCACTTTTGGCATACATAGCTGCAATTGCTAGATGACATTTTCCCATACTAGGATTGGCTTTTAAAGCTTTCATATAATAGGATCTTGCCTGGCTAAAGCGACTTTTATTTTTAAAACTTGTTGCAATTTTATATAATATTTTAGACTTCTCGAAGCTCGACGTTTCTAAATCAACTGCTTGATTGTAAAAAGCCAAAGCTTCTTTGGAATTGCCAGCCTTATCTTTCAAAATACCTAAATAAAATGCAGTATCTGCGTTAGGTTCCAAAGTATTCTTTTGTTCTACTATTGTAACAAATAAAGGGTCATCGTTACATCCTTTGGCATACATTCTATTCATAGCACGTTGTAACCAAATACCATCATTTTTGAACTCCTCAAAATCTCTAGCGTATAATGGGACTAAATTCTCGCAATTAGCCCTTGTACCCAGTTTTGTATCAATACTTCCTGAAATTTGGCTGTAAGCTTTTAAGTAGCTATTGTAAGACTTAAGTCTTGAATTGTCTTTTCTACTTAATTCTTTAACTTCACCATCCTGATCTAAAAAAGCATTCCGTTTGTTTGTGTAATTTTTAACCTCGAAGTCAATTTTTTCACTAATATCATCGTATTTACTAAACAACTCTTGTGCTGATCTCAATGAGGAATCATATAAACCAACCATTAATGAGAAGTACGTATACAAACTCTTAGGATTGGTAAAAGTTTTTAAATCAGAGTTGTAGGCTAAATCGAATGCGTCATATAGTTGCTCATTGGACTGACCTAATAATTTTTTGTTATCATAATTTAGTTGACTAGCTTTTGCTAAGTAAGCTCCCTTAGGGGTTATTTTAGGGAAATTAATACTTCTTTCTTCCCAAAGCTGTAACAGATCCAGTAAAAACTTAATTTTTTCATCTCCATTAGATGTTGAAATCTTATTTTTCAAGATCCGTTCTCCAAAAATATAAATAGCTTTATTTAGTTTTGGTGTATTTGTTCTTAGTTCCATCCATGGAGCAAAGGCTGCATCGTAATTTTTTGATTTTACATACTCGCTGAAAATTGAAAGCTTTTCCAATTCAGCTTCTGTTTGCGCAAAAACTGCATTAGAGCTTAAAAAGAGTGATAAAACAATAAATAATAATTTTGAATTCATTTGTT
>ERZ1047472.2807-NODE-2807-length-11958-cov-4.890448_pt1 | contig 11958 bp, 10 predicted proteins | sample MGYA00383095_ERZ1047472 | MGnify/ENA primary metagenome ERZ1047472 (study PRJEB29581, sample SAMEA5548365) | metagenome | biome: marine; feature: coastal; material: water | depth 1 m | study: Short-term variability in the microbial, nano- and picoplankton...
TTTCTGCGAGAGCGTCATCCATCGCGTAGCGCGACAGACATAGGGCGGGGCGGGGGAGCTCGAAACGCTGGAGTAGATCTTTCTCAGAGAAAAAGGCGACCGATTTTCCCCATCGGGCACCTCGGTCGAGAAAGGGATCGATCATCCCGGCCTGACGAAGCACGTCGACCCCGGCACCGCTCATGAATTCCCCGCAGACACGATGCCGAGGGTAGGGGCCGGCTTCGGAAAGCCGGGTCGGCACGTCATTTTGCCGCAGGCGAATTCCGAGAAGAAGTCCTGCGAGTCCGCCCCCGATAATGTGAACCGATTGTTTCTCTTCCAGCTTCATGGCTTTTCCGTGGCGAGAAAGAAATGAGAAAACGGAGGAGAGAGTTCCTCCTGCAGGTCCCAGTTTTCCTCCTGGTCCCAGAGTGTGGATAGATCATCGTTGCGAAAGCCGGCCCGGACGCTGACAACGGCGTCGTGTCGGGTCACACGATTGCATCCCACGAGGCGAACGAGAGACGCAGCAAGAAGTGCGATGCGCGAGCGGCGCGGTTCCACGCAAAAAAAGTGTTTCGTGTGATTTCGAATCAGCGAAAGCAATTCGGCGAGATTTGGATCGGTAAAATGGTGGAGAAACAGATTCGCGAGAACGAGATCCGCTTTTTCATCTAGGGTATCCCTGACGTCTCCCGTCTTCACGGTGACGGCCCAACCGAGCGAGGCGTATTCCTCCTTCACCTCCGGCGTGATGAGATCGACCAGATCGAGAAAGGTGACTTGGGATTCCTGTTCCGGTCGCGGAAGAGTGCGAAGAGCCTTGAGGAGGAGCGTCCCATTTCCGGCTCCGATCTCGACGATCTTCTCGGGTGGCTCGGGCAGGGATGCGATTCCCCTCGCGAGAAGACGGGAATTTCCCATGATGCCATTGAGACGCTCCAGATCACGTCGTGACTGCTTCGCTTCCGGGTCGTCTGCCGGAAGTCCGTCAAGTATCTCGGGTTGAACGGAACGATTCACGAAAATGAGGTGTGTTTGTCAGGATGCTTTCAGTAAGGCGCCGTGACTGCTAAAGCCTGCGCCGAAGGAGGCGATCCACCAATGCCCGGCGGTCAGATTCTGCTTTCGTGCTTCGTCCAGCGCGAAGAGCACAAAGGGACTGCTGACATTGCCGAGGCGACGTAGGAGCGATGCACTGATTGCTACATCGTCACTTGTGAGAGAAAAGGCTGACTGCAGTTTTTCGAGGACATTTTTGCCTCCGGCATGCCAGAGCCAGCCGGCAATCTGCGATTCATCGACGCCTGTTACTTGAGCGACAGAATCAAAGACCTCTCGCGCATGTTTGGCTGCAATGTCAGGAACTTCGGGAGCAAGGACATTGCGAAGCAGGCCAGCGCGATTCTGGAAGCGCAGCGATTCCCTATCTTCAGGGATCATGCGGGTAGTCGAGCTAACCCATTCAATCGAACGGGCCTCGGCGGTTTTGTCCCGGGAAACGACTGCGGCGGCGGCGCCGTCACCAAAAAGGCAGGCACTGATGAGGACGCCGGGGTCGTCGTCGAGATAGAAGGCGGCACTGCAGACTTCCACGCATATGCAGAGGGCGTGTTTCACCCGTCCGGAACGGACAAGCGACTCTGCCGTCTGCAGATTGGGCAACGCGGCACCACAGCCCTGTCCCACGAGATCGAGACAAAAGGTATCCGGCGCGAGGTTGAGACGTTCAAGGACATAGCTGCTCAGGCCGGGACAGAGGTAGCCGGTGCAGGTGCTGACGACGAGGGCATCAACTTCCCCGGCCGCGACTCCTGCGTCGTCGAGAGCTTTCTTTCCTGCATCCGATGCCAGGGTCGGCGCCGCCGTGGCAAACCGGGAATGCAACACATCCGGATCGCCAATGAGACCCTCTTCGAGCTGTTCGACGGAAAGATGACGCCCTTCGATGCCATTGTTTCCGAGGAGGACTTTCTCCAGAATTTTTCCCGAGCGGGGGAGCAGAGAATCGAGAATCGAATGTTCCCGGAGCACTTCCCAGACCTCTCTCTGTGAGTAGTGCTGGGAAGGTGTCGAAGTTCCTGTTCCGTTAATATACATGCTGTTTTCCGGCGGAGCCAATTTCGAAAACTCGCCGCGGTGGTTACGCGACAGGAGATTTCTCGTAGTCAGATATTTACTCCATCAACGAGCCAGTTCCTCTCGAAGGCGATCCCGAAACCACCCCCTGTCGATGAGTGTGACTGGATTGATAATTGTCGAATGGGGGGTGAGTATCGTTGTTTGTTGTTGGGAAACTCCTCCCACTACCCAGGCCGATCGCTTCTGCGCGTGGAGCATTCCCTTGGGAGCGAGGACATAGGCGGTGAAGCGAGCTTCCACCCCCGCTTCGAGAAGCGTCTCGCGGATCGTGTCAAATTTCACAATCGGAGCGATCGGATCGTTCCGGTAGTGGAAACCAATGATGCGTTTGTCAGGGTTTTTCCGCAGGGCAGAAACGGTTTTCTCCCATTGTTTTCCGGATAGCCCAAGTGATTCCCGAACGACGCGTCTTTGGGGGATGCGAAAAATCACCTGCCCATCGCGAAGAAGTGGAATGGCCGGTTGGGCGAGAAAAGCGAGATCGACGGATGGCTCATCAAGAAGCGCGAGTGGAAAGCTTCCGGTCAGGCAATTGCCGATCACTGCGACCTTGCGGCCTCCCTCATGTGCGCTGACCGTACGAACGACCTGACGAACGTCATCGAGAATAGGACCTGGCCCTTCATCGAGTCCGTAGATGTTCCAGCGCGGATCCTCCGGCAGAAACTTCGCTGCCGTGAGAGCTTTATCCCAGCCGAAAGGGGACTTTCCCTGGATGCAGTCGCCGTAAAGGCTCGGAACATAAACGCGGTAGCCCCAGTTCGAGATCTCCTGAGCGAACTCCAGCATTTTCGGACTGATTCCATTCAGCGCATGGAGCAAAACAATCGGCTTGCCGGGCTGCGGTGTGTGCCAGGTTGGGCAGGGTTCGCCCGAGGGAATGGGAATCGAAATTTCACGAAAATTGGAAAGGGGAGGGGCCTTTTCGTTTTCCGGCGGGCAACAGGTCAAACAGCTGGAAAAAAGCATGCATGGCAGGGCCACGGTGATCGTCCATAGGGTCGTCGTGATTCCGCTAAGCGATTTGCGCTTTTCTGTCGTTGCCGATTTGATATATCATCCTGCACTAATCTCTGCCTGAAACCATGCCAAATTTTTTTTCGCTCTTCGCCCTGTCCGCTTTCTCTGTTTCTTCGATATTTGCCCAGACTCCAGGCGACGCCGCCGTCGAGATCGAAATTTCGAAGGGAGCAATCGAGAAAGCTCCGCCCGCGAAGAGCAATGGCTTTTCGCTGAAGCAAACTCGTTTCGATGCCTCGGCCGATCTGACTGGGGAAAAGAACCGCAGCGGCGCCGTGTTCCAGTCTTTCAAGCCCGGCAATGTCTGGCATGGAGAGCTCCCGGGATTTGTCCCACCCGAGATCGAAATTGGCGGCGAAGATCGCTTTCCCTGTACCGATGTCTACGAGGACGGACCCTTTCTATACGCTCACTACGGACTCGACCATTATAAGACGCGGGTCGTGGTCGTGATTGATCAAAATCGTCGCGAAGTTCTGCGATTGACCGCTTATTCCCAGCCCAACATCTCGCGTGTCCACTTCGATCCCGAGACGGAAATCGTTTACTACACCATCGAAGAGGCCAACACAGGTATAAAAGCCAACGCAATACTGCACGCATTTTCCCTGACGGAGAAAAAGCAGCTCTGGCGCAGCGACGCGGGGATCGCGCACGGGAACTTCATTGCCTGCGACAAGCACATTGTGACTCACTACGGATTCACCGGGGAGGATGATTTCATCTGTGTGATCGACAAAGGAAATGGCAAAACGCTGAAGAAGCACAAGATCAAGACAGCGGCAAACGCGTTGATTCGAGATGGCGAGACGATCATCGCCCCGTGTTACGAGGGTGTGGTGGAAGTCCGGTTTGGTGAGCGATAGAACAGGTAGGGCGGGGCGTCCCTGCCGAGCCGCAGTGCGTGAAAAGAGAGGGTTGCTTCCGAAATTGCCGGAAAGTCCCTCGGAGCCAATCAAATCCGCGCCAAATTTCAGTGGCTTTAAATTCTCCACGGATTGAATAGGGAGTAAAAGGATTGGCAGGATTTTTCCAGAGGCATCACCTCGCCGCTGACCCTCCATCTGCACAAAATCGCATCCATTTTTCCCAATCTTCTTGCCTCCTTTCCGGCATTCACTAAGATGGTCAAACGTTCCTCCCTTGGTGGCCCATTCCGGGCACCATTCCCCTCCGCACTGCCATGCCTGCCGATCCGTTTATCCATCTACATCTGCACACCGAATACTCGCTTCTCGATGGGGCGGTTCGGGTAAAGGACCTCATCAAGAAGGCCCAGCGCTGCAAGATGCCGGCGGTTGCGATGACGGATCACGGCAACATTTTCGGAGCGATTGATTTCTATCAGGCGGCAAAAAGGACACAGGGAGGCGAAGATTTTGCGGTGAAACCGATCATCGGCTGCGAGGCATACCTGACCCCTCCCGGAGTCAAGCTGACCGACAAAAAAGCCGAGCCGGTCACGGTGGGCGGAAAGCAGAAAAGGCGCCGCAATTCTCACATCACGCTGCTTGCGGCAACAAATCAGGGATACGCGAACCTGATGAAGATGACTTCAATCGCTCATCTCGAGGGGATGTACTACAAGCCGCGGATCGATAAGGAGACGCTCGCCGAATACTCGGAAGGCCTCATCTGCCTGAGCGGCTGCATCAATGGCGAGGTTAACCAGTTCATCCAGAACGACGACCTCACTAACGCCCGCAAGAGTATCGGGGACTTCGTTGATATCTTCGGGCGGGAGAGATTTTTCCTGGAAGTTCACGACCACGGTTTTTCCGAGCAGGCGCTCTGCACGAGGCAGATGGTGGAGTTCGGAAAGGAGTTCGATCTCGGACTCGTCGCAGCGAATGACGTGCACTTTCTCAACCGCGCCGATCACGATGCCCACGATGCTATGATCTGCATCGGGACGGGTTCTCTCCTCATGGATGAGAACCGGATGAAATACTCGCCCGAGGTCTATTTCAAAACCTCGAACGAGATGCGCAAGCTCTTCAAGGACTTGCCCGAAGCGATTGCTAATACCTATCACATCGCCCAGATGTGCGACGTCGAGATTCACCTCGACCCAACCAGTTCGGAGAAGTATCCGCAGTTTGATTCTCCCGACGGCAGCCCACGCGAAGCATACTTTCGCAAGGTCTGCTTCGATGGACTCAAGCAACGCTACGGCGAACGCGCCGACACCGATCCAGAGCTACGTCAGCGTCTCGACTACGAGATCGGGGTCATGGAAGAAATGGGCTTCGTCTCCTACTTCCTGATTACCTGGGACTTCGTGAAATGGGCGAAAGATAACGGTGTTCCCGTAGGTCCGGGTCGTGGTTCGGCGGCGGGTTCGATCGTTGCCTATGTGCTGGAAATTACCGACATCTGTCCGATCCGATTTGGTCTGATCTTTGAGCGATTTCTCAATCCGGAACGTGTCTCTCCTCCTGATATTGATATCGACTTCTGCCAGACGCGTCGTCCCGAAGTCATCGAATACGTGCGCCAGAAATACGGAGAGAAAGCCGTTTCTCACATCATCACCTTCGGCACCCTCGGAGCGAAAAGTGTGGTTCGCGACGTGGCCCGCGTCATGGGCTTGAACTTCACCGAAGGGGATCGCCTCGCGAAGATGATTCCCAACGAGCTGAATATTACGCTCGCGGATGCGAAGAAGAAAAATCCCGATCTCAAACAGGAACTCGAAGTCAATCCCACTTCGAATGAGCTCTGGAAAACCTCGATGTTCCTCGAGGGCCTCACCCGTGGAACCGGCATCCACGCGGCCGGCGTCGTGATCGGTGACAGCGAGCTGTCGAACCACATTCCGTTGACGCGAGGTAAAGAGGGCGAGGTCGTGACCCAGTACGCGATGAGCCCACTCACCGACGTCGGGATGCTGAAGATGGACTTTCTCGGTCTCAAGACTCTGACCGTCATTCAGGATGCGATGGATCTCATCCATGCCCACACGCCAGAATTTGAACTCGATAATGAAGGCTACGATGACAAGGCCGCTTTCGACCTTCTTAACCGTGGCGAGACGACGGCAGTGTTCCAGTTGGAATCCGGTGGCATGATGAGTCTCTGTCGTCAGTTTGAGGTGAATCGAATTGAGGACATTATCGCCTTGATCGCGCTCTATCGTCCGGGCCCGATGGACCTCATCCCTGACTTCATTGCCCGGAAAAAAGGGAAGAAAAAAGTTACCTACCTCCACCCGCTGCTTGAGGAGGCCAGCGAGGAAACCTACGGAATTCTCATATACCAGGAGCAGGTCCAGCGAGCCGCTAACCTTCTCGCCGGATACTCACTCGGTGAGGCGGACCTTCTTCGCCGTGCCATGGGTAAGAAGAAGGTTTCGGAGATGATCGAGCAGCGGAAAATGTTCGTTGAGGGCTGCGACCGCGTGAACGGAATTCCCGAGAAACAGGCCAACGACATCTTCGATTTGCTCGAGAAATTCGCGGGATACGGTTTCAACAAATCTCACTCTGCCGCCTACGGTCTCATTTCCTACCACACCGCGTTTCTCAAGGCAAACTACCCCGTCGAGTTCATGGCTGGCGTTCTCTCGAATGAGATCAACAACATGGACAAGATCTCCGTTTTCGTGGCCGAGTGTCAGCGAATGGGGATTGAAATTCTCGCTCCCAACGTCAATCGCAGTTTCCTCAAGTTTGCGCCCGAGACTCTTCCAGATGGAGGCAAGGCGATTCGCTTCGGATTGTCCGCGATCAAGAACGTCGGGTCCGCCGCCATGGAAATGGCGATCCAGGATCGTGAAGAAAACGGCGAATTTGCCAGCCTCGAAGATTTTGCCAGCCGCCTCGATACCAAGTCCGTGAACCGGAAGATTCTCGAGAACCTCATTAAAGCCGGTGCCTTCGATTTTACGATGGAGCGACGCGATGAAATGTTCTCCCGTGTCGGTCAGGTCATCGCCGGATCCAGCGCCGCGCAGAAAGATCGTGCCTCCGGCCAGACCTCGCTCTTCGACATGAATGACCTCATCTCCGCCGCGCCTGCGCCGGTTTTTGATGAAGAGGAGCGCGTCGAGTGGAACCAGCGGGAGTATCTCTCACACGAAAAAGACCTTCTTGGTTTTTACGTCACGGGTCACCCGCTGGACGAATATCGCAGCGCACTTGAACGCAGTGGCTATCTGAATCTCGGCGACCTTGCCGCGATGAAGCCTGGCAGACGAAATCAACGATTTGCTGGCCTCATTGCCGAAGCGACCGTGAAATACACGAAGAGCGAGGGAAAGCCGTTCGCGATTCTCGTGCTCGAAGACTTCACCGGAATGTCCGAAGTCATGGTCTGGAATGAAACCTTCCAGAAGTGCAATCCACTTCTCGCAAAGGGCAACGTCATCGAGTTGAAAGCCAAAATCGAGCAGAACAACCGTTCCGATGAAAACCGGCTTACTGCCGACGATGTTAAGCAGATCGATCCCGATCCGGGATCGGGAGGATTTGATGTCACCCCCAACCCAACCCGTCCGAATGGCGCCGCCAAGGTGGCAGAATCCAACGGAAACGGAAGTAATGGGTCAAATGGTCATCACGACGCCCCACCGTTTGCGATGCCGGTTGTGCTTCAGTTAGACTCCGTCCGGGACACCCTCTCCGTCCTGACAACGATACAAGAAATCGCCCAGCAATTTCCCGGCGATCGCCCTTTGCATCTTCAGGTCCGCTCTGCCAGCGGAAGAAGCGTCACCCTGGAAGCCGGAACCAGTTATCGAGTCAGTGATGAGTTTGCCGGTGCTGGAGAGATCAGCGGCTGGATGAACAAGATGTAGCGGAGGAAAGAAATCTTCTGGCTCTGGCACGTCATTCTGCCCTTGCCTCGTCGTCTGATTCTCCGTATGTCGGGGCATGCAGATTCGGCAAACATTCACCTCTTTTCTTTTCTTCCTTTTTACCTTCACCTCCGCGTCCTTTGCTGCGGATGCGAAACCGAACTTCATCATCGTCTTCACGGATGACCAGGGCTATGGCGACTTGGGTAGCTTTGGGTCGAAGACAATCAAGACACCCCACTTGGATCGGCTTGCGGAGGAGGGGCGCAAATTTACGAACTTCCTCGTCGCTTCTCCTGTCTGCACACCGTCGCGAGCGGCCTTGTTGACCGGATCGTATCCGAAGCGAGTCGGAATGCACCAGCACGTGCTGTTTCCCGCATCGACGAAAGGGTTGAATCCGGAAGAGCACACCATCGCGGATCATTTGAAGCAGCAAGGCTACGCCACGGCGGCCTTCGGCAAATGGCATCTTGGGCATCACCCAGAAACCTTGCCGCGCCAGAACGGGTTCGACACCTACTACGGCATTCCCTATTCCAACGACATGAACCACCCCGAAAACAAGGGCAAGCCTAAGGGCGGTTGGGAAGGAATGGACATCCTCTGGAAAGATCCCGAGTCGACACTCACGAAATGGAAGACTCCTCTGATCGAAGATGAGGAGATTGTCGAATTGCCGGTCGATCAGCGAACGATCACTCGTCGGTGCACGAACAAGGCAGTGGCATTTATCGAGAAGAACAGGGAGAAGCCGTTCTTTGTCTACCTGCCCTATTCGATGCCGCATATCCCGCTCTACGTTCCAGAAGATGTTCGCGATCCCGATCCGAAGCGCGCCTACATCAACACGATTGAGCACATCGACACCGAAGTCGGGCGCGTCTTTGACAAAATTCGTGAACTCGACCTCACGGAGAATACCTACATTATTTTCACAACGGACAACGGGCCTTGGCTGACTTTCAAGCATCACGGCGGTTCGGCCGGTCCTCTGCGCGAGGGAAAGGGGACGACCTTCGAAGGCGGGCAGCGCGTGCCCTGCATCATGTGGGCACCGGGCCGGATTCCGGCAGGAACGGTTTGCGACGAGGTTGCGGGAACGATCGACCTGCTTCCGACCATTGCTGCCCTGACAAACACACCTTTGCCCAATGATCGCAAAATCGATGGGCTGGACATTTCCACCTTGTTGACTTCGGATGCGGAATCCCCCCGCAATGAATTTCTCTACTACACGTCGCGGGGAATAATCGAAGGGATTCGCCAGGACAAGTGGAAGCTGCTCGTGAAAAAGCCCGGCAATAGACGCAACGGAAAAGGCAAGGGTAAAGGAAAGCAGCAGAGTGCGAAAGCTGTAACCAAGCCGGAGGTCATGCTTTTTGATCTGGATGCGGACATGGGGGAGCAGAACAACTTAGCTGATGCGAACCCGGAAGTAGTCGAGAAACTGCAGGCTCGAATGCTGGAGCTCGATGCCGAGATTGAAAAGAATGCCCGCCCGACCTGGGTAAAGCCGGGTGCGTAATTGCCTCTCCTCACGGAACCTCCCATCCGTTCCCTCCGCGACCGCGATCAGCAAGACCAACCGGACCTCGATTTCGATCTCGTTCGTCTCACCGACTACGAACCGATCGATCATCCCGGCCATCCGAAAGGACTCCACTGGTTTTGTTCGTATCATCTCGAGGCAGACAAGACCCTCGAGTATCTTTCCAGCGGTGAAGCACTCGGGCGGTTGAGGCGACAATTTGGAGAGTAATCTCGATCGGGCAGCAAAGCGTAACCTCTCGCGAATCTCCCTGAAATTTTGCCCAATCTCGCTATCATAGGTGCCGGAGTCTCCGGACTTTCTGCCGCTTTCCAACTGAAACAGGCCAACATCGAAGCTCAGGTTTTCGAAAAGAGCCGCGGTTTCTCCGGGAGAGCTGCATCGCGTTCGCGCAAGGGTTGCCGATACGATTATGGGGCGAATTACTTCAAGCCTGACAGCGACGAAGTGGCTCGGCTCATTTTTCAGTCGCTTCCGACTGATGATCTGTCTCCCGTTCCCGGAGACATTAGCGTGTTTGACGAGGACGGAAACATTTCCCCCGGTGACCCGGAGCAAAACGCCCAAGCGAAATGGAACTACCGGAGCGGCATCAGCACCTTGGGAAAATTAATCGTGCAATCCGGACAACTCGATGTTACACGCGAGACTCGAATCACCTCCCTGGCACGACTCGATTCACAATGGTGGGTGAATGATGAGAAAGGCAGGGAGCATGGGCCCTTTGACGCCGTCCTTCTCACCGCGCCTGGTCCGCAGACTGTCGAATTGCTTACCAGTGTGGAAGAGTTCCCGCCTGTTCCAGCCATGGCTCGAGAACTCAGCAAAGCAGAATATTACTGCCAGTTCGCTGTCGCTTTGCACTTTTCTGAACCGATTAAAATGCCGGGTGACAGCTATGCGCTCATCAACACCGACCGCGGTCATGGCCTCGCTTGGATCAGTCACGAAAATCGAAAGTGCGGGCGCATTCCGGACGGCGAATCCGTCCTCATGGCGCAACTCTCACCGGAATGGAGCGAAGCCCACTACGACGATGAGCCGGATTCGATCATTAATTCTGCCTGGAAATTTGCTTCAGATCTTTTGCCCGATTCACTGCCTCGTCCTGATTGGGGTGACACGCAGCGGTGGCGATTCGCTCATCCCCACACCGCAGCCGACCCGGCGGTTCTCCAGTCCGGTCAGGAAATGGGATTGTTTTTTGCTGGCGATGCTCTCGTAGGAAAAGGCCGCGTCACTCGTGCGATGGAAACAGGGCTTCAAGCCGCCACCGCCATCGAGGCGTATTTGGCAACTAGCAAACAGGGTTGAGTCACTGACCCAACAGGGTTAGGTCATCAGTGCAACTCTGTTGGGTGGCCTTGTTGAATCAGGCACGAGATGGAAAAAAACTGAACGAACTGGCGACTGGGGAAAAGAAGACGGAGTCACAGGGTGAACTCAGCGCTGACGCCATCGAGGAGGTGCCTAAAAATTTTGGAAAGCAGGTCATCGCGTCTGTCGTCAGCAAGATTGGAGATCAACTCAGCAAGCCGGGACTGGATGCTGACAGCGCCAGGTGCTCCGTCCACGGCAATTGGAATGCTCGTCCCCGTTAGCAATACCCTGATTGGTCTCGTCCTGCTCGCAAGCGGATCGTTCGGCTTGTTTGGTTCGGTCCTCGGTGAGCGAATCGTGATTCTCGTTTTCGCTTTGTTAGGAATTGCCGGAGCTGTGTTGGCGTTCACCCTGCCGGAGGCAGGGGAAAGCGAACAAAAAGGGGGCCTGAGAGAGCTCACACCTCTGCCACTTCAGCTGGCGCATTGATCCATCGATCGTGTTCCTTGATGAGATCGATGAGTCGGTCGACGGCTTCGTCTTCCGGGATGTTGAACTTCACCGCTTCTTTACCGACATAGAGATTGATTTTACCGGGGGCACCTCCGACGTAGCCGAAGTCTGCGTCAGCCATCTCTCCCGGACCGTTGACGATGCATCCCATCACAGCGATACGGACACCCTTGAGGTGGCCGGTCGCTTCGCGAATCTTTTGTGTTGTGGTCTGGAGGTTGAAAAGCGTCCGTCCGCAACTGGGACAGGCGACGTAGTCGGTTTTGAAAATGCGCGCTCCAGCCGCTTGGAGAACATTGTAGGCGAGGCGGAGCGATTGTCCGGGAGCCTGCTCGCCTTGAATGAGAACGGCATCGCCGATGCCATCACAGAGCAGCGAGCCAATGTTCAAGCTTGCGGTGAGAAGGGTTCTGAGAAAATCGGCTTCGGGATCCTCACTTGGGTGGAGGGTATCTTTCAGCAGAATTGGATGGCGAGCACCGACGCGTGAGGCGAGGAGTCGGAAAGCGGCAATCACGGGAAGGTCGAGGCCGTCCGAGACGGTAACAATTTGTGGCTCAGGCAGGGCGTTCAGTTCGGCAACGGCTTCTTGGTCCCGGGGGTCGATCGCATCAACATCCGATTGCTCGAC
>ERZ1047472.2814-NODE-2814-length-11938-cov-4.827148_pt1 | contig 11938 bp, 13 predicted proteins | sample MGYA00383095_ERZ1047472 | MGnify/ENA primary metagenome ERZ1047472 (study PRJEB29581, sample SAMEA5548365) | metagenome | biome: marine; feature: coastal; material: water | depth 1 m | study: Short-term variability in the microbial, nano- and picoplankton...
ACCTTCAATGAAAAAGGTGTTCCGTATGCATCTGAACTCAGTATTCAGAACTGCAGGGATTTAATTGAGATTATCAAATGGAATGAGCAGAATGATGTTAAGTTCTTTAGAATGAGTTCTAATCTATTTCCGTGGTCATCTGAATATCCATTATCTGAGTTACCACATTATAATCGTATCAAAAACTTATTGGCAGGCGCTGGTCATCTTGTTAACAAATACGGTCATCGTATTACATCACATCCTGGCCCATTCAATGTATTGGTATCACCTAAAGAAAATGTTGTACAAAATACTATTACTGATTTATCAATACATGGTGAGGTATTTGATTTAATGGGGTTATCTCGTACTCCGTACAACAAACTTAATATACATTGTAATGGTGTGTATGGTGATAAGATATCTGCTATGGATAGGTTCTGTAAGAACTTTGAGAGGCTGCCTGAATCAGTTCAGACTCGTTTGACTGTAGAGAATGATGATAAAGCATCTATGTACTCAGTAAAAGATTTGATGTACATACATGAACGTATTGGCATTCCTATTGTATTCGATTACCACCACCACAAATTCAATACAGGTGGTCTTACCGAAGAAGAAGCTCTTAAACTTGCGGCTAGTACTTGGGGTGATATCAAACCTGTTGTACATTACTCTGAGAGTAAATCATTACATGAGGGTAACGAATCAATTAAACCACAAGCACATTCAGATTATATATCTAATTACATAGATACATACGGACTTGATGTTGATATAATGATAGAAGCAAAAGCTAAGGAATTAACTCTTTTAGAATACAGAAGCGTTAACGCATAATATCCCGTTTAGCTTGTTTTATTATTTAATTATTTTCTTTTTAATATTTATTACTAAGATTATAGGGTTGTTTACAACTCTATTCTTCTTATAAGAAAGAATTTTATATAAATACAGTTCAGGAATTTAATGAAACTAAAAATAAGTAAAATTGTTAATAACTTTTTCTCAAGAAGAACTTGGTTCATCATATTAATGAGTTTAAGTACTCTTGCGTTAGCAGGTTCTGCTGCATACTACTCTGTATTCGGACTGAGTTCGTTATTCGCAGGCGCTAAGTTTGAAGTTATTATAATGGCATCGGCATTAGAGTTTTCTAAATTGATAGTAGCATCATATCTACACAACAATTGGAAATCAGCAGGTTGGATGAAATGGTATTTAATTATCGCATTAACTACTCTTATGATAATCACATCAGCAGGTATCTATGGATTCCTAACATCAGCATATCAAAAAACTGCTGACCAATTAGGAGTATTAGATAAGCAAGTTGAAGTTATTGAATTAAAGAAAAATAGATTTGAAGAATCGTTAGATGGGTATAAGTTAGAAAGAAATCAACTCAATGGTTCTATTACAGAACTTACTAAAGGGTTATCTAATAACACTATACAATATAAAGATAGAGAGACTGGTGAGATTATAACAACTACTTCATCATCGACTCGTAAGGTTCTTACAGAGCAATTAAACGATATGAAAGCACAACGTAATAATGTATCAATCAAAATGGAAGTATTAACAGATTCAATTACTAAATTAGATTTAAGGGTTTTGGATTTGGAAATAAATAATGAGGTTGCAGCAGAAGTCGGCCCATTGAGATATATGGCAGAGATTACTGGAAAGTCAATGGGAGTAATTGTAAATTGGTTTACACTACTAATTGTATTTGTATTTGACCCTCTTGCAATCTCAATGGTAATTGCTTTAAATAAACTTATGAATAAAAAAAAAGATGATGAAGAAGATTACTACACCATACGAAATCGAATGGTAAACGAACATACCATAAAAAACAAACATAAGAATAAGGTAGTTATCATTAATGATAATACTTCTGATAAATTAGAAGTTGATGACTCTAATGATAACATAGAAACACAAACTCAAGAACCGATAGATACTGATAACTCAGTAAACATATATGGCGACCCAATCAAAAAACGCTATAATGATTCTGTGGTATCTAATCAAAACTCAAAATAAATTTGGATAATTCAAATTTTATTTGTATATTTGTATTAACAAACTTTAAAAAAGACTTTATAAAAAATTATGAGTGATTTATATAATGATGGTAGAACCACAACAACCGGTGGTAATATTGAAGCGAAGTATGAAACTACTACATCTAATAGGGAGAAATGGTTTCAGGAGTTTAGAGAATTCGATTATGGATTAGATATCAGAGATAATGTTATCTTAGTTCAAGACGAAATCATTCAAGGTTTAACATTTGATGTTATATCAAAAGTAAGATTACTTAGAAAGATAAACTCAGATTTGAAATCAATAACAATTCTTTTAAACTCACCAGGCGGTGATGTTGTAGAAACTTTGGGGTTGATAGATTACATACGCTCATTAGATAGTAGTGAGGGTATTAAAACCAATATAGTATGTAGAGGTTCTGCCATGAGCGCTGCAGCATTACTACTCTCAGCTGGAACGGGTGTTAGAGCAGCATCTAAGCATTCTAAGATTATGGTTCACCAATTATCATCATTCGCTGCTGGTAAACTTTCGGATTTAAAATCAAACGCAAAGTTTGCAGAACAATTAGAAGATGATTGTAACACAATTATGGCTGAGTGTACAAACAAAGATAAGAAGTGGTGGGAAGAAAATCAACAAACTGATTACTTCTTATCAGCAAACGATGCATTAGAATTAGGTATAATAGATAAAATAATATAAGATATGGAATATAGTTACAGACCCTTAGGGGATAGAGTTGTCGTAAAAATTGTAAAACGACACGATGAAAAAACAGCAGGTGGTTTATACAAACCATCAGGCTCAGAAACTACAATGATGGGTGAAGTCATAGCAGTTGGTAGTGGATTATTTACTCATTCGGGTGAGGTTATCCCTATGAGTACAAAGGTGGGTGATATAGTTCTATTAGATGGGACTGGCTCTAAACACCGAAATGGTAAAGAAACATATCACATTTATAGAGAGAGTGAATTTCTATCCATATTAGATGAAAAATAAAAAATAAAAAGTTATGATACACATTTTAGACGAGACTCAGATTGCTGAGAACTATGAAAAGTTCAGAAAGCTAATCAACCAAACATTTACAGGCGAAAGATTAGAATCCCTTAATAAGATGTACGACCATCTTGAAGATAGAATCGTTCTTACACCCGCATCATCAACTGAACATTTTCACAATGCATTTGCTGGTGGTTATATAGACCACGTACTTAGAGTTACTCTAAATGCAGTTAAGGTATTTGACTTACATACTGAGTTAGGAATCGGTGATGGCGGATACGATAAGGAAACTGTAATCTTTACAGCACTACATCACGACTTAGGTAAAGTTGGTAACGCTGATGAAAGTTGGTATATTCCAAACGATTCACAATGGCATGTTGAGAATCAAGGTAAGATTTATAAAACCAACCCATCAATGCATTGGATGAATCTAAACGATAGAACATTTTGGATGTTAAATAATTTCGGAATAAAAATATCAGAAGTTGAATACTTAGGTATTAAACTTACAGATGGTCTTTACGATGATTCCAATAAAGAGTATTATATCGCATACAATAAAGATAATGCACTAAAGACTGGGTTACCATTTGTAATGCACCAAGCTGATATAATGGCCGCTAGATTTGAAAATGAAAGATGGTTAAAATTAAAGCAAGGCGAATCTCCAAAAAATGTAGGTGGTAGGCCAACAAAGAAAACAAAATTAGAAAACGTAACAATGCCGGAGAAGATTGATTTTAAATCTATCTTTGGTGAAGTAGAGGAAGCATAATTATGGAATTATTATTCATAGTAATATTATCAGTTTCAACCTTACTATTAGGATACACAACATACAATCTCCTTCGTAAAAACGAAGCATTGGAAGATGAAGTGGAATTCTCAGAAACCTATATAGAAAATACATATAACTCTCTGAAGAGAGCGTATGCTAGATTAAGGAAGGTGGATAGGTTAGGTTCGTTTGAAGCTGATGATGAAAGTGGTTATATCTTTAATGAGATTAAAAACACAATAGAACAATTAAACGAAACATATAACTTAGATGCCGAGGAAGAGAAAGAATAAAAGGTATTTCACAAAGATTACTGAAATTGCTATAAACGCATATAACGGATGTGATGACCAAAAACTAAAAAACAAAATATACAATAGGTTTATTCACTATCCATTTGATAAAATGGCAGAGAATGTAATTCATACTTACAAAACATATTATTTCGATGTACCATATGAGGATGTAAAGGCAAATGTAGTTGCATTCCTTAATGAAAAGATTCACAAATTTAATGGTGCAAACGGTAGAGCATTTTCATATTTCACAGTTGTAGCCAGAAATTATTTGTTTAATGAGAATAATGCAAACTATGCCCGAATGAAAAGTCGGGATGATTTAACAAAAGTTGATTCATCTCGTAATATTGTAAACGAAGTTGTTAGTGAGCAAATGAAAGAAGCTAAATCAGATTTCTTCGACCACTACACTCAATACATTGATTATCATTTGGATGATTTATTCTCAAAAGATAGAGATAAAGCAATTGCTGATTCTATAAATGAGCTATTTAAAAATAGAAACGATTTATATTCGTACAATAAGAAGGCACTTTATATACTTATTAGAGAACGAACTGGTGTACATACCCAATATATAACAAAAGTAGTTGGTAAACTTAAATTAGTTTATGCAGAACTTTATACTGAGTATAGTAAGGAAGGTCATATTGGATTAACATATAAGTTAAAGGATAGAAATGGATAAGGATACTGAATTATTTAAAGGTAAATCATTCTCAGATATAATGGCTGATATCTATAATAACTCAAAGAAAAAAGATAGACAGTTAAAACTTCTGATTGCCCAATTAGAACCATTGGTAAAAAATATAAATGATGCTACTGTGGTAGTTCCTTTGATAAAAGAGTATATGGAAGTATCGGTAAGAAACGATGAACAAATCGTAAAACTTGCCGCAATCGTTCAGAGAATGATGAAAGATGTTAACTCAGATGAAGTGGGTGGTGGTTTAGGATTATCGGAAGAAGAGAAAAAACAACTTTTAGAAAACGCAAAAGCAATTGATGATAAAATAGACTCTCTTAAAAACGAAGGAGATGAATAATGGCAAAATCAACTAATGGAATATTAAGCGGTACAGTTGTTGGAATAATATTAACTGATTCAACCCCAACCGATGTTTATAAGATTAAAGTACGATTGAGTGGGCCAGTGCTGAGTGAAATCGATGCAATGCCAATTGATGCTAATATAAAACGAATTCCACTAATAGGTGAGCATGTACTTGTAGTTAAAAGTACATCTCCTGAAAAGCTTCCTGGAAGTAAAACTCAACAAGCATACTACTTTAATCCAACAGCTATACAAGCCAATGTACACAACAATCTTTTACCAAACGCAGATGCCATTGGTTTAGATTCTGCAGTAGCTACTGCAGCAGTGCCAAATGGGTTTGAGGAGAGAGATGATGTTGGTTCGTTACAACCATTTTTAGGTGATGTTCTAATAGAAGGTAGATTTGGACATTCGTTAAGATTTGGGTACACCCCAATTCTAGCAACAACAACAGAAAGCCCAAGCTGGTCTGCTCCAGGTAAAGTATCAGAACCAATCACAATTATATCCAATGGTAGAAAGAGTGGTGGTTCTTATAACAAGTTTATTATAGAAGATGTTAATGATGACCTTTCATCCATATGGTTAACATCTAAACAGCAACTAAAACTAAAACCATCTCAGAAAAAAATTGGACTTGGTGTTAAGAAGCCAAATGTTTATAAAGATGCATCAATTGTATTAAACTCCGATAGGTTATTTTTAAACGCTAGGGATGAGAGAGTAATCATATCGGGTAAAAAAGATATTATAAATGCAACTCCAAAATGGGCTATGGAAATGGACAAGATGTTTACAATCTTAGAAGGACTTATTCAACAAGTAGCAGATTTAACCGCAGGTACTGCTACATTCGCAACTGGTGTAGGTCCGACTGGCCCTGCTACAAATGTAGCTGATGTTCAAAAATTATTAACTGATTTAAAAGCAATGGCTCAATAAATGCCCGTATTATTCCCATCATTTCAAGCAACGGTTGCACCTTACTTAGATGCTCCGATAGAAAAAACAGAAGAAGATACTGCTAAAGTTATTGCAGATGCATATGGGGTATCGGTTGCTAGTGGAATGATTACATTGATTCCAGGCTCATCAATCATATCAGCACCATCAACTAAACCAATTGAAGATGCAATATTGGATACCTTCAATCAGATAAAAGATTCTGAAGGGCCACCAACACCACCAATGTTTTTAGGGTGGGCAACTGAGATTGTAAAATATTGGGCAAGTGTTACATGGACACCAATGCCACCACCACCAGGATATATATCACCAACATCAGGTGTTACGGTTCTAACAGGTGGAACACCAACCCCATTAGATGTAGGGTTATGGGGTGCATTTAACAATCCACCAGCACCAACACCAATGGGTAATATTATATGTGCTAAATTGATATTAGCATTCACAACACATCTACTAACTGTAAATGGATTATATAATGGATTAATCCCAGCAGCACCATCACCAATACCAGGCCCACCTTTTCCTTGGGTGGGTGTGTCGTAAAACAAAACAATTTGATATTTATATAAAAGTATATTATTATGAAGGCAAAAGAATTAGCACAATTATTGGAAGTTATCGTAAGAAAGGTAGTCAGAGAAGAACTGAAACCTATTATTACGGAAGTTAGAAACACATCCAAACCAATTATAAAAGAAACAAAGTCTAAACCTAAAAAGGTTAAAGACCCATTAGATATAAACATATCTGATATTTTAAAAGAAGAACGTACAGTAACCCCATCTAAACCAAAAACATTTGTAAAGAATGAGTTGTTAAATGATATGTTAAACGAAACAATGAATGATGGTGAGTGGAGAAATATGGATGCTCAGTTTGGGTCTAACCAAGCACAAGGGTTTGTGAGTGGGAACTCTAACACAATAGCTCCCGCAGTAGATATAGATGGTAGACCCGTTGATACTAATAATGAAGAAGTTGCAAACGTTATGGGTGCAATGACAAAAGATTATTCTCAATTGATGAAAGCGATTGATAAGAAGAAGGGTAGATAGTAAATGGCCAAACAAAGAAAAGAACAAAATTTTGAACCATTAGATTTACAACCTGATGTGGCTATTGGAGTAACCCTACCATATGGTAAGACGGGTGGTTTATTTCAACTAAGTTATACAACAGAAGAGCAATCAATATCTAATTTGAAAAACTTACTATTAACCAGAAAAGGTGAAAGGGTGTTTCAACCTAACTTTGGTTCTGATGTTTATTCTTTGATGTTTGAAAATATCGATGGTGATTTATCATCAAAATTAGCATCCTCTATAACAGATGATATAGAGTTTTGGTTACCATATATAGTTATTGATAATATCGATGTTGATGTAATTGAAGATAGAAATTATGTAAAAATATTACTATCATATAGGGTAACTCAACAAGGTGCAAATAGAGAAATAATATTATATGCAGATACCGCTGGTACTGTAACAATAGAATAGGTATAATATGGCAAAGAAAATTAATAATGATTTAGTACAAAAAGATGTATCGTTAATCGGTAGAGATTTTGGTGAATTTAGAAAAAACTTAGTTGATTTTTCTAAAAATTACTTCCCAAATACTTACAACGATTTTAACGAATCATCTCCTGGTATGATGTTTATGGAAATGGCATCATATGTAGGTGATGTGTTATCATTCTATACAGATACACAGCTAAGAGAATCTCTCCTAACAACATCTGAAGAAAATAGAAATTTGTTTAATTTAGCAGGAGTATATGGGTATAAACCAAAAAACTATGTACCAGCGACGGTAACAATGGATATATTTCAACTACTACCAGCTAAAGGTGAAGGTGATGGTGTTCGACCTGATTACGATTATGCTTTAAGAATTTTAGATGGTATGCAGTTTGGTTCTGAAGAAAACAACGATGTGAATTTTATAGCACAGGGTGAAGTTGATTTTGCATTCTCATCATCATATAGCCCCACAGAATTATCAGTATACCAAGTAGATGAAACTACTAATGAGCCAATTTATTACTTATTAAAGAAACAAGTAAAGGCCTCAAGTGGTACTATTGAAACAACCGAGTTTGAATTCGGTGCACCAAAAATTTATGATAAAATAAAAATAGAAGAGCCAAAATTTATAAGGGTAACATCAATAGTAGATAGTGATGGTGATGAGTGGACTCATGTACCATATTTAGCACAAGATACTGTATTTGAACAAATAGAGAATAATGAAGATAATTCAACATCGCTCGTTGAGTATAGTGGAGAAACACCATATCTTTTAGAATTAAAAAGAGTTCCTAAAAGATACATATCTAAAGCTGAAGATAAGGGTGTAGTAACAATTCAATTTGGAGCCGGTATATCCCAAAATGCGGATGAAGAAATCGTACCAAATCCAGATAATGTGGGTTCTAATTTGTATAATGTAGTTGGTGATTTAGACCAAGGTATTGACCCATCTAATTTTCTATATACTAAAACGTATGGAGTTGCACCATCAAATACAACATTAACCGTTTCTTATTTAGTTGGTAATGGTATTGTAGATAATGTACCATCAAAAGACTTAGTAAATATTGTAGCAATCGAATCTGAGTTTAGGAACGAGCGTAATTTAGATGATACCTTAATTGAATTTATTAGAAACTCAGTAGCGGTAACTAATCCAGAACCAGCTAGAGGTGGTAGAAGTGAAGAAACATTAGATGAGATTCGTAACAATGCTATGGCATTCTTTGCTGCACAAAATAGAACTGTTACTAGAGAAGATTATGTAATGAGGTGTTATGCGTTACCACCACAATTTGGTTCGTGTCCTAAAGCATACCTATCACAAGATTATCAGATTGAAAATAAAAAAGCAGATGGTACAACAATTTCATCTGAGATACCAAACCCATTAGCATTAAATTTATATACAATGGGGTATACTGATGATAAAAAACTAACACCATTAAATCCCGCTACAAAAAGTAATTTAAGAAACTATATATCATATTATAGATTACTAACAGATGCAGTGAATATAAAAGATGCACATATTATAAACATTGGTTTAGATTTTGAGATTACTGTATTACCACAATATAATTCAAATGAAGTACTTCTAAGATGTATCGAAGCATTAAAAGAATATTTTAGTATTGATAATTGGAGAATCAATGAACCAATCCAGCTATCTAAAATTTATGTATTATTAGATAAAGTAGATGGTGTACAAAGTGTTATCAGACCTGATAGAGATGGTGTGGGTGGTTTACAAATATATAATAGGTTTAATGGTAATTATTCACAGAATAAATATAGTATTAATAACGCTACAAAAAATGGTGTAATATATCCAGCGCTTGACCCATCTATATTTGAGATAAAATTCCCAAATTCTGATATTAGAGGGCAGGTGATAACTCAATCATTCTAAGGAGATATAAATGATTTATAGAATATACGGACAAAAAGATACTACTATTTACGAACATCGTAAAGACCAAAACACTGGAATCGATTCAGTATTAGAAATTACAAAATTCTTTGATGAATTCACGGGAAACCTGCCTGTTGGTAATAGTAGAATACTAACAAAGTTTGATTTAGAAGCGATATCATCATTAATATCAAATGGTGATATATCAGGTACAAAGAAATTTTATCTAAATTTATCATCAGTTGATGAACTAGAAGTTCAATCCGAATATGAATTAGATATTCATATGGTATCTGGTAGCTGGAGTAATGGTATTGGTAAATTCAACCATACTCCAATAACCGAAGATGGGTGTAGTTGGGTATATAGAAATGATAATGAAGTGTGGAGTGTAACCGAAGCGGATATATTTAATGGTGCACAGAAGGTATCTATACCAACTGAGGGTGTTATTCTATATGGTGGATTTGCAGAAGGAACAGGTTCGATATTTCTAACACAATCCATAAATGACATTAGGGGTAATGAACCCACTGCGTTTACAGAAGATGATAAGTTAGTTATATCAGCATCCAACTTCGCAGGCACTACATTAGTATTCCCAGCACAATTAGATGAAAACAAAACATACGGAGTTCAGTTTCAAATTAATCCAGGCTCATTTGATGATATTCAATTTAGAGTATTAGATGCTGATGGGATACTAAAAACTGAAGGAGATTACGAAGGATTCGTAGGTGCAATCACAACACCATCTACACAATCATTTGATTTAACATCTACCTCTGCGGGAGAATATCAATTACAATTTACATTTTTTGATGGTAATGGTGATGGGACATCAACAACTGGTTCATTTGATGAATTATACGTTTATGAGAAAGCTGGTAACACAATTGCTTACGAAACATTTGCATTAAATGATGGTGGTTTTACTTTAAGGAATGTGATAAAAGAAGCTTCTTCTGAATTACCAAGAATGTTTTCATCTGAATCTAAACTAAATTTATACGCAGATAATATTAGCGGTGGTGATGCCTCATACATTAAAAACTTATCCACTGGTTTAGAATATACTTTAAGTTGTGAAGTTGACCCCGGTGATTATCCTGAAATTGGATTTACAATATACGACCCTAATGGTTTAAAATATAGAAGTGGTGTAACAAGCCTATCATCATCATTTACAACACCACAAACTCAGTCTATAACATTTACACCACAATATAATGGTGATTATATATTTGCGTATACATTCTTTGATAGTGGTTCTGCCGGAGCAAGTGGTTCATTAGATAACTTTAAAATTGAATATTCTGGCTCAATAGTAGTACCACCAACAATAGAGGCGGCTTATACTGAAAACGAGGGTGGGGCTACTTGGTATACATCATCAGTAAGTAATACAACTGTATCTAAAACATTTAACAAATATACAACAGATTTAAATGTAGATGTTACCGATTATGTAAATGATTGGTTAAGTGGTAGTAGGGAGAATAATGGATTCCTTATTAAAAGGCCATTATCAGCTGAGACTGGTTCAATGAAATATGGTTCATCTAAATTCTTTTCAAATGAATCAAACACAATCTATGTACCTACCTTAGAGGTAAGGTGGGATAGTGGTTCATTTGAGACAGGCTCACTTAGTGAACTTACCGATGATAATATTACATTATATGTAAATAATATACTTACTGAGTACAAAGAAACTTCTAAAGCAAAACTTAGATTAAATGGTAGGGCTAGATACCCACAGAGAACATTCTCAGATTCATATCCATATACCACTATTAAATATCTGCCGGAAACTACTTATTATCAAGTAAAAGATATTGAGACCAACTTATCAATAATTCCATACGATACCACATATACTAAAGTAAATTGTGATTCTAATGGAAACTATTTTGATTTTTGGTTTAATACACTTCAGCCAGAAAGATTCTACCAATTTGATTTCAGAGTAGATAGAAATGGTAAGAGTGAGTATTTTGAAGGACCTATATTTAAAGTGATTAGATAATGGCAGAAACTAACATAGATAAAGTTGCAGAAAAGATAGAGAGACGGGAAATAAAGAGAAATTTCTCCAATCAAATTATATCATATGGATTACCTGAAGATGGTAAACTTAAATATGGATATAAAAAGCTACCTGCTGTAACAACTCGATATAATCGTGAATCTTACGATAAAACCATAGATGGGTTGAGTGATGAACTTCTAAGTACACGTGGTGATTTAGGTATTACCGAGCAATCATTAAATTATATAAAGTATAGTGAATCTATTGTAGAAGATGAATTTGTAGATATGTTTAGT
>ERZ1047472.2819-NODE-2819-length-11923-cov-5.553505_pt1 | contig 11923 bp, 11 predicted proteins | sample MGYA00383095_ERZ1047472 | MGnify/ENA primary metagenome ERZ1047472 (study PRJEB29581, sample SAMEA5548365) | metagenome | biome: marine; feature: coastal; material: water | depth 1 m | study: Short-term variability in the microbial, nano- and picoplankton...
TAGATTTGGTTTCTGTTGCGTTTAAGAATCTGTTAACGTAGTCCTGAGCACATAAAAATAAGAGCGACTCGGAGTTTTCGATAGTCAAGAAAACAAAAAAAATAAAGGGGGATGTATCAATGAAAGGATCAGATTTATTTGTTAAGGCCTTAGAAGAGGAAGGTGTCGAATATATTTTTGGTATTCCTGGGGAAGAAAACTTGGATTTCCTTGATAGTCTTTCGAGATCTAAGCAAATCAAATTAATTCTAACGAGGCACGAGCAAGGGGCTGGGTTCATGGCTGCGGTTTACGGCCGATTGACTGGTAAAACCGGCGTCTGTATTTCAACGCTCGGGCCAGGAGCGACTAACTTCACGACATCCGCTGCATACGCACAATTGGGTGGTATGCCGATGATGATGATCACTGGTCAGAAGCCAGTTAAAAAATCAAAGCAAGGTCGTTTTCAAATCCTCGACGTGGTTGAGATGATGAGGCCAATCACAAAGTACGCCCATCAAATTGTATCTGCCGATAATATTCCGAGTCGTGTGCGCGAGGCAGTCCGATTGGCGGAGGAAGAGAAGCCTGGTGCGGTGCATTTGGAGTTACCTGAGGATATCGCTGACGAGCATTCAGATGAGGTCCCAATCAAAGCATCTTCTGTTCGAAGACCAGTTGCGGAAGGGAAGTCTATTCAGGCAGCAATAGATAAAATCGTGAAAGCTAAACGACCTATTCTGGTCGTAGGTGCCGGTGGGAACAGAAAATTAACGAGCAAGATGCTCACGGAGTTTGTGAATGAGACGGGTATTCCCTTCGTTAGCACCCAGCTAGGCAAGGGAGTGATCGATGAAAGACATCCTTTATTCATGGGTTGTGCAGCACTTTCAGCCAGCGACTATGTGCATCGAGCGATTGAGGCAGCGGATTTGATCATCAATGTTGGCCACGATGTCATTGAGAAGCCGCCATTTTTCATGAGTCATGGGACGGCAATGGATGATGTCTCAAATCACTCCTCAGAAAGCGATCCCGTTCTTGTGTCAGAGGGTACTCAGGTCATACATATTTCTTTTAAGAGTGCCGAGGTCGATCCAGTTTACTTTCCTCAGTTAGAGGTTGTCGGGGATATCGCGAATTCAATTTGGCAAATTAAAGCGGGTTTGTCAGAGGCCAAGGGACATAACTGGGACTTCACTCGAATGATGGAGGTTAAAACTCATCACGACGCAAACATAGCGGAAGGTTCGGACGATCCAAGGTTCCCAATCTATCCTCAGCGATTAGTCGCCGATATAAGAAAAGCGATGCCCGATGACGGCATGATCTGTTTAGATAATGGGGTGTATAAGATTTGGTTTGCCCGAAACTATACGGCTCATCAATCGAATACTGTGATGCTTGATAATGCGTTGGCAACGATGGGTGCAGGCTTGCCCTCTGCAATGGCCGCTCACCTTGTCGATCCTAACCGTAAAGTCATGGCGATATGCGGAGACGGAGGCTTTATGATGAACTCTCAGGAAATGGAGACGGCGGTCCGCTTGAAAATGAATATCATCGTTCTAATTTTGAATGACTCCAGTTACGGCATGATTCGGTGGAAGCAAGCCAATATGGGCTTTTCGGATTGGGGTCTGGAATATGGTAATCCAGATTTCGTTAAATATGCGGAGAGTTATGGTGCGCATGGCCACCGGATAAGCAGTTGCGAAAATCTCAATGAGACGCTTGCGAAGTGTTTATCAACGCCAGGGGTTCATTTGATTGATTGCCCGGTTGATTACTCTGAAAATGATGAGATTTTGAACGATAAAATTAAAGCGGATAGCGCGAAAATTTAATCGCTCATGTTAACTAATTGACTGAGGTTATGAATTGGTCGGGCTCACATTAGCCCCTCCATCAGCTAATAATTGAGAGGATCTATGCCACAACTAAAAGATAAATACCCGTACATTTTGGCTAATGAATCGGTCTACGCTAATACGGATTTGGCAGTGACCGATAAGTATTCAGGTGAGGTGGCGACAAAAGTGGCTCTAGCCGATGCGTCTGTCATAGACCAGGCCATTCAAGCGGCTGTCGACGCGTCTGAACCCTTAGCGAGTATGGCAACATATGAGCGGCAAGCTGTATTAGAGCACTGCGTGAGTCGTTTTCGAGAGCGTTTTGATGAGATGGCCTATGCACTGTGTGTTGAAGCCGGAAAACCTATTAACGACGCGCGCGGTGAGGTTACACGGTTGATTGATACATTTAAAATCGCTGCCGAAGAGACGACTCGTTTTGACGGAGAGCTTCAGACGTTAGATATTAGTCCGCGTGCGAGAGGTTATAGCGGTATGTGGAAGCGTGTTCCAATCGGTCCGTGCTCGTTTGTGTCGCCGTTTAATTTCCCACTTAATTTGGCTGCGCATAAAATTGCTCCCGCCATTGCCGTGGGTTGCCCCTTTGTCATGAAACCAGCTTCCAGGACGCCGCTAGGCGCAATCATTATTGGTGAGGTTTTAGGGGAGACGAATTTACCTAAAGGATCATTCTCTATTTTGCCGTGTTCAAGGGATGGCGCAGACTTATTTACTGTGGATGAACGCCTTAAATTGCTGTCATTCACGGGATCTCCGGGAGTGGGTTGGGACTTAAAGGCACGATGTGGCAAAAAGAAGGTCGTGCTTGAGTTAGGCGGCAATGCCGCGGTTGTAGTTGATGCCGATACGGATCTTGATGACGCAGTGGACAGAATCACGTTCGGCGCTTTTTATCAATCAGGACAGTCCTGTATTGGGGTTCAAAGAATCTTGATTCATGAAGATATTTACTCAGATTTAAAAGCAAGGTTAGTTCAAAAAGCTTCTGGTTTAATTGCAGGGGATCCGAAAGACGAAAAAACTTTTGTAGGACCTATGATTTCAGAAGGTGAAGCAGCACGACTTGAGGGTTGGGTTAAAGAGGCTGAAGAAGCAGGTGGCACGGTACTTTGTGGTGGTAACCGTGAGGGAGCTATGCTAGAAGCTACGTTGCTTGAGAATGTTCCAGCAGACGCCAAAGTCTGCACTGAGGAAGCGTTTGGTCCCGTAGCTGTTCTCCAAAAATTCAGCACATGGGATCAGGCTATTCAATTAGTCAATGATTCTAAATTCGGTCTTCAAGCGGGAGTGTTCACTCGAGATTTTTACAAAATTCAAAAAGCGTGGGACAAATTGGATGTTGGAGGAGTCGTCGTGGGTGATGTGCCCTCATACCGAGTAGACAACATGCCTTACGGTGGTGTGAAAGATTCAGGTTTGGGTCGCGAGGGTGTTAGATTTGCGATGGAGGATATGTCAGAGATTCGTAACCTGGTTATTAGAACGATACCTTCTGCCTGACCGCAGGAGGGCCGGATGGACGTGAGACGGTCTGTCCGCAGCGGTGCACGAAAAGTCTTTAGCTCAAGGAGAAAGTTGGTGTCATTTAAAAGCCATGTGATATTGGCCGTGGTGTTCTTGTGTTGCTTCAATCAAAGTGCAAATGCAATTGTCGACATTGAGTCTTTGAGGGAACGCGCGGGTACTGTGTCCGGTTGGGCTACGGCCGGAAGTCTTGAGGCGTCCGGAAGCAATGGAAATTCCGATAAGACTGATGTGAGTCTGTCAGGGCTAGCTCAGTACCTAGGTGATAATTTCAGCAATTTGATTGTGTTTGGTAGCGAGTACGGGGAAAGCTCTGGAAATAAAAGTGCGGACGAACAATTACTTCATTTGCGTCATACTCGCACTTTAACTGTTCTGACTGATTGGGAATATTTTTATCAGTGGCAGCAAAACGATTTCATTCAGTTGGAGGAGCGGAATTTATTAGGTACAGGTCTTCGATTCAAATATGGCGTTACTCCCAATTCGGGGCTTTATCTCGGTATTGGTGGGTTCTATGAATCAGAAAATAGGGGTGTTGACGGGACCAGTCAAATTGGCCGTTCCAATGTCTATATCTCATATCGAAAGACGAATGATAAAAAAATAACATTCGTTGGAACTGCGTACCTCCAAAATAAATTGGATGAGTTCTCTGATCGACGCGCAGTCGGAGGGTTATCCGTATCCGTTCCGGCTACCGATAATTTTGATTTCTTGATTTCAATTGACTTGGAGCATGACTCACGTCCACCGGTCGGAATTGAAAAAACCGACTGGACCTATAAAACGGGTATCGGTTGGAAGTTTTAGTACCTTTGAGCGCTACGATGTTAACTCAGATGATTTAACAGGGTTCGCATTCGTCGATAAGCTTATTGAGGTACCATAAGCGGTTATCAAGTTTTTTAGTTAGAGTTTTTACGGAGTTGGATGAGGTATGAATGATTAATGTAACACTGCCTGACGGTTCGATTAAGTCGTTCGATAGTTCTTTGTCAGTCGGAGCAATTGCAAGGTCAATAGCCCCTAGTTTAGGCAAAGCCGCGGTCGCTGGACGGTTAAATGGCCAGCTTGTTGATTTGGGGCATTCAGTTTCTGAGGACGCGGAGTTAGCCATAATTACTGGCTCAGATGTGGAAGGCTTGGAAGTGATTAGGCACTCCACAGCGCATCTTCTTGCGCACGCGGTTAAGGTCCTATATCCGGCGGCGCAGGTGACGATCGGTCCAGTGATCGATGATGGTTTTTACTATGATTTTTCATTCGATCGGGCTTTTACGCCAGAAGACCTAACTGCGATCGAAAAGAAAATGAAACAGCTCGCAAAAAAAGACCTTCGAATTGAGCGAAGCGTTCAGGAGAGAGATCAAGCTAGCCAATATTTTCAGTCGATCGGTGAGACTTATAAATCTGAGATCATTCAAGATCTTCCAGAGGCGGAGGAGCTTTCCTTATACACTCAAGGCGACTTCACAGACCTTTGTAGAGGTCCACACGTGTCGTCTACCGCAAAGTTAAAAGTTTTTAAATTGCTCAAGGTTGCGGGAGCGTATTGGCGAGGGGATTCGAATAACGCCATGCTCCAAAGGATCTACGGTACCGCATGGGCAACGCAGGACGCGCTAGATGCTCATCTGTTTAAGCTCGAAGAGGCTGAAAAACGTGATCATCGAAAACTTGGGAAGCAGTTAGATTTATTCCATAGTCAAGAGGAGGCACCCGGAATGGTGTTTTGGCGTCCCAAAGGTTGGGAGCTCTGGCAACAGGTTGAGCAGTATATGCGCCACGTTTACAAAGACAACGGGTACCAAGAAGTCAAGTGCCCGCAAATACTGGATGTTTCATTATGGAAGAAATCAGGTCATTGGGATAACTTCCGAGACAATATGTTTTTCACAGCTTCTGAGAATCGTGAATATGCAGTCAAGCCAATGAACTGTCCCGGACACGTTCAAATTTTTAATAGCGGCCTGCGAAGTTATCGAGATTTACCGGTTCGATACGGAGAGTTTGGCGGATGTCACAGAAATGAGCCGTCAGGTGCATTGCACGGATTGATGCGTGTCAGAGCATTCACTCAGGATGACGGTCACATCTTCTGCACAGCACAACAAGTAGAGGAAGAAGTTCAAAATTTTCATAAGCTTGCAATAAAAACCTATAGTGATTTCGATTTTAGTGATGTGACGATAAAGTTAGCGTTGCGTCCAGATCAGCGCCTCGGAGACGACTCGGTGTGGGATAACGCTGAGGCGGCATTGCGTGGCGCTTTGCGAAGTTGTGACGTCCAATGGGAAGAGCTTCCTGGAGAGGGGGCGTTTTATGGACCGAAAATTGAATATCACCTAAAAGATTCTATAGGTCGTTCGTGGCAGTGCGGAACCATTCAAGTGGATTTTATGATGCCGCAGCGCTTGGGTGCTGAATATGTCGCGGAAGATAACGTTCGAAAAACACCGGTCATGCTTCATCGAGCCATCGTGGGTTCTATGGAACGATTCATCGGCATCGTAATTGAGCACCATGCAGGTGCGCTACCACTTTGGTTATCTCCAACTCAACTTGTTGTAATGAACGTGGCCGACCGTCACGCTGATTACGCGAGAGAGATCATTGACCAGTTGCTTTCCAAGGGCTTTCGCACGGTTCCAGACTTGAGAAACGAAAAGATAACCTATAAAATCCGCGAGCACAGTTTGCAGAAGTTGCCTTATCAATTGATCGTGGGCGATAAAGAAGTTGAGTCAGGCCAAGTCGCGGTTCGTTGTCGCGGTGGCGAGGATCTCGGGCAGCTGTCGATGGAAGCTTTACTTGAACGTTTAAATTCTGACCTTGACGCTAGACGTTAGGTTTTTGTTAGTTAATCAGTGTAGGAGGTTGTACTCATAGCTAGAGAAAAAGAAGCCCGTATTAATGAGGAGATTACGGCGCCTCAAATCAGACTTGTAGGTATCGAAGGAGAACCCATCGGAGTCATGGAGGTGGGTCAGGCTCTTGCTAAGGCAGAGGAGGCGGAAATAGATCTTGTCGAGATCGCACCGAACGCGGCGCCTCCGGTTTGTCGATTGATGGACTACGGAAAATTTAAATATAACGAACAAAAAAAGAAACAAGACGCCAAGGCAAAGCAAAAACAAATTCAAGTTAAGGAAATCAAGTTCCGACCAGGGACTGATGAGGGCGATTACCAAATCAAATTGCGCAACTTGATTAAATTCTTGACTGATGGCGATAAGACGAAAGTCACCCTTAGGTTTAGGGGAAGAGAAATGGCTCACCAAAACCTAGGTGCGAAGCTCTTACAGCGGGTGAAGGGGGACTTGGAAGATCACGGTCAGGTCGAACAGTTTCCGAAGATGGAGGGCCGACAAATGGTAATGGTTGTCGCGCCTCTTAAACCAGAGGAAAAGGTGAAGAGACAAAAAATGAAAGCTGCGGCTTTAGAGAGCGAAAAGTTAGAAAAATCGCTATAATCTAGGCGTTGTTAATATATTAGCGACAAAAGTTTATAAATAAGGGATTACGGGTCAACAAAGTCCTCAATGAAGGAGGCGCCTGATAGTCTTATAAAAAAGGGGCTTTAATGCCAAAAATGAAAACCAAAAGAGGCGCAGCCAAGCGCTTCAAGGTCGGTGGTACCGGTCGCATCAAAAGAAGCCGAGCTAATCTGCGGCACATCCTTACGAAGAAAACGACAAAGCGTAAACGCCATCTGCGCGGTACCGTTTCTGTCGCTGCTGGTGATCAGTCAGCCATTCGTGCAATGCTTCCGTACGCGTAAAGGAGAGTCTAAATGCCAAGAGTTAAAAGAGGTGTAGTCGCCAAAGCGCGGCACAAGAAAGTTTTACAACAAGCCAAAGGTTTTCGTGGTCGTCGGAAAAACGTTTTCCGCGTGGCGAAACAGGCAGTCATCAAGGCAGGTCAGTATGCCTATCGTGATAGACGAGCCAAAAAACGGGAATTTAGAGCCTTGTGGATTATTCGAATAAACGCAGCTGCTCGGTCCTGCGGAATGACTTACAGCACTCTGATTAACGGGTTAAAAAAAGCATCAGTCGAAATTGATCGGAAGGTGCTTGCTGACGTCGCTTATCACGATCCTGTGGCATTTGAGAAAATTGCTGAACAGGCGCGTACTGGACTAGCCTCCTAGAGATAAGAAAGAGAATAAAAGGAGGCCTATTTGGCCTCCTTTTTTGTTCGAGGAAGTGCTCATGCAAGAACTTGAAAAAATTGTTAAGGAAGCGGAGCAGGCCTTTAAGGCTGTAACCACGTTACCTGAACTTGATCAAATTAAAGCTCAATTTTTGGGGAAGCAAGGAGTTCTCGCTGAACTTAGAAAAGGCTTGGCAAAAGTGGCGCCCGATGAGCGGCCTGTACTTGGAGCTAAGTTTAACAATCTTAAATCAGACCTAGAGGCGCTCTTGGAGAGTCGTAAGGATGCGATAAAAGCCGATGGTCTAAAAAAACGTCTTGAGAGCGAAAAAATTGATGTCACGCTGCCGGGGCGGAGGCAATCCTTAGGAGGTTTGCACCCGGTAACTCGCACGTGGGACCGTGTTACTGATCTGTTTTCGACCATGGGTTTTAGTGTATCAAGCGGACCGGAAATTGAGGACGACTACTACAACTTTACATCTTTAAATCAACCTGAAGACCATCCGGCGCGTTCTATGCATGATACTTTCTACGTCGAAGGCGAGAAGCATTTGTTGAGAACACATACCTCGCCCATCCAGATTAGGTATATGGAAAATCATGAACCGCCGATTCGAATCGTAGCTCCTGGTCGAGTGTATCGTGTTGATTCTGACGCAACGCATTCTCCAATGTTCCACCAAATTGAGGGGTTATGGATCGATGATCGAGCAACTTTTTCTGACCTTAAAGGAACCGTGAGGGAGTTTTTGAGGCGGTTTTTTGAACAAGACGATTTAGAGGTGCGCTTCAGGCCCTCGTATTTTCCATTTACAGAACCTTCGGCCGAGATCGACATGACGTTCAAAGATGGTTGGTTAGAGATTGGTGGATGTGGAATGGTGCACCCGAAGGTGCTTCAGAACGTTAATATTGACACTGAACAATACCAAGGCTTTGCGTTTGGTATGGGGCTCGACCGCCTAGCTATGCTGCGTTACGGCGTGACAGACTTAAGATTATTTTTTGAGAATGATTTGCGATTTTTATCGCAGTTTCACGGTTAACGAAAAAAGATGCTTTTATGAAGTTTTCGGAAAATTGGTTACGTTCAGTTTGTGACACAACGCTTTCAACTTCAGAGTTGTCCGACGCTCTGACAATGGCCGGTCTCGAAGTTGAATCGGTGGAGTCCGTAGCAAAGGGCTTAGACCGCATTGTTGTAGGCTGTGTCGCAGATGTCCGTCCACATCCCAATGCAGACAGATTGAGAATTTGTGATGTCGATGTCGGGTTGCCTGAAACGTTACAGATCGTATGTGGAGCACCAAACGTCTCAAAAGGGATGAAGGTACCTACTGCGTTGGTAAAGGCTTGTTTGCCGGGTGGTTTAGTCATAAAGAGCTCTAAATTAAGAGGGGAACGTTCTGAGGGAATGTTGTGCTCGGCAAGTGAACTCGCGCTTGCTGAAGACCATGCAGGCTTAATGGAAATCGATCCAGAAGTCCCTGTTGGTTCTGACATACGGGAGGTTTTTGATCTAAACGATAATGTGTTCACCTTGAAGCTAACGGCAAATCGTGGTGATTGTTTATCTATTGTCGGTATTGCTCGGGAGCTGCAAGCTATTACTGGGGTGTCCGTGCAGCATCCAATAGTAAATGACGATGAGGTAACTCATCCGGGGCCAATAGCAATTAACATTGATGACGACAATGCCTGTGAGCTTTACATGGGTTTAAGCATCAGTGGTGTCAATCCAGGGGCGAAAACGCCCGAGCATATTTTACGAAAATTAGAACGCTCGGGTATCCGAGGTATCAGTCCGATTGTCGACTTAACAAACTATGTGATGCTTGAGCTGGGTCAGCCGATGCACGCATTTGACCAGGATAAAATTCAAGGTGATGTGTCCGTGAGGATGGGCAAGAAGGGCGAGGCGTTAGAATTGCTCAACGGACAGGTTCTAGAAGTTTCAAACGACATGCTCATGATCTGTGATGATTCTGGTCCTGTGGCGTTGGCTGGTATTATGGGGGGGCAGCCGACTGCTGTTAATGATCAGACGTCAAATATTTTTCTTGAAGCGGCAGTTTTCTCAACTCAGTCCGTGGCAGGTAAGTGGCGTTCTTTAGGATTCTCCACAGACGCACTTCATCGATTTGAGCGAGGCGTAGATCCCGCTGGGACAAAAAGAGCGCTTTGGCGCTTAGCGAATTTAATCACCGAAATCTGTGGTGGTAACGTTGAGACGCTAACGGAAGCCGGAGGCATCAGGACCGACAAAAGAGCGGTTCGTTTCCGCCCTGATCGGGTGCGCCGTTTGATTGGAATGAGTGTGTCTGAAGATCGGATCAAACAAATCTTTGAGCGCTTAGAAATGACCGTCGTTCGAGAAGCTGATGCGTTAATCGTAAAGCCACCAAGTTATCGTTTTGACTTAGTGTTAGAGGAAGACCTGATAGAGGAGGTGGTTCGCATTGAGGGGTTCGATAAGCTTCCTGGCACGCTTCCTAATTCAACTTTATCGATGATGCCGGTCGCCGAAAACCCGGACTGGAATAATCAATTTAAAAAGTCATTAGTCGAGCAAGGATATCAAGAGGTAATCACTTACAGTTTTGTAGATCATTCTCTAGAGGACGATTTCGGAATACCTAACAAATCAATTGGACTAGCTAACCCCATCGCTGAGCAATACTCCGTTATGAGGACAAGTCTCCTGGGAAGTTTGGCTTTAGTTACGCGAAGAAATATGAGCCACAGGGCTGACCGCATCAAGATTTTTGAAAGTAGTCTTTGCTTTGAGCGTTCTAACACTGGCGAAATTAGGCAGCATCGAAAAATCGCAGGTATGGTTTCAGGTTCAGCCCTTCCTGAACAGTGGGGAACGTCCTCTGATAGAGATGTTGATTTCTTCGACGTGAAAGGCGAGTTGGAGAATATATTAAAGCTTCGTGGTCTTTGTTTCGAGTCAGTCGCTCACCGCAGTTTTCATCCTGGAAAAGTTGCTGATGTCTCTATCGGTGGGACGAGTGTTGGCATCGTCGGCGGATTGCATCCAGAGTTGAGTGAAAAGTACGACCTTGGCAGTGACGTCTTGGCTTTTGAGGTGAATCTTGATTTGTTGCCCGAATTAAATGTCTCTAGTTATGAGCCTTATGCGAAGTTTCCAGCAGTGAGACGTGATGTTGCTTTCGAAGTCGCATTGGACACAGAAGTTGGAGGAATTGTTAATTTTATTGCAAGTGAAGGAATTAATCATGTCACGGAAGTCAATCTATTTGACGTATACTCGGGCAAAGGCGTAGCAGACAGCAACAAAAGTGTCGCGCTCGCTATAATATTGCAAAATAAAGAAAAAACCCTTACGGATGAAGAGGTTGAGAAATCAGTGGCGCAGGTGTTACAGTTACTGAAACAACGTTTTAATGCGACATTGAGAAAATAAGGATAGACACGAATGACATTAACTAAGGCCGAACTATCAGATATCCTTTTTGAGAAAATTGGATTAAATAAGTCGGAAGCTAAAGAATTCGTGGAGATTTTTTTCGAGGAAATTAGAAGATGTCTTGAAAAAGGCGAGGATGTAAAGCTCTCTGGTTTTGGTAATTTTCAGCTAAGAGATAAAACCCAGAGACCAGGTCGTAATCCAAAAACTGGAGAGGCTATTCCCATCTCAGCTCGGCGTGTGGTTACTTTCCATCCCAGTCAAAAATTTAAGCAACGTGTTGACCTCAGCCACAGATCAGACAAGGCCGAAGGATAGAAAAATCTGAGGAAACTTTGGCGGATCTAATACCAGACAAGCGTTATTTTACGATCGGCGAGGTCAGCAAGCTTTGTGATATCAAACCACACGTGCTTAGATATTGGGAGCAAGAGTTTCCCGTCTTACAATCAGTAGATCGCCGCTCATCTCGACGGTATTACCAGAGAAAAGATGTGCTAACGATTCTCAGAATTAAGCATCTGTTGCGCGAAGATGGATTCACTATAAGCGGTGCCCGGTTAAAACTGAGAACTGGTGAGTCTAGCGATAATAGTGAATCGTCCAAAGTCAATAAATCAGGAGCCAAACAGGAACTAGAAGCAATACTTTCGATTCTTCGCGGTGAGTGATAGGAGTCTGTCTGATATACTAATCGCTTAATTGAAGCCGTCGGGGCGTAGCGCAGCCTGGTAGCGTACCTGCATGGGGTGCAGGGGGTCGTGAGTTCGAATCTCACCGTCCCGACCAACGGTATTTTTTATAGATTTTGGGATTTCCAGTCATGAACGTCACGCTTTACAAAGTATTATGAAGATTCTCATTAGTAATGATGATGGGTTTCTGGCACCAGGGGTTAAGGCTTTAACTGAGGCGTTGTCTGATATCGGTGATGTAGTGGTTGTCGCTC
>ERZ1047472.2823-NODE-2823-length-11917-cov-5.316136_pt1 | contig 11917 bp, 9 predicted proteins | sample MGYA00383095_ERZ1047472 | MGnify/ENA primary metagenome ERZ1047472 (study PRJEB29581, sample SAMEA5548365) | metagenome | biome: marine; feature: coastal; material: water | depth 1 m | study: Short-term variability in the microbial, nano- and picoplankton...
CAGCGGCAGCACGTCGGCACCGACGATGCTGATCTGATCTTCGGCGTGGTTAATGATGTATTCCAAGTCCTTCTCGGATAGGCGCACGTTAAGGGTATGGAGCACTGCCCCCATACCGGCACAGGCGTGATAGGCCTCCAGGTGACGGGATCCATTCCACATGAAGGTACCCACCCGATCACCGACCTTGATACCAGCCCCGGCCAAGGCGTGGGCCAACTGGTGAGAGCGGTCACGAGTTTCTTTATAAGTTTGCCGGCGAACGCCGTTTTCGGTCAGGGTTACAATTTCTTCGTTGGGCGCCACTTTGGCACCCCGGTCCAGAATATTGGACATTAATAAAGGCGTGTGTTGCATCGCCATGGCAGCTCTCTCCTCCGAGTTTGGATTGCATCAAAAAGACAGACAGAGTCTATCACCCAGATCTGAGGTGATATAGCCATAGGGCCGCCGTCGCCGGCCTGACAGAGGCACCAAACGGCTTAAGCGCCTACACATCATCAAAGTGGGTTATGCTGGGCGGCTTGATCAAACCGAACGAGCATCGGCAAGAAACCCTTAACAGGCACTCTGCTCCTCGAATTTTTGGAGGCACCATCAACAGCAACCGAACCAAGCAAAGCCCGGAAAACCGGCTGTTTTATGGTTGGATCGTCGTCATCGTCTCGGCACTGTTGGGCTTCCTTGGCACCGGTTTTTACTCCTACTCTCGAGGCTTATTCCTCCCGCATTTAGCGAACACCTTAGACGATGGAAATCGTTTCAGTATCTCCATGGGGTTTTCCTGTGCGGTTATTACCGGGGCGCTAGTAGCACCCTATCTAGGCAAGTACTTGGACTATGGGTCGCCGAAAAAAATCATGCTCGGCGGCGTAGGCCTGGTGTCAGCCTCGTACTTGATGCTCGCCTACGTTTCCAACCTTCTACAGTTCTACTTTGTCGTCAGCGTGTGTATGGGACTCGGCATGGCCACCATGGGCGGTCAGGTTTGGCATCGCTCAGTCATTAACTGGTTCGATCACTGGCGAGGCCGAGCCATTGCCTTCGCCGTTATGGGAGCGTCAATCTCCGGCATCGTCATGCCACCCTTGGTGAACGCTATGATAGAGGCCATCGACTGGCGTAACGCCTATCTGGTGTTTGGCGCAACCACAGCCATCGCCTTGTTCCCGGCGGTGTATCTGTTCATGCGAGATCGCCCGGAAGAAATCGGCGAAGTTCGTGATGGCCGCACCTACGTTGATGCCAACCCCGACGAAATGGTCACTGTAGAAGAAGACAATGTGGTTTGGACAACCAAGGGCCTGCTCAAACACAAAGGCTTTTGGGCCATCAGCGTGATATTTGGCTCCATGTTCTGTGTCTTTGCCGCAGTGATGCTGCACCTGTTTTCGCATCTGAAAGACATCGGCTTAGACGGCGGCCAAGCGGCACAAGTACTGTCACTTACCGCCCTACTTGCCGCCTTGGGTAAGCCTGTAGTGGGCTGGCTGTCAGATTTTTTAGGCGCGCGGGTCAGCATTTGGCTGGCGCTGATTTGTCAGGGTCTGGCCCTACTTTTATTCAGCGTCGCCAGCACCACCAACGCCGCGGTGATCGCCGGAGCACTCTACGGCTTTGGCTATTCCGGCATGTCTCCTCTACGCACCTTTGCCATCTCCAGCACCCTAGGCAGCCGCTCCTTCGGCGCTGCGGCGGGATTGCTGCGCTTCGTTGAAATGCCATGGGCCTTGCTGGCATCACCAATCGCCGGACTGATCTACGACCAAACCGGCAGCTACAAAATCGCCTTTTTGGTACTGGCAGGCTTAATGCTCTTTTGCTGCCTTGGACCTTTTTTCATCGCCATTGGCGGACGTCGGGACCGGTTACGACGGAAGGCAGAAGCTTCCGCCAAATAGCCGACGCTGCCCCCAAAAGCCCGCTCGTAATGTGAGCCAGTTCTCGAATCCGACCCTCCCCACTCCTTTTCAAAGCCATCCCTGTCGAAACCTGTAATAAGCCCGGGACTTAAACGTATCTCCCTGCAACGGTTGCTAACCAAGGCTCGGGCACCTACATGGCAGACAGCGCGGCTTTCGAAATTCTCTATCAGGAGTACTACCCCAGAGTTTTCGCTCTGTGCCGTTTTTTGCTGCCGTCCAATGACTGTGCCGAAGACGCCGCTCAAGAGACCTTTACACGAGCCTACAAAGCCTTCAGCCAGTACACGCCCAGCCGTCCCTTCTGGCAATGGATCGCCGCCATTGCGCACCGCCACTGCGTTGATAAATTGCGCATGCGGGGCCGGTGGCACGCCTTCGACGACGATGGGCAACCCACCATTGATCAGCTAGAAGCCCCCGATCCGGTGAGCGTGGACGCGCTGATTACCCTTGAAGACCACCAACGATTGCGGGGCGCCATCGAAAGACTGCCGGAAAAATACCGCGTGCCCCTAGTGCTGGCCTATTTGGCAAACCTGACCTATGACGACATTGCACAGTTGTTAGACATCAAACAAAGCCATGTGGGCGTGCTGCTGCGCGCAAAACAGCGGCTGCGCCATGAACTGAACGCCAACGCCTCTGGAGGGCTGAAATGAATCACCCCACCGGATTGACTTTGATGCTCTTCGCCGAGGAAGCCATGGGCGCGGATATGGATCAATCCACGCGAGCATTGGTAGAGGAACACCTTGGCTCTTGCGATGCCTGTCGGAGGGCAGTGAGCCAGTTGAGGCTGGAAAACCAAGCAATTACCAGAGCCTTGGATTCAGCCCGTGAGTACCTGCCCCAAACACTGGGGCGTTTTCAAAAGCCCCACCGCCTGAGGAGTTTCACTCTGGCCACCCTGTCGGCCGCTTGCACCGTCTGGTTGGTGCAGTGGTCTTGGAAGTCACTGTTTGAGGGGCTGATTTTTGGCGGCATCGGCTGGGCGGTGTCCACGTGGATGCCCAGCGTTTACTCGCTGGGCAACCAACTATTTTTAATTTTTCAAGAAAAGGGAGCTGACATGTTGACTGACTATATGGCCTTTATTGTTGCGTTTATCGCCCTACTTACCCTGATAGGGCTGCGTGGAGTATGGCGCAAACCCGGTATCTTACCCGGGCTTATTCTGACCCTGGGCACGGCCACAACCCTGCTGGGACTGCCCCCGGCAGGCCACGCGCTGCAGATCATTCAGGAGGAAAAACCAGTAATCATTGAGGCGATTCGAACCGTTGATGACACCCTGATCATTACCGCAAGAGACGTCACCGTTCACGGCAACGTCAACGGCAATTTGTTGATCGCCGGCGAGGACATAGAAATCACTGGCAGAGTTCTTGGCAACCTGCTCACCTTTGCCGACGACGTACAGATATCAGGTAGTGTTGATGGCATGACTGTGGCGGCAGCGGATTCTTTAGAATTCACCAGCGCCACGATCTTAGGCGACTTATGGCTGGCAGCAGATTCTATCGACGTTGACGCTAACACGGACATTGGCGGCAATCTCACCAGTGCCAGTAGTTCCTTAGACGTCGCGGGTAAAGTTGGCAAAGACCTTGTAGCCGCCGCGGAAAGGCTGTCAGTCTCGGGCCAAGTGGGCCAAGACATTCGAGCCACTGCCAAACACATTGATATCGCCGATGCCGCCGTAGTGGGTGATGATATCACCTACCGCACCCAAAACGAGGACGAACTGACCCTTGGATCCCAAAGCACTGTCGAAGGCAAAGTTGATTATATGGGTCAACCCAAGGACATCGAATTTGGCAATCATTTTGGCAGCCACGACTTTTACCTTTGGGGGCTGCTGTGGTTCTTGGCCGCCTTTATCGTTGGCTGGTTGGCCCTGACGTTGTTTCCGAAACTTCAGGATGCGGAGCTGGGCCCGGGCAAAGAAGGGTTGAAAAACGCCGGAGTCGGCTTTTTGGTTTTGGTGAGCGTGCCGGTGATGTCCATTATTGTCGCCATCACGCTGGTTGGCCTGCCCCTGTCTTTAATCGCAACAGCGGCTTGGCTGGTGGCGTGGTACTTGGCAAAAATCGTCTTGGCTCATCTGATCGGCCGCTCTATTTTTGAGCGCCGCCACGATGTCCCTAGCTTGGTATTATCGCTGTTCGTTGGGCTTGTTATTGTCACTGCCGCGGTGAATTTGCCGCTGATTGGAGGCACGCTGAACTTGATCGCGACGGTTGTGGGGTTGGGCCTGCTGGTCCAGCTTTGGTTGAGCCGGTCAACAACACCACCGGATCAGGCAAGCTAGCCAATGAAGAATAGATTGCTTCGCTGAAGGTTCGCTAAGTCAAAAGGATTCTTACGCGGACCGACATGCGGAGGCGAGGCACCGCCTGGACAGCAACCTACCCCCCTTGTTCAGGCATCACACCCAGCACGCCCTGTGCAACCAACTCATCAATTTGCGCGGAGGTATAGCCAAGTTCCGCTAGGATCTCTGCGCTGTGCTCTCCGAGTCCGGGCGCATGACGCTGGATGCCCGATGGGGTTTGATCGAACTTCGCCGCTGGACGCGGCTGTCGGATGCGACCCGCAATCGGGTGATCGTATTCATGAATCAGATCGTTTGCCTGAATCTGGGGGTGAGTGATCACTTCTTCTCTGGTCAATACCGGGGCTGAAGGCACGCCTTCGGCATCAAGCCGTTCTAACCAATAAGCCGACGTATTGGTGGCGAGCACTTCCCCTGTTAATGACAGCCTCTCGGTCGCGTTCACCGCCCGATCATTGACGGTTAGGAATCGAGGATCCTCCAGCCACTCGGGATGCCCCAATGCCGTACACATACCCTGCCATTCTTTATTGCTCATGGCTCCTGCGGTGATGTAGCCGTCTTGGGTTTTAAAAATCAGATCTGGCGATAGCTGCGCCCGGGCATTCTTCACTTCCTTGCCCACCAAGGTGAATCCGCCCATCCCCTCGGGCCACAGGTATGCCACCATGGTGTCCAGCATGGCCAGCCGGATATGCTGGCCCTTTCCCGTGCGCTCCCGAGAAAACAGCGCCGCGGTAATGGCCTGTGCCGCGGTAACCGCCGTGGTCTTATCCGGAATGATGGTGCGAATCATTTTCGGACGACCGGTTTCGCCGTCGGTTTGAATAGCCGCCAAACCGGACAGGGCTTGAATGACTGGGTCATACACGCGCTGATGAGCATAGGGACCGGTATCGCCAAAACCGCTGATGGATACGTAAATAATGTCTTCCTTCAGACCTCGCACAACGTCTTCGCCAAAGCCCATGCGTTCGATGGCGCCCGGACGAAAGTTCTGCACCATAACATCAGCTGTTTGCAGCAGTTTTTTCAGGGCCTCAACCCCCTCGGGAGTTTTTAGATCCACTGCCAGCCCTCGCTTGGAGCGGTTAGAGGAAATGAAGGTGGAAGTAATGCCCGAGCGGGTGGCTCCGGCGCCTCTGACCAAATCACCATCCAAGGCCTCTACCTTAATCACGTCTGCCCCTTGGTCTGCCAGCATCATGGTGGCAACAGGACCCGAGATCATACTGGTGAGATCGATGATTCGAATGCCGCTTAACGGCCCGGTATTCCCCGCACCCTGATTTTGCTCAGACGTCATAGCCCTTCCTTATCTTCCGGTTATTGTTGTTCTTGCTCTTCTAGCTGCCCTTAACCTTGCTCGGCCCGAGCCTTGGCCCATTTATAGTCTGCCTTACCATTGGGCGCACGGCGCACCTGGTCCACCAACAGCACTTGCCTCGGCAATTTGTAGCCCGCCAGATGATCGGCGGTAAATTCAATGATGTCTTCTGCACTAGCGACCGTGTTTTCCCGCAGGGATGTTACCGCCACCACTCGTTCACCAAAGCGCTCATCCGGCAAACCCACCACCAAACAGTCTTCGACTAAGCTGTGCCGTTTCACCGCCTCTTCCACTTCCTCAGGAAAGACCTTTTCGCCTCCGGTGTTAATGCAGGCGCTGCCTCTGCCCAGCAAGGTAATGGTGCCATCTGCCTCCACGGTGGCGTAATCGCCGGGGAAGCTGTAGCGCACGCCGTCGACTTCGCGGAATGTGGCCGCAGATTTTTCCGGATCTTTGTAATACCCCAGTGGAACAAAGGCCGACGTGGCAATTTTGCCCATCTCACCGGAACCCGGTTCCACAAAACGACCGTCGTCTGTAATTACCGCCACCCCCTCGTTAAGCTCGAACTTCGCGGTATTTGGCGTACTGTCGCGGGTGGTAATTGAGCTACCCATACCGCCTTCGGTAGAGCCCATGACATCCGCCAGCACCATGTCGTGATGCCTTAACAAACCCTGTTTGATTTCCTGACTCCACATCACACCGCTGGACGAAATCTGTTTTAACGACTCGATGCGGTAAGGGGTTCCGCGCTTTTCAGCCTCGTCCAAAGCTCCAAGAATGGGTCGGGCGAACGCATCTCCCACAATGACCATGTCCGTTACTCGATGATCTTCCACTAACGTCAGCAAGGCGTCGGGGTTCAATCCCAGCTTGGACGTGGTAACCACGGTGCCCCCCAGCATCATGGTAGCGAAGCTACCCAGCCATACCCCGGTACCATGCATCAGCGGACAGGCCGGTAGCGAGACCGGCGGCTCGGCGATTTGATCTAAGAAGTCGCCATAGGCGGCCAGGTTCGCTGGCGGCTCCAGCTCCCGACCTGCGGCCCCCATGGCGAGCAAAAAACTCGCGAAAGCACCGACCGGGTACATAACCCCCTTGGGCATCCCAGTGGTACCGCCGGTATAAAGCATGTAGACGCTTTCAGGATCTTGGGTGCGCCGCGGTAGCGGCGGATTGGAACGAATGGCACGCTCGTAATCTTCGGCCCCTTTCAGTAACGCTTCGGTACCGTCATCAATCTGAACAAAGACCTTTACCTTGGGCAGCCGATCTCGGATCTCCCAAATGCGCATGGCGTAACAGGACTGAAAGAACACGGCTTCGGCGTCGCTATTGTCCAACAGGTAAACCAATTCATCGGATTTGTAGCGGTAATTTACGTTGATGGGGCAACCACCAATTTTGAAAATGCCGAATTGGGCTTCTTGATACTCGTTACTGTTGTGCAGATACAAACCGGCCTTGGAATCTGGCCCCAGGCCATGGGACTCCAGTAGGCTGGCAATACAGGACGCCCGGTGCTCAAAGTCTTTCCAGCTCAGAGGTTTGTTGTCTGAGATGGTAGCGATGCGATTTGGATATTTGTCGGCTACCTGTTCCCACGCCGACGCGAAATGAAAGTCCATGGTTCCCTCCCCGGATCCTTGCAATGGAAAGCGCTCTGCTGCTGCGGGCACGACCTTGGCGCGGTGGTCTGACGCACCTCAAGAGCCAGCAGCGACTGAAGATATTGGCGGAATTTACCCGAGAGGTCTAATTCGGGCTTAAACGAGCAGGCGGCCTACTCTCCTGAGGAAACGACACCGGTCAGCCTCACCTTAAGCGGCAGTCGGCCAAGCTTGGTTTTAATCAGTGCGGGCAAATAACCCAGCTCCGGGATCAGCCAATAGCTGACCCGCCGGTGAATACTCCCAGGTGTCGCCTCGAAGGGTTCCGATTCCACCTCAATGGTTTCGTAGGTCTTCCCCCCCACCCGGAGCTTTTTGCCGCGCTCTACAATCCGTACTCGATAACGCCCCACGGTGTCATCAATGTAGTTCAGCAGCAGCGGCCTAACTTCGGTCTTATCGGCAAAGTGACAACCCATAACAAAAAACTGAGACAGCTTGTCCACGTAGTAACCGGTGGTGGCTTGATCGCCGATGGGGTGTTCCAATTTTTGAAAAACCGGAGCGGTCTGGTTGGGACGCTGTAGCTCACCCTGATAGCGAGCCACAAGGTTTTCCCAATCGTATTCAATGGCGTCATTGAACTTCCAGCCGGGGCTAAACCCTTTATTGTGGTAGCGAATGGGTAAGTAGTTGCAATCGCTATACGACAACTCGGAGCGATGCCAATTGCTGAGAATCCAGTTATCGATTTCGCTTTTCATCACCACATGATCTTGATCGAAAGCTACGTCTACGGTGCCATCAAACCATGTGGGCAGGCCAAAGACATAAACCCTAAACTCCAGAGACAGATCCGACGTTGGAATAGGCTCAGCCAACACCGGGCGGACAAGGGCGCAAAGACTCAACAGCACCAGGCCAAAGCCCCCCAAGCCCATGGGCCATGCACACCCTCTAACTGGCATCATCATCGGATGGGTCTGCGGGTAATTTGCAGTCACTGTCTTTTTTCTGTTCCTGAGCCTCTTGGGCTTGTTGCCAGCGCGCGAAGGCAGCCAACTCGCCGGCGATTTGTGCCGCCACGTAACTGATGACCGCGGCGTCGTCCACCAAACCCCAGCCGAATAAGAAATCCGGCACCGCATCAAAGGGCACGACGAAGTAGGCTACCGCCGCCGCCACCACGATCATAGTTTGGGTAGAAACATCACGATACTCTCCAGAAACGTAGGCTTTTAATAGCGCTACCAGACGGTGCAGATGCTCTTTGACTTCCGCCAGCGGCCCGCCTTCGGCCCGGCCCAACTTGGTTACTGCCTGACTGAGAACTTGGCGCAACAACCGCGGGTTTTTCAGGAGCTTGGCGCCCCGACGCAAAAACCTCGCGAACCCACGGGGTGGTTTAGCCATGCTGACGCCGCTCTTCACTGGAAGGCCCTTGATCCACAGCTTGTTGCTTGCCGTCATTGTCCCGGACGAAGGCGAGCATCCAGCGGGTAAACAGCTGGGCGTCTGTGGGCGTTGTCAGGCTCTCGATCCCCGCTTGGTAGACGTCTTCCCCCAGCAGTTCCCGACGCACCCCCATGAGTGCCTCGGAATATTGGGTATTGAGTTCCGGGTGCCCCTGAATGGTCAGCACGTGGTCACCGAGGGTAAATCCGGATACCGGACAAAAATCACTGCTGGCAAAAACCTGAGCGCCTTCGGGCAACCGCTGCACCTGATCTTTATGGCTGGACACCAAGTGCAGTTGATCCGGGACTTGATCACCATCGCCCATCCAAGGCAGCTTTTGCACCAAGGTGCTGGTTTGTACCCCAACTGCCCAGCCCACCGGTGCCGGCGCCACTAAGCCGCCAAAAAAGTGGGCGATCAGTTGGTGCCCAAAGCAGATGCCCAGTATTTTTTTCTTCCCGTCGATGGCTTGAGCCACGAATTCGGCGAGTTCGCGGATCCATGGAAGGTCGTCGTAAACGCTAAGCTTACATCCCGTTATTAAATAAGCATCACAGTCTAGCGTGGTCGGCAGCATCCGCTGAACATCGTAAGTTGTGATGCGAATACTCGGGTCCTCGGCTGTGAACAGCCCGCCAAACATCTCGGGATAGTCCCCAAATCGCTCCTGCAGCCCGTCCAGCACCGAGTCTGTTTGCAAAATACCCAAGTGAAGCGTCATAAAAGGTGAACCTTCATAGATTGAACCCGTTCCTGCGTTTGGATTTATACAATCTCAAAATAGCGGTCGAGCTGCCAACTATTCACGTGCCGATGATACTCCCGCGCCTCCCAATGCCGGCTCATGGCAAAGTGCGAGACGAAGGCTTCGCCAAAACGCGCGTTTGCGGCTTCACTGGCTAAAAATCGGTCGGCGGAGCGCCCCAAATCTTCGGCAAAGTGATAGCTTGCGGGCAAGTGCTCTTCTGCCTCATAGGCGTTGCCCGCCACCGGCTCGTTAGGCGCCAAGCGCTCTTCCAGTCCAATTTCTATGGCCGCTAACGCGGCGGCCTCAACTAGGTAGGGATTTGCGTCGGCGCCACCTACTCTTACTTCGATACGCTGACTGTTGTGGTCACCGGGAATCACCCGAATACCCGCCGTACGATTTTCGATACCCCAGGTCGCTGCAGTGGGCGCCCAAGCGCCTTTGACTAACCGCGTGTAGCTGTTCACCGTTGGCGCCAACATAACCAAAATCTCCGGCAGGTAGCGCTGAAGACCTGCTACCGCGTGCCGCATCTGATCTGAAATGCCATGGTCCTGGGCTGGGTCGAAGAAAATGTTGTCACCGTCAGCATTACTCAAGCTCAAATGTAAGTGTCCGCTTTGGCCTGGGTAATCCATAGACCACTTGGCCATGAAGGTGGCCATCATGTCCCGGCGTTGAAAATAGCCCTTGGCCATGGTTTTGAAAATGGTGGCTCGATCCGCTGCTAGCAAGCCCTCCGTGGCTGCCAGAGCCCCTTCCCAGACACCCGGGCCGGTCTCGCAATGTAGCCCCTCCAATTCACAGTCGATGTCAGCGCAGTAATTCATAAAGGCTGTGAACTCTTTGCCCAAGGCCGATGTCCGCAGCACCGAGTAACCAAAATTGCCGGGACTGATGGGCGTCAGATCGCGATACCCTTTCTCGCGCACGCTGTGGGGTGTTTCGTTGAAGATAAAGAACTCGTATTCGAAGCCCGCCCGTGCGCTAAGACCCTTTCCTCTCAGTCGCTCCAGCACCTGGCGAAGCCGGGTGCGTGGGCAAAGGCCATGGTCACTGCCGTCACGCTCCACGAACTCGGCAACGAAGTAGGGGCAATCCTCTTCGGCAAGCCAGCGTTCAGTGTCAACTAAAAGCCGAAAGCCGGTGTCCGGGAAGCCGCTATGCCAGCCCGTATAGTCACCACCTTCGTATAACTCGTCGTTCATATCCCAGCCAAACACGCAGTCACAGAAGCCGCCTTGCTTTGTTAGCAAGCTCGCGAACTTTTGCAGTCCCACGTATTTGCCTCGGATCACACCATCGATATCCGTCAGGCCCAACTTTACCTGCCGGACACCCAGCTCTTGGTACCGAGCTAGGGTTTCTTGCAGCCGCTGGGCGGCTGGGGACGGAGAATTTTGCGCTTTATCGCTCATGACTTTTTACTCCTGACGCTCTGAGATTAACGGCAACGTGGCGTCGTATCCTCCGCATCCTAACCAGAGGCCCCGCAATTAGCGAGACGGTTACCCGAACGCGTTGCGCGGTAACGCTTTAGGGTGGTTTGTTACCAAAATTCTCAGCGCCGCGAACCCGCCACTTATGCGCCAAATTTGTGCACAAAACAGGGCGTTCCCTGTGGATAACTTTGAGGATAACTTGCGAGGGAAATGTGCGCTTTTTCGGCCTCTGTTAACGAAAAATATGCGGGTGAAGGAGGCAAATCTCGGTTTATCCATATTTTTCATGGGGTTACAGGATTTTTATCGCGCGAACTGCGAAAGAGTGCTCGCATCTTAGCGCTAACAGTTTTTATGTTTTCGCTTGTGCATAAACTCGGCGACAAAAGTTAGTGCACACTAACAATAGAGCGCCCATTTTTTCGAGCAATCACATAAAAAGGCGCTTTTTTTTGACACAGATCACAATTGTTGGCAAAGCTAAGCTGGACTCATTCAATGCATCGCATTGAAGAGTTTGCGACGGTATTTGGTGGCCAGTTCGTTACCCTTACCCAGTACGTCAAAGATACGGATCATGGTCAGCCGACCGATGTCATCTCTAAATTCTCGATTTTCTCTGAGGATATCCAAGCACAGGATCAAAGCCGCTTCGTAATTCGCCGCAACCACCTGCACAACTGCCAACGCATAACGGGATTCGAGGTCATCAGGATTAGCTTCGACGCCAGCCTGGAGGTCATCCAAACCATCCATACCGGCTGCTTCTTCAGCGAATTCCAGCCTATTTTGGGGCCTGCTACGTCCATCTGTGTCTTCCGGGATTGAGGCCAGAACAGTGCGCGCGTCGTCCAAGTCGCCCTTGCGCACCAAAACATCTGCCAGCTCAACCCGCAAGGATTGGTTGTTTGGCTCCTCGTGAATACTCTGCTGCAAGACCGTCGCGGCACCAGCAAAGTCGCCTGCTGCCATCAGCTGATCCAGATCGCCCTGCATGGCTTCTACGGAGGACTGGGTGAGCCCGCCTAAAACTGTTCGCAGTTGAGCCTCGTCGACCATACCG
>ERZ1047472.2827-NODE-2827-length-11903-cov-6.302752_pt1 | contig 11903 bp, 12 predicted proteins | sample MGYA00383095_ERZ1047472 | MGnify/ENA primary metagenome ERZ1047472 (study PRJEB29581, sample SAMEA5548365) | metagenome | biome: marine; feature: coastal; material: water | depth 1 m | study: Short-term variability in the microbial, nano- and picoplankton...
CGCCAGTGGCAATGTCAGCTGAGTACGGGTCTAGGTGTTCAGGTGGTTAAGGGCTTTCCCGTGGATCGACCCGAAGCATGGGTGCGGCGGGTGTTCTGGGGCTTGGGTCATCATCTGGGCGAGCCGGGTGCCCAAAATCCTCAGCAGGAGCTGCTCGGTGAGGTTAAAGATTACCGCGAGCAAGATCCAAACGTGCGTTTGTACCGGACGCCCCACAACATCAATTTGCACTGTGATGCGGCGGATGTGGTGGGTTTGCTCTGCCTACAAACGGCTGCAACTGGCGGACACAGTCGGATCGTCAGCACCGTGTCACTTTACAACGCGCTGGTTCAAGAGCAGCCGGCATTGGTCCCGCACCTGTTTGAACCGTTTAAGCTGGATGGTCGGGGCGAGCGCCCAGCGGGTGCCAAGCCTTACAGCGAGCTAACTCCCAGCTGCTTCGACGGCGAGTATTTGAGAACCTTTTACCACAGTGACTACATGCGCTCCGTAGAACGACATCCGAACGTGGCGTTGTCTCAGGCCCAGCGGCGTATTTTAGATTTCTATGACGCCAAGGGACTAGACGAGGACTTTTATTTGGATATGTGGCTGGAACCCGGCGACATTCAGTTGCTGTCTAATCACACCGTAGCCCACGCGCGCACGGCATACCAAGACAGTCCGGAACAGCGGCGTCATCTACTCCGCCTATGGTTGTCCCTGCAGATCTCTTAGGCCGGCCAGCTTGGCGCTGCCAGTTCTCGAGCGCGGTCAGCTAGGTCTGCGGGCCAAGGCTGGGTGTGGGCATTAAAGGCCGCCTTATCTTGTCGATACAAGGCCCGCATTGCCTCTTCAAACCCTGCTAAATCTCCGCACAAGGCCTGACAAAACCGATAAGTCACCTGCTGGGCATCGCGCTGGCGGTCAGCCATTTGTTGGTCAGGGTCTCTGCGGGCTTGGTCGATGAGACGGCGCAGAGTGGCCGATGGGTTGCCCGATTGGCTTGCTAGCCAAGACCAGTGGCGGGGCAGCAACGAAATTTCTTGGCTGCTCGGTCCATTGGTTTGGGGTTGGTTTGGTTGCGGGTGATGAGCGGCTTTTCGGCTCACCATCGCTGCATCGCCGCTCAGATCCAGGTCAACGATGCGGCAGGTGGTGTCCTCAAGAATGAGGACGCCGTCCTTGGATTGTGTCTCAGTGAACGCCTTGGCGGCTTTTGCTACGTGAGAAAGTGATCCGCTAGCAAGGCGTCGATTGCCGCCAAAAGCCGAATAGGATTGGGTTGGGTCAGGGTTGGTGCTCACCTATTTCTCCAGAGACCCGAATCTGCTAACCGGCGAACTCGGCTTCAAGCTGAAGCTTTCGCTCTGCCATTTTTGCCTGTTGCGCAGGATCTGCCCATATCCGGTAATTGCCCTGAGCGTAGGCTTCACCATTGTCGACATAGGCCAGGGCGTTGAGTCGGTTGGCTACGATATTGTTGCGGGTGACCTTAACCTTGCCAGGCGCTCCCGCCACGATGGAGTTGGGCGGAATGATGGTGTCCTCGGTGACAATAGTGTGGCCAGCAATGATGCAATTATCGCCGATGACCGCGCGATCCATAATGGTGGCGTTAATACCAATTAAACAATTGTCACCGATAGTCGCCCCGTGAATGGTGCAGTGATGGGTGATGGAGCAGTAAGCACCAATGATTGTTGGCACGTCGGCTATGTGGATCATGGTGAAGTCTTGAATGTTGGTGTAGGCACCAATGGCGATATGCTCTGACTCGGCGCGCATCACCACGTTGGACCAGATCGATACGCCCTCGTCTAGCCGAATATCACCATACAGCTCGGCGCTAGGAGCCTGCCAAATCGGTTTGTTCATACGTTTGAAGTTCCGGTAATCGTTTTTGAAGTTGTCCTGTCTTGGACCGTCCCTTGCTTTATGCCCAGTTTGGGGAAGGTCTCGGACACCCTAACAGGTCGGTAGCTTTGCCGTCTTGCCGTCTGCGGTAATGGACCTGGTGCCCCAGGTGGCGGCGCTTTTTTCTACCTCGGGTGGGTTAATCCTTGATCTCTTCTCGGATCAGGCGTTGTTTTTCTCCCCGCCGCTGCCTCATAACGAAAACCAGCAGGGGCAGGTAGATGGCGAAGGTGAACCAATACGGTAGATCCGGCGATATCTGATAGAAAAAACCGCCCAACAAAGGCCCAATGGTGAATCCCAAGGGTCCACAGGATCCTGCCAGTCCAGCCACGGCACCTTGTTCATGAGGCTCAACAGCCAATGATGCTCCGGCAGAGAAAGCGGGGCCTGCTACGCCCATGGCAGCGCCCTGTAGCACCATGGCGAATATCATCAGTCCCTGAGTGTTGGCCATGGCTAAACAGGCGAAGGCCACTGCCAGCACCGGCAGGGCAATGCGCAGCCACTGAAAGGGGGTGAGATTAATGCGCTGCATCAGACCAATTTGACTTACCAGTGAGGCCGCCGCCGAGCAGCCCATGGCGAGGCCAAAGGTCTGGGCGGTTTCTACCGCCGTCAGCCCCAAAATGTCTTGGAAACGAAACGCCAAGGTTTGCTGAACCAAGGCCATACCCATGAACATAAGGGCGCCGACAATGATGTAGGGGAGTATTCGGGGATCAAAGTAGCTCAGCTTCTTTGGCTTGCCTGAGGCTGTGAGAGCAGGCGGTGGTTGGCTCTTGGGAATATCCGGCAGCAAAAAAATCACGAACAAAGCGGTGGTGACAGCGATCCCGGAGGCCACCCATAGGGGGGTTAGCAGGGTAATTCCAGCTAGCAAGCCACCCAATGCCGGCCCCAAAATGCTGCCAAAGTTGTTAGCCGCACCTACGGCCCCCATACCCTTGGTCCGCGTAGCAACAGATGTGATGTCCGCCATGTAGGCGCTGCTGGAGGGCATAATCGCTGACATAACGCTGGCGTGCATAACTCGCGTAAGCATGAGCAACAGGTAGCCAGTGATGGGTAGTAGCAGGCCAACCAAGGTCGCGTGGAAAACCGTGGCGAAGAGTAAGTTGCCGCAGGCGTAGCCGAACAGTCCAAACACCATGACGCGTTTGCGTCCCCAACGGTCGCTTAGCCGACCCCAGCGGGGGCTGGCCAGAAAAACCACTAGGGAGGATGCAGCAATAATAGAGCTGATTTGCAGTTCGCTCATGCCCACCTCTCGACCAAGGGGGCCTAAGATGGCGAAGAGCACGGTAAAGCCAAACCCCACCGCAACGAGGGCGGTTAGCAAAATAGCCCGGGCGTAACGAAATTCTTTAGGGCTGAGTACCGTGCTTGAGGCGGCGTCTGGGGTCGAAGTTGGATCGGGTGTTGCTGACACAAAAGTCCATGGGCGAAAAAATTTAAGAGCGGGATATTATAGGAATCTGTGTGGGAAGCGTAGGCGCCTCGCCTCGCGTTGATTGCAGTGATGGGCGACAATGCAGACGAATCACAAGCCAAACAACAGTGACGTCAAATGAGCGACTTCGAAAGCAATTCTGGAAGCAAACAGGGGACTCGGGCCAGTGAACGCGTGAGCGCCCAGCGCAGGAAGACCAATCGAACCCTGCGTACGATTTTGCTGGGCACCCTAGCGATGATTGGGGGCGTGATCTGGTTGGGCGATCAGTACGGTGTTGAGCGCGAGGAGACCCTGAGCCTGTTAGTGGCAAGCGCGGGTTTCGTCGGGGCGCTGGTTTTGGCCGGAGTGCTGGGCGCGGTTTTGATTTGGCTACTTCGACGTCTGCTGAAATCCGGAAAAAAGTAGTCTCTGTCCTACAGTGGCTGGCCGTAGCGCCAGCGCGGCAGGTAGCCATTGTTCGGGTCCAGGGAAAACAGCACTTGTGAGGTTCTGCCTGATATCGCTGATTCAGGAACGAAGCCAAAGGCCCGATAGTCGCCGCTGTTGTCTCGATTGTCGCCCAACACAAGGTAGTGCCCTTTGGGAACCTTTACCGTTTCAAAGCCGCTGCCTTTTTTACCGGGTGACTCACGATGGCGAAAAATGGCTCGGTCATTCCTAAAAATCGACTCTCGAAGCAATCGATTGTGACTGAAATCTCGCCCTAGGCTCGGGGCCCAACGGCTCTCGGGTATCGCTTGGTAGCTTGCCTCCACACCATTGATGCGTAGGTGATCGTCATGCCAACTGACTGTGTCGCCGGGAAGCCCAATCACTCGTTTTACCATCAACACGCCGTTGTTCGGGGCGTCAAAAATCACGACATCCCAGCGTTGGGGGCAGGCCCATTGAAACAGCGGTTTTGTCGTCATAGGGAGCCGCAGGCCAAAGGCCAGTTTGTTCACCAAAATACGGTCGCCGGGCAGGATCGTGGGTGCCATGGATCGAGAGGGCACATGGTTCCAATCGATAACAGTGCTGCGAACAAAGAACAGACATAGCAGCAGGGCCAGCAGCCCCTGCCATCGACGCCACGGTGCGTCCACGGACTAAAGTTCTCAGAACTCGCTAGCTATCTGGTGCTGTTTGCCTCCTCCAAGGCCGCCAGTTGCTCTGGCGTGGCATCGGTTTGGTATGTGCTTTTCCACGAATCATAGGTCATGCCATAAATGGTCTCTCGCGCCTGATCTTGGTCCATATCCAGTCCCTGCTCGTCGGCGCAGGTCTTGTACCACTTGGATAAGCAGTTTCGGCAAAAGCCCGCCAAAATCATCAGGTCGATGTTTTGCACATCCTTGCGCTCATCTAGGTGAGCTAAAAACCGCCGAAACGTGGCTGCTTCCAGTTCAGTCTGCTGCTGTTTGCTCAGCTTCGATTCGCTCACGGGAGGACTCCTTTATTTTGTGGGTATAAGTTTGGTGGGTTAGAGCCCCTGAGTTTACTAGATTGGATGTCTGGTAAAGATCCATTCGTCCTCACTGGACAGGTCTTCGTTAAATGCATAGCCATCCACATCGAAGCCTCTCAGAGCGTCGGCGTTTTCTGCCCGCTGATCGATCATGTACCGAGCCATCAGGCCCCGAGCTCTCTTGGCTGAGAACGAGACAAAACGATAGGCGTCCCGCCGCCACTCTTTGAAGTTGATGGTAAGTACCCGGCCTTGAATCTGATCCGCCTGCACAACCTTGTAATACTCATTGGACGCCAGATTCACCAGCACCTTGCTGCGCTGCTCCGCTAGGGCCTCGTTTAGGGCATCGGTCACCTTGCTGCCCCAGAATTGATACAGATCCTTGCCCTTGGGGTTGTCGAGCTTGGTACCCATTTCTAGCCGATAGGGATGAATGCGATCTAGGGGACGCAACAGACCGTGCAAACCGGACAGCACGCGCAAGCGTTTTTGCGCCCAGGTAAAATCACGTTTGCTCATGGTAGGGGCGTTCAACCCCTGATAAACGTCGCCTTTGAATGCCAATATGGAGGCTCGAGCTGTTTCATCATCAAAACTGGGCGACCACTGGGCATACCGATCGTGATTGAGGGACGCCAGCTTATCGCTGATGCCCATCAGCGAGCCGATTTCCGAGGGTTCAAGTTTGCGTAATGTACGAATCAGCGCCGAAGATTCCTTGGTGAACTCCGGCACCGAATGTTGATCAGTAACCAAGGGGCTGTCGAAGTCCAGAGTTTTTGCGGGAGATAAAATGGCCAGCATGGGTTATCACCTGTTTTTGTTCATCGAGGCCCCTGTCCTGTGAGGCCGCCATTAGTCTACCCCATCGAAATGTGCGTAGCAGTCAGCAAACCATAGTTGTCGAATTGTTCCTTGGCTTTCGAAGTCGAGGACTGGCAGATAGACTCGTCACTCCCACAGGAAGTCGGCCGCGTTAGCGGATTTGGAGAGAAAACGTGGAAATGGCCTCTCGCACTCATGCGGGCTTAGTTCGTATGCGCAATGAAGATGCCCTTGAGGTGGACTTGAATTACGGCGTTGCGGTGTTGGCCGACGGCATGGGCGGACTGATGGCAGGGCGCGAAGCCAGCAGGTTGGTGGTTCAAGAAGTGCTAACCCAGTTGAGAAAGGGCGCCGGTCAGCAGGTGGACCGGGCGAATGCCGGTGAACTGCCACGCGAATCCAAGCTTTCCTTCGAAGGCTTTGGCGAGGCTATCCATGCGGCCCACCAACAAGTTTTGCAGGCCAGTGCTGCCAAGGAAATGAAAGCACAAATGGGCAGCACGGTGGTGATATGGGGCGTCTCCGATGGACGCTGGAGTGCAGCCCATGTCGGTGATTCACGGCTCTACCGCTGGCACGCCAATGCCTTAGAGCAGCTCAGTACTGACCACAGCCTAGCCCAGCGCATGTTGGATAGCGGCGAGGTAGAACCCGGCGTGGATGTGGAGGCGCACTATGGCCATGTGCTGACCCAAGGCTTGGGGCTGCGCCAGCCCATTGAACCGGGTTTCCACGGCGGCGATATCGTCGGTGTTGGGGAGCGATTTTTGCTGTGCAGCGATGGTTTGAGCGACATGGTGTCAGAAGAGAAAATGTCACAAGCCTTGGCATTGGAAGACCTAGAGGACGCCGCGGATCAACTATTGGGCTTCGCCTTAGACATGGGCGGCAAGGACAACATCAGTCTGATTTTGATTGAACCCTAGGCATCCCTATACTGGTCGCCCGATGGGTCCGGAACCCGATTGATCAAGGAACACGGTTGAACAGACTACAGCGAATAGAAACGGCCTTGGCACAGAGCCTTGAGCTACAGCACCTGGAAGTGCTGGATGAAAGCCATGGTCACAATGTGCCCGATGGCGCCGAGAGTCACTTCAAGGTGGTGGCGGTAAGTGAGGCCTTTGCCGGAGCCCGAGCCGTCCAGCGACACCGTATGGTCAACGAAATACTGGCACCAGAATTTGCCGGAGGCATGCACGCCTTGGCCATACACGTTTATACCGCCGACGAATGGCACAGCCGTTTTCAGCAAGCACCTATGTCGCCACCCTGTGCGGGAGGCGAAGGCGCGGTGGAAGAGGATGCAAAGGAAGGGGTAGCGGACGCTGGTGGTCATGAGGGCGAGCGGGTGCAAGGAGCGGAGCAAGTTTGATGCGTCGAGTGCTGGCTTTTTATCAGTTTGTACCTCTCGAGAGCCCCGAAACCGAGCGTGGGCGTCTGCAGGCCCTCGGGGATGATTTGGGTTTGCGCGGCACGATCTTGGTGGCTGAAGAAGGCGTCAACGGTACCGTGGTTGGTGACACCCAAGCATTGTCGGAATTGTCCCAGTATCTGACTGATCAATACCGGGTTAAGTCGCAAAAGTGGTCGGATCTGGAATCGGGCAATAGCGGGTTTCATCGCTTCAAAGTCCGAGTAAAGCCCGAGATTGTGAGCTTTGGTGTAGATGATCTGGATATGGGTGAAACTGGCGAGCATGTGGATGCTCAGGCTTGGAATGCGCTCATCGCCGACCCTGAAGTCATCGTCATCGACACCCGCAACGATTACGAGATTGATATTGGCACCTTCGATCGGGCAGTTTCACCCCACACCGAGAGCTTTCGACAGTTTCCGGACTGGGTATCGGAAAACCTAGATCCAGAAAAACACACCAAGGTGGCCATGTTCTGCACTGGCGGCATTCGCTGCGAAAAGGCCTCTTCGTTTTTGCTGAATCGAGGCTTTGAAAACGTCTACCAACTTGATGGCGGTATTTTGCAGTACTTGGAAGATACCCCGGCGGAAGACTCGCGATGGCAGGGTGAGTGCTTTGTCTTTGACCAGCGTGTTTCAGTTAACGCGAATCTTCAGCAGGGTCAGTACAAACAGTGCTACGCCTGCAGGCACCCCTTGTCCGAAGCGGAGCTAGCCAGCCCAGATTTTGAGCACGGTGTCAGTTGTCCCCACTGTATAGCTGAAACCAGCGCCCAGCGGCGAGAACAATTCCGTGAGCGACAGCATCAAGTGAGACTGGCCGCTGAACGGGGCGAGCAGCACATCGGGTTGGATCAGAAAAAGGCGCGAGAGCAGGCCAAAGTAGAGGCCGAATAGAACTTCCCGACACTACAACAGGTCTACATCAACGTCTCAAGGTAGGGTAAGAATCCCTCTACCAGCAGCGGCTGAGCCTTGGCGGTGGGGTGGATCCCGTCGGCTTGCATCAAATCACGACTTGCTGCCACGGCCTCGAACAAAAAGGGCACTAGGGCGGCGCCGCCTTGGGCCGCTGCGTCAACAAAAACCGATTCAAAGGCTCTGGTGTAGCGGGGACCATAATTGGGTGGAATGCGCATGCTGATGATGACCGGTTTAGCCCCAGCGTTTTTCGCCAGTTCCGTCATAGCCAGCAGATTGGCGCGAATTTTAGTCGCGGGATAGCCGCGCAGACCATCGTTGCCGCCCAGTTCCAGCACAACAATCTGTGGTTTATAGATGTCGAGAAGTTCGGGTAAGCGTTTTAAGCCGCCAATGGTTGTCTCGCCTGAGATGCTTGCATTGATCAAGCGCCACGGGGACTCTCGCTGAATGAGGGTTTGGTTCATTAGATTCACCCACCCATCATCAATGTTCATGCCGTAGCCGGCGCTGATGCTGTCCCCAAGGACGAGGATTTTTGGGGTCGCCGTGGTCTGAGGTTCAACATTGGACGAGACGCCCGCCAAGGGCTCCGATTTTGCGAATTCGTCTGTTGGTGCACTTTTCTGCGCGGGTTCTTCCTCCGGGGAGGCGTTTTTTGACAGTTCTTGGAGAACTTGTGGTTCAGAATGCCCTGGCGCAGCGATACTGATGTTGGAATGCGCGCCAACAAGCCCCAAGAAACAGATTAAGCCCAGATAGAAGGAACGCATGAGTCGAACCGTTGTTAGTGCTGAAAGTGTGGAAAAAGTCGTGCAGACCTCTGCAGGACCGCTGGTCATCTTGGATGGCATCGATTTGGAAATCAATCAGGGTGAAACCGTGGCCATCGTGGGGGCCTCGGGTTCGGGCAAGACGACGTTGCTGGGCATTTTAGCCGGGCTCGATGTGGCCTCTGCTGGTAGCGTGCATTTGCTTGATGACAATCTCAGCGATCTGGACGAAGAAGCCCGTGCCTTGGTACGGGGCCAACATGTGGGGTTCGTTTTTCAGTCCTTCCAACTGCTGGCATCCCTGACCGCACTGGAAAATGTCATGCTCCCGGTGGAATTGCGTGGCGATACCTTGGCTCAATCTCATGCCAAAGAGTTGCTGGAAAAAGTTGGGTTGGCAGACCGTCTGGATCACTACCCACGTCAGTTGTCCGGTGGTGAGCAGCAGCGTGTGGCCATTGCCCGTGCCTTTGCGTCACAGCCAACCGTGCTCTTTGCCGACGAGCCAACGGGTAATTTAGACACCCAAACCGGAGAACGAATTTGCCAGCTGCTGTTCGATCTTAATCAGGAATTTGGCACAACCCTGGTAATGGTAACCCACGACACTGGGCTAGCCGCCCGCTGTGGTCGCACCATTGCCATATCCGGAGGGCGGATTGAGCCAGCCGAGCACGATGCACAAGACGATGCGCAGCAGGCGGTGTCACCGTGAACGCCAAGCTGGTCGCCCGCATGGCATGGAGAGACGTGCGGTCCGGGGAGATGGGATTGCTGTTGGTGGCCTTGCTGGTCGCGGTGGGTACCGTGACGTCCATCAGTTTGTTCGTCGATCGGCTGCAAAGCGCTTTGCTCCAAGAAAGTTCGAACTTTCTTGCGGCGGATCGTCAGATTAAGGGAAGTCAGGTGATTCCCGAAGATTTCGTCGTTCAGGCCCGGCAGCGAGGATTGGAGACGGCGACGACTCTCGTGTTCCCTTCTATGATTTTTGCCGGGGATCTGAACCAACTGGTTAGTGTCAAGGCTGTGGACGAGGCATACCCCTTGCGCGGTGAACTCATCGTCGGGCAGGTTCCATTTCAGCGGGGTAGTCCCACACAGGCGGTGCCAAAACCAGGCACTGTTTGGCTTGATTCCCGTCTGTTTCCCGCCATGAATGTGGCCTTGGGCGATACTGTTGAAGTGGGGATGGCGGAACTCAAGGTGACCCAAGTGCTGGTGGCAGAACCGGATCGTGGCGGTTCTTTTTTTGATTTAGGTCCACGCTTGTTGATGAATCTGCAAGATGTTCCGGCTACAGAAGTTGTGCAACCCGGTAGCCGATTGTCCTATCAGCTCTTGCTTTCCGGTGACGAGGAGGCTTTGGCGTCCTTGCGGGATGTCTTGCCGTTAAAGCCAAGCTTCGAGTGGGTCAGCGTTCGTGAAAGCAGTCCCCGGATTGGTCGGGCGCTGGATCGCGCCGAGAGTTTTTTGCTGTTAGGCGGACTGTTAGGAGTTTTGCTGGCGGGTATCGCCGTGGGGTTATCCGCCCATCGTTACGCGCAACGACATTTTGATCATGTGGGTGTGCTAAAAACCTTGGGCGCAACACCGGGCCAAATTTTGCGAGGGTTTATGTCTTTGCTGCTGATGGTGGGCCTAGCTGCCATTGCTGCGGGGCTGCTTTTGGGGTCGTTGCTGCATGTGGCCATTGTGGAAGTTTTGGCTTCCCTAATCGCGGTGGACCTGCCCAGTCCAACTTTTAGGCCGTTCCTGCTTGGCGCGGCGACAGGACTGATCTGTGCCATGGCCTTTGCGATGCCAGCGTTTATGCACTTGAAGAACGTCGAGCCGATGCGTGTGATTCGACGGGATTTGGGTGTGGCACCACTTAGTCGATGGTTGTCCTACGGTGCAGCCGCGGCAGGCAGTTTGTTGCTGTTGGTTTGGTATACCAAGGATCTGTGGCTTACGCTTTGGACGTTGTTGAGCATCGTGAGTATTTGTCTGGTGTTCGGGGTGCTCGCTTGGGCACTGTTAAAGGGCGGTCGGGTCGCCGGTATGCAGGCGAAAAGCGGTTGGCGTCTGGCCTTAGCCGGCCTGCAGCGGCGGCGGGCGGAGAATACTGCTCAAATTCTGATTTTTGGTGTGGCGATCATGCTGCTGCTGGTTTTGGTGTTGATTCGCACGGCCCTAATTGAAGAATGGCAGAATCAGGTTCCCGAAGACGCGGCCAATCACTTCGTCATGAACATTGCCGAAGACGAGGTGGCCGGAGTGCGGGCCTTGGTACGCGATCGCGCTACGGAAGGTGAGTTCTTATTCCCAATGATTCGTGGTCGCGTGGCTCAGGTGAACGAGCTTTCTGCCAAGGAGTGGCAGGCACAAAAGCGACCGGGCTATGTCGGTTCCCAACTCACTTCCGAGCGAGCGTTGACCTGGTCTCTAGAGGCCCCGGGCAACAACGAGATTGTCGCCGGTCGCTGGTGGGCAGAGGACAGCCAAGAAGCGGAAGCTTCGCTGGAGCTGGATTACGCCCAAGACTTTGGCTTGGAGCTAGGCGATCGCATGGAATTTGATGTTGGCGGCCGCCGGGTTTGGGCGACGGTAACCAGTATCCGATCCCTTGAATGGGAGAGCATGACCCCAAACTTTTTCATTATTCTTTCTCCCGGCGCGCTGCAGGACTTTCCCGCAACGTACATGACCAGTTTTTATCTGGATCCGACGGAAAAAGTGTTCCTAAACACGCTGTTGGGCCAGTACCCCACCATTACGGTAATCGAAATCGACGCCCTGATCGCTCAAGTCCAAAAGATTGTTGGACAGGTGAGTCAGGCGGTGGAGCTTGTGCTCGCCTTGGTGCTGCTCAGCGGGGCCTTGGTTTTGATCGCCAGCATTCAGGCCAGTCGGGATACGCGGATGGCGGAACATGGACTGATCAGAGCGCTGGGCGGCACTCGCTCGCTGATTGGCGGCTCCCTAACCGTAGAGTTTCTGGTGTTAGGCACCTTTGCTGGAGTCGTGGCCGTGTTTGGCGCAGAGCTGGTAGTGGCTATGTTGCAGACTCAGGTTTTTGACCTGCAGATGGAACTGCACCCTTGGATTTGGTTGCTTGGGCCGGTAGCCGGCGCACTGATGATTGCCACGGTAGGGTTGTTGGGAAGTCGAAGCCTGATCG
>ERZ1047472.2836-NODE-2836-length-11882-cov-4.795214_pt1 | contig 11882 bp, 9 predicted proteins | sample MGYA00383095_ERZ1047472 | MGnify/ENA primary metagenome ERZ1047472 (study PRJEB29581, sample SAMEA5548365) | metagenome | biome: marine; feature: coastal; material: water | depth 1 m | study: Short-term variability in the microbial, nano- and picoplankton...
TAGGCGTCGCAGTTTTCGCTGCTGGGGTAGTTTTTATGTCAGTTTGGTCTGAAGACAACATAGGCCGCATTAATGTGGGTGAAAAACTTAATGTAGCAAATTATAGCTTTAAATTATCATCAATTAATACAGGACAACGGAAAAATTATGAATATCTCAACGCAACTATTGATGTGACAAAAAAAGGGTCTTCTTTAAAAACTCTATCAACAGAACAAAGATTTTATCCAGCTCGAAATATGGTTACAACCGAAGCAGGTTTTAATTTTACGATGGGGCAAACTGTTTTTACAGCCATCAGCGAAGGGAATAGTCAAGACGGATGGGTTATAAGAGCAAACTATCACCCCTTCGTAACGTGGATATGGTTAGGTGCACTTTTTATGTCCCTTGCAGGCTTTATTTCACTTTTCGATAAAAGTTTTTATAGGTCGCAAGAAATGTTATGATAAGATCCCTCATCCCTTTATTTACATTATTGTTTGTTTCCTTAGTTTTTGCTGTTGGATTGACAAAAGACCCACGTTCTATTCCATCTGAGTTAATAAATCAAAAATTCCCTAGCTTTTCATTATCTGAACTAAATGATGCAGAAAATATTATTACTGAAAAAGACCTATTAAATAAGGTTTCTTTAGTAAACGTCTTTGGTTCTTGGTGTGCCGCCTGCATTACCGAGCATCCATTTTTGATGGGAATATCAGACAAAGAAAATATAAATCTTATTGGAATGAATTGGAGAGATGATAGAACTAAAGCAATAGATTGGCTAAATTATTATGGTGATCCCTATGATAAAATAATTTATGATGACGAAAGTACTTTAGCAATTCAATTAGGCGTAACTGGGGCGCCAGAAAGCTTCATAATTGATTTTCAGGGTCAAATTAGGTACAAACACGTTGGAATAATTAATAAGAGAATTTGGGAAAAAGATATTCTACCCGTAATAAATAGTATAAATAAGATATGAAGAAATGTTTTCTTATACCTCTCCTTGCAATAGCTCTTTCTTTCAATGCAATATCGAAAGTTCCGCAAAATGACATAGACTTAAGAAGCAAAGAAATAGGCAAATCTCTACGCTGCGTTGTCTGCCAAAATCAGTCCATAGAAGACTCTGATGCACCCCTGGCAGCAGATATGCGTCAGATTGTTAAAAAAAGAATCTTAGAAGGGGACACGAATGATGAAATTATTAATTACATGAGGCGTCAATATGGGGATTTTGTTCTTCTCAAACCTCCCTTTCAAAAAAATACGCTTGCCCTGTGGATATTACCATTCATGTTGATTGTGGCATCTGGCGCATGGTTTTTTAAAGCTAAAAAGTAATTTTATGGTTTGGATAATAATCTCTATACTTTCAGTATCTGTTGTTTTGATAATTTCAGCACCATTAACTAATTCATTAAAGAACTCTCGATTATTGATAGTAAGTTTTTTTCTTGGGTTTTCAGGCCTTTCTATATTTACATATAATCTTATTAGTTACCCCGGTTACAAAGAATTTGAGTCAAATACAAATAAACGGATAAATCCTAAAAGTTTATCTACTTCATCAAATGTCCCCGCTGAAGAACAAATAGAAGAAATACTTCTTATGGTGGATAAATTAGCAAAAAATCTAGAATCAAACCCAGAAAATATTGATGGCTGGAAAGCACTTTTGCTAGCTAGAGGATTTTTAAGTCAATCAACTCAGATAGAAAAAGATAAAAACAGAATACGTAAAATATTTAGTGAAAACCCTTCTGCATTAAAAGATATTTTAGATGAATTCTAAAATGGTTTCCTGTTGCTCAATTTTTAGACTTAGTGCAAAAGCTAAGATATGAATTGGCTTACCAGACTTACACCTCCGGGTATTAAAGATATATTCTCTAAAAGAGATACACCAGATAACCTCTGGATAAAATGTCCTAAATCAAATGAAATGGTTTTTTCTGCCGATCTTGCCGGCCTACTACACGTTACTCCAGCAGGCCACCATTTACGCATAGGCCCCCAGATGAGAATGGAATATACTTTCGATAATCAAACTTACAATGAAATAAACATTCCGGAAGTTGCTAAAGATCCTTTAAAGTTCAAGGACGATCAAAAATATTCAGACCGTCTTAAAAAAGCTCGAGCGAAAACTGGAGATCAAGATGCAATGACTATTGGCGTTGGGAAAATACATGGAATAGATACCGTAGTATTAGTTCAAAATTTTGCTTTTATGGGTGGCTCCTTAGGTATGGCAGCTGGGGAAGGCTTCATAACAGCAGCAGAGCATGCAATTTCGAATAATTTACCATTAATTGTTTTTACAGCAGCAGGGGGCGCACGAATGCAAGAAGGTGCACTTAGCCTGATGCAAATGCCTAGAACAACAATTGCTGTTCAGAAATTACGTGAAGCAAGTTTGCCGTACATTACAGTTCTATGTGACCCAACTACAGGAGGAGTAACAGCAAGTTACGCAATGCTTGGAGACATACAACTTGCTGAACCTGATGCGCTAATTTGCTTTGCAGGCCCTAGGGTTATCGAGGAAACAATAAGAGAAAAACTTCCTAATGGATTCCAAAGGGCCGAATTTCTTGAAGAGAAAGGAATGATAGACCGCGTAGTTAATAGAAATGATATGCGTGATACATTAGCAAATATCCTATCCGTACTTCTAAAAGTAGATAATATAAAAATGACAGAAAATGAATAAATTTGAAGCTAATCATCAGCTTCTCAAAGCGCTATCCGAATTAGAGAAGTTACATCCTAAAAAAATAGATTTAGGCTTAAGCCGAATTGAACGTGTTCTAAAAAAATTAGGTAATCCGCACAACAAACTTCCTGCAACTATACATGTTGCGGGAACGAATGGAAAAGGATCAACAGTAGCATACCTTAGGGCATTTTCAGAAGCTCAGGGTAAAAAAGTTCACGTATATACATCACCACATCTTGTTAATTTTAATGAACGGATAGTAATCGCATCTGAAGAAATTTCTGATGAATATTTATTGAATATATTAAACCGTATAACCATTATTAATGATAATCAGCCATTATCCTTCTTTGAAGCCACAACAGCAGCTGCACTTTTAGCCTTTTCTGAAATAAAAGCAGATTTATGTATTATAGAAGTGGGGCTAGGAGGACGATATGATGCGACAAATGTTATCACTCCGGATTACTGCGCTATAACCCCCATAGATCTTGATCATTCAGAATTTCTTGGAAATAACATCGCTAAAATAGCTAGTGAAAAAGGTGGTATAATCAAAGAGGGTGCACCAGTTGTAGTAGGCCCCCAATCAGAAATTACGCGTTCGGTCTTAGAGAATGAAGCTTATAAAAATAAATCACAGATAAAATTTTGGGGAACAGACTTTAAGGCACATCGGGAACGAAGCAGACTTATTTTTGAAAATAATAGTCAACTAATGGACTTGCCATTACCCGCATTACATGGTGATCACCAAGTTATCAACGCAGGGACAGCAATAGCTGTTGCGCTTCAATTAGGTATACCTCACAAGTCTATAGAACAGGGATTAAACTCTGTATCATGGCCAGCTCGTATGCAATATCTTCAAAATGGCGCTCTCGCTGACATGGCAATTGATAGTGGTGCAGAACTATGGCTTGATGGAGGGCACAATCCACATGCAGCAATTGCAATAGGGAATACTTTAGCTGGACTTGAGGCAAAACAATCTAGACCGTTAATACTTATTATAGGAATACTCAAAAATAAAGATATCAACGGATACCTGGAAGCCTTCAAAGGTCTCGCTTGCTGTGTAATAGCCGTGGGCATTCCGGGCCATGCGTCATTACCCTTAGAAGAAGTTGTACAAGCGGCAAAAGCACAGGGTATAAATGGTCAGAAAGCAACTAATTTGATAGATGCGATGCAAAGAGCAATTAATACTGGTGAGGCAATGTCAAGGCAATCAGCAGATGAGCCTATTGTCTCTCCAAGAATATTAATTTGTGGTTCGCTTTATTTAGCTGGAGAGGTTTTAAAGCTATAGAACTATAATATTTAATGAGCTCAGTGCACTAATTGTTGTTTATTAATCGGTGTGCTCACTTACCCATTCAGAAAGTTTTGTTTTAGTCATTGCGCCTACTTTAGTAGCTACAACTTGGCCAGATTTGAATATCATTAGTGTTGGAATACCTCTTACATGAAATTTGGCAGGGGTATCAGGGTCATCATCAATATTAACCTTAGCAATTTTAATCTTTTCGCCCATCTCTTTTGAGATTTCTTCTAAAGCAGGACCAATTTGTTTGCATGGTCCACACCATTCAGCCCAAAAATCTACTAAGACTGGTGCATCCGAATCAATTACATCGGTTTTAAAACTTGCATCTGTAACTTTTATAGTGGCCATGTATTTTTCCTCAGGATACTCTGTACTAAAACTCTAACTAAGAACTGAGTTTAATTGCGTCAAGGTCGTATCTAATATATCTCCATCTATTATCATCATTTTTGGGGTATTTGTCCAAAGTAATGAACAAACTATCTCATGCTTAGGGTATGCGCCACGGACTAATTCGCGATAGCTAGCTAACTGTGCGAGATAAATATTAGGAACATCATTTACAACCTCGGGAACATTTATATTAGTTTTATAGTCTATAATAAAGACTTTATCATCGGTGACACAAATACGGTCGATTTGTGCATTCAAAAAAATATTTTCACCAAAGTTTTTAGCAGCACCTATTATTGAGACCTCTGCTTTGCTACCCGGAGAAAATATTTCAGAAAATATAGGATTATCTAATATTTCAAATACCTCTGAAGTAATTTTATTTTTATAATCCATGTCATTTATATTATGATTTTGTAATACCTTATCTGTAACGCTCAAGCGTTTTTCTCGTTCCACATCTGGCAAAATTTCAAGTAATTTATGTATGAGATTTCCACGGTTAAACCTTAAATAATCACTTTTACTTAACGGTGAATTTGTCGGAAGTTTGAATTTTTTATCAGCTAGAAGCTTTGATGGACTTACATGAACTCTAGCTTTATTGTGGTTTTTCACTACCTCATAACACCACTTAGGGACAGGCGTATTTTGATTTTGATTTTTCAAACTATCTTTATTGTCATTCTTATATTCTTTTCCGTAAGTTTGGACTGTTCCAAAAGTGGTCTCAGTTTCAAAAGTCCTCATACCCTCAAATGCATTTGAAGCAATTTTATACCAACAATTGTTATCGACTTTTTTTGTTTTCTTTGGCATGTAACCACAGACAATAAGTCGAGACTCCGCCCGAGTTAAAGCAACATAAAACTGACGCAAATACTCTTGATGAACTTTTGATACTTGAGACTCTTTAAAATGGCTAAGCTCTTCAATGGAGTCACTATTCTTAGTATTTTTATAAAATCCAGTGAACACTTTGTTTTCAAACATCGGAATTAAAGTATCATTTTGTACTTTCGGCACCCCAGTTGTATCAGGTAATATAACAACAGGTGCCTCAAGGCCCTTAGCGCCATGCACTGTCATAACGCGCACCTTGCCCCTGTTCTCACTCATTTCACGCTTGAGCTCTAACCCTCCGCTAATAAATTCATGGACAAAATATTGAAGAGATGGTGCTCTTAATCTTTGATGCTCAAGAGTTTGTGCAAGAAACTCCTCTAATGCATCTTTAGCCTCTATTCCTAATCGTAAATAAATTTTCCGTAGAAAACTAGACCCTGGTTCTGATTCAAGATTTAAAACAAAGCTAAAAAATTCATATGGAGGATATATTTTTGAAGCTGATATAATATTGGTAAGCAACTCAGCTATCTCTGGTCTTTTAGCTTTTAATGATTTCCAAAGGGTACCTTTTTTTTCACGGCCAAACGAAACTTCAAAGAGCATCTCTTCCGAGAAACTAAATAAAGGTCCTTTTAAGACTTCGGCCAGAGATAGATCATCAGATTGCAACAAAGTAAACTTTGCTAAAGAAATCATATCTTTTACAACAATTATATTTTGGAGTGTTAATCTATCAGCGCCTGCAACAGGAATACCCAAGGTTTTAAGATTTTTAATGATTGCTTTAAAAAAATCTCCCCGTTTACGAACTAGTATCATAACATCACCAGGGTCAAGAGGTTTGTAAATAAGTTTCTTTTCTCTCTCAGAATTTAATCTGTCATAAATTAGGTCATTAGAATCTATCCATTTCTTTAGTCGTAAAGCAATATTTTTTGCTAAACGCTCTTTGGATGACAATTTAGATAGTTCATCAACTGGCTTGGTGTCCCAAGGGTCAGAGTCATCTATTACTTCGAGGTTTTCAGTCAATGGCCATATTTCTACTTGGCCTCGATCAGTTCGGTGAGCCATATGGCGACTAATGCTTGTTTCCGGTGTAATAGTCTCATCATCAAACATTTTTGCAATTTTCCCGTTTTCAACGAAAACTTGATCAACAAATTCAAGTATCTCTGGAGCTGACCTGAAAGACATCTGCATTCGCACTTCATTGTTATTTCCCTTTAAGAAGCCACTAATTTTTTTTAGAAAAATTTCAGGTTCAGCACCTTGAAACGAATAGATAGACTGTTTTTCGTCCCCAACAGCAAACAAAGTCCTCGGGTTTTTCCGATTTTGATCTGGAGTCTCGGTAATGAAAGCTTCGTTCAAAGCATCAATAATCTCCCACTGATTCTCAGATGTGTCTTGCGCCTCATCAAGTAGTATATGCTCAATACCGCCATCAAGCTTATATTTAACCCAATCTGACACATGTTTGTTTTTCAAAAGATCCCGAACCATAAGAATTTGATCCTGAAAATCTAACTTATAATTTCTTAGCTTATTTTTTTTAAATTTTTTCAAAAACTCTTTTGAAACTAACAAGATTGATTGATTTAATTTTAAAAGGTCTAATGATAAAATTCTTTTATGTAAGTTAAATATTCTCTGGGCTTCTATATTATCACCTCTAAAAAAATCATGAAGTTCATAATTTAAGTTCTTAGGAATAAGACTTTTATATGGTCCGCTTCGATCCTTTTTTAATAATAAATTTAGGTAATCGATCATTGCCTCAGATTTATTTGTTTCCTTACAGAAATGAATTATTTTTTCTCCGATTTTTTTATATTTTCCTTCGCCCAACAACAATAGTTCACCTTTGGATACGAGCGAATTCCAATCAGTTAAATCATATGCCTCATGCAATAAATTCTCCTTAGTGTACCCGTCTGAGACATCTAAAATATCTGCTAATTTATTTGTACCTCCAGCTAATTCCCACTTCTTAACTTTATCCTCATTAGAAATTGCCCACTCAAAAATTGTATCCATCAAGTCTTTTTTTTCATAGGATAAAAATTGAATAGCACTACATAAGTCGCTATCACTATCATCTTTAATAAACTGATAAATTTCATTTTGGGTTAACTTTTCAAGATCTATTTTTTCTTTATCGTTTAATGTTTTAAAACCAGGAAGAATTCCCGCCTCGATTGGGAAACGTGATAAAATTTTCTCACAAAAAGAATGTATTGTCTGTACCTTAAGTCCTTCAGGTGTCTCCAATGCAGCTGCAAAAAGGCGCCTGGCCTTTGATAGATCTTTTACAGGTTGGCGTTTCCCAAAGAGACTTTCTAATTCTTTTTCTAATTTATCTTCACTACATACAGACCACTCACCTAATGTTTTAAAAAGGCGGCTTTGCATTTCTGATGCTGCAGCTTTTGTGTAAGTTAAGCAAAGGATTTTATTAGGCAGAGTTCCTCGCAACAATATTCTTGATACTCGGTCTACCAAAACTCTCGTTTTTCCTGATCCCGCGTTAGCTGTCACAAATCGCAAAAAAGCAGGATTAGCAGCATTTCTTTGTGCACTTAACGCCTTTATGAAATTAGGAGAAATTGGATCAGGCATCCACATCACTCGCTAATCGCACCCATTCATTTCTGCGAGCTAAGTGATCATAATCACTATAGTCATAGGTATATTTTAGTCTTGGTTGACAATAATAAATTGTTTCCCTCTTATCAAATTCAGTAACTAATTTTTCTAAATTATGAGCCCCATCGCTAATGAGCTCATCAATGGTTAAGGAACCCTTTTTAACCCCTAATTGCGTTTCAACACCCTTTGCCCCTAGCTTAGCTTTGACACGCACATAATCTAGCTTCGTAACCGTCACAGGCCCTATATCTATAAAAGCGCCTTTGTTTAACAAATACCCTGATAATGGTAATTGAGGATCAAAACCCGCATTAACTTCTTTAGCTGAGGGTGGCTCACCGGTCTTATAGTCTATAATTGCATACTCATTTTCATTCTTCATTATAAGATCTACTTTAGCAGTTAAAGTGAAATCAAGTTTTTTAAAAAGTAATTCAGCTTTTTTTTCATTAGCAACAATCGACCATCCAGCAGAAAATTTACTTTGCATCCAGCTTATTATATTCGCTGCAATTTTTTCAGTCCTAATTTTATTTCTATAAATTTCGTTATCGTTAAAGCCCGCTTCAGTTTGTGATTTATTTAATTCATGACTTAATAGCTCTATCGCATTTATTGGCAATTTTTCTTTGTGTATCTCAAAGAAATTTTCTAATCCGTCATGCATGGCAGTTCCATACTCTCGGGAACCTATATCCATATTTAGAGCTTCAAGAGGGGTTAAGTTAAGAATATATCTAGCATATATAGAATAAGGATCACGAATCATTTTTGTGATGGACGTAACTGATAATTTTCTTTCATTTGGCCACCGGTTCATCAATTCAGGGCTAGGAGTTGGTTCAGAAATTTGACTATCATTGTACTCCTCAAGTGAGACCGCATCTAGACCGCGGGACCACTCTATATAATGATCGGAGGTATATAATAATTCAGTCGCTTTTTTTCCTAGGGCTCCATTCATCAAAGCTTGCAAACGCCAAAGCCAACGAGACGCAATATTAGGGCTGCCTTCAGAAGTGATCGAGCGCGTTATAATAACGTCAGAACACGTTGCTAACTCGGCAAAGTCATGAGCAGCTAATCCAAATCTGCGCTCCGGCAATGATAAACCGACAGCACCCCTCATACCGCGTGATAAAAAGGGATCCGTCTTTGATAAAGCAGGCCATACTCCCTCATTTAAACCACCCAAAATAATACGGTCAGCAGACAGAAGTCTAGCTTCCAAAGGACCTAGTATTGATAATTGCGGGTGTGTACCATATCGAGGCCTTACAACTTGATCACGCATAAGCTTACTGAGTAGTTTTGAAAAGTCTTTAGCATCTAGATCAGGTATTATTTCACCATAAGATATTAGACCTTGTATTATTGACGAAAGCTTCTCACCAGATTCGCCTACCCACAACCTTTCATCTCCACATTTATCTGGTGTGCTACAAACTTTTTCCAAAACTTTGGCCAAAGCTGTTGCCCAAAGATTAGCACTCGATTTAGAAATTTTAGTTAATGGCAAAATACATTCATGAAGTGTCTGAACGCATGGAATATCATTAATATTTTTATCTATTCTCAGGCCACGTATTTTCCATTCTAAACTAGACCAAATATTAGATACTTTGCCTTCAAATTCTCCCAATGTGCTTAATCTATGTTTAAAGAAAGTTGCTAACGCTACGGGGTGGCAAGGATCGTTAATAATAGTCAATAAGGAAGAGATCCAGCTACCAATTTCTGTTTCTTCCAATGGTTCGCCCAACGAGCTGTCTATATTTACGCCCCAACGTCTTAACTTTGCTTTTACTCGTCGCGCCAAAGCAATATCTGGCGTTACAAGTGAAGCTGTTTGGTCGGGGTTTTCCAAAGTCTCTCTTAGGATAAGCGAAATACAAGAAGCTTCCTCTTCATCATTTTCTGCTTCTAATATTGACAAGTTTTTAATTGCTTCTTCAAAAGGCTTAACCCCAGCAAATCCATTCTTCCTTATTGCCTCTATTCGACCAGGCCAATCTCCTGTCTCTTGAACAGGTATAAGGGCTTCAGAGATAATTAGCCTTCGTGCTGCTAATCCGTCATTCTTATCTATATAGGGCCATATTTTGATATTTTTTGACTTGATACCAATTGTCTGAGTAAGTTTTTTTAATGAATATTGTGGATGCTGGATACCAATATTTTCCCATGAGTTATCTTCAAGCTTTTGCAAACCAGGTAACACTACCAGGCCGTCTTCCAGATAAGATACACACTTTATAAGTTCTGCGGTGGCTTTTAATGTGCCAGTTGAACCTGCAATAATAACTGGATATTTAGGTGGATTTTTATCCCATACAGATCGTAAAGCTTTAAGCAATGAAACTCGCCTTGCCATTGGCCCCATCAAATTTAATTCGGCAAGTCTTTTGGGCCAATAATCTTGAATTACTTTATAGACCTCTATTGAATTTTGGTAATGTTCTGCCGAGAAATCTCTTATTTCATCAAGGTTGGCAACCTTTAAACTATCAATTTCCTCCATATCTGCATCATCTAATATACTAATTAGTGGTTCTGCCATCGCTAAAGCCGCAGTAATATCCAAAGGAACCGTAGAAATTTTATTATGATAATATAAAAGTAGTTTAGCTATTTCAAAGCGTCGCTGCATGTTATCAATAGAAGGTTTAACCATTCCTGATAACTCTCCTGGCTCAAATGGTGGCTCTTCAGGGTTAATATCAGCCAAAGGTCTCATCCTCGGAAGAATAGCAGTGCCGCTTTGGGCTGCAAAAGTTTCACCTAGAGCTCGAACTGCCCTTCGCGTGGGCAACAGTATAAGTGCCTCTTCAAGGCGGTCACCATAAATATCTTTTAGACCTCGAGCTAGTGCCGGTAAAAAGGCCACTCCGGATGGCATATTAAATACATTGGGGCTAATCATTGCATACGTTTACTTTTACTTGATTAATCACCGCCTCTGCAGCAATTAAAGAATAGGGGTCACCTACATGCATCCAATAGCCGGGTAATTGAAATCCGTATATTTTTTTTCTTTTTAGACTTTCATTCCATATCTTATTACGCGAAAATTTTTCTACTTTGTAAGGTTTGGCTAAATCAGGTTTAAATATTTGAACTCCAGCATAAATGTAATCAGATTTCTGATTTGATCGTCTAATCAAACTATTATTTTTACCAAAATCAAAATCACCCTTTCCGCTATAACCTAACGACCATTCTGCCTTTGCACATAATAAAAGTTCGTCCATCTGGTTTGGTTTCCATACTTTTATAAGTTGCTCAAGAACTGGCTCAAATTCAATCCAAATAGAGTCAATATTACATATCAAAATAGGTTTTTTACCTAACATAGGCAATGCCTTAACAACTCCCCCGCCTGTTTCTAAAAGTAAATCAGTCTCATCAGAAATAGCTATTTTAAGGTCTAAATTTAGACTATTTAAATGTGATATTAAATGAGATGAAAATGCGTGTACATTAACTATGACTTTTTTTATGCCTACATTTACTAGCCTTTGTAGCATATGATCAATTAATGGTTTTCCATCAAGTTTCACCATCGCCTTTGAGATATTGTTTGTGAGTGGTTGCATTCTGGTCCCGTAACCCGCTGCCATTATCATTGCCGTTTTAATCATAAAAAATCTCAGGTATATTTTGCTCCAACCATTGCTTTAACTCTTCACAGCAAGGTGAATTTAGATTTCTCATAAGGTGCTCTTTGACACGAGGTATGTAATCTAAATATTGTAGTTTTTTATCTCGTTTAGCCAGTCTTACGAAGATACCTAAAATTTTTGCATTACGTTGTGCTCCCATTATAGCATATGCTGATCGGAACTTTTCATCATTTTTAATCCCTGATTTCTGGCAGAACCTATCGATTAACATTTCTGTAAGTTCCGGCGAGACGTCACGCCGAGCATCTTCGACTAAACTAAC
>ERZ1047472.2840-NODE-2840-length-11879-cov-9.704161_pt1 | contig 11879 bp, 12 predicted proteins | sample MGYA00383095_ERZ1047472 | MGnify/ENA primary metagenome ERZ1047472 (study PRJEB29581, sample SAMEA5548365) | metagenome | biome: marine; feature: coastal; material: water | depth 1 m | study: Short-term variability in the microbial, nano- and picoplankton...
TTCCGGCGCGCCGATATCGAAGTTGAGGGAAAAAAACGCCGGTTACGCGATTTTGCCGAAATCGATCTTGGCCCCGACCCGATGGCGGGTACATTCAAGGTGATTATTCATAACCCGATCGCGATTACCGGTGCCGTGGCCATTCTGAAAGAAAATAAATTTATCAATATCGACGCCAGCTCAAAGCGCGAATTAAAAGTGGTCAAGCCGCGGCTAACCGTACAGCAGGAAGATGATCTGGAAACCGAGGTCAAACGGGTCACCAAATCGTCACTTTCAAAGCTGGCATCAATCAAATCAGATGCGTTGCAGCGGGTTCAGGCCGCCATCAAGGCCGAATATATCGAACCAGCCAACGCCAAAAAATCGACATTACAGCTTGATGAGTTGATCATTCAGGCGAGCCGGCATGCGGGTGTTCTTGGCCTGATTAGGCGCAAACAATTGATCGGTGGCGGTTTGACCTTTGATGGGCCGGATGAAGAGGCGCTCTATAAGCGGATCAATGACCGTGCCTATAAAGATGTTTGGCAGGAACTGCTGATGCCAAAAGTCACTGAAGATGACGAGTGACATGATGAGTGACATGATGATGTGTGACATATTGTGACCGATGATCGTGCTGACCCCGCCGCATCGGTTGCGGTGACGGCCACAAAGCGTGGTAAGCCAGAACCGCAATCAGCGCCAGCGGTTGAAAAAGACCAACGTCAAAAAGCGATTAAAAGCCTTCTTGCCACAGCCGATCAAACGGTTGATGACAAGCTTGCAACCGTCAAAACCGCGCATCATGTGGATAAAGATCGGTTTCAAAGCGCCTTTCGCAGCCTGATGGGGAAATAACACGCTAAAGGCCATGGACCATCAGCATGAAAAAGCGGGCCTTTTATGACCCGCTTTTGTTATCTGAATGGTTTAAGATCGGTTTCGAGCCGTTAGGCAGCCTTGACCAGCTTTTTTGGATTGGCATTGATGCTAATCTGTTTTGGCCGGTCGGCTTCGGGCACCTCGCGATGTAAAAACACCGTCAGAATGCCGTCGACAAACTGGGCGTCATCGACCTTCATATATTCGGCAAGCCGGAACATTTTGGAAAATCCGCGCTTGGCAATACCCTGATGGATATAATTCCCGCGCTCTTCGGCCTTATTGGCCTCGATTGTCAAAATGCCCTTTTCGGTCTGGATGGTAATTTCATCACTGCTGAAACCGGCAAGTGCCAGTTCGATCCGGTAATGCTCATCATCATCTTTGGCGATATTATAGGCCGGATAGTTTGATTCTTTCCGGTCTGCCAACGCGTTCAACTCGTCAAACAGTGAGTCAAACCCAACAAACTGGCGTGCCATAGGGGTGCTAAAAAACGTCATATTCATCTCCTTTTAAAAGCGAGTTATCTGCCATCTCCTGTTCAGCAAGACAGCAGCTTTGGTACAAATCGTGACCCGTAACGGCGTCACATATTTGATTTAGGAAGTGCAAATTTGATTTCAAGCCCTGCTAGATGCCTGTGCCAAATAATTTTGCCACCTGCCATTCTGTGCGGCTGATTTGGGCATTGTTCAGCATGCCTTCAATGGCAATTTGAAACTGATTTAGCCGCAATCGGGCATTGGGATTAAGGCCGGTATTTTGTTTGGCAATCAAGATCAGGGCGAGGGCTTTTTCCAAATCGCGTTTGACGCCTTTTCCATGTGCCGTCATCACTGCCAGATTATATTGCGCGGCGACATGATGCCGTGCGGCGGCCAAACGATAAAAATGCGCTGCCAGCCTCAAATCCTTTTGCACGCCACGGCCATTCTCATAGGAAACCCCAAGATGAAACAACGCCCCTTCATGCCCCTCATAGGCGGCCATGGTAAACCAGATATTGGCCTTGGCATGGTTGGTTGCAGCATTTTGGCTTTGATCTTTTAACAGCTTGAGGCCAGTCATATAGTGCATCTGCGCTTTGCTATGTTCGTCGGCATGAAGCTTGCCAGCGCTAGCAAGCACAAGCAGGATGAGGCCAAGCGTCAAAATCAGCACCATCTTGTAACGGGTCTCGAACTGGCTGAGGATTGAAATTAGATAAGTCATTTGAAACGCCTCCTTTAACGAGCCAGTGAGGCGACAGCATCGCCGACCGGCAGGTGAACCTTTCCCTTGCTTTCAACAATAGAGATAAATAATTTAGAAACTGTTAATGCAGCACGTTTTTTTGACAGAAATTGTCATCATGCTTTTGCTGTTCCATCTCTTGACAATCTTTGGTGTTTCGCCTAAACCACAGTCCGGTCCGTAGACGGCGCGACTTTGTTAGCTGCTACGCATCAGGCATCAATTATCAGCGGTTGAAACGATCACCATATCGACCGGTCGCAAAATCTGGCGCAGCGCTGGTCAATCAGCACCGTTAGATCATTAGAAAGAGCAAGAAAATGGCTGTTCCAAAGAGTAAGATCACCAAGTCCAAGCGCAACATGCGGCGGGCACATGACGCATTGTCTTCTGATGCCTATGTTGAAGATAAAGTCACCGGTGAATTGCATCGCCCGCATCATATCGATCTTAAAACCGGTATGTATCGCGGCAAGCAAGTCCTTAAAGTTAAAGAGCGCATCTAGTTACAGCTTCGCCTTGCTTTGCAGGGCGCGCTTAATTTTGGCTTTCACTCTGGCATTGCTGACAGGCATCATCACTTTATGAACGATAAAAACGCAAAATTTGGTATTGGTGCGATTGTACGTCATCGCGTCTATCCGTTCCGTGGCGTCGTTGTTGATGTTGATCCAGAATTCGACAATACCGATGAATGGTATGAAGCCATTCCTGCCGAAGTTCGCCCCGATAAAGAACAGCCCTTCTATCATCTTCTCGCGGAAAATTCGGACAGCTATTACACAGCCTATGTCAGCCAGCAGAATTTGCTTCCCGATGGTGAAAACGGCCCGGTAAGCCATCCTGACGTCGATGATATGTTTGACGGGCTTGATGGCGAACGCTATGTGCTTCACCCCGAGGCATTTAATTAGGCTTTTGCCATTGCGGCAATCTGCCCCATTGGCAGGCGTTTCGTTTGTTGATTTTCTTCCAACCGGCAATTTGCCGGTTTTTTTATTTGAAATTCTGCCTTTTTTTCAAAAAACTGCCGCCCGTTGCCTTGAAAAAATGGGCTGATCAGTCTATCTACTGATAATCAGGACTAAATTGGTCTTGATTATGATAATCATTCGCAAAAACGCCGGTTTTAAAAGGGTTTTTCGCTTTTTGAAATTACTGGCTCAATAAGATAGGCAGGATAGACAGGCTAATATGCTTCGCTTAAACCGGATGACCGATTATGCCATTGTTGTGCTTGGCGCGCTTGCGCATCGGCATGGCGATGTTTTGGCAACGGCGCATCTGGCTGAATTAACCGGATTGGCACAGCCAACCGTGGCGAAAGTTTCGAAAATCCTGTTGGCCGCCGATTTGGTTGAAACCCAGCGCGGGGTGCGTGGGGGCTATCGATTGACAAAAGCACCGGCGGCGATCTCGCTTGTTGATATTGTCGAAGCAATGGAAGGCCCGATTGCGGTGACTGATTGCGTCGATGGAGCGCAAGACCCGTGCGCGGTTAGCAATTGCTGTTTCATGAGCAGCCATTGGAATCATGTCAATCTTGCCATTCGCAATGCCCTGAATGATGTCAGCCTTGAAGATTTAACTGATCCGGCACAATTGTTTCCCTTGCCGGTATCTCCGCCAATAACCGAAGACGACAGTCAGTTGTCCCGGCAATAGCCGGCATAACGTTACTATAAAAAGGAACCAGCCTTATGGTCGCAACGCAAGAAACCATCGACACGCTTGAAGAAGCAACCGGTAAATATAAATACGGGTTTGTGACCGATATTGAATCGGACAAGGCACCCAAAGGCCTGAACGAGGATATTATCCGTTTTATCTCAGCCAAGAAGGATGAGCCACAATGGATGCTTGATTGGCGCTTGAAAGCATTTGCGACATGGCAAAAAATGGAATCACCTGATTGGGCCAAGCTGGATATCGAGCCGATTGATTATCAGGATATCCATTATTATGCGGCGCCAAAAACTGGTGAGGGACCAGCGTCACTGGATGAAGTTGATCCGGAATTGCTGAAAACCTATGCCAAGCTTGGTATTCCGCTTGATGAGCAAAAGATTCTTGCTGGTGTTGTTGCGGTTGATGCGGTTTTTGACTCCGTGTCGGTTGCCACCACGTTCCGCGGTGAATTGGCCAAGGTCGGGGTGATTTTCTGCCCGATTTCCGAGGCTATTCGTGACTATCCTGATCTGGTGAAGAAATATATCGGTTCGGTTGTGCCGGTTGCCGATAATTACTTCTCGGCTTTGAATTCGGCTGTCTTTACCGACGGGTCATTCGTTTATATTCCAAAGGGGGTTCGTTGCCCGATGGAATTATCGACCTATTTCCGCATTAACGAGGCCAATACAGGCCAGTTTGAACGGACTTTGATCATTGCCGAAGATGAAGCCTATGTCAGCTATCTCGAAGGCTGTACGGCACCGCAACGCGATGAAAACCAGCTTCATGCCGCCGTTGTCGAACTGGTGGCGATGGATGATGCCGAAATCAAATATTCAACCGTGCAGAACTGGTATCCGGGTGATGAAAACGGCCTTGGCGGCATCTATAATTTTGTGACCAAGCGCGGCGCATGCCGTGGTGATCGCTCCAAAATCTCATGGACACAGGTTGAAACCGGATCAGCGATCACTTGGAAATATCCATCTTGTATTCTGCAAGGCAAGGATTCGGTTGGCGAGTTTTATTCGGTTGCGCTGACCAATAATCTCCAGCAGGCCGATACTGGCACCAAAATGATCCATATTGGCGAAGGCAGCCGGTCAACGATCATTTCAAAAGGTATTTCGGCAGGCCGGTCGCAAAATTGCTATCGCGGTCTTGTTCGCATTCAGCCTGGTGCTGAAAATGCGCGAAATTTCACCCAATGTGACTCGCTTCTTGTTGGCGATAAATGCGGGGCGCATACGGTTCCTTATATCGTTTCGCGCAATCCAAGCGCCAAAATTGAACATGAGGCCACTACCTCGCGCATTTCCGAAGACCAGCTTTTTTATTGTCAGCAGCGTGGCATCTCAACCGAAGATTCGGTGTCGCTGATCGTCAATGGATTTTGCAAGGAAGTGATGAAAGAACTGCCAATGGAATTTGCGGTGGAAGCCCAAAAGCTTATTGGCATCAGCCTTGAAGGTTCGGTTGGCTAAAACCAAACCAGAAAATAACTAGATATAATTGGAAAAGACTTATGGCACCTTTACTTGAAATTAGAGACCTCCACGCCTCGGTTGGTGATACGCCAATCCTGAAAGGCATTAACTTAACGATCAATGCTGGTGAAATTCACGCCATCATGGGGCCGAATGGATCGGGCAAAAGCACCATGTCTTATGTGCTTGCTGGCCGTGACGGCTATGAGGTCACTGGCGGTGACATTCTGATGAATGGCGTTTCCATGCTGGAAATGGAATCAGATGAACGCGCCCGTGCCGGCATGTTTCTGGCCTTTCAATATCCGGTAGAATTACCGGGTGTTGGCGGCATGAGCTTTTTGCGCGCCGCAGTGAATGCCCGCCGGATCGAAGCTGGCGAAGATGAAATCGACCAGCTGGAATTTGTAAAGCTGGTTCGGGCCAAGGCAAAACATCTAAGCATCAATGATGATATGCTAAAGCGGGCGGTGAATGTCGGCTTTTCTGGCGGCGAAAAGAAACGCTATGAGATTTTGCAAATGGCACTTCTCGAGCCGGTTCTTTCGGTTCTTGATGAAACCGATTCAGGGCTTGATGTTGACGCATTGAAAATTGTCTCTGACGGCGTGAATCTATTGCGGGATCCAGCCCGAAGCATGCTTGTGATCACCCATTACCAGCGTTTGCTAAACCATATTGTGCCTGACTATGTTCATATTTTGGCCGGTGGCAAAATCCGCCGCACTGGTGGTAAAGAGCTCGCACTTGAAGTAGAGGAGTCGGGTTATGTCGGCATCGACGATGCAGCCTAATTTAGACCAGCTGGCCGGATTGACCGGCGTTCGGGCAGGGGCGTTAACGCGCTGGCAGGAAACAGGCTGGCCACATAGCCGGGTCGAACAATGGCGGTTTACCCGCTTGACGAGCCTTGAAAAAATGGATCTTCGTCCAGCTTCGGCTGCTGCAGTGGCGGGAACCGTGGCCATTTCGGCTGACTTGCCAGAAAATGCCGTGACCCTGTCCTTTAGCAATGGCGTTTTGGACATTGCCGGTCTTGCCGCTTTGCCCGATGGCGTAACCGCCAGCTTTTTAGACGAGAATGACACGGCCCTTGCCGCGCTTGCCGCATCGGTGCCAGCGTCGCATCCGGTTAGCGACCTGTCGCTGGCCGTGATGACAAGCGGTCTGCATTTAGAGATTGCGGGCAAGGTTGATGTGCCGATCATTTTGGTCTTTACCGGTGATGATAATGGGGTGTCTTCGCATCCGGTTGTGTCGGTCAAGCTTGCTGAAGGCGCGTCGGCGGTTCTGGCTGAGTGGCATCAGTCGGCTGTTGGTTTATCAGCGCCTTTGATGGCAATCGAGGTTGGTGACAAGGCGCGTCTTGATTATGCCAAGGTACAGCATGACTCAGCGCAAAGCGCGCATCTGGCGGCAACTGGCTTGACGCTTGGTGAAGGTTCGGTTTTCGAGGGGTTCCAGATTTCCGTTGGCGGTCAATTGGCGCGTCTTGAAACGCATATCACCTTGTCGGGTGAAAATGCTGATTGCACCTTATCGGCAATCTATCTTGGTCGGGCAAATCAGCACCATGATATCACCACCAATATGAATCATGCCAAAGGGCATTGTCTGTCAAACCAGATTATTCGCGGGGTTCTTGATGATTCGGCGCGTGGTGTGTTTCAGGGCAAGGTGCATGTCGCACCCGATGCGCAAAAGACCGATGGCCAGCAGATGAGCCGTGCTTTGCTTTTGTCGCGCAAAGCCGAAGCCGACGCCAAGCCCGAATTGGAAATCTATGCTGATGATGTTTTGTGCGCGCATGGGGCAACGGTTGGTGAGCTTGATGAAACCCAGCTTTTCTATCTGACAAGCCGCGGTATTGACCGGGATACGGCGCGTGGAATGTTGATCTCGGCATTTCTTGATGATGCCATTGACAGCATCAGCCATCCCGCATTGGCAGACATGTTGCGGCCGGTGACGACCGCATGGATGACGGCATCAAACCTTTCTGAAACCGGAGATAAATAATGGATGCAAATGCCGTAGATACCAGCATGACTACCAACATGATTGGCGGATATGATATCGAAAAAATCCGGTCTGATTTTCCAATCTTGTCACGCAAAATTCATGGCAAGCCATTGGTTTATCTTGATTCTGCGGCATCGGCGCAAAAGCCAAAAGTGGTGATTGACGCGTTGGTTTCGGCCTATTGCGATACTTATTCAAATGTCCATCGCGGCCTGCATTTCCTGTCTGAGGCGTCAACCGATGCCTATGAGGCGGTGCGTGGCAAGGTTGCGCATTTCATTGGCGCAAAATCAGGTGATGAAATCGTGCTGACCGCTGGTGCAACAATGGCGTTGAACATGATTGCACAATGCTGGGCCTTGCCAAGATTAAAGGCAGGTGACGAGATTTTGATCAGCATTGCCGAACATCACGCGAATATCGTGCCGTGGCAGATGGTGGCCGAAAAGACCGGTGCGGTTCTTCGTGCCTTTCCGGTTGATGAAGATGGCAGTTTCAATATGACGGCCTTTACCGACATGATCACAGCCCGAACCAAAATTGTGTCAGTACCGCATGTCTCAAATGTGCTTGGCACCGTTTTTCCGGTTGCCGAAATGGCCAAGATCGCGCATGACGCCAATGCGCTTATGGTTGTTGATGGTTGTCAGGGCGTTGTTCATATGCCGGTTGATGTTCAGGCCTTGGATGCTGATTTTTATGTTTTCTCGGCGCATAAGCTCTATGGGCCGAATGGTGTTGGCATTCTGTGGGGCAAGGCTGAAATTCTGGCCGAATTACCGCCATTTTTGGGTGGCGGCGATATGATTGACCGCGTGACCATCGAAAAATCCACCTATGCTTTGCCGCCGCATCGTTTTGAGGCGGGAACACCGGCCATTGCCGAAACCATCGCCCTTGGGGCGGCGGTTGATTATGTGCAATCGATTGGTATGGAAGCCATTCGGTCGCATGAACAAGATATTCTGTCCTATGCGCATCAGCGGCTTTCGGCGGTTGATGGCTTGCGCCTGATTGGTACGGCCGTTGGAAAATCGGGTGTTGTATCCTTTACGATGGATTGTGCCCACCCGCATGATATTTCAACAATCATTGATAATGATGGTGTGGCCATTCGTGCTGGCCATCATTGCGCCCAGCCCTTGATGGATTTCTATGATCTTCCATCAACCGCGCGGGCATCGGTTGGCATCTATACCACGCGTGAAGAATTTGACGCTCTGGCAATTTCGCTGGAAAAAGTGAACCGGATTTTCGCATAGGGGCGGGGTGATGACACAAGATCACAATTCCAAAACAGCCGCGCCAGATGATGCCGGTCTTGATAATGACGGTCTTGATAATGACGGTCCGGCTCTTGATGGTCCGGGTCTTGCCGATTTTCTGCCCGATACCAGCAATGGCTATATTGCCAAGGCTGGTGCGCCGCTTGAAAATCCGGCTGGACAGGCCGATCCGGTGGCCGTTGAAGATGCGCTGAAATCGGTTCATGATCCGGAAATTCCGGTGAATATTTATGATCTTGGTCTGATCTATGATGTTGAACGGCGGCAAAATGGTGATGTTTATGTTACCATGTCACTGACGGCACCTGGCTGCCCTGTTGCTGGTGAAATGCCAGGGCAGGTGGCGCGGGCATTGGCTGCGGTTGACGGTGTTGGCGAAGTTTCGGTCGAATTGGTCTGGAGCCCGCCTTGGACGCCCGAGCGTATGAGTGATGATGCACGCCTTGCTTTGGATTTTTAAATGAGCGGTTTGCGAAAGACCGGCTATTTGGAGCTTGAAAACCATGTTTGACCCAACAAAACCAATTGTCACCTTGACCGAAGCTGCGACCAGCCATGTTCATCGTTTGATGGCGCGGGCTGACAATGATGTGATTGGTCTTCGTGTCGGGGTAAAAACGGCGGGCTGTTCGGGCATGCAATATGATGTTCAATTTGCCACCGAGCAAAAGCCATTTGAAGATAAAATCGAACAGGACGGTGTGACCTTATTTATTGACCCAACCGCCGTGATGTTTTTGATTGGCTCGCAAATGGATTGGCAGGAAGATAAGTTTTCCGCCAAATTTGTTTTCAGTAATCCCAATGAAATTGCCCGCTGTGGCTGTGGTGAAAGCTTTTCAGTTTCAACACCATCATAAACCCTAGCGCGTTTTAACGATTGTAAGGCAGCTATGGCTTCGTCCAATTTGCGCAAAACGGCGTCGCTTCTTCGTGCGCTGATGCATTACACTGCCCCACGCGGTGATAATAAAATCCGTGTGCGGATTGGTGCGGCCTTTGCCTGTCTTATTGCGGCGAAAAGCTCGAACATGGTCACACCGCTTCTTTATGGGGCGGCGGTTGATCTGGTGAATGGCGATTCTGGCTTTGCCATGTCGGCTTTGATGTTTCTTGTTGGTGGCTATGCGTTGGCGCGGCTTGGCCAGCAGGTGTTTAGCGAGGCCAAACAATATCTTTTTGCCAAGGTGGCACAACGCGCTGTTCGTGGCGCGGCATTGAACGCCTTTCGCTATCTTCATAAATTATCGCTTCAATTCCATATGGATCGCCAAACTGGCGGCATGACCCGTGCGATTGATCGCGGTGCCAAGGGGATTGAATTTCTACTGACGATCGCCTTTTTCGAGGTTTTGCCGCTTTTTGTCGAAGTGGCCTTTGTCAGCATCATCATGTGGCATTTATTTGGTGGGTTTTACGCGGGTGTTACCTTTTTAACCGTTGCAGCCTATGTTTATTTCACCATTCGCGTCACCGAATGGCGGATCAGGTTTCGCCGTGAAATGAACACGGCTGATGAAACCGCCGCCACTCGCGCGGTTGATTCCTTGCTGAATTACGAAACCGTCAAATATTTCAATGCTGAAGATGTTGAGGCGGCACGTTATGACGCGGCGATGGCCGATTATGAGGTGATGGCGGTTCGATCGCATACATCGCTGTCAGTTGTTAATATCGGGCAGGGAACCATCATTGCATTTGGCCTGATGGCGGTTATGGCAATGGCGGGTGCTGATATTCAAAAGGGCAATTTGACCGTTGGCGATTTTGTTGCGGTGAATACCTATCTTTTGCAGCTTTATCTGCCGCTTAATTTCCTTGGCTGGGTTTATCGTGAATTGCGCCAAGCGCTTGTTGATATGGAACGGATGTTTGGCCTGCTTGATGAAGAACCGGGCATTGCCGACAAGCCAGCGGCAAAACCGATCAAGATTGATGGCGGTGAAGTGGTTTTTGACAATGTGCATTTTGCCTATGGTGACCGACCGATTTTAAAAGGCGTCAGCTTTTCCGTTAAGCCCGGTAAACGTGTTGCGATTGTCGGGCCAAGCGGGTCGGGAAAAACCACCATTTCACGGCTGTTATTCCGGTTTTATGATCCGGTATCGGGCGCGGTTCGTCTTGATGGGCAGGATCTTCGTGATGTAACGCAGGCCAGCGTTCGTGCGGCCATTGGTGTGGTGCCGCAAGATACGGTGATGTTCAATTCAACGATTGGCTATAATATTGGCTATGGGCGCAATGGTGCGAGCCAAAACGATATTGCCGCAGCGTCAAAAATGGCCTCGATTGACCAATTCATTGCTGGTTTGCCTGATGGCTATGACACGATGGTTGGGGAACGCGGGCTGAAATTATCCGGCGGTGAAAAACAGCGTGTTGCGATTGCCCGTGCCATTTTGAAAAAACCGTCAATCTTTTTGTTTGATGAGGCAACCTCGGCATTGGATAGCCGCACTGAAAAAGAAATCCAGCATGCGCTTGATACCGTATCGAAAAGCCAAACCACCTTGGTAATTGCGCATCGGCTATCGACAATTGTGAATGCTGATGAAATTATCGTCCTTGCCGAAGGCGAAATTATCGAACGCGGAACCCATCGCCAGCTTTTGTCGCAAAAAGGGTTATATGCGCAAATGTGGGAACGCCAATCATCAGGGTTTCAAGATGATGAACTGCCATCTAACATCATGCATGACAAAGCCGGTTTGCAGGGGGTTTAGCCGTAATGTTTGATTGGGCACGTTCGGCGGGTTTGCCAATGCTTGGTGGTCATGATTTATATGTTTATCATCGTGATGCCTCGGTTCGAGCGCATTTCTGGCCAGCCGGTCAGGCAGCGCGGAATCCGGATGAAAAATATGTTGTTGATGCCATTGCGCCTGCCCCGTCAAACGCGCATAAAACCATTGTCATCCTTCCCGGATTTACCGAATTTTGCGAAAAATACAGTGCCGAAGTCCTGCATTTCCATGAAAAGGGCTATCACGTTTTGATCATTGATTGGCCCGGGCAAGGTCAGTCAGGCCATTTTGGCCGACACCCGCTTGCGGTTCATTGTACCGATTTTGATCATCACCTATCGGCGCTTGATGCAGTGGTTTCGGCTGCTGGTCTGGATGGGCATGAACTCGTTCTATTTGGTCATTCGATGGGCGGGCATCTTGCGCTTCGCTATGCCGCATGGCGCCCCTACAGGGTCGCGTCGGTAATCTTGTCGGCACCAATGATGGCTCCGCCAGTCATGCCGGTCTGGTTAATCCGGTTAGCCAGCTATGTTCTCGGTGGTCTTGGCCTTGCCCGATCGCAT
>ERZ1047472.2841-NODE-2841-length-11877-cov-9.288107_pt1 | contig 11877 bp, 12 predicted proteins | sample MGYA00383095_ERZ1047472 | MGnify/ENA primary metagenome ERZ1047472 (study PRJEB29581, sample SAMEA5548365) | metagenome | biome: marine; feature: coastal; material: water | depth 1 m | study: Short-term variability in the microbial, nano- and picoplankton...
ATAATGTAGCTAGAGAATATGGCGTGGTATTTAAACTCACAGAAGAAGTGAAAGCCTATTACGAAAAGGGATTTGGTTTGAGTGATTACAATGGGAATGATAACGCAGAACTACCACTTGGAGCTACATATATCATCGGACAAGACGGGGTAATCTCTTATGCATTCTTAGATGCTGATCATAGAAATAGAGCTGAGCCTTCAGAAGTACTTGAGGCACTCACTCATTAGTTAAGTTCAGTCCGTTCTAATTATATTCGTTTTTATGACTTACTATAGAATCATTAAAACTGAATCTAACCTATTTTTCCTTCTTCATATTTTTGGTATTATAGGTCAATTAGGAACTATATTTTTAGCATTAGGAATGTTCAAAGGATCTCTAAGCTAGGCCTTTGGACTATTGGCTGGTTTGGTTATAATACTGTCCACAATTGCTATTGTGTACTACTGTATCTAGAAGATTGACAAAATTCTTTACTTCTTTAATATCCATTTATTGTTCGAGGAAGACGAAAAATTGGAAATCAACTCATCATTAAATAGAAATTGGATTACGCTTGTATTAATTTGCTTAGGAATATTTATATCTATCCCTGCGTTGGTAGATGTTCTAGTACAAGGATCTAAACTTATACAAAATAGTGTTCATAATCATGGATACGATTATATCACAATGCAATCGGAGACCAACCCCAATTTGTTCATAGAAAATATTATTAAAGTAGTTTGTGGAACACTACTAATAACTCAATCCAATTACCTAGGAAGAATAATAGTAAGTAAAGTAGAGATTGAGAGTTAACTAGGTAGAGTACCTTGCTCCTATATCCAAGAGTGATCAATAAGCATATGGGAGAAGTACAAAAAAAACTAAACCTCCACAATCAATCCGTCATACGCAATCTCCATACCTTCAGGCAACTGACTATTTACTTCTGCGTGAAAACCCATCTGGTGACTCAAGTGAGTGAAATACGTCCGCTCTGCACCTACCTCTAGTGATAAGGCAATGGCTTGTTCGAGGGAAAAATGTGAGATATGATCCGTTTTACGAAGTGCGTTTAGAACAAGCACCTTTGTACCTTTTATTTTCTGCTTCTCTTCTTCACTGATATAGTTGGCATCTGTGATGTAGGTAAAATCTCCTACTCGATAACCAAATACTGGCAACTTATGATGCAAGACTTCTATAGGCGTGAGTTCTAAATCTCCTACGAAGAAAGCACGATTCTCAATGACATGAAGATTCAAATTAGGTACACCAGGATACTTTTTTGCTGCAAAAGCATAATGAAAATCTCTTTTCAACGTATCCTTTACTTGTTCATTTGCGAATACTTCCATAGGTTTTTTGGAAGCCCAATTGAATCCTCGTATATCATCAAACCCAGCAGTGTGATCTTTGTGATCATGAGTGAATAATACCGCATCTAATCTTTTTACCTGCTCTCTGAGCATTTGCTGTCGGAAATCAGGACCAGTGTCTATGATAAAAGAAGTGTTTTCAGTCTCTACCAATACACTACTCCTTAGTCTTTTATCTTTACTATCAGGAGAACTACAGACAAGACATTCGCAAGCAATGATGGGTATTCCTTGTGAGGTGCCTGTACCTAAAAATGTAACTTTCAATTCACACAAAGTTATTACCGATTATTTGTTTTCAGCTAGTGCAATACGATGTAATGAAGAATTAGGTATTAAAGTATCTAAATCGCTTTTAAAATTTTGGGTTTGAGTACCCAGTTGAGCCTGCATTTCGTCCGTAGCTTGTTTTGACAGATACCAACCCAACGGTATTATTTTATCATCTGGTCGATCTAGGTTAACAAACACTGCTCTATCATTTTCAAATAGATTTTTGAGACTTGCATTGTGCTCATCATAGTGCCCGCTATTGACCCATACCTTATTAAAGGTATGGAGTGGACTCAACACCTCATGAAGACCTATGATTTCGGAAGTATACTCTACCTTGGTATTTTTAATAAATATCAAATTAAAGTCTACTAGATAGCCCTTTTCGTTTGATAACTTCCGTAAGTAATTATACAATTCGAACACGGCCGTAGCTCCCATATTTTCTATATATCCACCATCTACTAAATGACCTCATACTTCACCTTCTCTGTCATAAACTAATCCAGGCGGGGTGATAAGGAAATCTCGAGCTTAATCCTACGGCAGTACTAATTGGTATATCTCGATTGGTAGCTTGAAAAAAATCTTCAGACATTGAAAATACATCTCTATCTATCCTCACATTGCTGATCAGTGTTCTAAAACCATTCTCGACCTCTGTAGAGTTGAATAAATAGATACACTCATCGGAGTCATAGGTTTCAGCGAATCCATTCGACAAAAATGAGCCCTCATTGATATTGGCAGCTTCTTCCCATGAAAGCTCAAGTGCTCGTGTTCTATCTAGCTTATTGACTGGAAAAGGAAGGAACTTTTGCACTAAATCAGGTACAACTAGCCAACTGGTAATAGGTGCCAAGAAGTCTTTACTCAGAATAGTGTGGGATTCATTTTTGAGATCTATAGACCCGGATTGGAGTAAACCCTTGTAGGTGGCAACTCCAAGACTACCTCCAGACACAGTACTGTAAGCATAAGTTTGTTTATCGAAAGCAGGAAACTCCGTTTGGATGTCAGACAAGACCTGTGCTGACCAGTAGGCACTTCTTACTCCACCTCCTTGAGCAGCTACCAAAAAAACGGGTACCTTTTCACCGTCTTTCTTCATCCTAGATTGATACCACTTCTCAAAATGATTTTCTATAGACTGTCTTTCACTCACCTCATTGTCAAGCGTTCTAATAGCGCGATTATTGTTAAAAAAGCTAAACCCTATGACCATCACAATCAATGTAAAAGTAAACGGAAATCTAAATCGCTTTTCAGCATAATCTAAAAAAGTAGCCAAGAACAACCATGCACCCAAAGCAAAAAGTATAACAGTACCAGCACCCATAAACTGTGGAGTTCATACTGGATAAAAAACGATGATTGTAAAAAAAACGGTGATAAAAAACAATCTGAAAAGGATCTACTTTCCTTGTTTACTCCAAATAAAACTGGGTGGATAAGCCTCATTTTTGACCTTCACATACTCTGGTATATTCAGCAAGGGAAATTTATTTCTTGTCAAAAACAGAATGATTATATCTTTCCGTAAATGATAGATCACATACAGCCAAATCGCTAAACACAAGCAGACATAAATCAATGGATTTGACCATCCAGAAACTCCAAACAAACCTCCTCCAAGAATAAGCAAGGGTAATGTGCCCAATATCCGGGGTATGAGGACCTGAGCTTTAAGAGCATAAGTACTGTTATATCTCACGAAATTGAACGTAGTAAAATGTAAAGTGATACGAGCTGCTCTCCAACTCTGCCAGCTCCACCAAATAGTGGCAAGTAGAACGAACCAGGTATGAAAGACAATCAAGTCTTCTCCAAAAAAACTCAACGCCTGCAAGATATCCTTACCTTGCTCCATAACTACTAGAGCAAAATATCCTATCAGCTGGAATAGCAGTATAATCCAGCACGACTTCAGTACGATATAGTAATTGAATACCTGTTTAATCATTCATCAAGGTCCATAAAGATAACGAATAGAAGAGAGTATACACGCATCTGACACTTCATATGCTCTTAAACTGACAATAAACTGCTATTTCTCTTATCCTTCTAGTAGAGTTGTTTCATTTTTTTTGCAAAGTCAGATTTAAAGAGATTTCTGCTCTTAAACAATGTAGAGTTTAGAAATAATGAAAATGTAGGAACAGTATTGACCAAGCCTCCTGTATCATCATTCAATGGATGTAAGTATTTTATGCCATAAAAAGACTTTTTCCCTTTATAAGCTATGGATCCACTAATATCTGTACGCTGAGGTTCGGATATATAAGCAGTTGCAAAATTCATTTTTTCAGTACTAAAATCTAAACTCGCTTTGGTGTAGAAATCGTCTTGATTTGTAACCAAAACTAATGCTGGAAAAAGTGTGTTTTTACCTACCCCTACAAATCCACCTAGCACAAGATTAGCAGTAAATGGGAGCTTTCTTGTTTCCGCTTCTGAAAGTGAGACATTACTTCCTAAGAAGTTTTCTATACTCAAACCAGCCATCAGATTTTTATAGTTGAAGCTTGTACCTAAAACCACATCTGCATAGTTGATAGATGACTTTAAGTCCTGCTTATTTTTCACAGACTGAATCTCACCGTTGAGGTCTTTGAATGTATATCCAGATGTACTATCGAATCCGTTATTCAAAAGGCTCTTTGTATTAATCTGGATAGTACCTCCGTATCTCCATTCTAACTTTCTCTTCTCCCCTTTTATCTTTCTGCCATAAGTAAGGTTAAACATTTTGTTAGACACGTCATCTGTAAATGTGCGTTCATATCCAATCATATAATTGCCCAGTTTCAGTGGCATTCTTCCCTCCAACATAAATTGATTACTTCTTCCAATTTGTCCCTCAGAAAGGAAACGCACCAAATCTTCTTGAATCCCTGCCAATGCGGGATTTATCTTCCCAGGTTGTCTGATATCCTTTCCTTGATTTAGCTCCAAGTTCTGAGCCTGCACAAAACCAAAACTCATAAATGTCAATAAAACCAATAGTGTTCTCATAAAGCAAAGATGACATAAAATATATTATTCGTTCGATTAAAAAATTGGTAGTGATCAACAAACAGATAGCTCATAACCAATTATATATGTATAAATAATACATTCGCAACGTGTTTACGGACCAGCTCTCACATCCCATTTTTCAAATAGTTGCAGAAGAATCAACTAAACTTGGCTTTGAAACGTACGTCGTAGGAGGTTTTGTCCGTGATCTGCACTTAGAACGTGATTCCAAGGATGTAGACTTTGTAACCATAGGTAGCGGAATTACACTTGCAAAAGCAGTAAGTCATCGTCTTCCAAAATCACACCTTAATGTTTTTAAAAACTTTGGTACGGCTCAGATAAAAACAGAGGATTGGGAATTCGAATTTGTAGGTGCTCGAAAAGAGTCCTATGATCGAAGAAGCAGAAAACCAACAGTGGAAGATGGTACTTTTGATGATGATATAAGTAGAAGAGACTTCACTATCAATACGCTCGCTATTTCCCTGAATACAGACAGTTATGGAGTATTAATTGACACTTTTGATGGAGTCAGTGATTTAAAAAACGGAATAATCAGAACTCCTTTAGAGCCTAGAGTAACCTTCAGCGACGATCCATTACGAATGATGCGTGCAGTCAGATTTGCTACTCAACTGAACTTCAGAATTGCTGATGATACGTTTTCAGCATTAAAGTCAGAGACTAAACGGTTATCCATCATATCGCAGGAGAGAATAACAGAAGAGCTTCAAAAAATTATAAAAAGTCCTAAACCAAGCATTGGTTTCAAAATACTATTCGACACAAAACTTCTTCAAGAATTTTTCTCTGAAATGGTACGCCTACAGGGTGTAGAAGTAAGAGAAGGTAGAGGACATAAAGACAATTTTTATCACACGCTGCAAGTACTCGATCAAATCTGCGTAAGGACAGATGATATTTGGGTAAGATGGTCAGCTATTTTGCATGATATTGCTAAACCTCCTACCAAGAGATTTGTAAAAGGAGAAGGATGGACTTTTCACGGGCACGAAGACAAAGGATCACGTATGGTCAAGCCTATATTCAAGCGACTAAAACTACCACTAGGCGAACCTATGCGTAAGGTCGTAAATCTCGTAAAACTCCACCTAAGACCGATAGCACTAACCAAAGACTTCATCACCGACTCTGCAGTGAGAAGGCTCATTTTTGATGCAGGAGAGGATCTTGAAGACCTTATGATATTGTGTAAAAGCGACATCACTACAAAAAACAAAAAGAAGGAAGAACGTTTTCAAGCAAATCTTGTAAATGTAGAACGTAATATCGAACAAGTAGAGGAGCGTGATAGGATTCGAAATTGGCAACCTCCCATTGATGGTAAAGAGATTATGGGAATTTTCAATATCGGTCCTAGTCGTGAAATTGGGACCATCAAAACAGCTCTGAAAAATGCGATACTGGACGGTATCATAGAGAACAATTATGAAGAAGCACATAATTTTGTGATAGAAAAAGGAAAAGAATTAGGTTTGCAATAGAGATGAGTTTAATATTCAGGTTTAGGGTAGTTTTTGAAGATTCGGAAGAGGTAGAACGTGTCATTGATGTCGCTGCTAAAAATACTTTCAGAGACTTTCATAATACGATTCAAAAAGCCATTGGTTTTGACAAAATAAAACCAGCCTCCTTTTACAAAACCAACGATACTTGGAGACCTGGAGAGGAATTTTGTACTGATCCTAAGCCTAATGCAAAAGCAGCAGGAGCATCTGCATTAGGTAAATTCATAGATGACCCACACCAAAAGTTTCTCTATATCTATGATGCTGAAGGTGGAAACTGGCATCTTAGAGTAGAGATTATGAGACTATTCAAAGCTGAACAAGGAGTTGAATACCCCACCATATTCAAATCAAATGGCGAGGCACCAAAGCAGTACATAATAACAAAAGATGCTGATAAGGATCCAAGTGCAAAACTGTTTAAAGAAGCTGATGACATTATAGACGAACTTACAGATGACGACGATGAAGAGGAAGATGATGAGGAGGACGAAAAAAGTGAATTCAATCTATTTGGAAATGATGTAGATGAATCAGAAATAGACCAATCACAAATTAGTGATGGAGCCCCAGACCAATAAGAAGACACTTATTGTAATTGCAGGCCCTACGGCTGCTGGGAAGACTGCTATTTCCATAGAACTTGCTAAATATCTAAATACGGAGATCATATCGTGTGATAGCAGACAAGTATATAAGGAGCTTAATATCGGTGTAGCTCGACCCAATGAAGAAGAACTGCAAGCTGTCAAGCATCACCTCATAGCTCATCGGTCTATACAAGACTCCTATAATGCTGGGCTTTTTGCAGATGAAGCCAATGCGATTATGGATTCACTGTTTCATTTCAATAACTACGTCGTGATGACTGGTGGTACTGGACTTTACATAAAAGCAGCCACAGAAGGTTTAGATCCACTACCAACTGCTAATGAGGAACTAAGACAAAAGCTAAAACGCTCTTATGAAACGAATGGTATCAGCGAGCTACAATCTTTGGCTAAAGAGTTAGAAATCAATGAAAATGAAGTAGACTTTAATAATGTGCAACGGCTTATTAGGGCAATTGAGATTAAAACATCTCAGCATAGAACTACCAAAGAGAAAACTGAAAATGGTTATGACACTCTATACTTCTATGTCAATAGGGATAGAACTGAATTATACAATCGGATAAATGCACGAGTAGATATTATGATGAAAGCAAGTTTTGAAGATGAAGCCAGAACAGTGTACCCATACAGAAATCTGAACGCCTTGAAGACGGTCGGCTACAATGAATTATTTAGTCATTTTGATGGAGATACCACCTTAGAGGAAGCTGTAAATAAGATTAAGCAAAAAACTAGAAACTACGCCAAGCGACAACTGACTTGGTTCAGGAATCAAGGAGATTATATAGAGGTAAGACCAGTACTAAAAGAAATACTCAGGCATCTACCCTAGCTTTTCTTTTCATTTGTTTTTTTTAGTAAAAAAATCACCCACTTATATACACCGTAGATAAGTAACGCCATCAAGGCAAGACTACCTCCAAAGACTAGCCATTTTTCATTTGTACTGAGCTTTTGTAGCAACATTTATTTCACTTCAAGTAGTTCGATATCAAATAACAACACTTCATCCTCTCCAATGATGCTATTATTTGGCGGATTCTTACCATACGCAAGTTCGCCAGGTATCAGCAACATCCCTACCCCTCCTACTCTCAATTTTGGGAGACCAATTTGCCATCCTTGTATTACACCAGTCAATGCAAAAGTAGAAGCTCTTCCTCTGTCATAGGAAGAATCGAAAATATCTCCATTCCTCAAATAGCCCTTGTAGTTTACCGTAACCGTACTCGAAATATTCGGTTTGTCTCCGGCTCCTTCTCTAGTGATGATGTAGTAAAGACCTTCATCCGTTTTCTCCGCTTCTAAATCATTATCCGCCAAGTAATCTTGGATCAACTGGTCTCCATCAACAGTCTCTTTATCGCAGCTTGTTAAAAAAACTAACGACAGTAAAACAACTAAAAATCTCATTTATTTACCTCTTTTTACTCTTTGTTCTTTTTCGTATTTCTTTCTACCAAACACGTGGTTCCAACCAAATCTACCTCCTAAATTCTTCACATTACTCGTAGCTGCACCAATAGCATGATCACTTACAATGTAAAACTGCTCAGGGCCTAAATTCGTAACAAAACCAAGACCTAGATTCTGGAAATTTCCATGCATCATAGAGTAACTTACACTAATAGCAAAGAATCTTGTCAACTTAGAATTCCAAGAAAGAGTAAGAGCAGGATATAACTGCTTGTTGTAAAAACTTCCATAGAATAATACTCCTGCTTGGTGCCTATCTGTCAATCTGAAATTTCCACCAAGATAAAACTCACTAAACAGAGTTGTATTGAACCCATTATTTGAACTATCCAGCCTAAAAACATCTGCTAAGGTGTCTAGTAACACTTCAAAACCTTGACTCGAATCACCTATATAATCGTTTAAGTCTATTCCCCTATATTGGAAAGTAGCCCCAGGATTTTCTGACTTTAAATTTTGTACATCTTCATTCCAGCTTATAAGACCCAAGTCTACTAAACTAGCAGAAACACTAATTCGTTTTGTCAAATCAAATTCTGCTCCTAAATCTATTCCAAAACCACTATTTTTCAGGCTTCCTAATCCGACTGCCAAAGGATCAACCTCTCCGCCATCAATTAGACTCAAACCAGGAGAACTTGCATTCAATTCAACATCTGCAGTTACATTGTAAGCAAAATTGTTCTCATCTGTCCTAAACTTTAAATCATTCTTATCGGTAGAAAGAACATTTAATCCTCTAATATATTTCATCCTCGCACCGACAGTTAATTTATCATTAAGAAATTGTCGACTATATCCTAAGGCAAATTCTCGAGTATGTATTACGTCAAAACCAAAGTTGAAATTAAAGTCATATCCTAGATTATTTCCTCCATTGCCTTGTGCACCTAATTTGAGAATATCATTTGGAATACTAATTCTAGTTTTCACTTTTTCTGTAATTCCAAAAGTAAACATACTTTTACGCAGTCTAAATCCAAAATTTAATAACTCAGCATTTACACCCAAATTCACAAAAGTTTCTTCATCTAGAGTCTGAGCAAATTTCCCTAGCTGAAATGAATAACCATCTCCACCACTTCTTTCTACAATCGCATCATTTATAGATTTAAATGCCAAGGCATTGCTTGCAAATTGAAAATCAATAGAAGATACTGCTGGCATTCCTATGTACCATTTACAATCAGGAGTTTTGGCAGGGTTTGGCAACAAGTTCTGTGGCAAAACCTCCATGTTATAAAGTGTCAAATTATTTTGGCCTACAGAAATTCCTTGAATTAGAGTAGTAAAAACTATTAGTAACAATGTCTTTTTCATAGCTTATAAGTCTTGCTCTACTAATATTTCTGCTTGTACTCCTAGTTGAATGAGTATATCGTAATCATCAAAGAACTTAACATCTGGTTGAGTCCCGTTATCAAAAGGAGTATTAAAAAACACCTTTATTCTCAATCGATTGGCATCAAGTATTCTTTCTACTCTATCGTTATCTAAGGTGATATCTATTGTTTTTGGATTTGCGGAAATTACACGTCCACTTCCATCTAACTGTCCAGCAGGAAGGATCAGATTATCTGAGTCAAATAATGAATCAATCAGGACATTTCCTACACTATCTTCAAAGTACACTTGAGTGGCTACATCGATAGGAAAACCATTCTCTGTGTAGAGTCTCATCAGGACTTCTTTTAATTCTTGTGTACTTTCTAACTCCAAGTTAAAGGATTCCGTACTTTCTATAGAGAAGTCTCTAGCTGTTCCTTCAAAGGGCACTTCTACATTAATTTTCACTCCAAGTTTAGAAGTGTCTAAAACCCATTGTCTTCCTGCAGAGCCACTTGGTGAAGTTACTGACACTTCATATGCTATATCAGACGGGCGATTATTAATAAAATCGGCAAGATTACTGTTGCCTTTGTTTAGTGAAAATGAATCAACCTTAACCTGACCAACCTCGCTTAAGGATAAAATAGGAACAGGCAGTGGGTCTGGGAGACCCGTGAGTCCAACGGTGTTGTTTTCTGAATTTGTACCATCAAATTGTACAACACTTGCTTGCACAGGAAAGCCTAAAGAATTGCTAAAAATCATTTGAATACGTGGGTCAGCTAGTGTAAAACTACCACCTGTACTATTTTCAAAAAATGCTAAATCTAAGCTACTACTTGCACTTGAGAAGTTTTGAGTATCAAAAAAGCCTTGCATAAATTGAAACTGTTGATTTTCCAATTCTGCTGTGTATGAAATGGTTTCTACCGGTTTCACTGCACCTCCACCTTTAGTAATAGTCATCTCTATTTCAACTCTCAACTGAGAGTGGCCCAATGTTCCTTGGGTACAGTCTATATCTAATCCCGCTATATCTATCCTCTCAGCAACGTTATGTGGAAAGGAAGAAGAATTTAAAGTTGGCTCAAACGCGTTGCCATTTTGTGTGGCATCTAAGAGCCTAAATGTAAAATCGATCTCGTGATCAAGCGTACTAGTCAATCCCATAACTAAATCACCCGCTTTGAAAGATATTCTATCTGTTTCATTTGGTCCAGATATATAAGTTAGCTCTCTTTCATATGTCACAGTCACAGTTCCTGACGAATTTAATGCAGCAAGCTCTGAAACAGATAGTGTGAATGTTTCACCATAACTCTGATCTTCTAAATCTATAGCTTCTTCCGCTGTTTGTGAAATATACTCATCTGAGTATACCAACTTAAGACTCCCATCACTTTCAACTTCTAAAAAATCTATATCTCCAGCTTCATCTAATAGATCTCTAAGAGCCAACCTAGAATAGACAAGCGGTACAGCAATAGTAGGATTCCACTGTATAGATTTAGTGTTTTGTACTTTGTCCACCGTATCAGTAATATCTGAAATACAAGCACTAAACACTAAACACGACATGACTACAAGTATTGAATTTTTCATGATTAGTTTAATTTCGAACAAAAATAGAATGAATAAGCTGAAAACCACCATTCACATTAAAGTCGGAGCAATACTCTGTGCTCTTTATGTAGCTTTCGGAGCATTTGGTGCTCACGGATTGAAACCACTGCTGACACCGTCACAACTAAATACTTATGAGACTGGTCTACGCTACATGATCATTCATTGTATTGCACTGATTATAATCAATCTGTGCTATCATACTTTCAAAGAGTATAGTAAGTGGCCAAGCTTTTTTATCTATTTAGGCGTTGTACTCTTCAGTTTTAGTCTGATGGTCCACGCACTAAGAGATATTATCGGATTAGAAATTAACGTATTTGCTATGCTAGCTCCTATTGGAGGTCTATGCTTCATAGCTGGATGGATTAGTTTCCTATCAACCATTCGAAAACTATGAAAACAGTCATCCTTATGAGACATGCAAAATCAGATTGGAATGAACCCTATCAATCTGATCACGAACGCAGTTTGAACAAAAGAGGGAGAAGAGATGCTCCGATAATGGCTAAAACTTGTGCAGAAAAAGGTATTATTGCTGAATTGATCCTTGTGTCCGATGCCAGAAGAACTCAGGAAACTTGGAAACTTATATCTCCTTTATTCCCAAATGTTAAAACATTTTTCACGAACGAATTATATCTT
>ERZ1047472.2842-NODE-2842-length-11874-cov-4.688637_pt1 | contig 11874 bp, 7 predicted proteins | sample MGYA00383095_ERZ1047472 | MGnify/ENA primary metagenome ERZ1047472 (study PRJEB29581, sample SAMEA5548365) | metagenome | biome: marine; feature: coastal; material: water | depth 1 m | study: Short-term variability in the microbial, nano- and picoplankton...
TATCCTTGCTTTATATGTAGCCGCTGCAGAGGAGAAAGGTATAGATCAAAAATTACTTACGGGTACAATTCAAAATGACATATTAAAAGAATTCATGGTAAGAAACACATATATATACCCACCTAAACCTAGCATGCGAATTATATCTGATATTTTCAAACACACTTCCGAAAATATGCCAAGATTCAATTCGATCTCTATTTCTGGCTATCACATGCAAGAAGCTGGAGCATCAGCCGATATTGAATTAGGATATACCCTAGCCGATGGTTTAGAATACATCCGGACAGGTGTAGCTGCCGGTATGGACATTGATACATTTGCGCCGCGTTTATCTTTCTTTTGGGCGATTGGAATGAACTATTTTATGGAAGTTGCTAAACTACGCGCTGCGCGATTACTATGGTCAGAAATATTAAAGCCATTCAATCCAAAAAATCCTAAGTCATCTATGCTACGAACCCACTGTCAAACATCAGGATGGTCATTAACAGCCCAAGATGTCTACAACAATGTAGGAAGAACTCACATAGAAGCCATGGCAGCTGTAGATGGACACACACAAAGCTTACACACCAACTCATTGGATGAAGCATTAGCTTTGCCCACGGATTTCTCAGCTAGAATAGCCAGAAATACTCAAATATTTCTACAAACCGAAGGCAAGCACTGTGATCAAATAGACCCGTGGGGCGGAAGCTATTATGTTGAAAAACTTACTAACGATTTAGCTAAAAGAGCACTTAACCATATCAATGAAATAGAATCAATGGGTGGGATGGCATCAGCTATAGAAGCTGGAATACCAAAGCTAAGAATAGAAGAATCAGCCACTAAGACTCAAGCAAGAATAGATAGCAAATCTCAAACTGTAGTTGGTGTTAATAAATACCTTTCCTCAGAAAAAGATAATATTCCTATTTTAAAAGTGGATAATAAAAAAGTTAGAGAGGGTCAATTAAAGCGGCTAGAACAACTGAAAGCAGATAGAGATATGAAAACAACCCAAGAAAGTCTTGATGCTCTCACTAAATCTGCCGAAATTGGAGAAGGTAATTTATTAGAGCTTGCTATAAACGCTGCTCGCGCAAAAGCTACAGTTGGTGAAATATCATATGCTTTAGAAAAAGTTTGGGGTCGATATGAAGCTTCCCCTACTGGAGTTCAAAATATTTATTCGAATGCATTTGACCCAAGCTGCGAAAGCCTTAACCAAGCAAAAGCCCGGGTTAAAGTATTTAAAGAACTCGAGGGAAGATCTCCACGAATTCTAATAGCAAAAATGGGGCAAGATGGACATGATAGGGGGCAAAAAGTTGTAGCAACTGCTTTTCAAGATATAGGTTTTGATGTGATCATAGGACCATTATTTCAAACACCTAAAGAAGCAGCAATAATGGGGATTGAAAATGATGTCGATATAATTGCTGCAAGCTCACTAGCAGCAGGACATTTAAATTTAATTCCAAGTCTTAAATCTGAGCTTGATACCAAAGGAAGTAAAGATATAATGATTGTTGTCGGAGGGGTTATTCCTCCTGAGGATGTCCCCTCACTAAAAGATATGGGAGCAAAGGCTGTGTTTCCTCCTGGTACAAATATTCCTGAAGCTGCATTAGAAGTTCTTGAAATTATGAATATGAGGCTAAGTCAAGGCTCCTGACCCTAATCGACAAGCCGTAAGAACTCTGCTCTTTGTTCTGGTTGATGAAATTTACCTGAAAGTGCAGAACTTATCATTTTATGTGGCGTTCTTATACCTCGCATGCTCATGCATAAATGTTCACCTTTAGCCATAACTGCGACGTCATCAGTGCCCAGTATCACTTTCACATGATTAGCTATATCAGAAACTAGCTGTTCTTGTAGTGTAAGCTTATGAGCATGTTTGTGGGCTATACGTGCGAACTTAGATAAACCCAAGACTTTGTCATCAGCAATGTACGCTATCGATATGTCGCACCAGAATGGCAACATATGATGTTCACACATAGACCATACTTTCATACCGGTAACTGCAACCATTTGATTGTGCTTAACTGCACTGAACGTGGTATCTAACTTACCCGCATCATATTCAACAAACTCTTGCCAAAAATCAGCTATTCTTCTTGGCGTCTCAGCAAGACCCTCTCTTTTAGGGTCCTCACCAAGGGCCTCCAAAAGTTCTTTAACTAGTAGTTTAACTTTATTATGATCTATTTTTCTTGGAGGCTCGTTATAGCGTGATGGCATTAGTATCTCTTTTAGGTGTAGGGTGTAACTATCTTGGTAATATTAAAGACTACTGAGGTAATCTCGAATAACTTCTACTCTTCTACGGTTAACACCCCTATCGGAATATCCAACCCTTGACGAGGAACGAATCTCCCAAGTCTCAAAATCGCTTTGTCTGAATTCTACATCATCAACAAACTTAAATATTTTTGACATATAAGTGGCTGATAAATAGATTTCAGTTTCAGAGGTTATGATACCTCCGGAATTGGTTACCGCACGCTTGAGTTCGCTAAGGTTGCCTAGTAATGGCTTAACTTTCTTTTCGGGCTGAGTATCAAACTCTGAAGATACGCCATTAGGTGATGACTTTAAATCAGCCAATTTCCCATCTATTAAACCAATTGCTTCTCCCTTCTGTGATTTTAGGCCCAGCAAGAAAAAACTTAAAGCGATAAAGGCAAATCCAAAAAAAATATATTTCATTTTTTATCCGTTCATAATGTGAGATATGTACTCATCATACCAAGTTGGCCCAGTCAAGCTTTGAAAAAAACCGTTGTGGCCGCCTCTTTCAGTAATAATACGATTTGCGTTAATATTTAGTTCAAGTTTTTCTATATCGCCATAAGGTATTATACCATCATCCACTGAAGTGATAATACTTATTGGAATAGGGCATGTTTTTAAATCGTGGGCATCAACCCTATAGGCATCAAAGTAAGATTTTAAACTAGGAAATTCTGTATATTCTGCCATGATTTTTTCGGTCATAGACATTACAGAATTATCAGAAAAAATTTCATTAAAATTATATAAGTTAGGAAAAAACTTTTGTTTTTTACGAAGAGAATTTTTCCATTTTTTCAAAAAATATCTTTTATAAAAGTAATTGCCATCAACTAATGGGGCTGCAGACCATGGGTCTACAACAGGACTTATAGCAAAAATATGCTTTAGGTTTTTAATTGATAAATCACGTAGACTTCTTGCGATTCTTAGACTGAAATTACCGCCGAGAGAGAAGCCAACTATATAAACAGGTATTTCCCCGGAAAAAGCTACAGCTTGCTTTACTGCATCAAAAACCTCATTAAAATTAGTAGATAAAAATATCCCTGAATTCAAATCCTGGGTTTCACCATGATCTCGATAGTTTAGTCGGAAAATAGATGAACCTTGATTGAATAAATAATTACCACACGAAACAACATAACTACTATCTTGGGATCCTTCCCACCCATGTAAAAAAATAACTAGTGATTTATTTTGCAAGCTTTTTGAATAACTAGCTTTTAATCTAACATTATCTTCACAGGTCAAAATAATAGTTTCTGCTACTTCTAACATACTATTATTGCCACGTTTTCTGTATTTAAATGAGGCTAATGAAGTCTGAACTAAGGGTGAAGAAAGCCATATGGGCGGCTTAAACGGCTTCATATTATTGACTTTAGTTATGTTTCTCATCCTACAGAATCACTATAATAAAACAGAAATGATTTAAGAAATTTATTCTGTTTTAAATTCCATAATTACTTCATCAACAGCAAGGTTGTCTCCTGCTTTTACATTCACCTTATGGACTATTCCTTGATTTTCAGCTCGGAGGGTATTTTCCATTTTCATGGCTTCAACAACTGCCAAGGCTTGCCCTTCTTGTATCTCTTGTCCCTCTTCTACAAGCAGTGAAACTATTACGCCCGGCATGGGGCATAAAAGTAAATTGGATGTATCTGGTTCGATTTTCTCTAGCATAAATTCTGACAACTCTGCCCCCCTGGGCGTTCTTACAGAAACTTTAAATTCACAACCACGGTGCCATACCCTATAACCTTCAGATATTTTCTTAGCTATAAAATTAAATTTACAATTATCAATGAATGCTTTCACAAGTTGTTGACCTGGCTTCCAACTCGTTAAGACCTCCATGTCTAATGCATCAAGTTCTCCATCAGGGTCTTTTATTGAAATTGTTCTTAGACCTTCTTCACCGTTAATATCTGCAGTATATTTAGCACCACCTATCTCAACTGACCATAAATCTGGAACATGGCGCTCATGATTAGGCAGTGCACCTGAAATATTAGCTGCACGATGCTCGCTAATATCATGCATTAATGCACAAACAGCTGCTATTCGTCTTGTATGAGCATTACTAATTTCTGCCCCCGCAAAGCCATCGGGGTACTCTTCAGATATAAATGCAGTCGTTATGTTACCACTTACGAAACGATCATGTTCATATACAGCCTGCAGAAATGGTATATTATGTCCTATCCCTTCCAGCTCAAAAACATCCAAGGCGTCTTTCATTGTATTGATAGCAATATCTCTATCCCCACCCCATGTACAAAGCTTAGCAATCATGGGGTCGTAATACATAGAAATTTCTCCACCTTCGAATACCCCAGTATCATTGCGTATAGCATGATCATCCCAAACACCTTCACTAGGAGGACGATATCGTTTAAGCCTACCTATTGAAGGTAAAAAATTCCTGTAAGGATCTTCTGCATATATGCGCGACTCCATAGCCCAACCTGAAAGCTCTATGCTTTCTTGAGTAGAAGAAAGAACATCTCCGTTTGCAGACTTTATCATCTGATCGACAAGGTCAATACCGGTTATGAGTTCTGTTATCGGGTGCTCGACTTGCAATCGTGTATTCATTTCCAGGAAATAAAAATTCTTATCTTTATCAACTATAAACTCGACAGTACCAGCAGAGTCATAATTAACTTCTTTTGCCAATGCCACTGACTCTAACCCCATAGCTTCTCTTGTTTTTTCATCAAGAAATGGTGAAGGAGCTTCTTCAATAACTTTTTGATTTCTACGTTGTATTGAACACTCTCTCTCTCCCAAATAAATTACATTTCCATGTTTATCCCCTAACACTTGAATTTCAATATGCCTTGGTTGTTCAATAAATTTTTCTATAAAAATTCTATCATCCCCAAAGCTATTTGCAGCTTCATTTTTTGATGATTGATACCCTTCACGGGCTTCTGTGTCATTCCATGCTATTCTCATACCTTTACCACCGCCACCGGCAGATGCTTTAATCATTACTGGATATCCGATTTCTTTAGAAATTTTGATTGCTTCATCCGCGTTCTCTATCAAGCCCATGTGGCCAGGAACGCAAGAGACCCCTGCATCAATTGCTAATTTTTTTGAGGTGATTTTATCTCCCATTGATATGATTGCATGCGCATTAGGGCCTATAAAAGTGATATTTTTATCCGCAAGCCTCTTAGCAAATTCGGCATTCTCAGATAAAAATCCGTATCCAGGATGCACAGCATCTGAACCTGTTTCTTCTATAGCTTTAAAAATCTTGTCCATAACTAAGTAAGACTGATTTGCTGGCGAAGCGCCGATGTAATAGCTTTCATCCGCCATATCAACATGAAGGGCATTTTTATCAGCATCTGAAAAAATAGAAACAGTTTTAATTCCCATCTTTTTTGCTGTCTTGATTACGCGACATGCAATTTCACCACGGTTGGCTATAAGTATTTTTTTTATCATTTATTTAACTTCCGATAAGGCCATTATAGTCTAGATAGTCTAGAAATATTCAATCAATTTAGATCAATGTTAAAGCGGTAAATTACCATGTTTTTTCCATGGGTTTTTTAATTCTTTATCTTTAAGCAGCGCAAAAGCTCTGTTAACACGTTTTCTGGTAGAATGCGGCTGAATGACTTCATCAATATACCCTAATTCAGCAGCGCGAAATGGACTTAAAAACTTTTTTTCATAATCATTAATATGCTTATCTATCTTGTCGTTATCACCTAGGTCGCTTCGGTGTAGAATTTCTACAGCTCCTTTAGCGCCCATTACAGCTATTTGTGCTGTAGGCCAGGCATAGTTTATATCACCTCGTAGGTGTTTTGGCGCCATAACACAATAAGCACCGCCATAAGCCTTTCGGGTAATAACAGTGACCTTAGGCACTGTTGCCTCACCGAATGCATATAATAATTTTGCACCATGCTTTATGGAACCTCCAAACTCTTGGCTTGTTCCGGGCAAGAAACCAGGTACATCAACTAAAGTTAAAATTGGTATATCAAAAGCGTCACAAAATCTTACGTGCCGAGCTGCCTTACGAGATGCATCGCTATCCAAACAACCTGCAAGTACCATAGGCTGATTAGCTACCACTCCTACTGTCTGTCCCTCTAGGCGAATAAATCCACATAGAATATTTTTAGCAAAATCTCTTTGGATCTCGAAGAAATCTCCCTCGTCTGCAATTTTTTCAACTAACTCATGCATATCGTATGGTATGTTGGGATTTTCAGGAACAATGGTATCCAGACTTTCATCAATACGGTCATGTTTATCATAAAACTTTCGTACAGGTGATCCCGTCCGATTGTTGAGTGGTAAAAAATCAAATAACCTTCTAATCTCAGAAAGTGTCTCCAAGTCATTATCAAAAGCACCATCTGCTACTGATGATTTCGTTGTATGGGTTTTTGCTCCTCCAAGCTCTTCAGCAGTTACAATTTCATTTGTAACTGTTTTAAGCACATCCGGACCTGTCAAAAACATATAGGAACTATCTCTTACCATAAAAATAAAATCCGTCAGAGCGGGTGAGTAAACAGCACCGCCTGCACTTGGGCCCATAATAACTGAGATTTGAGGTACAACACCTGAAGCTAAAATATTATTTTGAAAAACATCTGTGTACCCGGCTAATGCCTCAACACCCTCTTGAATACGGGCGCCACCCGAATCGTTAAGGCCAATAATTGGAGATCTATTTTTAATCGCCATTTCTTGTACTTTGCAAATTTTTTGAGCATGTGTTTTAGAAAGTGAACCGCCAAATACTGTAAAATCCTGAGCATATACGAATGTCTTTCTACCATTAATTGTACCCCAGCCCGTTACTACACCATCACCTGGAAAGTGGGATTTATCCATACCGAAATCAACGGAACGGTGCTTCACAAACATATCAAACTCTTCAAAACTATCTGGGTCAAGCAATAGCTCAAGACGTTCTCGGGCTGTCAATTTTCCTTTATTATGTTGCGCTTCAATTCGCTTGGCTCCGCCGCCAAGTCTAGCTTCATAGCGTCGTATCTGCAATTGATCTAAAATATTACTCAAACCTAAACCCCTTCATGTAAGTACGGTAACTGCGCACCCTACAAATAGGAACGCATGGGTCAACCCTGATTTAGTATAAATAAATTTTCAACAATTTAAAAAGTCTATAAAAAGGCATTTAAACCTATCTATTGACCAGATATTGTCCTAAGCGAAACCAATTAAAGTATAAATCTATTTAAAACTTGAATGCGTAATAGTCCCATGAAACTTAGCAGATCTTATATCACAGCTTTTGCTTCCATAACTCTGATAATAGGCTGGTTCTTATTTAATAGCTTAAAATCCCAAAAAATAGAATCTCAGCCTTCAGAGACAATTAGGACAGAACAAATTCCAACAGTTTTAGTTAAGAATAGCTACGCATCTGATCACGAAGTAAATTACAAAATATTCGGTCGAACAGAAGCTAACAGAGTGGTTACTTTGAAAGCTGAAACTTCAGGTTTAGTTATACACACTCCCGCTAGAGAGGGGCAGATCTTGGGCACAGGCCAAATTGTTTGCCGATTACAGACAGATGCGCGCAAAGCTAACTTAGATCAAGCAAAAGCATTACTCGAATTGCGGAGGTTTGACCTTAAAACAACCGAAGCGCTTGTTGAGAAGGGCTTCAAGTCTGAAATACAACTTAAATCCCAGAAGGCAGAGGTAGATGTTGCAACCGCTAATGTTAAGCAATCCCAGATTGAACTTGATAATGTAAATATTCGCAATCAATTCAAAGGTATTTTATTAAAACAAATAGCTGAAACCGGTGAATATCTATTACCAGGACAATCGTGCGCTACAGTTGTTGAACTCAACCCATTAATCGTAGTTGTAGAACTGACTGAACAACAAGTTGGGAAAGTTCAGCTTAATCAAAATACTGAGATTAAATTACTTTCTGGTAACACCCTAACTGGTAAGATTGTTTACATAGAACCGATATCCAACCCTGCAACCAGAACTTTTAGAACTGAAATCGAAGTTGATAACAGTGAATATATCCTCAGAGGAGGCTTAACTGCATCTGTCAGTATTAAATCTGAAATAGTTAAAGCCCACTTGATACCTTCAAAAATATTAACTTTGAATACATCTGGTGAGATTAGTATTCGTTATGTAAATATGGATAATTCTGTAGGTCTATCTGTTGTCAATCAAATAGATGAAGAACCCAATGGCATCTGGGTGACTGGCCTTCCTGATGAGGCATTGATAATAATAGATGGCCAAGACTACGTATCAGTTGGTTCAACAGTCAAACCAAAATTTACAAATACAGAAGATATCTAGAATGGGCTCTCTTGTGGGCATAGTAGGGTTCTCAATCAAGAACTGGCGCATGGTTATTGGCATAATGGTATTCGCAGTCTTAGGCGGCATACTAGCTCTAGACCGTCTTCCTATGGATGCAGAGCCTGATATTCCTGTACCATTTGTTACCGTACAAGTTGTTTTACCGGGTATATCACCAGAAGACTCTGAACGGTTGTTAGTCAAACCAATGGAAACAGAAATTAAATCCATAGAAGGAGTTAAACAAATTAACTCAACTGCAGCCACAAATGTTGCTCAGATAACAATTGAATTTGAGATATCTCATGACCTAGACAAAGCTCTCACAGATGTCATTGAAAAAGTTGATCGCGCTCGCGCAGATTTTCCAAGAGAAGCGCGTGAACCTGTAATAGAAGAGGTATCTACATCTACTTTGCCAATATTAGTGGTAAACTTGTGGGGCGATGCTCCCGAAAGAGAGTTACAGAAACGTGCAAAAGAAATACAATCTCGCCTTGAAAGCCTAGCTGAAGTACTTGAAGCAAAGATATCAGGTGAAAGAATCGATGTTTTGGAGGCTATCATAGACCCTTCAAAATCAGAGAGTTTAAATATAACCATCGATGAGATTTCTCTAGCAGTTAACAGAAACAACAGCTTAGTTCCCGCTGGGGCTCTTCAAACAAATAACGGGAAATTCAACATTAAGGTCCCAGGACTTATCGAAAGCAATAATGACTTATCAAATATCGTTATTAGGCGAAATCAAAATAACAGTATTATCCGCATGAGCGATATAGCAAAGGTTAGAAACGGTTATAAGGATGCTCAAAACATAGCAAGGTTCAATAAACGCAATTCAGTATCTTTAGAGATATCTAAACGTCAAGGAGAAAATATTCTCGATACATCTGAGAAAGTACAGGAACTTGTTAACTCAATAACCGAGGGCCCAGGTTGGCCCTCTACTATTAATGTAACGTACAGTCAGTCCAGAGCGGAATATATAGAAGAGATGGTGCAAGAGTTATCCTCATCAATAATTAATGCTGTTATTCTTGTTTTCATTGTTTGCATTGCAGCCTTGGGTTGGAGATCGGCCGTATTTGTAGGCTGGGCAATCCCAGCTAGCTTTTTAATAGCTTTTTGTCTTTTTTATATCCAAGGTGAAACCATAAATATGATGATATTATTTGGTTTAATTTTATCAGTTGGAGTATTAGTTGATAGTGCGATAGTTATTGTAGAATATGCGGATAGAAAAATGGATGAAGGTCTTCCGCGCCGTGAAGCATTTCAGATGGCTGGTGAAAGAATGTTTTGGCCTATAGTTTCATCCACAGCAACAACACTAGTTGCTTTTGTTCCATTGCTATTCTGGGAAACTATTACCGGAAAATTCATGTCTTACATGCCATTGACAATGATTTATGTTCTAACTGCTTCAATGCTTATGGCTTTAGTATTTTTACCTACATTAGGTTCTTTGATAGGCTTTAAACCAAAGAATAATGAAAAATCAAATGCCGCATTACTGGCAGGAGAAGATGGAGATCCATCAAAACTTATTGGATTTACAGGACTATATGTTAATTTTATCAAGAAACTTATAAATTACCCTTTGATGGTAATATTAGGCATGTTTCTTCTTAGTTTTTTAATATTTCAGATGTTTATCTCAAGTATTAACGGGATACCTCCAAAACCAATAGAGTTTTTCACACAAACGCCAAGTGATCAGATCTTTGTTTTAGCCAGAACGAGGGGCAATGGAACACCCGAACAAAGTATGAATATTGCAACTCTGCTAGAGAATAGGATTTCAGAAATAGAAGGAGTGGACTCCGTTTACACCGTTGTTGGTCCAGGTGCAGCTGGCCAGGGCGGGGAAGCAAGTCTAAACAGCCCTGACAATGTACCCATAGATGCAACAGTTCGTGTTTATACTGAACTAATTCCTTTTTCAGATCGAAGTAGATCAGTTAGCGACATAATAGAAGATCTTGAAATAGCTAGTTCAAATATCCCAGGTGTATTAACTGAGATTACAGCAATCAGCCAAGGTCCGCCAATGGATAAAGACATAGGCATTCAAATATCATCTGATAATCGAGAAATGTTAAAGGAAGTTACTTTATTAATACACAACAAACTAGCATCAATTGAAGGTGTTTACGATACTGAAGATACCTTACCCCTGCCCGGTGTTGACTGGTCAATGGAAGTAGACAGAGCAGAAGCCGGAAGGCTTGGGCTTGATATTTCAAAGATAGGTGAGTCTCTTCAGTTTGTTACAGAAGGAGCTCTTATTGGACGTTACCGTCCACTCAATGTGGACGATGAAGTCGACATTCGCTTGCGTTACCCAAGTTCATCTCGCGACCTTTCACAACTCGACATTTTAAGAATACAAACACCTCAAGGGGCTATACCCATTTCTAATGTTGTAAAGCGGGTCCCAAAAAAAAGAGAAGACAAAATTCAAAGAAGAGATCTTTCACCTTTTTATCTAGTTCAAGGAAATACTCAGAAAGGTTACGCAACGAACAAGCAAGTGGAGTTAATGCAGGACTGGATTAAAAAAGAAAATATACCAACTGGAACAAATATTAAATTTTTAGGCCAAGCGGAAGAAAATACTGAAGCTGGGCAATTTGCAATAGCTGCCTTCATATCAATTCTATTAATGATGGGCGTCATTCTCTTACTACAGTTTAACAGTTTTTATCATGTATTTCTTACACTTTCTGCTGTTATTATGTCTGTCATAGGGGTTATGGCAGGACTCACATTTTATAGTTACATATCCATGATACTTGTCTTAACTGGCGTAATTGCCTTAGCGGGAATAGTTGTTAATAACAATATAGTTTTAATAGATACATATCAAAGACTCAAAGCAACAGGTTTTAGTAGTGAAGAAGCTGCTATTCGTACCGCAGCACAGAGGTTAAGACCTGTTGTTTTGACAACAACAACAACTATTATAGGTCTTATGCCTTTGGTTTTAGGTTGGAGGGCAAATATTTTCACAGGTGAGTTTTCCACTTTAGGATCAAGTGTTTCCGATATATGGGCTCCAATATCTTATGTTTTATCAACAGGGCTAGGCTTTGCCACAATTTTAACACTTATTGTTACACCAGTTATGTTGGCGATGCCATCTGTTTTAAAAAAACGAATACAAAAATTTCGATTAAATAATTTTTTCGAAAGAAAAAAAACTATTCAATGACCTCAGTAACATTCTCC
>ERZ1047472.2843-NODE-2843-length-11864-cov-20.073673_pt1 | contig 11864 bp, 9 predicted proteins | sample MGYA00383095_ERZ1047472 | MGnify/ENA primary metagenome ERZ1047472 (study PRJEB29581, sample SAMEA5548365) | metagenome | biome: marine; feature: coastal; material: water | depth 1 m | study: Short-term variability in the microbial, nano- and picoplankton...
CACACATATATCTAATGGCACTCATAGGTCTGATATAATCATAAAACCCTTTAATGCCCCAGGCTGCAATTGCAGAATCATGCATGGCACCTGATAGAATAAAGTAGGATTTTATATCCCACTCAAGACTGCTTAATATTTCACCTTCACCTTTAAACTTTTTTTCAGTATCCGGATGATCATTTACATAGTTTAATATGGTGAACCAATGACCAGGAGGTGTTTCACTATCTGGACCATCTGCCCAGAACTCCGCTAATACTCTTCCATAGTCTCCTCTTGGAACCATTTGTTCTTCATAAGCTAAACCAGTACTAGGATTTATTTCCCAACCAGAACTTGGATCACCTCCATCAAAAAAGTTATAAAAATCTTTATAATCCTCAAAAGTTTCGGGAAAACTCGAGATATTTCCGATACTTGCCGGAGATATATCTATCATCACATCATCATTTGGATCTAAATGAGAGCCCCATATAGACACCAATGCAAATCCCCATTTAAATGGATCGTCTAAACCATTAGCCTCTTGAATATAAGAAGGGTTGGCTGGATCATGATAAACCCAGTAATCGTAATCTGGTGTTGAATGGATAGAAAGGTCTTCTTCGCTCAATGAGAACGGAATTACTTTACCCCATTCTGGGCTTAAAAATTCAGGAGAACCTCCCGGATGATAATTACCACTTTGATCAATAAATTCTTCAATGGTTAAGGGCTGCCAGTGATTGGGTTCTGTTAGGTTTGGATTTCCTTCCTCATCAGTATTCAAGGGTTCATTCAAGGGTTCATAAAATAAGTTTATATAATCATTTTGTTCATTTGAATTGTCCTGTAAACCGAATTCAATAATCTGTTGCGCCACATAATTTCCTAAAGCTGCTGCATCTCCACTATGATAGTCTGTACTTTCATAATTGGTATTGTACCCCAACACATCCATAAAACTATTGATAGAGTCGTAAATATCATCAACTCCCGGAGAAGTTGAAAATCTGTGTTGTACAATTCTATAAATTGCATAACTGATTGCTTTTTTACGATTTTCCTCAACTAAAACATCATTGTAAAAACCATCAAATGCGCAATTAAACTCCCCTAAGGATTTACCTAAAAAAAAGGTGTCAGCATTTTCATTAAAAACTGACCATATATCGTACATCGCTATACTGGTATGAAATAAATTTCTAGCATGTACAGTGGGTCTTGCAAAATCATTTCTAATAGCATGCAAAACTTCCTCGTTCCAAGCTCTTGCTAATGAATAATCTTGAGCATTAGCTGCATGAGTGAATAAATAAAAAAGAAAAAATATTATTTTTTTCATTGATTTTTTTTGTGAAAAAACTAATTATAAAATAACATTATTATTACTAATTATGGGTATTAATTTAATTTTAATAATGAAAATTGATTAATTTAATAATCCTTATTTTTGTTTGAGTTCAAAACAATTACTTTAATGTACGAAAATAATTTAGACTTTGCCATAAAAAAAGACAAAGAAGATCCATTAAATAAATATAGAAATGAATTTTTGATTCCAACCAACAACAAAGGGGAGGAATTAGTATACTTATGCGGTAACTCACTTGGCTTACAACCAAAAAAAACCTCCGAATATATACAACAAGAACTCAATGATTGGGCAAAACTTGGGGTAGAAGGCCACACCGATGCCAAACATCCTTGGCTACCGTATCATGAGTTTTTGACAAATTCTATGTCTAAGATTGTAGGTGCAAAACCTAGTGAAGTGGTAATTATGAATAGCTTAACAACTAACCTCCATTTAATGATGGTTTCTTTTTATCAACCCACACGTAATAAATATAAAATAGTTGTTGAGAGTGATGCTTTCCCCTCTGACAAATATGCTATGGAAAGTCAATTAAAGTTTCATGGTTATTGCGAAAAAGAAGGGTTAATTCAATGGAAACCACGAGAAGGAGAAGCGTTATGTCGGATAGAAGATTTAGAACAAATAATGCAGGAACAGGGGGATGAAATAGCGTTAATCATGATAGGATGTACCAATTACTATTCAGGACAATTATACCCTTTAAAAAAAATTACTCAAATCGGCCATAAATACAATTGCCTGGTTGGTTTTGATCTTGCACATGGCGTTGGGAATATTCAACCTAATTTACACGAATCTGGTGCTGATTTTGCGGTTTGGTGCACTTACAAATATTTAAACAGTGGTCCAGGTAGTTTAGGAGGTTGTTTTGTTCATGAACGACATGCTAATAATACAAAACTAAATAGGTTTGCTGGTTGGTGGGGACATAATAAAGAAACTAGATTTAATATGCGTCATGAGTTTGATGTTTTACCTGGTGCAGAGGGTTGGCAATTAAGTAATCCTGCAATATTATCGATGGCGGCTATAAGAGCCTCACTTGATTTATTTAACACAGCAGGTTTTTCAAATCTAGTTACAAAATCTAAATCACTTACTGGATTCTTAGAATATCTAATTGAGGATTTAAAAAACCCTAAAATAAATATCATTACTCCTAAAAACCCTCAAGAAAGAGGTTGTCAATTATCCATTCAAGTAAAAGATGCAAACAGGCAATTACATACCCTATTGACTCAAAGTGGTGTAATCAGTGATTGGAGAGAACCCGATGTTATTAGAGTGGCTCCAGCACCTCTTTATAATAGTTATCAAGATGTATATAAATTCATCCAACGTCTGAAAAAAATACTAAACTAATGAAAAACAAAAAAGAAAATATATTAATAATTGGCGCTGGTCTTTGTGGTAGCCTCTTAGCATTGCGTCTGGGTCAAAGAGGTTTCCAAGTAACATTGGTCGAAAAAAGACCTGATTTGCGTAAAATCGAACAAGATGCAGGGCGATCGATTAATTTAGCTTTTTCAGATAGAGGTATGAAAGCTATGAAAATGGTTGGATTGGAAAATGAAGTTGAAAAGCTTTGTTTGCCTATGATTGGGCGCATGATTCATGATAAAATGTCAAATAAATTCATGAGTCTTTATAGTGGTAAAGAAAATAAATTTATAAATTCCATATCACGTCCTGGATTAAATATGTTATTATTGGATTCTGCCGAAAAACTACCCAATGTTTCTTTAATTTTTAATCAAAGTTGCGAATCATTAGATTTTGAAAATACAACGGCTGTCTTCAAGGACTATCAAACAAAAGAGTGCAGCACTTATAAAGCTGATGTTATTTTTGGTACAGATGGTGCTGGATCTGTTGTAAGAAATAATATGTTCGACGATAAAAGCATTCGATTAAGTTTTTCAATTGATTGGCTAAGCCATAGCTATAAAGAACTTACTATTCCTGCGAGTAAAAGTGGAAAGTTTCAAGACGAACATAAGGCTTTACACATTTGGCCTCGTGGTGAGAATATGCTAATTTCATTACCTAATCTTGATGGAAGTTTTACGGTTACTTTATTTTTAGCACATCAAACTGGAAAAGATAATTTTGAAAAATTAAATACCGCTGAAGAAGTGAATGAATATTTTGAGAGGGAATTTCCAGACGCAAAAGCATTAATGCCAAATTTAACTGAAGAATTTTTCGAAAATCCAACGGCATTTTTAGGAACTGTTAAATGTTATCCTTGGAATGTTATGGGAAAAACACTAATTTTAGGAGATGCAGCTCATGCTATTGTACCCTTTTATGGTCAGGGAATGAATGCTTCTTTCGAAGATGTGGTGGTCTTAGATAAATTTATTGAAAAATACGATGGCAATTGGGAAACAACTTTCTCTGAATTTGAAAAAGAAAGAAAGATCGATGCAGATGCTATTGCGGATCTTGCGATTGATAACTTCCATGAAATGAAAGAACACGTAGCCAATCCATTATTTCAGAAAAAAAGAAAGCTAGAAGTTGCATTTGAAGATAATTTCCCAAAAAAATACAATTCTAAATATTCCTTAGTAACATTCAATGCTAATATTCCTTACTCTGAGGCTATGAAAAGAGGAAGAGCTCAAGACAAGGCTATTTTAAATTTGTTAGATGATGGGAAGCTAAAAGATACTATGAGTTTAGAAGAAAAGTTGACTTTGGTACTTAACGAAACAAAAGATATTTTACTCAATGATACTGTTGCAAAAAACCTATAACCTATGAAAGAAAACGGAAAAGTTACTCCAAGAGGTGCTTACCCTCATGTAAAAAGAGCAGGCAATTTTATATTCGTATCTGGAACAAGTTCTAGAAGACCAGACAATTCTATTGCTGGAGTTGATATTATTGATGAAATGGGTACTAAATTTTTAAATATTGAAGTCCAAACTCGTGAAGTTCTAAACAACATAGATGCGAACTTAAAAAAAATTGGAGCTTCCTTAAAAGATGTCATAGACGTATCCACTTTTTTAGTAAATATGAATGATTTTGCAGGTTATAATAAAGCCTATGCCGAATTTTTTGATAAAGAAACAGGACCTACAAGAACTACGGTTGCAGTGCATCAATTACCACATCCAGATTTAGTAGTAGAAATTAAAGTTACCGCATATAAGCCTCTATAATATAGCTATGAAAAAAATACTAAACTATATCGATGGATCTTATTGTGAGCCTTTCTCACAAGATTGGTTAGATAATTATAACCCTTCGAAAGGAGTAGTCTATTCAAAAATCGCTTCTTCCTCTTCTGTAGATGTTGACAATGCTTATCAAGCTGCTAAAAAAGCTTTTCCATCTTGGTCCAATACTACCATTAATGAACGAAGTGCTATTCTTTCAAAAATTGCGGATTTAATAGAAGATAATTTAGAAAAATTAGCAGAAGCAGAGTCTTTGGACAACGGAAAACCATTAAGTTTAGCAAAATCAGTTGATATACCTAGAGCATCTAGTAATTTTAAATTTTTTGCACATGCCATTACACAATTTTCAAGTGAGGCGCATGAAAGTATAGGGCTTAATACTATGAACTTTACGCTACGACAACCCATTGGAGTGGTTGGGTGTATTTCTCCCTGGAATTTACCTCTATATTTATTTACTTGGAAAATAGCTCCAGCACTTGCTGCAGGTAATACAGTCGTCGCAAAACCGAGTGAAGTAACCCCAATGACAGCATTTTTATTAGGAGATATCTGCTCGAAAGCGGGATTACCAAATGGTGTTTTAAATATTGTTCACGGCACTGGCCCCTCTGCAGGACAAGCAATTGTAGAACATCCGAATATTAAAGCTATATCATTTACTGGTGGCACAAAAACTGGTGAAGCCATTGCACGGAAAGCAGCTCCAATGTTTAAAAAATTATCCTTAGAATTAGGTGGTAAAAATCCTAACATCATTTTTGCAGATTGTAACTATGAAAAAATGCTTTCGGTGACCATAAAGTCGTCTTTTGCAAATCAGGGACAAATTTGTTTGTGTGGAAGTCGAATTTTTGTAGAAAAATCAATCTACTTGAAGTTTAAAAAAGACTTTGTTGCTAAGGTTAGAAAGTTAAAAATTGGTGATCCATTTGTTTCTACAACAAATATTGGCGCTTTGGTTTCTAAACCTCATCTTGAAAAAGTTATATCCTATATTGATTTAGCGAAGGAAGAAGGAGGAAAAATTTTAACTGGTGGAAATAAAGTTGCCGTAAATGGATCTGAAAATGGATATTATCTTGAGCCTACCGTTATAGAAATCCAAAACCAGCAATGTAGAATAAATCAAGAAGAAATTTTTGGACCTGTAGTTACCATCATGCCTTTTGAAACTGAAGAAGAAGTTTTAGTAATGGCTAACAATGTAAAGTATGGACTGTCTGCAACACTTTGGACCAGTAATATCGACAGAACAATGCGAGTCTCTAAAAAAATTGAAGTTGGGATAGTTTGGGTAAACACTTGGTTAAATAGAGATCTAAGAACTCCATTTGGTGGTGTAAAAGACAGCGGTGTAGGTCGTGAAGGTGGTTTCGAGGCTTTGAAATTTTTTACAGAACCCAAAAATATTTGTATTAAATATGATAATTAATTATTGAAATAAACTTATGAATCTTAATTTAAAAAATAAAAATGCATTAATCTGTGGTAGTACTGCAGGTATTGGTAAAGCTTCTGCGTTGGAACTAGCTGCACTTGGTGCCAACATCACCTTATTAGCAAGAAATGAAGAAAAGCTTAAAAATACTTTATCTGAATTACCGACTAATAATGGACAAAACCATAATTACTTACTAGCAGATTTTAGTAAACCTGATTCACTTAAAGAGATCCTATCTGATAACATAAATAAAAACTACCATATTCTTTTAAATAATACTGGTGGACCCAAGGGTGGGCCTATATTTAATGCCAATCTTTCTGAGTTTACAGCTGCTTTCTCGCAACATCTACTATGCAATCAATTGCTAGTTCAAGCAGTAGTTGCAGGTATGAAAACAAATAACTATGGACGAATTATAAATATTATTTCAACTTCCGTTAAACAACCGATTGAAGGACTAGGAGTTAGTAATACTATTCGTGGTGCAGTTGCTAACTGGAGTAAAACTTTGGCATCTGAATTAGGTCCTTTTGGAATTACAGTTAATAACGTATTGCCAGGAGCCACTGCTACTGAGCGTTTAGATCAGATTATGATTAATATTGGTAAAAAAATAGGAAAATCACCTGAAGAAGCAAGGGAAGTAATGAAAAGTATCATACCTGCAAGAAGGTTTGCTAAACCTGAAGAAATCGCCTATACGGTGGCATTTCTAGCTAGTGAAAAAGCCGGGTATATCAATGGGATAAATTTACCTGTCGACGGTGGAAGAACTAAAAGTTTGTAATTAGTATATTACATAAAGGAATTTATTATGAAACGAAAATTAAGAATTAACGGACATTCACATCTTCTACCTTATCCTGAAGAGATTCCTCAATTTATGAAGGACAATGGTATTTTTTGGGTTGATAAAGATCGAAACTTTATGCTTCAAAAAAACTGGAAACGTCCGGTTACCGATTCTAGTTTCTTTTTAAATGAAAAATTAGACTGGATGGAAAAATACCAGATTGATCATGCAGTGGTATTAAACTTATCGCAGTTGTATGGGAACGGTTTACGGTTGGAAGAAATGAAACGAGCACTTCGTTTTCAAAACGATTTTAATGCTAAAATACAACAAGAGCATTCTTCAAAATTTACCTGTGGATTTGTAGTACATCCAGGATATGGGAGAGGTGCATTATGGGAGATAGAACGATGTGTTGAGCAATTAGGTTTGAACTTACTATGTTTGCCAACTCATTATATGGATACGATTGGTACCTGGCGTTGCATATTTGACGAAGAAAATGAACCTATTTTCGAACTGGCAAATAAATACAATCTAGCTGTTGAGATACACCCTTATGATGGAGAAAAATTTATTAAACTAGAAAACACTGCATGGCGTTTTCATCTAATCTGGATGTTAGCACAATGTGCTGATGCTTATCACTTTTTTACTCTAAACGGTTATGCTGATAAATTTCCTAATATGAGAACTTGCTTTGCTCACGGTGGACAATTGGCCCAAATGAATTTAGGAAGAAGAATACAAGGTTTTGATGGAAGACCCGATTTATTTGAAGGAAAACAACATCCAAGAAAATCAGTAGCACATAAAAATATTTTCTTTGATACTTTAGTTCACGACACAGGCTCTTTGCAATTAATTGTAAAAAATCAAACCTCTAAGCAAATTATAATGGGCTTGGATGACCCCTATCCATTAGGAGAAATGGAGAGCGAAAGTCAATCTTCTTATCCAGGTAAAATTTTAGATTTAGCTCAAGATCAAAAGATACTAACCTCAGAAGAATGCGATGCAATTTGGGATGATAATGTATTGCAGTGGTTATTTGGTGATGATAAAAAAAAGAAACAAGATTTAATTAATAAAATCATTAGTTAACCTAATAATAAAATGCATTTTTTACCAGAAAAGTTAGATAATTATGTAGTTGCTCATTCTCAAAAGGAACCAGAATTATTACAACAATTAAGCAGAGAAACTTGGCAAAAAGTTTTAGCTCCCAGAATGTTGAGTGGCCATTTTCAAGGTAGGGTTTTAAGCATGTTATCTAAATTAATTAATCCAAAAAACGTACTTGAAATTGGAACCTATACTGGCTATTCTGCATTATGCTTAGCTGAAGGTATTCAGCCAAAGGGACAACTTCATACCATTGACACCAACGAGGAATTATATGATTTGCAAAGAAGGTATTTTGATAAATCTGGTTTTGGGAATCAAATAATTCAATATACTGGTAATGCTATAAATATAATTCCTAAAATAGATAAAACCTTTGATTTAGTTTTTATTGACGCCGATAAACAGAATTATCCCAATTATTTAGAAATAATATTACCAAAGCTTAAAAGTGGATCGGTAATATTAAGTGATAATGTATTGTGGACTGGAAAAGTAATTGAGGAATTACAAAAAGGTGACAAAGATACTGAAGCACTGTTAAAATATAATAAAATGATCAATGAGCATTCTCAATTAGAAACTGTTTTGTTGCCTATTCGGGACGGTCTGACTATTACAAGAGTTAAATAATTAAAATTTCCTTTTAATTGGCCCTGTAATATCGTCAACGGTATCTTTAACATCTTTAATTTCAGAGGACAAATTTTCAGTGAAATTACGTCTAAAATCATCAGTTAATTTTTCTGGAGATTCTAAATCTATTCCTTCTTTTTTTGCAGTTTTATTAATTTCACTTTTTATATCGTTAGTAGCATCTTTAATTTGACGCATTCCTTTTCCTAATCCCCTTGCAATTTCAGGGACTTTATCAGCACCAAATATCATAACTACAATAAAAACGATAAAAAATATCTCAGCGCCACTGATGAATAAAGGATACAAAATCATAGTACAAATATAACAATTTTGTTGCTCAGCCATAGCTCAAGCGTGTGTAAAAAAGATTAAGGTTTGATTTACTTATTCAAATTAATTAATTCAACAAAAAAGCCGCTAATAAAATTAAAAGCGGCTCAATCAAATTTTTAAATAAATTTAATTTTTAACTTTATTCTTTTTGAATGAATCAAATTGACCTAATTTTTTTCGTTTTGGCCACGAATTATTACTAGTGTCAACATCAGCTGTTTCTTCATCTGGGTCAACTACTATTTTAGTAATTTCCTTATCCGATGCTATTACCTTTCCAACAGATTTATCACTTGTTTTCCATATTTGAACAGGATAGGTTATTCTCTCTGAAGAACCATCACCATAAGTATATTCAACTATTATAGGCATAGGGAGTTTACCTACTTTTTCGAAAGTAACCTCGTAAAAGAAAGTAGGTTTCTTAAGATTTGTTCTTTCTTCTGGACTTAAATTATCCATAATGTATTCCTGTAGCGTAGTCACATCATCAAGAGTTGAGGTACGCATACTTTCTTCAAAATCTTCACTTCCTTCTTCAACCAGATAAACTAAGGGAGGTAAATCACTTTCTTTCATCCCTCTAGCACTAATCATATTTTTTACTTGTTGATTCATTTTAGAGGTTACATAATATTTTTTGACATCTTGAACACCTATATCAACAACATTTGTTGTATAAAACCAGCCTCTCCAAAACCAATCTAGATCCATTGCAGAAGCATCTTCCATAGTTCTGAAAAAATCTTCTGGAGATGGATGTTTAAATATCCATCTATTTGCATAAGTCTTAAAGGAATAATCAAATAGTTCTCGACCCATGATAGTTTCTCTTAGTATGTTAAGTCCCGTTCCAGGTTTAGAATATCCGTTAGCACCAAAGTTATAGGTATTCAAACCTTTTGTCATAATTGGAGCAATTTGACTTTGATCTCCAGACATATACCCTACAATGTTCTTTGCAGGTCCTCTTCTAGACGGATATTTTTTATTTGGAGTTATAGCTTCAGGATATTTTTCGCCAAAATCTTGTTCCGCAATGTATTGAACAAAGGTATTTATTCCTTCATCCATCCAAGTCCATTGGCGCTCGTCACTATTAATAATCATTGGAAAGTAATTGTGTCCTATTTCGTGAATAACGACTCCAAACATACCATATTTAACTCGATCACTGTAAGTTCCATCTGCATCAGGACGTCCGTAATTCCAACAAATCATTGGATATTCCATACCTTGATTTTTAGCATGTACAGATATTGCTTTTGGGTAAGGGTAATCAAAAGTCATCCTAGAATACGAGATTAGCGTACTGGCAACTACTTTTGTAGACCAATCCTCCCAAAGTGGATTTCCTTCTTTTGGATACATAGAAACAGCCATCACATCTCTACTTCCTAATTTAACGGCCATCATGTCCCAAATAAATCTTCTTGAGGTAGCGAATGCATAGTCACGAACATTTTTAGCTTTAAATTTCCAAGTTTTTTTACTATTTAAAAATCCTTTGGAAGCCTCGTCAGCCTCATCTTGCGTAACAATGACCACAGGCTCTTCGTAAGATTTTTTTGCTTGTTCATAACGTTTAATCATTTCCTTTGAAAAAACTTCTTTTCGATTTTGAAGCTCACCGGTTCCATCTAAAATATGATCGGCAGGCACCGTAATATTAACTTCGTAATCTCCAAAAACTAATGCAAATTCGTCTCTTCCCCAAAATTGGCTATTCTGCCAACCCTCAACATCATTGTAAACTGCCATACGAGGAAAAAACTGTGCAATCACATAGGCACGATTTCCATCTTCAAACTCCTCATAGCCACTACGACCTCTTCCGTTAACATGATTGTTGATGTTGTACCACCATCGAATTGAAAATTCAAATTGATCTCCCGTTTTCATACTTTCTGGTAACTCAATACGCATCATAGTACGGTTAATGGTGTACTTTAAATTTCTTCCATTGGAATCTTTTACTTCCTGGATGTTGAAACCTCCGTCAAAACCTTGTCCCATGTATTGATTAACAAAGTTTCCGGCCATATCTGCAGGTGCGGCTCCACTTGATTGAATAAGGGGGGTTTTAGAATCTCTAGCTCTCATGTTTTGATCTAGCTGGACCCATAAATAATCTAAAACATCTGGAGAGTTGTTGGTATAAGTTATGGTTTCATACCCCATTAACTTCTTATTCTTATCGTCTAATTCAATATCCATCACGTAATCTGCTTGCTGTTGGTAATAAGCAGGACCTGGGGCGCCACTCGCAGAACGGTATTGATTTGGAGTCGAAAACTCCTCATACAGTTGTTTGAAAGGATTATTATTATAGTGTCCTGGAACACGTTCTTCTTCTTTTTCTTGGGAGTGACCTAATCCTGTAGCTAGAAATAGTGTAACCAAAGTCAATAATTTAAATAGTTTCATTGTTTAAAGTCAGTTAAATTTATTTTTTTTTAAAAGTAGTTTTTCTTGGGGATATTTAAGATTCTTTAATTAAAGTTTAACAAACCATTGGGACGATTTTTATCTAAAATTAAATTCCTCTTATTTTTTTCATTTGAAAAGTGAATTATATTTTGTTGTTCAGGAAATAAATCGAGTAGTATTTTATTTTCGATTCCTATTGATTCTAACAAATCAACATCTTCGATTTCAAAATAAATATTTAAAATATCAATATCGTATTCTTTACCAATATAAATTAGTTGAGCATCGTTACCATTAACTTTAAATTTTAGTTTTTGCAAAACATATTCGATTAAATAATTTTGATCCAATTCTGTTTCTCTTTTAGGATCTAATTGAACTCTTGAACTGTATCGCTCCTGTAATACTTGTTCTAAATCTTCAACAAATATTTTTGAAATAATCTGTATCGATTTTTTTTCTTTGGCATACTCAACTTTTGTTGTACTCACATAAAATTTATGAACAACAAAACCTGTAAATAATGTAAAGATTAGTAGG
>ERZ1047472.2847-NODE-2847-length-11856-cov-6.002034_pt1 | contig 11856 bp, 12 predicted proteins | sample MGYA00383095_ERZ1047472 | MGnify/ENA primary metagenome ERZ1047472 (study PRJEB29581, sample SAMEA5548365) | metagenome | biome: marine; feature: coastal; material: water | depth 1 m | study: Short-term variability in the microbial, nano- and picoplankton...
AAACTTTAAAAGGTGTTTCAGCCTCAAGCATATTTTCTTCATTATATTGTGATATGAAACCACATATAGGAACTCTAGCTGATTTATTTAATAATGGAGCTATAGCTTTTGTTACCATTCCTCCAACATTTTCAAAATAGATGTCAATGCCATTCTTACATGTCTTATTTAACTCTTCTTTAAATGTATTTGATTTATAGTCTAAGCAATCATCAAAGCCCAAATCATTAATTACGTAGGAGCATTTTTGAAGACCCCCAGCCACTCCTATCACCTTACATCCTTTAATTTTTGCAAGCTGTCCGACTACTGATCCAACAGCTCCTGAAGCAGCAGAAACAACTACAACATCTTCTTTATTTGGTTTTCCAACTCTATTAAAGCCAAAATATGCAGTCCTGCCTGGCATTCCAGCCACCCCTAGATAGGCAGAAAGAGGTATATTTGCATTTGGTATTTTATAAATAGATAAGTCGGTATCTTTTGCTTTTATGTAGGTTTGCCAACCTTTATGAATACAAACATTATCACCAACCTTATAAAGATTTGATTTGCTATCTATTATTGTTCCAACTGTTTCACCCACCATAGGTTGACCAATCTTTATAGGAGATGCATAGGACATACCGTCATTCATTCTTCCTCGCATATAAGGATCGATCGAAAGGTATTTAACTTTAATAAGAATTTCATTTTTCTTAAGAGGTGTTACTGATTCTTCATTTAGTATCCAGCAATCATCTTCTGGCATTCCTATTGGTCTTTTATTTAACAAAAATTGTTGATTAATATAGCTCAAATCATCCTCTTAAATTAATTTTGTTATCTCTCTAAAATGTTTTCTACACAGTGTTTTATAGATATCATTTCCACCAATCATTACTTTTTTACCTTCGAGCATAACCCCACCATCAGCATTAAGTCTTACGACCATAGTAGCCTTTTTATCGCACATACTGCATATGGTTTTTAATTCCTTAAGATTATCAGCTATAGCTAATAGCTCAGAACTCCCTTCAAATAGTTTGCCTTGAAAGTCTGTTCTTATGCCATAACACATGATTGGAATATTCAACTCATCCGCTATCTTAGATATTGAACGAACTTGTATTTTGCTTAAAAACTGAGCTTCATCAATAAAAATGCAACTTATCTTTTTATAATTCGATTGACTTATTTCTTTAAAAAAATCATATTTCTTATCTACGACTACAGCATCTGATTCAAGGCCAATTCTTGAAATAATTTTACCTTTAGATTTTTTTCCAATTTCAATAGGAATAAATAGCAAAGTCTTTAGATTGCTTTCTTTGTAGTTATGATTGGATTGAAGTAATGCAGTTGATTTACCAGCATTCATAGTCGAATAAAAGAAATGAACTTTTGCCATATAATGATTATATCTTGTTAAAACTACTATGTGTCTATGAATATTTTTAAAGAGAAAGGAATTACTCATCTAGACCTTCATGGTATAAAACATCATGATGTAAATGATGAGGTTCTTGATTTTATCTATCAATATCAATCAGAAATACCATTAATCATTATTTGTGGAAATTCAAATAGAATGATTGAAATTGCTGAAGAGACACTTCGTGAGACTTCAATTATGTTCTCTATGCCAAGATTTGGTATTATAAGAATAGAAAAACTATAAAAATCTATGAAAATAAAAGACATATTACTTTTTGAAAACCAATTATCTGAAGAAGAATTAGCAATAATGAATTCAGCAAGAGATTATTGCCAAAAAGAATTAATGCCTAGAATTATTGATGCAAATAGAAATGAAATATTTGATAAAGGCATATACAAAGAAATGGGCGAAATGGGTTTCTTAGGAGCTCCCATTAATGGTTACGGGTGTGCAGGTACAAATTATGTATCATATGGCTTGATAGCTAGAGAAATAGAGAGAGTTGATTCAAGTTATAGGTCTGCTTACAGTGTACAAACCTCACTAGCAATGCATGCTATTCATAAATTTGGATCAGATGAGCAAAAAGATTACTACCTCCCCCAAATGGCTAAAGGAGAATTGGTTGGATGCTTTGGTCTTACTGAGCCAGACGCAGGTTCAGATCCGTCATCCATGAAAACATGCTCAATTGAAAAAGATGATGGCTATATCTTAAATGGATCAAAAACTTGGATAACAAACTCACCAATAGCTGATGTCATTATTATATGGGCTAAAGATGAGCAAGGAGTCTTAAGAGGTTTTATAGTTGATAGATCCTCTAAGGGATTAACAACACCTGTTATTGATGGAAAATTTTCTCTAAGAGCATCAGTTACAGGACAAATATTTTTGGAAGATGTCTTTGTACCTAAAGATAAAATTCTTCCAAATGTTCAGAGTTTTCGTGGTCCATTTTCATGTCTTAATATGGCAAGATATGGAATTGCTTGGGGCGTATTAGGTTCTGCTGAATTTTGTTGGAATGCAGCACTTGAATATTCTTTAGATAGAAATCAATTTGGAGAACCCCTTGCATCTAAACAATTAATTCAAAAGAAATTAGCTGATATGCAAACTGAAATATCTTTAGGTCTTCAATCTGTCTTGAGACTTGGAAGACTTATAGATTCTGATGAAATGAAACCGCCAATGATATCAATGTTAAAAAGAAATAATTGTAAAAAAGCATTAGACATTGCACGGGTTGCTAGAGATATTCATGGAGGTAATGGAATAAGTGATGAATATCATGTAATTCGTCATTGTATGAATCTTGAGGCAGTTAAAACATATGAAGGCACAGATGATATTCATGCATTAATAGTTGGTAATGAGCAAACTCACATAGCTGCTTTTTGAACTTTATACTAATAAGCCTGTCAAAAGTATATAATTCCGCACGATAATGATAATTAAAACAAATAATATTAAAAGAGTATTTGAAGTTGGCTCTGAAACCGTTCATGCGCTTAAAGGCATAGATTTAAATGTTGAAGCAGGCGAATTCATTTCCATAATGGGCCCATCTGGTTCAGGTAAGACAACCTTAATGAATATTATAGGATGTCTAGACACACCTTCCAGCGGTGAATACTTTTTAAACAATCAATTGGTTAATGATCTTAATGAAGATCAACTAGCAATTATTAGAAATAAAGAGATTGGATTTGTCTTCCAATCATTTCATTTATTAGCAAAAAACTCTGCTCTTAATAATGTATTGCTGCCAATGAAGTATGCAGGAGCTGATATGAAAGAGGCTGAGATAAGAGCCAAACACGTTCTAGACCAAGTTGGACTTTCAGACAGAATCAATCATGGACCATCAGAATTATCTGGAGGGCAGCAACAAAGAGTTGCAATAGCAAGAGCTCTTGTAAATAAACCTAGTATATTATTTGCAGATGAGCCTACAGGAAACCTTGATTCTAAAACAGGTGAAGATGTTATGAATTTATTTAAGGGACTAAATCAAGAAGGACAGACTATAATATTAATTACTCATGAAGAAGAAGTAGCAATGCAATCAAAACGCATAGTAAACATCAAAGATGGGCTTATTGAATCAGATGTGAGAATATAAATATGGAAACCATTATGAATAAAAAATTTCTTTCTGCGTCTTTGCTAGTTTTAGTTTTATCCTCTTGTGGATCAGACAATAAAGCTAATGAAGAAACAACTTTTTATAAAAAAGAATCTGTTAACCAAAAAAAACTTGAGTTATCTATAGAGGCTTCTGGAATCATTGAAGCTATTTCTTCTGTTGAAATTAAATCAAAAGCATCGGGAGAAATATTACTTCTTGGAGCTGAGGTTGGCGACTTAGTTAATAAAGGTTCAATCTTAGGACAGATTGATCAAAGAACTCCAAAAAATATACTAGATCAAGCTAAATCTGATCTTGAGGCTTCAAGAGTAAGACTTGAGAATGCAAAATCTCAATATGATCGTGGCAAAGAGCTTCATGATAATGGAAGTATTTCAGATAAAGACTATGAAGATATCCAGGAAAGTTATGCTCAAGCTAAATCAAGTGTAGTTAGAACGGAGGTATCGTATGAAAATGCAAAAATTGCATTGGATGACACTATTGTTAGATCGCCTGTTCAAGGAACTATCATCTCTAGACCTGTGGAAGTTGGACAAGTCATCTCATCACCAACCTCTGCTGTGGGTGGAGGAACAATATTAATGACCATGGCAGATCTTTCAAAAGTAAGAGTGAGAGCTTTAGTGGATGAAATTGATGTTGGAAAGGTATCTATAGGCCAAATAGTATCCATCAAGGTTGCTGCTTATCGAGATAAGGAATTTTTTGGAACTGTTTCAAAAATAGAGCCTTTAGCAAAAGTTGAGCAAAATGTTACTACTTTCCCTGTTTTAATTGACATAGATAATAACGAAAATCTTTTGCTTTTAGGTATGAATACAGATGTTGTTATTGAGGTTTTAAATAAGAACGTAACTCTAAGCACGCCAACAATGTCTCTTAGGACTAGAAAAGACATCTACAGCGCAGCCACAATATTAAATATATCAAAAGAGACAATAGATAACTTTCTTACTGAAAAAGTTGATGGTGAAAATTTTAATAGATTTATAGTCATCAAAGACTCAAAGAAAGGACCTGAATTAACCTGGGTTAAGATTGGAGTTTCAGACTTATCCTATGTTGAAGTGTTAACAGGCCTTACTCAAAAAGATACTGTATTTATTCTTCCAAGTAAAAGCCTGTTTGATTATCAACAAAGATTCAAAGAAAGAGTTTCTGCTTCATTTAGTTTTGGATAATGCTTTTTAAAGAATCTTTAATTTCCGCAACTTCATCAATTAGATCTAATATAGTTAGATCGTTTTTGACTACTCTAGCAATTATTATTGGCACTGCTGCTGTTATTGCTGTTATTGGCATTGGGTCCAGCGCCAATAAGGCATTAGAAGCAGAAATAGATGATTTTGGACCAAGAACTCTCTATGTTAGCCCTGGTCAGAATAGAAGAGGAGCTGTGACCAAGGGATTAATACCTCTAGACATTAAAGATGCATATGCTTTAGCTAAAAATCAAGAACATGATTGGTTGATATCTCCATACATAACAAGAAATAAACAAATAAAATTTAATAATGCAAATATTAATGAAAGAGTAAGAGCTAATTTACCAATTCATTTTAAAGTCAGTGGTTACGACATAGAGTATGGAAAAATATTTTCTGAAGAAGAAAACTTAGGAAGAAAAAGAGTTGTTGTTATAGGCTCAGCTGTTCCTAAAGAACTTCAAACTTCAGCTCAGAGAATACTGAACAGTGAAATACTAATAGCCGGAACTTCTTATAAAGTTATTGGAATTCTAAAAGAAGAGGGTAGTACTGGATGGCAAAACCCTGACGATGAGCTTTACATACCATTACTAACTGGGTCCCAAAGACTTTTTGGAACTGAGAACTTAGATTCATTGAATGTTGGAATTTCAAAAGACGCTAATGTCGATGAGGTCATGATGACCATCGAAAGAATACTTAGAGCTCAGCATGATATAGGTCCGGGGGACGCTAATGATTTTAGAATTAGCGATTATAGTCAGTTTTCTGACCTTAGAAGACAAGCAACAGGTATCTTTACAGCTTTGATAGCAGGTATTGCAGGAATTAGCCTAATAGTTGGTGGCATTGGAGTAATGAATATAATGCTAGTCTCAGTAACTGAAAGAACAAGAGAAATTGGATTAAGAAAGGCATTAGGCGCAACTCATAAAGCTATTATGTTGCAATTCATTGTTGAAGCAATTTTACTTTGTGTTATTGGAGGTTGTATTGGGGTATTTTTAGGCACTAGCATTTTATATCTCTTTGCCTCGCTTAATGATTGGCCATTCGCAATGCCATTTAGTGCCATCATCGGGTCCATAACTTTCTCTGCTATGGTTGGTTTGTTTTTTGGTATTTGGCCAGCAAGGAAAGCAGCCAAGCTTGATCCTGCTATTTCTCTAAGATACGAATAGCTCTCTATATATATTTAGTATTTTTTTCGACTGCGAAATTCCTGAGAACTCTTGTTTGATATATTGATAAATTGAATCTTGAGAGTAATTTTTATTACCAACATAAGTTTCAAGCAATGATCTTAAAGAATCTAAGTTATCAGGTTCTGCTAATAGCTCTTTAGGTAAAATTTCTGGCATATGACCAACGCTTGTCGATATAACAGGTATTTCTTGATAAAGAGCTTCTAGAGCTACTCTAGGTCCCCCCTCACTTCTAGAAGAAATTACAAGCATGGAAGCGTTTTGATAATAATCTGTTAAGTCTTCTTGAGACATTTCACTGATGATTTGAATTTTTGCTTCTAACTTGTAATGATATATCAAATTTATTAATGAATCATATTCTTTGCCTGAGCCAATTATAATTAGATTATCTTCAATATTTATCCAGGACTGAATTAACAAATCAAAACCTTTTACTTTTTCCAACCTACCTACTGCAAGAACATAATCATTATTTAAAGATTTCTTACCGTAAACTATAGGTGGATACCAGTTATTAATAACAACAGATGGAGCATTTATAGATTTTTTTGCTATTTGACTCACCGTAATTAATTTTGTAGCTTTCTTGTAAACTGATGTTTTATTTTTTATACCGTGAGCGGTAGCAACATGCTCTAAGCTTAGAAATTTTTTAAGAATATTTATAATTGATGTTGTTTTTGAACCATGAGTATGGATGATATCCGGTTTAATTTTATAGAGTTTTATCAAAAGCTTAATTAAACCCACAGGAGAGCGCCTGCTAAAATTATTAATAACTTCAATATTGCTACTTTCGAACTTTGATGCTATTTCTTTATTACATATTATGCTCACATTAACATCTGATTCTTGCTCTAAATTTAAAGTTAATTCATTTACATGCTGTTCAATACCAGCATATACATTACTTAAAACCAGATGAACTATCTTCATAAATTTTTAGTTTTAAACTCTTGAATTAACTTAAAGGCAACTTTTTCAACTTCTGCAAAGACATCATGATGTAAATTTTGTGAAATTATTTTTATTTTATTTAAATCGTCTACCATTTGAGTATTTTCAATATAGCCTACTTGTTTATTACTTAAAAGAAGGTTTATCTGATTAACAATTTTATTAATTTTGATGTACCTCATGTTAAATAATAATGTCTGACCTTTTGTTGATAGGCTTTCATAGATCATATTTACACTATCTTGAGTTACAGCTTTTATAGATGCTTTTTCTATAATCTCATCATAATTATTATCAGAAATAATTAAATTATTATTTTCCAAGGCAAGGCTTTTAACTTTTTTACTCATCTCATTTGGCGTTCTTCTAGTTGTAAATAAAAACCATCTTTTTTGAGGATATAAGGCTAGCAAGAATTCAATCTGAATCATGATTGCATCTTGATCAAATATATAGTGTTTGTTTATTCCTCCAATTCCAATAAAGCCAATATGTTCATCTACTTCACTTGTAGAAACTCTAGCCAAAGAGCCTTCAAAATACATAACTTTGTTAGCTTTTGATAGTTTTTTTGTATCGTGGCAAGGCGCGCATATTATATCGAATTGTTTTATATATAAATTTGGGGTGAGAATGCTTATAGCTTTTACAGAGACACCACAATTCAATAAATAATTTTTAATCAATAACATTCTTAAATGAATGCTACTCCCAGCGCCTATAACAATATCAATTTGATTATCTTTATATGCTGAAAACTTATTTTCATTCAAAAATAAGTTTCCAAATAATAGTGAGATTGAGTATGTTACTAATTCAGTTAATTGTGATAGTTTGCTAACTAAAAGTATTTCTTTCTTGATGACAATATTTTCTGTTTTAGATATCTCATTTAATAGTATCTCAACTTGTTTTTCATGGCCTTTCTTCCCATCACTTATCCATAAAATATTCATAAAAATTTAATTTACTTATACCTCAACTTGCTCATTAATTCTTCTTAACTATACAAAGGATTTTACATGGGATACAGTTTTATAACATTATAAAAAACTCATTTTTAAAGTTGAAAGAAGATCTTAGAAAAATAGCTATTGCCTTAATTTCACAATATGGTGATGAGGCTCAAACAATTGCTATGTTAAGAGCAGCAGAATTTGCTACTTCTCTTGATTCAATTGAGTGGGCAAGGTGGGAGGAAATTGCTTTATTAATTGAAAATATTGATCAACTTCCACTCGACGGTTGATCATGATTATCTATTCCTAATATATATAAAATAAGTTAATGTTATTAAATGTTTGATAACAAAATACTTCTTAACAATTTCCTTTCAGCCCTAGGGGCATGCATTTGTATAAGCATGCTTTCATATTTGCATTTTTCTGACTACGGTGAGATATGGCTGATACCTCCTTTTGGTGCAAGTATGGTTCTGGTTATGGCTGTTCATAATAGCCCTTTAGCTGAACCCAAGAATGTATTCTTTGGACACACATTATCAGCCCTAAGTGGTGTTATTATTTATTCATTAATGGGTACTTCTGCTATATCCCTTGGAATTGCTGTTGGCTTATCTGTGTTTGTAATGGCTTCATTTAATGCAATTCATCCACCCGCAGGCGCAAATCCTATTATTGCAATTCTTGGTGGCAAAAGCTTATCTTTTGTATTGATTCCTGTTGCTATAGGAGCAATATTTATTATACTTTTTGCTCTTTTTTACAATAAATTACTCAAAAGAGATTATCCATAATTAAAAAAATTATTTTATAAGATATATTGATTTATAATGCTCTAATATGAGCACTGGTCTAATTGAATCTCAAATAATAAATACTCTTTCCAGTTCCATGAATCTTTCGTCTCTTAAAATTATTAATGAGAGTTTTATGCATAATGTGCCTGCAGGATCAGAAAGCCATTTTAAAATTGTTGTTGTAACTAATGATTTTAATAATTTATCAATCATCAAAAGACATCAATTAATTTATAAAACTCTAGATAACTTAATGAATAAAATCCATGCGCTATCTATTCATGCATTTAATGAAGAAGAGTTCAAATTAAACCCAGTAATATTAGATTCGCCAGAGTGCGCAAATAAATAGTATGAAAGAGTTAATCCACAAATATTCAAATTTTGTAATACGTAGTCCACTTTTTGTTCTCACTTTAGTTTTTTTAATTATCTGTCTTGCATTTCAAGGCATAACTAATTTTAAATTAGATGCCTCATCTGATGCATTGGTTTTAGAAGGAGACACCGCATTAAAAAAATATAGAGAAAATGAAGAAGAGTTTGGTGATTCAAGCTTTCTTATAGTTACCTACGAACCTAATTCAGAATTATTTTCAAAGAAATCGTTATCAAATCTTCAAGAGATTGAAAACAAGTTATCTGATATAGATGGTGTTGATTCTGTTTTATCCTTGCTTGATGCGCCTATTTTTTTTCAACCCAGGGTTAGCCTTACAGAGGTTTCAGATAACCTAAAAGATCTCACCACAGAAGGCATTAATTTAAAACTTGCTAAAGATGAAATTATTAATAATCCAATATACAAAGATTTAATTATTAGTGCTGATGGAAGCATAACCGCAATGCAGGTAGTCCTTAGAGGTAATGATGAGTATGATCTTCTTATAAACAAACGATATGAGATACTCGAGACTTTAGATTCAAAAGAACCTATTACAAATGAAATTAGACAATCTTTATCAAAAGAGCTTCAATCAATTAATGCAAGAGTCGGGGATTTAAATGATGATGAAGCTGCTTTTAATTCAAATCTTGTTAAAGAAATAAGAGACATTTTAGAACTTTATAAGAATGATGCTACTTTGTATCTTGGTGGCCCAGCTATGATTACTTCAGACATGATGGATTACATAAGATCTGATTTAGTTATTTTTGGCTCTGCTGTCGCTGTAGTTTTTGCAATTATGCTTTATTTATTTTTTGGAAATATATGGTTTGTTCTTCTTCCAATTCTTAATGCTTTTTTTACAACTTTTGTTACTGCTGGTTTCTTGGGTTTTATGGACTGGAAGATTAGTGTTGTATCCTCAAACTTTATCGCCTTACTACTTATCCTTACAATATCTTTAACCGTTCATGTTTTAGTGAAAATTAATGAACTAAAAAATGAATCTATAGATTATAAAGATTCTCTTATAGACTCAGTGAACCAAATGTTTTTACCATGCTTTTTTGCAGCCATAACAACTGCTGTTGCATTCTTATCACTACTACTTGGCGACCTAAAACCTGTTATTGAATTTGGAAAAATGATGGCATTTGGAATTTCAATTGCATTTATTTTTACTTTTTCGTTTTTGCCGAGTGCCATATCTTTAATTAAAGAATCTAAGAGCAGGGACTATCTCTCATTGCATAAGATTACTAATAAAATTTTATTATTAGCAAAAAATAATTCACTAGCTATTTATTTAATTTTTACATTTACTTTTTGTATTTTAATTTTTGGCACAACAAAATTAATTGTTGAGAATAGATTTATTGACTACTTTGATGAAGAAACAGAAATACACCAAGGCATGCTGGAAATAGATAAAAATCTTGGAGGAACAGCAACATTAGATATTATCATTAGAGAGCCTTTTGAAGAATTATCGGATGATTTAATTGATGATGATGATTTTTTTGATGATAGCTTATTTGATGATGATAATAGTGACGCATCTGGCTATTGGTGGAATGTCTATTCCTTGGCAGAATTAGAATCAATTCATGATTATCTTGATTCTCTGCCTGAGATTGGAAAAGTCTTAAGCGTTTCAAGTGGCATTAAGTTAGCAAGGATGATTAATGATGGCGAAGATTTAAATGATCTTGAGTTAGCCTTATTGCGCTCAGTATTGCCAGAAGATATCAGAGAAACTCTATTATATTCATATATTAATAAAGATGACTCTATTGTAAGAATTTCTACAAGGGTTAATGAGTCAGCTGATAATTTAAATCGTAAGGATTTACTAGATAAAATTAATTATGATCTTCAAACAAAATTTAATCTCTCTAAGGACAGATATGAAATGACTGGTTTGGCTGTTCTATATAACAATATGTTGCAGTCTTTGTTTCAGTCTCAGATAGGATCCCTCACATTAGTTTTTAGTGTTATCGCTTTAATGCTTCTTTTAATTTTTAAATCTTTTAAAATTATGGTGATAGGATTAATACCTAATATATTTGTTGCATCTTCTGTTGTTGGTATCTTGGGTTTGTTAAAGATCCCATTAGATATAATGACAATAACTGTTGCTGCTATTAGTGTTGGTATGGCAGTAGATAATACAATCCACTATATATATCGCTATAAAAAAGAGATCAAGGCAACACAGTCACCTGAACAAGCTTTGTTAAATGCTCATACAACAACAGGAAGGGCAATTTTTTATACTGCAGCAACCATAGCAACTGGTTTCTCGATTTTATCTTTATCGAATTTCTTTCCAACACAATTGTTTGGAATCTTTACAGCTCTTGCAATGTTGGTAGCTTTTATTTCTTCATTGTCCCTTTTACCAAATTTATTAGTTAAATTTAAAGTTTTCCAATAACATATAAGTATGGGTCCATTAAATGGCATTAAAGTCTTAGAATTTTCAGGTATTGGGCCTGGCCCATATTGTGGGATGCTGTTAGCTGATCTTGGCGCTGATGTTATTAGATTGAGCAGGGTTAACGAAAAAGGAACTCGTAATAAATTCGATATTCACAATAGATCAAAAAGAACTATTGTTGCAGATCTAAAGAATCCGAAAGCAATGAAAGAGATTAAAAAATTAATTCAAGAAGTAGATGTTCTTTTTGAAGGTTTTAGACCTGGTGTAATGGAAAAGCTAGGTTTGAGCCCTGAAGAATGCTTAAAGTTAAAT
>ERZ1047472.2848-NODE-2848-length-11855-cov-5.298305_pt1 | contig 11855 bp, 7 predicted proteins | sample MGYA00383095_ERZ1047472 | MGnify/ENA primary metagenome ERZ1047472 (study PRJEB29581, sample SAMEA5548365) | metagenome | biome: marine; feature: coastal; material: water | depth 1 m | study: Short-term variability in the microbial, nano- and picoplankton...
GCGGGAAGAAAGTGCTAAGACCTATGAAGATAATGGCAGACCAGAACTTGCTGAACGCGAGTTAAGAGAAATAGATATAATACGAGAGTTCATGCCAAAACCGCTGTCGGATGCTGAGATGCGTTCAGCCGTAAACGAAGCAGTTAAAGCTAATAATGCGACCTGTTTAAAGGATATGGGTAAAGTTATGGGTAGCTTGAAAACACTATACGCAGGTAGACTTAACATGGGAAAAGCTGGCGCGTTGGTCAAAGAACACCTTTGTAATTAATAGTTTCGAGTATTTTTTAATACTTATTTTCAGTTAAGATTCGCAAAAACAATTTTATAATACTAAGCTAATTTTATGCGATTTGGCGAAAACTTCATGAATGAAATAAAATCACGCGTTCGAGTATCAGATGTGGTTGCGAAGCATGTTAAATTAAAACGTCAAGGCAGAGAGTTTTCAGGGCTTTCTCCTTTTACTGGTGAGAAAACTCCTAGTTTTTTTGTAAATGATGAAAAAGGTTTCTACCACTGCTTTTCAAGTGGAAAGCATGGGGATGCTATTTCCTTTTTAATGGAGCTAGAGGGCCTGACATTTCCTGAGGCTGTTGAGCGATTAGCTGAACAAATAGGCATCGAAATGCCAAAGTCTGATCCTGCTGCTGAGCAGAGAGCCGCAAGAAATAAAAATACTATTAATTGGATGGAGCATGCTCAGGAATTTTTTCAAAAGTCTTTATACAGAAATGTTGGGGAGTCATCACGTGATTACCTCAAAGGCCGAGGACTAACTAAGACTGCTGCAGATTACTTTGGTATAGGTTATGCTCCTAATAACTTTTCAGCTTTAAAAGATGATTTGATTCAAAAAGGTGCGAAGCTTAATACATTGATTGAGGCCGGTTTATTAGTTCAGCCTGAAGATACTTCGCGGCAACCTTGGGATCGTTTTAGAGACCGCATAATGTTTCCCATACATGACTCTCGTGGACGGCTAGTAGCCTTTGGCGGTCGCGCTATGGATAGCAGCTCTAAAGCAAAGTATTTAAATTCTCCAGAAACTCCCATATTTCAGAAAGGGCAATTACTTTATAATTACCACCGTGCTCATAAAGCAGTTTCAAGTCCACAAAGCAGTCACAGAGGGTTAATTGTTGCAGAGGGGTACATGGATGTAATTGCTCTAGCCCGTGCAGGATTTAAGCATGCTGTTGCCCCTATGGGGACTGCTCTAACCGAAAGTCAATTAATGTTACTTTGGAGATCCGGTCCTGAACCAATCTTATGTTTTGACGGCGATAAGGCTGGTATTAGAGCAGCATACAGGTCCATTGAAAGGGCTTTGCCCCTGATTAGCCCAACGCGCACTCTCAGATTTGCTATGTTGCCTGATGGAGAAGACCCAGATGACCTTATTAAAACTAAGGGTAAAATCGAGATGCAAAACATATTGAGTCAATCAATACCTTTAGTCAAAATGTTGTGGGAGCGCGAGATTAACCTCGAGTCTTTAAATTCCCCAGAAGCAAAAGCTGGACTAAAGTCAAGAATATTTGATGCAATAAAAGAAATTCAAAATGAGGAAGTGAGGGCGCAATATAGAAACGACCTTTTGGGTCGTTTTGACTCTGAATTTGGTCGAGGGGTTAAGTATCAATCAAATAACTTTACTTCTTCCCGAAATCCATCAACAGCTCTTAAAGCAACTATGCGGCCTAATGCCATAACAACTGCTAGAGAGAAACGATTAATTAGTGCGATTTTAGAGTGGCCGGAACTTTTAAATTATCTTGATGAAGTTTTTTTTGGGTTAAAATTTACATCTTCCGCTGCGATTCAAATGCAGAGTACGTTATTGTCTTATTGGCAACTAACAAAATCAGTTGAAAAGTCTTCTCTTAATGCCCATATAGCCAACCATGGAATGGAACTACTAAAAAGTGGATTTTCCCGAGATCGCCAACTTATTACGGCGGCAATGGGAGGCATCGACGCTGAACTGGAAACACGAACGGCCATCTGGATAAAAGAGGCCAGCACCCTATCAGGGTTTAACCAGTTAGACGCCGATGGCAGTGAGACTATAAATTTGATGGCTGAGGCCATCAGAAACGATAATACTGTCGCTCTAAAGCGTCGCATGCGTGCCTCGAAAGGGGAGCGCGATTAAATTTAAATTTGGCCATGCTTGTTAGGTCCGCCCTGGATTATAACGGTATTGTTAACCGATTGAATAATAGGACTGAGTACAACTCAGTTTTTGTTGGAGTAAAAATATGGCAAAAGTCGCCACGAAAAAAACCACCAAGCAGACCACTGCTAAAAAACCAACCAAACGAAAATCAGCTGCTCAAAAAGCAGAAGAGCTAGCTCAAGCAGAAAAAGAGTTAGCCATTGCGCAGGCTGAAAAGGCTAAGCCCCGTGTACTAACATATAAACTTGATATGACTCATATCGAGACAAAGCGGATGGTTGCAATCGCTAGAAAGTCTGGATTGCTGACGACTGATGAGCTAGGTAAACATTTAAAAATTGAGGGTATTTCAGCGGAAGATATAGAAGTTGCCTTAGCGCAACTTTCTGATTTAGGAATATCCGTCATCGAAGAAGTTGAAGAGGAGACCCTTGGCTCTAAAACGTTAGCGCGAGCTGAAACAACTGCGGTTAAAGGCGGTAACTCAAAAGACGAACTGGATCGCACTGATGACCCTGTTCGCATGTACCTTCGTGAAATGGGTGTAGTCGAGCTACTATCACGTGAAGGTGAGATTGCTATAGCGAAACGCATAGAAGCTGGTCGCGATACAATGATCAAAGGCTTATGTGAATCCGCCCTTACTTTTGAAGCTATTATGGTTTGGCGCGAAGAGTTAGAAGAAGGTAGAATACTTTTACGCGACATAATCGATCTAGATACAACTTATAATAGAGCCATAGGTAATATTCAAGAAGACCGTTCTCAAGCTGCAGTTAGAAGAGAAAAAATTGAGAAGGGTGAGCTAGAAGCTACAGAAGATGACTTAAATCAGAAATTTGATAATGGTAAAACAAAAATAGAGATTAACCGAGATTACAAAGAGGGCGAAAAGCCTATTGATGATGATGAAGATGAGGAGGAGGATAGAACAAATTTATCAATGGCTAACATGGAAGCTGCTCTTCGTGAAGATATAATGGCTAAATTGAGCCGTATAGCTCAAGATTTCGGAAGGTTTCAAAAGTTACAGCAAATGCTTATACGGTCTCGGCTTTCTGGTAAGAAAATGCGAAAACCACAGGCTGAAGAGTACGACCAAATACAAACTGAAATTATTGAAGAAATCAAATCCCTTCATTTAAACAATGCAAGAATAGACGCACTGATTGATCAACTTTATTCTCTTAACAAACAATTCATAAGCCTAGAGGGTAAATTAATGCGATTAGCTGACGGGAATGGTGTGCCGCGAGTGGAGTTTTTGCATAGTTACTTAGGGTCAGAGCTCAACCCAAATTGGTTAGAGGATATGGCTGGAACTTCCGAAGCTTGGGAACGTTTTGCAAAGCGTGAAAAAATTACAATTGAAAAACTCAGAGCTGAAATTGGTTCACTTGCTCAAATCACGGGTGTACCTGTTGATGAATTCCGGCGAATAGTACAGACCGTACAAAAAGGAGAGCGCGAGGCTCGCCAGGCTAAGAAAGAAATGGTTGAGGCAAATCTACGTTTGGTGATATCGATTGCAAAGAAATACACAAATCGCGGTCTTCAGTTTCTAGACCTTATTCAAGAAGGCAATATAGGCCTAATGAAAGCAGTTGATAAGTTTGAATATAGACGTGGATATAAATTTTCTACTTATGCAACTTGGTGGATAAGACAAGCTATAACCAGATCTATAGCAGATCAAGCACGGACTATTCGTATACCTGTTCACATGATTGAAACGATAAATAAAATTGTACGAACAAGCCGTCAAATTTTACATGAAATTGGTCGTGAACCTACTCCTGAAGAACTTGCAGCTAAACTATCAATGCCATTAGATAAAGTTCGTAAGGTTATGAAGATAGCTAAAGAACCTATTTCGCTAGAAACCCCTATTGGCGATGAGGAGGACAGTCAGCTTGGTGATTTCATAGAAGATAACAATGCAATTTTACCAATTGACGCTGCAATTCAATCAAACTTGCGTGAGACTACCACACGCGTGCTTGCATCTTTAACCCCTCGAGAGGAAAGAGTACTTAGAATGAGGTTTGGAATTGGCATGAATACGGACCACACTCTTGAAGAGGTTGGTCAGCAATTCAGCGTTACTCGCGAAAGAATTCGTCAAATTGAAGCTAAAGCATTACGTAAGTTGAAGCATCCTAGCAGGAGCAGAAAATTACGTAGTTTTCTTGACCAGTAAAATAGTAAAAATAACCGAAATATCAAAAGGGTTTCATTATCGCTGAAGTAGTGGAAACAAGCCTTTATGGACCATTAAAAAGATACTTCAATGATAAAGGGTTTATTGTAAAAGGTGAAGTTGCTAACGCAGATTTAGTTGCATTACCCAATGAATTTAACAAAAAAAGCGAACCTATAATTGTTGAATTAAAAATAGGATTCTCTCTTTCGCTCTTTCATCAAGCTATTCAACGGCAATCCATAACTAAAAATGTATATATTGCTGTTCCACGCAAAAAAGGAAAAAAAGCATATGTTTCTTTAAGAAGAAATAAAATGTTATCCAGAAGACTCGGAATTGGATTAATTACGGTCTGCCTCGATGAAGGTATCGTAAAAGTAATTTGTGAACCTGGGGTGTTTAAGAGAAAAATAATAACTTCACGCAAAGTAAAATTGATAGAAGAGTTTGAAGCTTTACATGGCGACCCAAATAAAGGTGGAATGATGTCATCTGGGGTTATGACTGCTTATAAGCAAGCAGCATTGAGGTGCGCTAAAATTTTGAGTGCTAATGGCCCTACAAAGGCATCCCTAGTCGCCAATAAAGCTTCGTGCCCTAAGGCTCGTAATTTAATGGCTGCCAATTATTATGGTTGGTTTATCAAGATTGGTCGAGGTGTTTATGGTATTTCAGAGATAGGAGAGGATGCACTACTAGAGCATGTTGATTTAATTAATACCATGTTTCAATCGCAATCACGCTGTGGTGACTAATACTTATTTAGTAAAATAGGATCTCCATACCCTAGTTCTTTTAATCTACCTAATTGTGTTTTGGCATCACCAACCACTAATATATTCATCTTTGATGGGAGAATATATTTGGCAGCTAATAACTTAAATTTATCAATGGATAATTCTTTTATTAATTTTGTATTTTCAGACTGATAATTATCGTCATAATTATACAAGCTGATATTATTTAGAAGCTGCAACTTATTGGTGAATGTCTCATTTTCTAGAGCCTTACCTCTAATTAATGCATTTTTCATTACCTCCAGCTCAGCAGCAGTAAATTTAGTTCCATAGCTTGTGATTATGTCACGAATTAACTCAATAGCTTCTTTTGTGACATTTGTTCTTACTGAAGTTTGTATTTGAAATGAACCCTCATCATTTGTGCCATTAAAAGCTGATCTGATTCCATATGTGTAACCTTTTTCAATTCGTAGTTTTGAATTAAGTTTTGAGGTATATATTCCACCAAGCGAGAAATTTATTGCTTTTGCTAATAAGTAATCCCCATCTGTTGCTTTTAAGGATGGGTAATTCATTGTAATCACGGATTGTTTTGAATCAGGAATGTCATAAAAGTAAATTTTAGTTTCTTCGACAGGGTTTGCAGGTTCTGGTAACAATCTTTGATTACCTGATGACATATTCATATCGAAACTGAATTTCTCTTTTATCTTTTTTGTATCGTAATTTCCAACGATCCTCAATTTTGCTTTATTAAAGTTATAAAATTTGTTGTAAAAATCTATGAGATCGTCAAGGTCTACTGCGTCTATCTTATTTTTTGGACCATAACCTACATAATGCAGTATATTATTATCTTTGTAGCTCAATTTAGCATTTTCACGGTATGCAATAAAGTTTGGATTTCCTTCTGATTTTGTTATGTCTTCAATTGCCTTTATTTTTAATAGTTCAAACTCCTTTTGATCCCATCGTGGCTTTGTAAGGATTTCTTTTAATATATTCATGGTTTTATTAAAGTTTTTGCTTAGAGTAACCCCTGAAATATAAGTGCCTTCAACATCATTACGAATAGAAATGCTTGAACCAAGAGACTGAATGGCATTCTCTACTTCGGATGTTGTTTTGTTTAAAGTTCCTTTGCTTAGCATTTCAGCTAAAAGTCTAGGTATGGCTGGTTTATCTAAAGCTCCATATTTTCTACCCGCATCTATAAATAATGAAAAATTTATAAGTGGTGTTTCATCTGAAAAATTTCCGTAAAGACCAAGACCATTTTTTAATTGGTCGCGCCATATATTTGGCGCGCTTATTTCGTAGCTATCACCAAAACCAGGCTCTACAGACCTGTCAAAAGAGGAGGGGGTAAAGTTCTTAAGTATTCTATTTTCAGGATCATATTCACCAATATTAAGCTCGTTAAGTTTTATTTCTTCTTCTTCTATTTGGGCTTTAACTGCACCTGATAGGGCTAGTTTTACCTGCCCTTTGGGGACAAAACTTACATATATTGCATTTTTTCCTTTTATATATTTGTTGTAAACTCTCATAATATCTTCTTCTGTTACCGATAGAATATTATTTATTTCTTCCCCGAAAAAACCAGGATTATTTGTGAAAGTGTTGTATTCGCCCAGCTGAATTGCCTTTCCTAATGCGCTTTGGATGTTTTGATAGAAATCAACTTCTACTCCAGCTTTTATTCGATTAAGGTCTCTTTCAGAAATGCCGTCATTTTCAAAACGTGCAAATCCCTTTTTTAATGATGGAAGTAGAGTATCTATACTAGTATTCACATTTGGTGACATAAACATATAGAGCTCTCCCGCTATTTCTTTGGTGAAATTAAAGCTTGATATTTGAGAAGTAACCTTATCTTCCTCAACCATAGACTGATTAAGCGGAGCATCTTTTCCTTCAGTTAGATAATTGATTAGTATATCTATTGCATAAGAGTCTGGGTGATACTGCTTTACAGTAGGCCAGGTTATTGAGAGCTGAGGCAATGTTGCGAAGTTATCTTCATGGTAAAAGCTCTTGTTTGCCTTTAATGAGATTGGCTCAGCTACATATGATGAAATATCCTCCCCTCTAGGTATCTCTCCAAAATACTTCGTAATAAGTTTTTTAGCTTCTGATTTTTTAAAATCTCCAGATAAAGTTAAAGTCACATTATTGGGGACATACCACTTCGAGTAGAATTCTTTCACATCATCCAATGTAGATGAATCTAAGTCTTCCAATGACCCAATAACTTGCCAACTATATGGGTGACCAGATGGATAAATTGCCTTTGATACAATATAAAGATTGTGACCATAGGGCTGGTTATCTACACGTTGGCGTTTTTCATTTTTTACAACCTGTTTTTCATTATCCAATACATCTTGAGTCACTGTATTTATAAACCAACCTAATTTATCAGCTTCTGCCCAAATTATCTTTTCAAGCCCCTCTTTTGGTACAGCTTGAAAATATTGGGTCATATCATTAGTTGTGAAGCCGTTAGTGCCATCTCCGCCTATACGCGTATTCATTTCATCAAGTCCGCCGTAGCCTAGGTTTTCTGAATCTAGGAATAGCAAGTGCTCAAACAAATGTGCGAAACCAGTTCTTCCCGGCTGTTCCCTACCTGAACCAACGTGTGTAGCTAAGTTAATAGCAACAATAGGGTCTGATCTATCGATATGTAGAATTACTTCTAATCCATTATCCAATATAAATTTTTCAAATTCTATAGTTGGTTTTTTATCTGAGATTTTTACGATTATAGCTAATAATGAAATTATAGTTATTGAGAGTATTATTATATTTCTTTTCATTATCTCTTCACCAAGTAAATTTAAATTTATATATTTTTCACGATACGGATTAGGCCCTCTTGGGCTGTAGATGCTATAAGCTCTCCATTTTGCGTGTAAAAGCTACCTCTTCCAAAATCTCTTGCCCTCGTGGCCTTGGGGCTATCAATGTGATAATAAATCCATTTATTCACTCTAATTTCCGAATGAAACCACATTGCATGATCAAGACTTGCTCCAATTAAATTGTGCGTATTTCTATTCCAAACATGCGGCATCAATCCAACAGACATGAGTGCTTTATCTGAAATAAAAGCAAGAAGAGTCCTGTGAGTTATAGGGTCATCTCCAATATCGTTACTGAATTTAAACCAAAACCCAAATTCTGGATCATATTCCCCAGGTTCAACAACCTTGTGTAAGTCCGGTGTTCGTATTTCTACGACTTTACTATCAAAGATAAGGCTATGCTGTTTTAGTGTTTCAATACTTATCTTTGGGTTATCTTTTGAAAGTTTTTTAATATGCTCGATGTCAGGTAAAATATCATCTGGACCTCTTATATGCCCTGGTAAATCTATTTGGTGGTTTACACCATTTTCCATTTTTTGAAATGATAGAGAGGCATTGAAAATAGCTTTTCCTTTTTGTTTTGCAACTACCCGGCGCGTTGAAAAACTTTTTCCGTCACGTATGGGATCAACTTCATATATAATTTGGGAGTTTAAATCTCCTGGGCGTAGAAAATAAGCATGCAATGAGTGTGGCCGCCTATGAGGATCAACAGTTCTTACTGCTGCATTCAAAGCTTGACCTAAGACTTGACCTCCAAAAACTCTAGGAAGCCCCATTCTGAGTGCTTCTCCGGTAAAGAGGTAGGTATCTATTTCCTCTACATGCATTTTGGATAGAAATTCTTTGAGTGTAAACATACTTCATATTCTATTTTTTATTTAAAAATTACAAGAGTCACTTTTGCATAGACGTTATGCACTGATTTTGTAATGAAGGCTTATGAAAAATAATTGGAAACCTGAAATTACAGAACTTCAAACTCGTCAGCTGCTTGCTGAGGATATGGGAGGGTCCGATAAGGTAATACGACAAAAGGAACGCGGCAAACTCAATGTTCGTGAAAGATTAAATGTATTACGTGATGATAACTCTTTTTTTGAATTTGGACAGATAGCAGGAAAAGGCTCCTATAGTGATACGGGAGATCTGGAAAGCTTTACGCCCAGCAACTTTATCTTTGGTAGAGGTGATATAGACGGGCGACCTGTGGTTGCGACGGGTGATGATTTTACAGTGAGAGGAGGTGCTGCTGATGCCTCTATTCACCGAAAGTTTACCCAAGCAGAACAAATGGCCGCTGAGCTAAGAATTCCTATTTTGCGAATGATTGATGGAACTGGGGGAGGCGGCTCAGTAAAAATGATCGAAGATATGGGGTTTACATATGTGCCATATGTTCCTGGGTGGGAGTACGTAGTTAAAAATTTAGATTCTGTGCCAGTAGTTGCATTAGCTTTGGGCCCTACAGCCGGTTTGGGTGCAGCTAGAGTTGTAGCGAGCCATTATTCAGTAATGGTAAAAAATCTTTCCCAAGTATTTACTGCTGGTCCGTCAATAGTAGAAGCTTTAGGTGAAAAACAAAATAAAGAGAGTCTCGGTGGGTCTCATATTCATACCCGTAATGGCGTTATAGATGATGAAGCACAAGATGAATATGAAGCTATAGGTATGGCAAAGCGCTTCCTTTCTTATTTGCCTAGTTTTGTTGGTGAAAAATCAGAAAGATTAAGTAATTTCGACCCTATAGATAGAGCAGATGAGGAACTACTTAGCATAGTTCCAAGGGATAAAAGTCAAGCTTACAATATGCGCCGAATCTTAAATAGTATAGTAGATAAAGACAGTATTTTTGAGATGGGTAATCGGTGGGGGAGGGCGGTTATTACTGCATTTGCTAGGCTTGACGGATGGCCAGTTGCGATTTTAGCTAGTGATCCCACATTTTTAGGTGGCTCTTGGACTGCTGATACAGCAGAAAAAACAAAAAGATTTATTGACCTCGCTGATAAATTTGGACTTCCAGTGATACATATGGTTGATAACCCAGGCTTCATGGTAGGTTTAGACGCTGAGCGATCAGCCACTATCAGGCGAGGCGTTGAAACCATGAATTCTGTTTATAAAGCAAGTGTACCATGGGCAACAATTATTATTAGAAAGGCTTACGGCGTGGCGGGTTCAGCAATGTCTAATCATACTCGGTTTCAATATCGATTTGGTTGGCCCAGTGGCGATTGGGGAAGTCTGCCTTTAGAAGGTGGTGTTGAAGTTGCTTATCAGGCTGAATTATTAAATTCTGCAGATCCACAAAAAAAAGTTTCTGAAATTAAGTCACGACTTGAAAAAGTAGCTTCACCATTTAGAACTGCAGAAAAATTTGCGGTTGAAAATATTATTGACCCGAGAGCGACACGTAAAATCCTTTGTGACTTTGTGAAGCTAGTCATGCGTTAAGAAAGTTGTTTTATGCTGAATAGACTAATCTCATTAGGGTTAATATTAGGTTTGGTCGTTGGTCTTGGTGCATCAATGACTGAAAATGAAATTTTACATAGAATTTCAAAAGCATCCGCGCCTTTAGGTGAAATATTTATTAATGCTGTTAAAATGGTTGTAATACCACTTGTGGTATCAGTAATATTCACAAGTGTAGCCCGTTTAGGTGACCCAAAAAAGCTTGGAAATATAGGTACAATGACTTTTATATTTTATTGCGGAACCCTTTTTCCAGCAATAGCTATTGGGATGGGAGTTATGTTTTTAGGCTTACGTTTTATACCTGACATTGTAATGCCTGAGAATGAATTAAATCAGATACCTGAATTGCAATCTACTATGGATTTTGTGGTAAATTTAATTCCCTCCAATCCATTTTCTGCAGCCGCCAATGGTCAAATACTTCCTTTGATAGTCTTTACTGCGCTTCTTGCTGCAGCTGTAGGTACATTACCAAGTGATAATAGAAGTAGGATGATATCTGGTGTTGAAGACTTTAGTCAGGCTCTGATAAAACTTGTGTGGTGGATACTTTATCTTGCCCCTATTGGCATATTTGGATTGGTAGCTTCATCAACAGCTTTACTAGGCTGGAGTCTAATTCAAAGTTTATTAGTTTTTATAATTTGTGTATTATTAGGTTTATTACTGTTATTAGTTTTTGTGTTTCTTCCTTTACTTATAATTTATGTAAAAATGAATACTGCTAAATTTTTTAGGGATACATTGAGTCCTGCTTCAATTGCCTTCTCCACAACAAGTACAGCTGCAGCTATTCCAGTTTCCTTGGAGCAGTCAATTAATAAGTTAAATGTTTCTAAAAGTATTGCTGATCTACTTATACCTCTTGGGGCGTCAATTTACCGACCCGGAAGTGCTTTGTTTCAAGGTGCTGCTATAATTTTTCTCGCACATATATATGACGTGCCTTTAGTATTTAGCTCAGTAGGCGGAATAGTTTTTGCTACATTCCTTGTATCATTAACAGTAGCTCCAGTACCATCTTCTGGTGTTGTTACAATGACACCGGCACTGGCTACAATAGGCGTTCCAATTACTGGATTGGGCTTAATTTTAGGAATTGATAGAATTCCCGATATGATGAGGAGTTGCATCAATGTGCTCGGACAAATTGCTGCAGCAATTGTTGTTGACCATCATATAAAAAGTAAAGATCCATAAATATTCACATTAATCTTACATAGATTGTAAAATTGTTCTTTCCCTATTAAAAAACCCGCGCTATAGAGCGACCCTTGCCAGTGGGGGGATAGCTCAGTTGGTTAGAGCCACCCGCTCATAACGGGTTGGTCGGGAGTTCAAGTCTCTCTCCCCCTACCACGCATTTATAATTTATA
>ERZ1047472.2853-NODE-2853-length-11837-cov-4.186047_pt1 | contig 11837 bp, 12 predicted proteins | sample MGYA00383095_ERZ1047472 | MGnify/ENA primary metagenome ERZ1047472 (study PRJEB29581, sample SAMEA5548365) | metagenome | biome: marine; feature: coastal; material: water | depth 1 m | study: Short-term variability in the microbial, nano- and picoplankton...
AAATGCTGTTTCGCTTTGAGTTCCCAGAGCGTCCAGGCGCGCTGCTGCAGTTTTTATCTGGTCTGGGCTCCGACTGGAATATCTCGCTATTCCACTATCGAAACCATGGCTCTGCATGGGGCCGGGTGTTGGTGGGTTTTGACGCTGGTACCAAAGACAAAAAGAAGCTGCGGGATTACCTTCAGCGAATTGGCTATCGTTTTTGGTCCGAAGAAGAGAACCCCGCTTACGAGTTGTTTCTGCGTTAACGCTGGAGGTTAGTCGACGGAATCTGGGGTCTGTTGGGCCAACCATTCGTCCTCGAAGACGAGTTGGGTCATATCGCGGATATGGTCCACATAAAGCCGTCCGGCCAGATGATCAAATTCGTGCTGTACGACGGTCGCAAGAAACCCCTGCAATTCCAGCGTGGCGTCGTTGCCGGATGCGTCCATGTAATCCACGCGAACATGCTGGGGTCGATACACAAAGCCGCGTAGGCCGGGCACGGACAAACAACCCTCCCAGTAGCCTGCCTCTTCTGGGTCGATAACGGTCAGAACCGGCTTGAAAAATACGGTCAAGGGTATGGGTTCAATCTCTCCATAGCGGCTTGGGCCGCCGGGCACCTCGATGATGGCAAGCTGGATGGGTTGATTGATTTGGGGCGCTGCGAGGCCGATACCGCCGGCGTCGTGCAGGGTTTCGATCATGTCTGCGATTAGCGTATGCATTTTTGCACTGTCTATGTCCGCGGGGGCCACTGGTTTGGCGACCTGGCGCAGCGTGGGATGGCCCATCTTAATGATTGGATGAATGCTCATGGTGCTAATGTCCTACGTTTTCAAGCGTGCGGTTCAGTGATTAAAGATGCGAAAACCGGTTTCAGTGACCACGGCGTCTAAGGTGATGTCCCAGGGTTCTGTGGGCAATGGTTTCTCCGAGTGCTGTATATCGTAGGCAATGCCAACAATCCAAGGGCGTTGCTCTGCGCTTGAAAAATAGCGGTCGTAATAGCCGCCCCCCATGCCCAAGCGATGGCCTTGGTCGTCGAACCCCAGCAACGGGACCAAGCCGACATCCAACATTTCAGGATCAACGGGTGTGTCATTGCTTTGCACCCCGGGCTCTCGTAGACCAAGACGGCCTCGACGAATGGGCGTATTTGGACCCATGGGATACAAGTTCATCTGGCCTTTTTCCACCCCAACCACGGGCGCAAAGAGCTCAAGAACAGACGCCTGCGCTGACGCCATCCACAGGGACAAGTCAGCCTCATCCGGGGTGGCCAAATACAGGGCGATGCGCTGCAGTGGACTGCGCTGGACGAGCAAGTCCTCTAAGTGGGCGGCAATATGCAGGTGATGGCGTTTTCGGTCCTCAGGGGTCAAGGCAGCACGCTGTTCTTTTAGCGTCCGACGGAGTGCTTGCTTGAGGCCGTGGGCTTCGTTGGGGTTACCGTCTTGACGCATGGGGCTAACCGCCTCGTTTGACTCGCGGCGCAGGTGAAAAAAGACTCCCGAGAATGCCGCTGTTGGTTTGCCCTGAACCGTTGAGATTCAAGGCGGAAACCTCAGCTAGCTCGAAGGCGGCCCATCAGTTTGGGTAAGCACACTGAACTAACGAAAAGCTTCCTGACGTTTTTATAACGGCTCAAGGACGCGACCACTGGCTAACACCCCAGGAGATGGAGGCAGTATAGCCATTTTTGAGAGTCGAAATAGAGGAATAGTCGACTCACCGCAAAATCAAACTGGACAGAATTTTCCCATTTCGATCTGTTTGACCGGAATCGGCTCAAATCTTCAGTTGTCTGCCGTCAGCGATCGCGGTTTCCAAACGATCGTTCAACGCGCGGATGCGCAACTTCGCATAATCCTGACTGGTTTGAACCCTTGAGTGACCGCTGAGTAGCTCGTGGGACATATTCAGAGCCGCCATGACGGCGATACGATCCATCCCTACGACTTTGCCACTGGAACGGATGCTTTCCATCTGCTCGCTCAAGTACCGGGCAGCCCGAAGCAAGGACTCCTCTTCACCCTCTGGACACGCGACCTGAAACTCTTTCTGCATGACCGAAATGGTCAGGGTTTTGCTGCCAGTATTGCTCATGAATCCGTCCCTTTAACCGTTTTCCAAGGAGCGTAAACGCCCGATCATGGATTCAACGCGACTTTTCGCTAACTCGTTTTTTTCGATCAGCTTGGCGCGCTCGACAGACCAGTTTTCTTGTTGGGTACGCAGCGCCTTGTTCTCTCGAGATAACTGCTCGGTTAGGGCAATCAACTCATTGACCCGCCGCTCCAGGATATCCATTTCTTCCATGGGTTGGGCTTGGGGTTGGGCGTGGGGCTGGCTTTGTGATGGATTCATCTCAGACATAAACGGCAGGCTTTAGCGCAATTGGTTAGAGAGCCCATGCTGCTCGGCTCTAGCGCAAAATTCAATCGCGGCGTAAACATTTGCGCGTCTATATTGAGAGCGATATTTCGAGTACAGACAGCGTGGCTCACGGGCCGGATCATGAAACGTCTCGCAAATTTTGCAAAGGCACTACCGAAACCTTTAAGAGATGGAATCCAACGTCGTAGCCTGAACAAGGCATATGTCCAACACAGAGATGTGATTTAGGGAGTGGCCCATGTTCATTATCATGACGTTCGTGTTTCCGGCAATTAACGGTTCAGCTGATGATCCTTACAACGTCTCCCGCCTGTTACGGGGGTTAGTGGTTTGGGGTGTTGGCGGTGTTGTATTCGGTTGGTGGCTTTGGTTTTTCGCTGTGAGGAAATACGGTCTGACCCGGCGCGCCGGCGAGAATAAAGTGGTTGATGAGCAGTGAGGGCTTGGCCAACCGGCACGGTGTGCATCGCGGTAAATTAACGGCATGCAGTGATTACCTCACTGGCATTTGCTCCCCCAGTGCGCGATAGTTTGCGCCCAAGTATCTCAGCCCTCCTAAACGGAACACGCTATGTCTGAACTGCGCATTCAAGCCGAGATGGCGGCTTTTTCTATTGAGCCCGAAGAGCTGCACGGCATGGTCTGTGGCATGGCCGTGAATGGTAGTCCGGAGTTCGTTTTGAGCGACTTCGTGGATCTTGTCGGTATCGATGCGCTGTCTGACCAAGAATCCTTAGGCGCATTCGTGAATTCTGCGCTGGACGAACTGCACGATCAAAATATGATTTTTCAGCCGCTGATCGCCGACGACGAAGACCCCATCGCCAAACGGGTGGAAACCATTGCAAACTGGGCTGGCGGTTTTCTCGTAGGTTTCGCGGCCGGGTTGAACGTGGAGCACAGCGAGCTGCCGGTGGACGTGCAAGAAATCATCAAAGATTTTGTTTCACTGACATCCCTAGACCCGGAAGATTACCAGGAGGCGGACTTTGAACCGGGGGAACTGGAGGAGCACGAAGCGTCGCTCACAGAAGTGCACGAATACCTGCGGGTTAGCACCATGCTGATTTTAGCTCTGATGGATGACCATGCGGCCGTGGAATCTGCGATTGACTGATCGTCTCATTCAACCGAGCGATTTCGCTCATCGCCGGCGTCGACTCCTGGATGGTATGCGGCCGGGCTCCATCGCCCTTGTGCCCGGGGGCATCGAGCAGCGACGCAACCGTGATATCAATTTTCCTTTCCGCCAAGACAGTGACTTTTATTACCTGACCGGTTTTTGTGAGCCGGACGCGCTGTTGGTGCTGATTCCCGGCCGAGATCAGGGTGAGGCCATCGTGTTTTGCCGCGAGCGTGATGCTGCCAGCGAACGTCGGGACGGCCCCGTTCTGGGTCCAGAGGCTTGTCAGCTTGCCTTGGGCGTTGATGACGGTTTTCCTGTTTCCGATCTCGACGACATTCTCCCGGGCTTACTGGAGGGACGCACCCAGGTTTATATGAATCTGGGTGAGTACTTGTTCTGGGATCATCGTTTGATGATGTATCTAGAACACCTAGCGAAACAGCGTTCTGCTGACGAGCCCGAGGTAGGTGAGATCGTGACCTTGGGCCATTTGCTGCACGAGCAACGTTTGATCAAAAGTGCCAAGGAGCAGGAGGTGATGGCCCAGGCGGCGCAAATCAGCGTTGCTGCTCAATGTCGCGCACTGGATGTCATTTCTCCCGGCCTGACCGAGGCGGACATCGAAGCGGAACTGCATTACAGCTACCGCCGTCAGGGGGCCAGGTCAGAAGCCTATCCGAGTATTGTGGCCGCCGGTGAAAATGCCTGTACCTTGCACTATGTCCAAAATGCATCGGTTTTGTTGGATGGAGATCTGGTTTTAATCGATGCCGGCTGCGAGCTGCAGTATTACGCGTCGGATGTCACGCGCACCTACCCGGTGAGCGGACGCTTTAGCTCGGCCCAGCGCGATATTTACGACATTGTTCTTGCGGCGAATCGTGCAGCCATCGATGCCTGTCGTCCGGGTAATCACTTCAATCAGCCCCATGAAGCCGCCACCTTGGTTTTGGTTGAGGGCCTGATTGAGCTTGGCTTGTTGCAGGGCGATTCTGAGCAACTGATCGCCCAAGGAGGTCACGAGAAATATTGTCCGCACAAAACCTCCCATTGGTTGGGATTAGACGTCCACGATGTCGGCGATTACCGTTTGGGCAATTTATGGCGCGACCTAATGCCAGGCATGGTGCTCACTGTAGAGCCCGGGATATACATTCCTCGCGATGACTCTACGGCGGAGATAGCGGAGGCTTATCGAGGCTTGGGCATCCGGATTGAGGACGCGGTTCTGATTCAAAAACAGGGTTGTCAGGTGCTGACAGAAGGGCTGATCAAAGACCCGGATGACATCGAAGCGTGGATCGCGACTCGAGCGGACAGAACCGACATGACCCGGGTGGTGGCATGAATATTGACGCCACACAGGTCTGCTCTGTGGTGGTTGCCGGTGGTGGTCCCGTGGGAGCGGCCACTGCGCTGAGTCTGGCAGACCGAGGTTATGTCGTCACCTTGGTTGATCGCAGCCGTCCTCAGCCCGGTCCGTCAGCGTTCGGCATGGATATTCGAAATGTTGCGCTATCGCCGCGTTCGGCGGAATTGCTTCGGCAGATCGACAGTTGGCCTGAGCAGGCAGCCACCTACAGAAAAATGTGTGTTTGGGAAGAGCGCGGCACCAGTCGGCTGACCTTTGATGCAGCGAGCGCAGGACGCAGTGAGTTGGGTTGGTTGGTCGAGGTTACCCCTTTGTTGGCTCGCCTTTGGCAACGTCTCGATGAGCATTCAAACATTACCCTAGTGTTCGGCAGCGTTACGGATGTGGCAACAACGGATCAACGTGTCACGCTGAGTCTGGATCAGGATGGCGAGACGACAACACTCGATACCGACTTCTTGATTGCGTCAGACGGTGCCAAGTCTGCCGTTCGCGATGCCCTGCAAGTTGAGGCCCGCCGGTGGCCGACTGGGCAGATGGCGGTGACGACGGTAGTACGAACCGAACGGCCACACGATGCGACCGCATGGCAGCGCTTTTTGCTGGACGGCCCGCTGGCACTGCTGCCCAGCACGGCTCCGCACCTGTGTTCGATCGTGTGGTCTCAGTCTGAGCGGCAGGCAACTCAGTGTTTAACTCTGTCCGACTCTGAATTTTGTTTGGCGCTGACCCGGGCGAGTGAGACCTGTTTGGGCACGATTCTCGAAGCCGCGCCACGTCAGGCCTTTCCCTTGAATCAGCAGCTCGCCACAGCGGTAAATCCACACAGACGCGTTTTGCTTCTGGGCGATGCTTTGCGCGTCGTGCATCCCTTGGCAGGTCTTGGCGTAAATCTGGGTTTTGAGGATTTGCACGAGCTTTTAGCCATAGCCAAACCGAACGTCGACTTATGCCGGCTTGGTCTGTGGGATAAATTCGCCCGGCAGCGTTTGCTGCGTTCGGAGATTATGTTGCGCAGCTTAGACGGCTTGAAGCGACTGTACGGCAACCCGAATCCTTGGGTTGGCTGGCTGCGTAACGCGGGCGTGGACTGGTTTGGACGACGACAGTGGTTGCAGCGTAAGGCCATTGAAGAAGCGACGGGATTGCGCCACCTGTCAGGCTGAAGATATTGCCCTTACTGGATGAGTCTTGCTCACGGTAAATTTACGTTACTGAGTTACACTGTCTTGCTAACTCGATTGGTGATTAATGCAATGGCAGATAAAACTCCCCTCTTTGATGCGCATGTAGCCGCTGGCGGCAAGATGGTCGATTTCGCGGGTTGGATGATGCCGGTGAACTACGGCTCTCAGATCGAAGAACATACGGCAGTTCGCACCGACGCGGGCGTATTTGATGTGTCGCATATGACCATTGTCGACATCGATGGACCAGACGCCGAAGCCTTTCTTCGCAAAGTGATTGCCAACGACGTTTCATCTTTAGTCGAATATCAGGCCTTATATGGTGCGGCCTTGAATGCCCATGGAGGCATTCTCGATGACCTGATCGTGTACCGGTTGCGGAAGGGCTATCGCTGCGTAGTCAACGCATCCACTCGAGAGAAAATGCTGGACTGGTTCGAAGCTCAGGCCATGACCAATATGCGCATCGAACACAAGCCGCAAATCATGTTGGCAGTGCAGGGGCCAGAAGCGATCAACAAATTGCTCGCCGCTACAGATCTACCGACATTGAACATCAAACCTTTTTCTGCCGCCCGCCACGGCGATTGGCTGATCGGTCGAACCGGATATACCGGTGAGGATGGCGTAGAAATCATGCTGCCGGTGGATCAGGGTCTCGCACTCTGGGGTGCCTTGTTGAAAGCTGGCGTAAAACCCGCCGGGCTGGGTGCGCGAGACACCCTGCGTTTGGAAGCGGGCTTGAACCTGTACGGGCAAGACATGGACGAAACGACGTCCCCGCTGGTCAGCAACATGGGTTGGACGGTGGCTTGGGAGCCGGCCGAGAGGGCTTTCATCGGACGCTATGCCCTGCAAGGTGAGCGTGCCGGGCCTTCGCAGAAGCTGACAGGCATTATTTTAGAGGATAAGGGTGTGCTGCGGCATGACCAGGCCGTTCAAACCGACGCGGGTCCTGGTGTGGTGACCAGTGGTACCTATTCACCGACACTGCAGCGCAGTATCGGTTTGGTTCGGGTCCCAATGGACGCCAGTGCAGAATGTTCGGTTGATATTCGAGGCGCCATGAAAAAAGCACGATTGGTTAAGCCACCGTTCGTGCGAAAGGGTAAGATTCTGGTCAACTAACGGTCGAATAAATGCTGGGTGTGACTCGGCGTTTGACGGAAAATCAGACGCGTGAGCGTCAAAAGACGCAAGCAAACCAATCGGTGGCTTGCACAGCAAGGACGAAGGAGCGAGCAGCCAATGAGCGATATCCCAGCAGAACTGAAGTACGCAGCAACCCACGAGTGGGCTCGCTTAGAGGAAGACGGCACCGTCTCGGTTGGGATCAGCGATCATGCCCAGAGTGCCTTGGGTGATGTGGTTTATATCGAAGCGCCAGAGCTCGGTCTGACCGTCAGCGCGCAGGAAGAGGCTGGGGTGGTGGAATCGGTGAAAGCGGCTTCCGATATTTACGCGCCGATCGGTGGCACAGTGTGTGCGGTAAACGACGCCCTGACGGATGCGCCGGAAACCGTCAATCAAGACCCATACGGAGACGGCTGGTTTTTCAAGTTGACGCCAAACGATCCGGCGGACTTGGATGAGTTGTTGGACGCGGAAGGCTACGCTGAGGTCTGCGATACTGAGGACTGAGCCCGCGCGAAAACCGAGGCGGCGCTACTGCCATTAGACCGACGGATAGCCTCCGTCGACGAGCATGAATTTGGAGAGCAGTATGCCCTTTATTCCCCATACGCAGGTCGACATCGATGAGATGTTGTCCGAGATTGGTATAGATCAACTCGATGCGTTGTTCGATGAAATTCCGGCAGGCCTGATCAGCGATCGGCTAGACAATGTACCGGATGGCATGAGCGAAATGGCCATGCTGCAGTACATGGCCCAGCACGCGGAACAAGATCAGGGCTATACCTGCTTTTTGGGTGGCGGCAGCTACGACCATCATATTCCCTCCGCCGTATGGGATCTCACCGCTCGCGGCGAGTTCATGACCGCTTATACACCGTACCAAGCGGAAGCGAGCCAGGGTACATTGCAACTGATTTACGAATACCAATCCATGATGGCGTCTCTGACGGGCCTGGACGTTTCCAATGCCTCGGTATACGACGGCGCCAGCGGATTGGCGGAAGCCGTGCTGATGGCGGTTCGATCAAACAAGAAGAACAAAGATGGACGAGTGCTGATCGCCCAATCGGTTCACCCCCACTACACCCAGACCACACGAAACATTGTGCGCAACCAGAATGTCGATATCGCGCCCATCGCGTTATCAGACAGCGGCGTGGTTGATCCGGCTGAACTGGATGGTTTGTTGGACGATACGCCGCCGAGCGCAGTGATTATTCAGCAGCCAAACTTCTTCGGCGGCTTGGAAGCCGTAGACGCCATCACCGACTGGGCTCACGCTCAGGGAGCCTTAGTGATTGCAGTAGTGAATCCGATGAGTCTTGGGGTGCTGAAAGCCCCGGGCCGGTGGGGAGAGCAGGGTGCAGACATCGCCGTGGGTGACGGTCAACCCTTCGGTGTGCCCATGGCCTCTGGTGGCCCATCCTTTGGCTTTATCTGTGCGCGGGCAGCCTTCATGCGCCAGCTACCCGGCCGAATCATTGGTCGTACAGTAGATCTGGAGGGCCGGGTGGGTTATGCGCTCACCTTACAGGCCCGAGAACAGCACATTCGCCGAGGCAAGGCGACGTCAAATATTTGTACGAACCAAGGTTTGCTGGTGACTGCCGGAACCATCTACATGAGTTTGATGGGTCCGCAGGGCATTCGTGAAACGGCTTTGGACTGCCATCGAAAAACCAATGCCCTGCGTCAACGCTTACTGGCCTTTGATGGCGTCACGGACTTTTTTGATGGACCGACCTTTCACGAATTTGCCCTGAGGTTACCGGTGCCGGCGAGTCAAATACTCGAGCCAATGATGGCACAAGGTATTTTGGCTGGCCTCAATCTGGCGGACTTTGTGGGCCCCGAACAGGAACATCGGGCCAACGGTCTATTGGTCGCGGTGACAGAAAAACGTACCGAGGCAGAACTTGATCACTACGTAGAGGCTTTCGGCCAAGCTCTTAAGAGTGCAACGGGAGTCAGCGCATGACTGAGACGAATACGGATACGGTAGCGACGGGTCGGCTCGCTGCTACCAAGGCACAGGGCCAGTCCATCTTTGAACTGAGTCTGGCGAATCGGCGAGCGACGGCGCAACGGGTAGACGGTACCGATGCCGCTTGCTTGGCAGACATACCCGAGCACTTGCTACGCGAAGACACACCGGGATTGCCCGAGGTCTCGGAATTGCAGGCGGTCAGGCACTACACCAATCTGTCCCGTCAGAACTACGCGATCGACACCATGTTCTATCCGCTGGGTTCTTGCACCATGAAGTACAACCCCAGAGGCGCGCACAAAGCCGCAAGCTTGCCCGGTTTCTTGGGACGTCACCCGTTGGCACCCGAGTCTGCCAGTCAGGGCCATCTGGCCTGCATGCACGATTTGCAGGAGATTCTCAAAGACGTGACCGGCATGCGTGGGGTGTCGTTGGCGCCTATGGCCGGAGCGCAAGGCGAGTTTGCCGGTGTTGCCATGATTCGCGCCTATCACGAGGCCCGTGGCGATGACGCCCGCACTGAGATCATTGTGCCGACGGCGGCTCATGGCACGAACCCCGCCACGGCGGTGATGTGTGGGTACAAAGTCACTGAGGTACCGGTGAACGCGGAAGGCGACGTCGACTTAGAGGCGTTGAAAGCCAAAGTTGGGCCGCAAACCGCTGGTTTGATGATGACCAATCCGTCAACCTGCGGGGTGTTTGAGCGGCAGATTGAGGCCATTGCCGCTACGGTGCATGACGCGGGCGGTCTGCTGTATTACGACGGAGCGAACCTCAACGCGATCTTAGGTAAGGTCAAACCCGGTGATATGGGGTTCGACGTTTTGCATATGAATTTGCATAAAACCTTTGCCACGCCGCACGGCGGCGGTGGACCCGGTGCCGGCCCGGTTGGTGTCGGCGAACGTCTCCTACCCCATTTGCCGCTACCCGTGGTGGAGAAGATTGAAGCAGACGGCGGTGATCGCTACCGCTGGATGGGTATCGACGATTTGCCTCTGAGCATCGGAACCCTTTCGGGCTTTGCCGGCAATGCGGGTATTTTACTGCGCGCGCTCTCCTATGCGCTGATGTTAGGAAAAGAAGGCATGCACCGTGTGGGGCAATTTGCCACGTTGAATGCCAACTACATGGCCGCGCGATTAGCCAAGGCAGGATTCCAGCTGGCCTATCCGTCGCGTCGAGCGACTCATGAGTTCATTGTTACCTATCAAAAGGAGAGCAAGGAACTTGGTGTGAATGCCATGGATATGGCCAAGCGGTTGTTGGACTATGGCGTGCACTCCCCCACCACGTATTTTCCGCTATTGGTACCGGAATGCTTTCTGGTTGAACCGACGGAAACGGAAAGCAAACAGGAGCTGGATGCCTTTGTGGACGCGATGATTGCGGTACGTGAAGAAGCCCATCAAGACGCTGATTTCGTCAAGCAAGCGCCGTATACGACACCGGTGCGGCGCTTGGACGATGTTAAAGCAGCGCGGGAGTTGGATTTGACCTGGACGGATGTCAGCGCAGGTTAACGACCGCTCAGCGTTCGCCGCAGTTCCTCTAGGTCGGTGATCGCTGCGCTGGCGCGACCGTCCTCAAAGACTAAGGCGCTCACTTGGCTGCGTGTTGCCGCACTGACTAAGCCGGGCAGATAGTTCGGCACCGGGCCTCCCAGATCGTAGGGCAGGCAGTAGACAGTCAGCCATGGCTGATAACCGTGGCATAGGGCGTCTCGCCAATGCCGCATTTCAACCTCCGGCCCGCGTAGAACCACGGTTTGATCTTGTGCGATGCTGGATTGAAGGGCGCTAATGAAACTGCAGTGATTTGCGGGATAGCGTTCCATAGCCGCTCGGGCCCAGCGAAGGGTATTGGTCGCGGCGTCCAAGTACGTTGCATCGCCGAGCACCTGCCCCAATTGCAGTAAGGCACTCGTCAGGGTCGCATTGCCCGGCGGCAGCGCTTCGTCGAAGCTTGGTTTGGGCTTGAAGATCAGGTCGGGCTGGTCGGCGGCGGTAAAGTAAAATCCGCCGTTCTCAACATCGTAAAACAGGGCCATGGCCGCATCGGCCAATGCGACCGCAAAGGTCGCATCTGTCTCGCGCCAGCGATGGCTCAATAAGGTCACCAAGCCATGCAGTACGTTGGCGTAGTCGTCCAAAAAGCCATGGGGCTGACGATGACCGTCTTGCCAGCAAACACTCAGACGATCACCGTCCCAGCAGTTGTCGCGCAAGAAATCGGCGACTTGTTGAGCCGTGTCCAACCAGGTTTCATCGGCGAGCGCTTCGGCGGCATCGCATAAGCCAGCCATGAGCAGTCCATTCCAGCCGCTGAGAATCTTTTTGTCGGTAATGGCTGGTGTGCGTTCTGAGCGCGAGGCAAACAGGGTTGCTCTGGCGTTCTTGAGCAGCGTATTGGCGCTGGCCTCGTCCATGGACAATCGCTGGATCACAGAGCGATAGGAATCCCGTCGATGCAAGATCCAGTGATTGTCTGCGTTCGCCGGTTTGTCCAAGGCGTACAACGTTTCAAGCAGCAAATAGGCGTCTTCGTCCAAAAGCTTTTTTACCTGCTCGCGCCGCCAGAGATAGTGCCGGCCTCGTTGTCCGAGGCTAGCGCCGTCTTGGCCAGCGTAAAACCCACCAG
>ERZ1047472.2856-NODE-2856-length-11830-cov-5.627686_pt1 | contig 11830 bp, 9 predicted proteins | sample MGYA00383095_ERZ1047472 | MGnify/ENA primary metagenome ERZ1047472 (study PRJEB29581, sample SAMEA5548365) | metagenome | biome: marine; feature: coastal; material: water | depth 1 m | study: Short-term variability in the microbial, nano- and picoplankton...
ACTGGCCCGAGCAGGTCAAGACCATGCAGCGCAACTGGATTGGCAAGAGTCGCGGGGTCACTATGACCTTTGACCTGTCTGCCGCGGTTGCCGGGCACCAGAGCTTTGAGGTCTATACCACCAGACCAGATACATTGATGGGCGTAACTTATTTAACATTGGCCACCCAGCACCCCATCGCTCTTGAAGTGGCGAAAAACAACCCTCCACTGGCTGCGTTTATCAGCGACTGTCAAACCCAACAGGTTTCCGAGGCCGAGATGGCAACCATGGAGAAACGCGGCATGGATACCGGCATCACTGCGGTGCATCCATTGACTGGCGAGACTGTCCCGGTCTGGGTCGGCAACTATGTGCTGATGGATTACGGCTCTGGCGCGGTGATGGCGGTTCCCGCCCACGACCAGCGTGACTTTGAGTTTGCGCAAAAGTATCAGCTCGATATTAAGCAGGTGATTGCGCCAGCTGCGGGTGAAGACTGCGACATCAGTACTGAAGCCTTTGTAAGCAAAGGTCTGCTGATTAATTCCGGCAAGTACAACGGCCTGGATTTTGACGCTGCCTTCGAGGCAATTGCCGCCGCTCTCGAGGAAGCTAACCACGGGTCAGTAACCACTAACTACCGCCTGCGTGACTGGGGTGTCAGCCGCCAGCGCTACTGGGGCGCACCTATCCCAATGTTCAACCTGGCCGATGGCGGTGAGATTGCCGTGCCCCTGGACAGACTGCCAGTGGTATTGCCCACGGATGTGGAAATGGATGGCATTCAGTCGCCGATTAAGGCCGACCTCGAGTGGAAAAAAGATCAACTAAACGGCCAGGATGTTGAGCGAGAAACCGATACCTTCGATACCTTTATGGAATCCTCCTGGTATCACGCGCGATTCACCTGCCCCGATCTGGACAGCGCCATGCTCGATCCTGCGCGCGCCGATTACTGGCTGCCAGTGGATCAATATGTTGGCGGTATCGAGCACGCGATTTTGCATCTGCTATATGCGCGTTTTTATCACAAGCTGTTGCGCGATGAAGGCCTGGTTAGCAGCAGCGAGCCGTTTAAGAGCCTGCTCTGTCAGGGCATGGTATTGGCCGAGTCATTCTACAAAGATAATGGCGGACGCAAAGAGTGGCTGTCACCACTGGATGTCACTGTCGAGAGCGATGACAAAGGCCGCACCATCAAGGCCACTGAAACTGCCAGCGGTGAGGAGGTTCACAGCGGCGGCGTAACCAAGATGTCGAAGTCGAAAAATAATGGTGTCGATCCGCAGACAGCGATCGATAAACACGGTGCCGACACGGTGCGTCTGTTCACCATGTTTGCCGCACCCCCGGAACAGACGCTTGAATGGAGTGACGATGGTGTTGCCGGCGCACACCGATTCCTGCGCAAACTGTGGACTATGGTTCACGCTCACCTTGAGTCCGGTGCAGTTGAACCTCTCGACACTGCCAGTCTCAACGACAAGCAAAAAGACCTGCGTCGCAAGACCCATGAAACCATCAGCAAGGTCAACGATGACTTCGGTCGTCGCAATACTTTCAATACCGCCATTGCTGCCGTGATGGCGCTGTTAAATGAAGTCTCCAGGCTCAATGACGATCAGCCCCAGAGTCTGGCCGTGCGTCATGAAGCACTAACCAGCGCTATTTTGCTGCTGTCACCCATTGCACCGCATATCTGCCACCGCCTGTGGTCGGCTATGGGTAATCGAGAAGCGGTTGCGGATGCTGCATGGCCAACCCTGGATGAGTCGGCGCTGGTGCGCAGCTCTATCGAGATGGTAGTCCAGGTCAACGGCAAGGTGCGCGGAAAAATCCAGGTGGCTGCGGATGCAGCCAAAGATGATGTGGAAAAACTGGCCCTTGAAGACAGCAATGTTCAGCGCTTTACCGAGGGCACGACAATCCGAAAAATCATTGTGGTTCCGGGAAGACTGGTTAATATAGTTGCTAACTAAAAGCGGGCTTGGGCAAAACTGCCCTAAGATGCACTCTATGATGCACTTCACATTGCAAAAACTATTACTCGCCGTGATCGTTGTGCTGCTGTCCGCCTGTGGCTGGCAGCTCCGCGATGCTCAGGTGGTACCCAAAAGCATTGGCAGCCTGCATATTGCGACCCAGGCAGCGGACAATATCTTCGTCAGCGAACTGACCCGCGCGCTGGACGTCTACGGTGTCGATGTTGTCTCGAGTGCCGCCGAAGCCAATTACGCCGTAGTCATTGTCGACTTTCGTGAGAACCGGCGCATCAGCACGCTGAATGCCAGTGCCCGCGCAGCGGAGTATCAGCTCAACGAAGATGTCGACTTTCTAATTACTGACCCGGCCGGTACACCGCTGACCAGTCTGCTAACCGCCTCGGTTGAGCGCAGCTATGAAATTGAAGAGAGCGATATCCTCTCCTCTGACAATGAAGAGCGGCAGGTCAGAGTGGAAATGCGCGAGGAGATTGTTCGACAGATTCTCAATCGCTTAAAGGTATTGCCCACCCGCAATAATGAGCAAAACCCAGACAGCCCATAACCGATGAAAATTTATCCGGAAAAACTTCAGGCTCATCTTAAAAACCCGCTCTTGCCGGTCTATGTGGTCAGTGGTGATGAGCCTCTGCTTTCCCAGGAATGTGCCGATGCGATCCGTATAGCAGCACGGCAGCAGGGTTTTACCGAGCGCGAACTATTCCACTTTGAGGGCAATGCGAAACAGTTTGACTGGGATCCGCTGGTCAACGAACTCAATGCTATGTCGCTGTTCTCGGATAAAAAAATTATTGAAGCGCGCATACCTGGCGGCAAGCCCGGCGATAAAGGCGTCAAGGCCCTGGCGGAAATCTGCGCCAACCCCAGTCCCGACAACCTGTTGCTGATTATCTTTTCCAAGCTGGAAAAAACAGCCAAAAACAGCAAGTGGCTAAAAACACTGGAAGCCGCTGGCGCCCATATTCAGGTCTGGCCAGTGGATGCCAATCAAATGCCGCGCTGGATTAGTCAGCGCCTCAGGGCGGCGAATATCAACGCCAATCAAGAGGCGGTGCAGATTCTTGCCGATCGTGTTGAGGGCAACTTACTGGCGGCAGTGCAGGAAATTGAAAAGCTGAAATTACTCGCCCCCGAAGGTGCCGTGGATGGCACCACCATGTCATCAGTAGTGACTGACAGCGCACGCTACAATATCTTTGAATTTGTCGACAAGATTCTGCTCGGCGATGCCCAATCCGCCGCCAAATCACTGCGCGGATTGGAAAATGAAGGCACAGAGGCAATCCCTCTGCTCTGGGCCATCACCCGCGAATTGCGCATTCTGGTTAAAGCCAGCGAACTGGTGGCCAGCGGTGAAAAGGCCGACTGGGCGCTAAAAAAATCCGGTGTCTGGGATAAGCGAATGCCACTATTTCGCGGCGCACTGAAACGTTTACGACCGGCACACCTGCGTATGCTGCTGCGTCAGGCTGGGGCCATAGATCGCGGCATTAAAGGTATGCGCAGCGCGGATGTCTGGGACGAGATGGCAACGCTGGTGCTCTCTTTTGCCGGCAGCCAAACTCTGCAGCCGAGCAATATCAAAGTGTTACTTCAGAACTAACCCAGCCAGAGATAAACCACCGCTGTAATAACCAGCGCGCCCATCAGATTTAATACGACCCCCTCACGAGCCATCTGCTCAACCGTTATCTTGCCGCTGCCAAAGACAATGGCATTGGGTGCAGTGGCTACCGGCAGCATAAATGCACAGCTGGCGGACAGGGCAGCGGGTAGCATCAGCAGTGCCGGGTCAAAACCGGCGCCAAGGGATGCGGCCGCAAGAATTGGCATCAGTAATGTTGTAGTGGCTGTATTGCTGGTGATCTCGGTTAGAAATGTCACCGACAGCGCCACTACAGCAATTAGCGCAATCATCGACAGGCGCGTAACGCCGGAGAGAGACTCACCGATTGCCTCACTGATCCCGGTAACCGCAAAGGCTTTGGCTATAGCGATACCGCCGGCAAACAATAGCAATACACCCCAGTGAATGGTCGAGGCTGACTCCCAGTCGAGCAGCTTGCCACCATGGCCATTGGGTAATACAAACATTAGCACCACGGCGGTCAGCGCAACTGCGGCATAGTTAGCGGTGGGCATCCCCAGCCATGTTGTCCAGCCACCAAAGGGTTCGCGCAGGGTAATCCAGGCCAGCGCGGTAAGGCTAAAGATAGTTAACACTCTAACCTCTTCACTGCGCCAGATGCCGGCCTGGGGAATTTCCAGGGGCGCCGTTTTACCCAGATGCCTGGTAATCCAGAAACCCGCCAGAGGCAACAGCATCACGACCACAGGCAGCCCCCACAGCATCCACTGGGTAAAGCTGGGAATAGTGCCAGTGGCCTCACCATAAATTTTTAGGAAGACAACATTGGGCGGTGAACCTATGGGCGTGCCCAGTCCGCCAATACTGGCTGCATAGGCAATACCCAAAAACAGCGGCACGGCGAGCTTTTTAGCATTATCACCCTGGGCACTGTCGAGCACCGCATAGGCTACCGGCAAGAGCATCAGCGTGGTGGCGGTATTGGAAACCCACATACTCAAGAGTGCGGAAGCAACCATAAACCCGAAGACCAGTTGACGCTGGTCGTGGCCGCCAAACAAATTAACCATATACAGTGCGATACGTCGATGTGCACCGCTCTTCTCCATGGCTTTGGAGAGCATTGCACCACCCATCAATAAGATAATCAGTGGATCGCCATAGGCCTGGGCCACCTGTTTGCCATCGAGAATACCGAGCAGGGGGAAAATGCCCAGAGGGATCAGGGACGTCGCTGGAATTGGAATAGGCTCAAATATCCACCACAGGGCACAGAGGCTGGTCAGGCCGGCAGCGAGTGCGCCGTTTCGGTCCCAGCCAAAGTGAAGCATTGACAGGCTGACAACTGCCGCGACCAGAGGCCCCAACCAGAGAGCCAGATATCTCAGGCGCGGAGTCATTAGTCCTCGTCCTGAAGCGCGAAGTCACCGCGCTCATAGGCTTGAATAATTGCTTCGGCTCTCTCTCGATCGGCATCATTAACGGTGATAGAGAGATGTCCCAGGGCAGGAACTTCTCCGAGACCGCCCTGCAATGCAGTGCCATTTAAAAAAACCTGCAGCCCATCCTGCTCCATCAGTCCTTTTAACAGCTGCCCTTCAAAAAAATCACTGCCGCGGTATACCTCAATCATGTTGCCCTCCGCTGCCAGAGCATCAGCAACCAGACCAGCAGTATCCCACTGGCATTGGCCAACATATCCCAACCCTCGGCTTGCCTGTAGCTGGTCATAGATTGAGCAAGCTCCATACTCAGACCAAAACATGCCATGACCAGCGCCAAAAGCCACAGCGGCAATCGATGACTATAGGCCTGCACAGAACAAAAAAACAGCAGCGCATAAATAACCGTATGGGCAACCTTATCCTGTAACTGAAACAGGGGCTTGCCACCACCAGGCATTAGGGAGGCCATGATCGTCGCGACAATCAAGAGCCAGAAGAATACTTGGTATTTGTGCCGATTGACCATTACCTGTTTTCCTGTGAATTACGCAGAGCGCACTATGGTTTGCAGCTGCTGATATCGTTCTACGGTGCCTACATCACACCAGCTTCCAGTATAGACGCTGGCAGCGACACGCCCACTTAAAATTGCCGGCCGCAGGACGTCCCGCAACGGAAAGCACTCTGCGGAACCCTTCTGGTGCGCGGCAAACAGTGCCGGCCTGAAAAGACTTATCCCGCTAAAGGTATAGCGCTGACCTTCACTATAACTGACCAGATTGCCATCCACAGAGAAATCGCCCTGGGGGTGGTGTTGTGGATTATTTACCAGCACCAGCACGGCATCCAGATTTGCATGCAGAGTAGTTTGACATAACTGTGCAAGGGGAAAATCACTCCAGACATCGCCATTAACTAGCAAAAAAGGCTGGTCGCCGAGAAGCGGAAGCGCCCGGGTAATACCGCCGCCAGTCTCAAGGGCCTCGTCTTCCCGCGACCAGTTGATAGTGACCCCGAGACGCCGGCCATTATCATGAAAATAGGCCTCTATCTGCTCGCCCAACCAGCAGGTATTGATAACAATCTCGGTTATCCCTGCTGCCGCCAACCGATTGATATGGTGCTCGAGCAAAGGCTTGCCATTGACGGGCAACATTGGCTTGGGGGTTGTATCAGTCAGCGGCCGCAGGCGCTCACCGCGCCCGGCGGCCAAAATCATCGCTTTCACTGTGGATCTCCCCCAGATACCCCGTCTTGGCGCCCGGCTTCTGTCGCAGTTCGCCAGTCGCGGTACCATTTGTGGGCGGACAGCAGCGGTTCAATTCGCTCGATAAACCAGTTGTAGAAAGCCTGTGACTGTGGATAGCGCTCGGCCGCCTCGAGGGTGTAGCGAATCACCAGGGGAAGATCATCGAGGTAGCCGGGCTTGCCATCGCGCAGGTAGAGACGGGCAAAAATCCCCAGCACCTTGATATGGCGCTGCAGTCCCATTTTGTCAAAACTGGCCAGAAATTCCTTATCGGTCATATTCTCAAGCGGGTTATCAGTTTCAAGGTTACGCTTAAAATTCAGCGCTCGCTGTTGCACCTGACTGGCCGGCAAGTGCAGGTAACAATCTTTTAGAAGCGAGACCAGATCGTAGGTAATGGGACCGATAAGCGCATCTTGAAAATCGATCAACCCGAGGCTGTTGTCGTCAAGCAGCATTAAGTTGCGCGAGTGAAAATCTTTGTGCACCACGACCTGGGGTTGCTCAACCGCGCTATCGATCAACTCCTTGTACAGGCGCCGGAGCATCTTCTGTTCATTTTCATCTAGAGCAATACCAAGAAGTTTGGTGACAAACCATTCGCCAAACAGATCCATCTCTGTCTGGAGTTCACAGGGATCATAGAGAGGAAAAACAGCCGGCTCTGGGACGACACGCTGAATTGCCCTAAGCATTGATTCAGCCTGGGTGTAGCGTTCAGCGATTGTGGCCGGCATGTTTGTGCAGGTTAGTTCTGGCTGCAACAGGCGCAGGCCAAAATCCTCGAGGAGAAAGAAGCCATTGGTAAAGTCGACGGCGACTATTGTCGGCGTAACAATTCCGTGACGCTGGAACGCCATGGACACGGCAATATACGCCTGATTCTTCTCTTTGTCCGGCGGCGAGTCCACAGCAATTAATGACGGCTGCCCAACCACCCGAAAATAACGCCGAAATCCAGCATCTCCCGCTAGGGGTTGCAGTTCTAGTGGCCGCTGGACTTGATGCGACCCGGGCAAAAAAGCTGCAACCCAATCAGTAAATATGTCGCGTCGCCGCTGATCTAAATGATTAATGTTCGTCTTTCCCCCGTCAAAATTCGCTCAAGGTTGTTTTAGGCTGATACCTGTCACCGCCGCTTGACGCGTGGCAGTGACCACAGCCTAAAAAAATTTATTCTATATTAATTCAACCCTCTACTCTGGCAAGTTATCAGGTAAAATGCCAACAAACCATAAAAAGTGAACAGGCTATACCTTGAGCGCGTCTTCTCCCACCCAACTGAGTCCTTTATTCGTCGCTATTCAACGACAGAAATCGGCGCTGGCAGGCGGACTTATCGCTGTGATCACGGGGCTTTCTTTTGTGGTTTCTGCCGAGGAACTCCAGGCTGACCCGTCGCAGGTCCTGCCGCCTGTCGCCAACACCGAGGAGCCGAGAGTTGCTTCGGTGCGCAATCTGGACTGGGTAGATGCAGAACAGATGACCGAAGAACAGCGCTCGAAGGTGGCCAACAACTGCTGCGGTGACTACATTGAGCCCCAGAGAACCTACCCGGATGCAAACCTTGATCCCGAGCAGGCCTCGCTGTTGGTCAATGCCAATTCCACAGAAACCCTGAAAGATAATGTCGCTCTTCTGGAAGGTGATATTCAAATCTCTCAGGGCTACCGACAAATCCGCAGTAACACTGCGCGTATAGATCAGACCAATCGCACCGTCGTGCTTGAAGGTAATGTTCAGTTTCGCGAACCAGGGCTGTTATTGCTGGGCAACAATGCCGAAATCGATATCGACAGTAAAGAGGTGCAAATTGAGGATACGACCTATGTCCTTCATGAAGCATCGGTGCGTGGCGAAGCGAAAAGGTTGCAGCGCACCAAGGACGGCGTGATCACCATCTCCGATGCCACCTACTCAACCTGCATGCCCGGTGATACAACCTGGGAAATGGCCACCAGTGAAATTGCCATTGATGCGGCGTCTGGGTTTGCAACGGTTAAGAACGCTCAGCTCAAAGTGAAAGATATTCCAGTCTTCTATTTTCCGTGGATTAAATTTCCAGTTAACGATCGCCGCTCGTCCGGCCTTCTCTTTCCCGCGGCACATGTCAGCAGCAGTAACGGCTTCGACTATGCGCAGCCGATCTACTGGAATCTGGCCGAAAATTATGACGCGACCATTACTCCACGGCTAATCCAAGAGCGAGGAATGGGTTTGGAGCTGGAGTTTCGGCACCTTTCAAGTTTGGCAAAGACCGAGGTATTTGGCGCTTTTTTGGGTGATGACAAGGGCGGTAAAGATAAAAATGATATAGCTAGTGAGACTGGACTGCCTAAACATCTTGGCCAGGATCGTTATAGCATGGGTCTCAGCCACCTGGGTGGTATTGGCAAGTCCTGGTCGACTTTTCTGGATCTCAATAAAGTTTCCGACAACGACTACCCCGGCGACTTTGGCAATATTTCTCAGGCATCAACCAGCCTGATCAATCTGCGCCGTATCGCCGGAGCAACCTACAAGTCAGAACACTGGGACTATCTTATCGAAGCGCGAGACAACCAGATTATTGTCGATGGATTGGAAGAACAGTACTCGGTACTACCGAAAATTGATATCAATGGTTACTACCGTTTCGACAACAGCCTGGTGGTGGATCTGAATAACCAAAGCGCTGTATTTGACCACGACAATCGCGATTTTGTCACCGGTATCAGGCGCCGCCTGGACTATGGCGTGAGCTGGGACAAGCGCTGGACATGGGGCTACTTTCGTCCACAGTTTCGCGTCAAGCACCTCTCGTACAATCTGGATAGCGGTGGGGACCCACTGAATGATAAAAGCCCGTCGGTAACTGTGCCTGTCTCATCAGTGGACAGCAGCTTATACTTTGAACGCGACAACGATTGGCTGAATGGCTTTACCCAAACACTGGAGCCACGGCTTTACTATGTCAAAGCTGCGTTCAGAGATCAGTCTGATTTTCCCGATTTTGATACCAGAGAATTCACCCCCTCCTACGACCGCCTGTTTCGTGATGAACGCTTTAATGGCGGCGATCGAATTTCCGACGAGAAAAGGCTGACCCTTGCACTGACGACCCGTTTTATAGATAAACACTCCGGTCAGGAACGATTTACCGCCAGCATTGCCCAATCAATCAATTATATTGATCGCCAAATCACTCTGTCGGCCACCCCCTCGGCGCAGAAGCTCGCCGAGCTGAGTCGCAGGCAGTCGCCGCTGGCGCTGAAGCTGTCTGGACGAATGAATGTTAACTGGCGTTTTACTAGTGATATCATCTACGACACTCATGATAGTGAACTTGAAAAAAGCAGTATCAGCCTGCGCTATAATGACCGACAAAACCGGTTATTTAACGCAACCTACCGCTCGACGCAACGGGATCCTCGACTGTTTGATGGCGTCAGCCTGGCACAGGATATTCGCCAGGCAGATATTTCCGGATTTATCCCCCTGGCGGGAAATTTCAATCTGGTCGGGCGCTGGAATCATGACTTTACCAACAGTCGGGCGTTAGATGTGTTTGCCGGGTTTGAATACAACAGCTGTTGCTGGCGGGCAAGTGTGGTCGCGCGCCGCTGGCTGGATCGAAGAGACGATGTGTTGCGTCCCGAAGAAGATTTGACACTGTCGAATGGAATATTTTTCCAAATACAATTTAAAGGCCTGGCTGGCTCCGGCGGCCGGGTTGACTCAATGCTTAAAAATGGTATCTACGGTTATGGATCTGAAGAAAACTTGTAACAAAGCGCTAATAGCGTTTTTATTCTCTGCGGTCTCGATCGGCGCAATCGCCCAGGTTGAGATTCTCGACAGAGTTGTCGCTATTGTCGATGAAGACGTTGTTCTGGAAAGCGAAGTACAACAGCGACTGGCCTCTATTTATACTCAGGTACAGAAATCCGGCACCCAGCTTCCTCCACAAGAAATCCTTACCCAGCAAGTGCTTGAGCGTTTAATTTCCGAACGACTGCAGCTTAGCATGGGCTACAGCGCTGGGATTCGTATCACCGATGAGGAAATCAATGACGCACTGAATCGCATTGCTGCAAGCAACCAGCTTACGATGGAGCAATATGTTGAGCAGATTCACAGCTCTGGCTCGACCCTTTCGGCGGTGCGTGAAGATATTCGCAGCGAAATGATTTTAAGCCGAGTACAGCAGGGCTTTGTCATGCGCCGCATCAATATTAGCAGCCAAGAGCTGGATAATTTTCTCAGCTCTGAAGAGGGCCGCTTTATGACGTCTCCGGATGTCAATATCGGTCATATCCTGCTGCCCGTTCCGAGCGGAACTAGCACCTCTGAAGCCAATACCATTCTCGAGCGTGCACAGGATTTACTCAGCCAGATCCAAAGCGGTACAGATTTTAAACAGTTGGCTATCGCCAACTCAGCAGACCAAACAGCACTTCAGGGAGGCGATCTCGGCTGGAGAAAAATGGCCCAGTTACCCGGCGTGTTTATTGAGGCCGTCGAGGAACTTGAGCCTGGCAGCGTATCCGAGCCGATTCGCAGCGATGCCGGCTTCCACCTGGTGAAACTCTACGAACGTCGCGGCGGTGGCGAACAGCTCGTCGAACAGCACTTTGCAAGACATATCTTGATAGAGCCCAATGAAATTCGCGATGAAGCGACAACAATAAGCCAACTCAATGAGCTGCGCGAGCGAATAGCCGCAGGCGAGGATTTTGCTGAGTTAGCCAAAGAATTTTCTGAAGACCCCGGCTCGGCACTGAACGGTGGCGAACTCGGCTGGTCAACCCCGGGGATGTTTGTGCCGGCCTTTGAGCAAACCATGAATAGTATCGAACTCGAGGAGATCAGCGCACCCTTCCTGTCACAGTTTGGCTGGCATATTTTGCAGGTGACCGAGCGTCGCAACCAGGACTTTAGCGATAAGATTATGCGCAATCGCGCCGAAAATCTCCTCCGACATCGCAAATATGAAGAGGAGCTACAAGTCTGGCTGCAAGAAATCCGCGATGAGGCTTTCGTGGATATAAAACAGCCCAAAACCAACGAGCCCAAGAAGTCATGACCCTCCGCCTGGCGCTGACGCCAGGAGAACCCGCAGGCATAGGCCCGGACCTGTTAATCAGTCTGGTGCAGAGTGGCCATGACCACGAACTGGTCGCCTATGCCGACCCGCAACTCTTGCAGCAGCGTGCCGCTGAACTTGAGCTCAGCCTGACTCTTCGTCAACCGGGCTCGAGCCCACAGCCGTTGCAACCGGGCGAGCTAGCTATAGTCCCAGTCCCTCTCGCCGCACCCGCCGTGGCAGGCCAACTGAACAGTGCCAATGGTGACTATGTACTGCACTGCCTGGATGCCGCAATTGCCGACTGCCAGAACAATGTTTGCCAGGCGATGGTTACCGGGCCAGTACAGAAGTCGGTTATCAACGATGCCGGCCAGGCTTTTAGTGGACACACTGAATACCTGGCCGACAAAACCGCGACCTCCAAGGTAGTAATGATGCTGGCAACCAGCGAACTGCGCGTAGCTCTGGCAACAACCCACCTGCCACTGCGCGATG
>ERZ1047472.2861-NODE-2861-length-11814-cov-6.153840_pt1 | contig 11814 bp, 7 predicted proteins | sample MGYA00383095_ERZ1047472 | MGnify/ENA primary metagenome ERZ1047472 (study PRJEB29581, sample SAMEA5548365) | metagenome | biome: marine; feature: coastal; material: water | depth 1 m | study: Short-term variability in the microbial, nano- and picoplankton...
AAAATGGAAGAGAATCTTGAGCTTATACAGGAATTAGTTGTTCTTTACGGGGTAAAAATATTAATGGCATTGGTGATCTTTATTGTCGGTAAATGGATCGTCAAAAAGCTCTCCAATGTGATAGAAAAGTTAATGCTGAAAAATGAAGTGGATCCGGCGATCCGCAATTTTGCTGGCAGTATTATCTATTATGCGTTGCTAGTGTTTGTGTGTATCGCTGCGCTCGGTCAGCTGGGTATTCAGACCGCTTCTTTTGTCGCTATTGTCGGTGCCGCTGGTCTGGCAGTGGGTTTGGCATTGCAGGGCTCGCTGTCGAATTTTGCGGCGGGGGTGCTGTTGCTGATTTTCCGCCCTTTCAAAGTTGGTGACTTTGTCGAAATTGCTGGCACATCTGGGGTTATTCAAAGTATTCAGATTTTTACTACCGAGTTAAACACACCGGACAATAAGAAAGTTATCGTGCCCAATGGCGGTGTTATCAGCGGCAATATAGTTAACTACTCGGCCAATGATACCCGGCGTGTGGATCTGGTTTTTGGCATTGGCTACAGCGATGATATAGACAGTGCCCGAAAAGTTATCGAGGGTATTTTAAAAGCCGAAAAGCGCGTTTTGGAAATTCCTGCAGCTACGGTTGCGGTGGTTGAGTTAGCTGATAGCAGTGTTAATTTTGTCTGCCGTCCCTGGGTGAATACCGCCGATTACTGGAATGTTTATTTTGCTCTGACCGAGGCGGTGAAAAAGGCCTTTGACAGCAATGGGATCTCTATTCCATTCCCTCAGCAGGATGTACATATGCATCAGGTTGAAAGCCCTACTTACGCATAAGCTTTCAATTTTTATTAACTAAAAGGAGAAATGTATGGGTTTTATTTCTTGGATTATATTGGGGTTAATAGCCGGTATTTTAGCGAAATATATTATGCCGGGCAAAGATGGCGGTGGGCTTGTGGTTACCGCATTATTGGGTATAGCTGGTGCCTTTGTCGGCGGTTGGCTGGGCTCTTTTATCGGCATCGGTACAACTGGCGAGTTTAGTTTTGCCAGTCTGATAACTGCAGTTATCGGTGCGCTTGTGTTGTTATTTGTTTACCGGACCTTTAAAAAATAAAGGGTAAAAATAGAGCGTAAAAATATATAATTTGGACTGTTGCTGGTATTCGCCAGCGACAAGTTCTTACAGTTTTTTGCTCAATAACTGAAAACCCTTAAGTACATTCAGTGCTTCATAGAGCTGATTATCATCGGTAAGATCTTCTTCAGGCTCGGCAGGGCTATCATCACTGTCGCTGGCCTGTTCCAAATGCCCTTCCAAATCTTCCTCACGAACCCTGTCACGCAGTTGATAGCGACGAATCTCTGCAGGCTCAACAATTATATCCGGAGAAATGCCCTCCGCCTGAATAGAGCGTCCATTCGGGGTGTAATAGCGCGCTGTGGTGAGCTTCACTGCACGGCCATCGCCGAGGGGAATCACCGTTTGAACAGAACCTTTGCCGAAACTCTGGGTGCCAATAATCGCGGCCCGTCGATGATCCTGAAGTGCTCCGGCGACGATCTCTGAGGCCGATGCACTGCCACCATTGATCAGCACCACTATAGGAATGCCCTCAAGCATATCGCCGCTGGTGGCTTGATAAATACTGTTAGCGCTAGGTAATCGACCCTCGGTATAAACTACGGTGCCGCCATCTAATACAGCGTCAGAGATCTCTACAGATGCTGGGACTATTCCGCCGGGATTATTGCGCAGATCAATAATGACACCTTTTAGGCCAGCCTCTTGCTGTTTGAGATTATGCAGTTGTTTTTTGAACTCATCCCCAGAGCTGGTTTGGAATTGGGAGATGCGAACATAGCCATAGCCAGGTTCAAGCATTCGACTGCGCACAGACCTGACTTGGATAATATCCCTCACAATGGTGAATTCAATAGGTAACTCTTGACCATCACGCAGCACGGTAAGGTCAATACTGGTTCCTTTGTCACCGCGGAGTTTGTCGATCGCTTTTTGCAGCGCCATACCACGAACTGGAGTACCATCCACTTCGACAATTAAATCTCCTGCTTTAATTCCGGCCTTTGCCGCGGGGGTATCATCAATAGGCGAGATAATTTTTATCAGTCCGCGCTCCGCACCCACCTCCATGCCCAGGCCGCCATATTCTCCGGTGGCGGATTCCTGCAGCTCATCATAGTCCGATTCATTTAAATAGACCGAGTGGGGATCAAGTTCTAGCAGCAGGCCGGCAATAGCATTTTCCAATAACACGGTATCTTTAACTTCTTCAACATAGCCGCGACGAATCTGCTCGAATACCTGGGTAAAAATACGCAGCTCACGAAGCGGTAGTCGCTCTTCGGGGTATGGTTCTCCCTCATGACTCCTGTCAGTCGTAAGCTCCTGTGCGTTGAGATAAAAGCTGAACAGCAAAGTGGCAGAGAGTGCCAGGTAATTTTTTAGCATCGACAGTTCCCCTCAGCGCGTTAACGCTTGCCCAGCCATACTTTAGGATCTGCTGGCTGGCCTTGATTGCGAATTTCGAAATACAGGGCGGGCTTGTCCAAGCCGCCGCTATCCCCCGCACGAGAAATGGTTTCATTGCTTAATACCCAGTCGCCAGTCTCTTTCAATAACTCTTCATTGTGAGCGTAAAGGGTCATATAACCATCACCATGGTTAAGAATAATTAATAGTCCAAAACCGCGTAGATAGTTGGAAAAAATCACATGGCCATCATGCACGGCGTTGACCGGCTGTCCGGATTTTGCACCTATCATCCAGCCTTTCCAGCGCAGGGATCCGCTGCGCTGGCTGCCGTAGCTATGCGCCACTCGGCCTTTAAGCGGCCACTGCAAAAAACCTTTTTGCGAGACAAATGCCTTCTGGCCGGGAGGTGCAGATAATGGCATATCACTGACCGCAACTTCTACCGTGTTCAGTAGCTCTTCCAGTTCGCCGCGCTCTGCGATTAATTTATTAAGTTTTGCGGTATCACTTTTCAGTGAGATCGTTAATTTTTTCAGCGCTTCTGAGCGGCGATTGCCGATCAGTAAAAATTGTTTTTTATCCTCTACCAATTCTTTTTTAGCACTGTCTAGCAAGAGTTTTTGTTGGTTAACTTCTGTGATCAGTGCAGAGAGTTTTTCAACATCAGCTATGTAGGTTTCAATTTTTTGGTTACGCGCGTTGAGAAAATAGCTGTAGTACTTAAAGAGTCTCGAGAGTTGCTGAGGGTCTTCTTGATTGAAGAGCAATTTTATCGGCTCCTGATCGCCGAGTTTATAGGCAGCAGCCAAGTGCTCACTAATAGCAGAGTTTTGATTTTTAATGTTTTTTTGTAAGTCGCGCTGCTCTATTTCGAGGGAATATAATTTGTTGCTACGGCTGTTAATCTTTTTATTTAACTGGCGGATACTGCCGCTAGTTTTTGCCGCTGCCAGCTCAATTTTTTTAAGCTCATTAGCCAGATTATTTTTTTCTTGATTGCGTTTATTTAAGCGTTTTTCAAGACTGCTAATAGAGCGTTTTAAATTGTCGAGTTTTTGCTTATCTGAATCAGCTGATAAGGTTGGACTGGAAAAAATCAGCAATAAAACTGAGCTGATCGCTACTTGTTTTATTGCTGATAATTTTTTCATGACTTATCTCTTGTACCCGATTAGCATTATTTGATGCCCTATTGATCAGCTGGCGCTGCTGACCAAGGATCTACCGGTCATTTCTTCAGGTTGTTCAAGACCCATCAGTGCCAGCATGGTCGGCGCTATATCCGCCAGGGAGCCATCGCTATCCAGTGACAGTTGACGATCGCCAACATAAACTAGCGGCACCGGTAAAGTGGTATGCTGGGTGTGGGGCTGGTTATTAGCTTCGTCGAACATTTCTTCGACATTGCCGTGGTCGGCAGTGATAAGAATTTCACCACCAGCCTTTTGAGTAGCCGCAATAACCCGCTCGAGACACCAGTCAATCGTCTCTACCGCTTTAATAGAAGCATCGTAGCTGCCGGTGTGACCAACTTGGTCACAGTTGGCGTAGTTGCAGATAATCGTATCGAATTTATCTGAGCCGATGGCCTCGACCAGTTTTTCGGTGACCTGGCGTGCGCTCATTTCCGGGATAGTGTCGTAAGTGGCAACATCTGGCGATGGCACCAGGATGCGCTCTTCACCCTCGTAGAGAGACTCTTTGCCGCCGCTAAAGAAGAAGGTCACATGGGCATATTTTTCAGTCTCGGCAATACGCAGCTGCTTTTTACCCTGCATGGACAGATAGTCGCCCATTGAGTTGACCAGTGCGATCGGTGGGTAGGCGCAGGGAACATCCAGATTTGATTGATATTCGGTGGTCATCACAAAAGTTGAAAGCGCGGGAACAACAGCGCGTTCAAAACCATCAAAGACTTCGTCGGTCAGTGCGTGAGCCAATTCGCGGGCGCGATCGGGGCGGAAGTTCATAAAGATAACTGCATCGCCATCTTCCATGCGCACCGGCGCTTCGCCTTCTGCGCAGATGGTTGTCGCGTGAACAAACTCATCATTTTCATCGCGCTCATAAGAATTGTTTAATGCCGAGATAGCATCTGTTGCTGTAAAGGGTGCATCGCCAGCTGTAATCAGATCATAGGCTTCTGCAACGCGATCCCAGCGATTGTCGCGGTCCAGTGCGTAGAAGCGACCACAGACAGAGGCTATTTTACCAACGCCGAGCCTCTCAAAAACCGCCTGGGTTTTTTCCAGGGAAGGTTGCGCGCTGCGCGGAGGGCAGTCACGACCATCGAGAAACGCATGCAGATAGATTTTTTCAGCACCGCGCTGGGCGGCCATTTCAATCATCGCATTGATATGATCTTCGTGGCTGTGAACCCCGCCGGGCGAGAGAAGGCCCAGAATATGTACCGCTTTGCCGGCAGACTGCGCCTTATCAATCGCATCGCAATAGACCGGGTTGGTGAAAAAGTCACCGTCGGCGATCGCCTTGTTGATACGAGTAAAGTTTTGATAGACCACGCGACCGGCACCCAATGTCATATGACCCACTTCAGAATTACCCATCTGACCTTCGGGTAATCCAACCGCCATTCCGGAGGTGTGAATCAATGTTTTTGGATTGTTATTCCATAGCGATTGCCAGACAGGCGCGTCGGCATTTTTAATCGCGTTGTGTTTTGTATCATCGCTATATCCAAAGCCGTCGAGGATAAGCAGTACCAGTGGTTTTTTTTGTTCGGTCATGGGTGCAGTCTGAAGTTAGGAACGATGGGTGGATTTTAAAGGCAAGTGCCGCAATACGCTACGTTCACAGGCCAATTTACGCCAATGGGTGTGAATTTAGCGATAAATCCACAATCATTGGCCAGTTCCTGGTGGTTATTGCGCCTCGAGTTCTTCCCAGCGCTGGTAGCAGTGATTGAGTTGCTGCTGCAGATCGCTGAGGTTTTTTTCAACCGTTGCCGTGACGGAACGATCGGACTGGTAAAAGTCCGGCTGATTCATCTGCTCGGTAATTTCGCCGATTTCAGTTTCCAGGCGCTCAATTTCTGCCGGCAACATATCAAGTTCACGCTGGGCTTTGTAGGAGAGTTTTTTGGCTGCCGCTGCGGTTTTTTTATGGGTCTGGGCCGGAGCCTTTTGTTTTGCGTCAGTCTCGACTTTGCGCTGGCGCAGCCAGTCATCGTAGCCGCCAATATACTGGTTGATCACCGCGTTACCCTCAAATACCAGCGTGCTGGTAACCACGTTATTTAAAAATGCCCGGTCGTGACTAACCAGCAAGATGGTGCCCTTGTAGTCTATCAGCAGCTCTTCGAGCAGGTCGAGAGTATCTATATCCAGGTCGTTGGTCGGTTCATCGAGTACCAGAATATTCGATGGCCGAGTAAATAGCTTAGCCAGCAAGAGGCGATTGCGTTCACCGCCGGAAAGGGCGCTGACCGGCTGTCGGCAGCGGTCGGGACTAAAGAGAAAATCCTGTAAATAGCTGATAACGTGCCGCGATTTACCGCCAATGTCGAGCATATCGCGACCACCGGAGACATTGTCCTGAACCGTTTTTGACTCATCTAGAGCGGAACGATACTGATCAAAGTAGGCAATATTGAGATTGGTGCCGGTTTTAACCGTGCCCGACTGAGGTTCCAGCTGACCAAGCAGCAGTTTTAATAAGGTGGTCTTGCCGACACCATTGCGCCCGATCAGGCCGACTTTATCGCCGCGTTGAATCAGGGTGGAGAAAGACTTAACTACGGCGCTGCTGCCATTATTAGCGCCATCATCAAAGGCAAAGTTAATATTCTCAGCCTCAGCAACAATTTTTCCGGACTTCTCTGCCTGCTGAATATCCATCTTCGCCGTGCCCTGCTGCTTGCGGCGGTCGGCATATTCCCTGCGCATCGCTTCCAGAGCACGAACCCGGCCTTCATTGCGGGTACGGCGGGCTTTAATACCCTGGCGAATCCACACTTCCTCTTGGGAGAGACGTTTATCAAACAGGGCATTGTGCTTGTCTTCAATCTCCAGCATCTCTTTCTTGCGCTGGATATAAGTCGAGTAATTGCAGTTAAATTCGGCGATCTTGCCGCGATCTATCTCGATAAAGCGGGTTGCCAGATTATCCATAAAGCGTCGATCGTGACTGATAAACAGCAGCGCGCCCTCCCACTTCAGTAAAAACTGCTCGACCCATTTAATCGCTTCGATATCCAGATGGTTGGTTGGCTCATCGAGCAACAGCAGATCTGGATTGCACACCAGGGCGCGGGCCAGCAGAACACGGCGTTTATAACCACCGGAGAGGCTGGCGATATCCACATCGGGATCCAGATCCATCTTGGTGACAATCGCTTCAACCCGCTGGTTGATATCCCAGCCATCGACCCGCTCAAGCTCAGCCTGACATTCTTCGAGTTCACGCATCACCTTATCAGTAGGATTGGCGCTCAGCTCAACAATAAGATGGTGATAGCGGGCAGCCAACTGACCCTCGGCACCCAGACCCTCGGCGATCACATCAAACACCGAACCAACCGCATCGTGGGGCACCGACTGTTCCAGCTGGGCAATCTTTACCCCGGCGGCGCGTTTAAGCACACCGTCATCGGCAATAACCTGACCGGTAAGAATTTTTAACAGGGTGGATTTTCCCGCGCCATTGCGGCCGATCAGGCAGACCCGCTCGCCCGGTTCAATAACCAGATTAATATGATCGATTAGCGGTGGCTGGCCATAGCTAAGAAAGATGTCCTGCAGAGTGACAAGTGGCATAGGGTTATAGATTTTCCAATATTAAGCGTTAGCTTTAGCCTCAGGCCCGAGGGGCTTGGTCAGCAAAATCAGCTTGGGTAGTAGAGTCATCGAGCCGAGCAGAGCGGCGGTCATGGCCAGTCCGGTCAGCAGACCAAAATAGATCGATGGAATAAAGTTAGACAGCGCCAGAATCGAGAAGCCGACAATAATGGTAATTGCCGTATAGAACAGCGCCAGGCCGATACTGGCATGGGCCCTGTGCATCGATCCCAGATAGCTCCCGTCGATGGCAAACTCACGGCGGAATCGGGTGATGTAATGAATCGCGTGATCGACACCAATACCCACGGTAATTGCCGCGATAGTAATGGTCATCATATCCAGGGGTATACCCGCCAGACCCATACCGCCGAGAACGATTCCCGCGGCCAAGAAGTTTGGCAAGATGGCGATAACCGAAATCTTAATTGAGCGGAACAGCACTAAAAACATCAGCATAATGCCGACAAAAACCGCGCCCAGCGTGAGGATCTGCGATTTAAACAGGCTTTGCAGCATATTGTTATAGAGCACCAGCAAGCCGGTAAAGCGAATATCTTCATTGGCGATACCCACTTCATTAACCGCGTAGTCGCGAATTTTTTCCAGCAGATCGGCGCGGCGCAATAGGCCCTGGGTTTCCATAGCACGTAACTGAATACGCGCTTCATCACTATCTTCAATTAAATAGGGCGCCACCATCTGCTGGTAGATCTCATCGCCAAAGCTTTTGCGCATAAAGGCAATTTCAAAATCATTGAGCTTATGGCCGCTAAGGTCACTTGCGACATCGTAGATCTGCACCAGCGAACTGACCTTGCCTACCTCTGGCTGCGCTTCTAGGAATACCTGTAGCTTGGCCAGATCAGCCAGGCCGGTTGAGGTAAACCAATAGGTATCTATAAGCTCGTTGGCACTGTCTTCGCCAAAGGCATCGGAGTTGCTATCGAAAGCATCTTCAAAGCCACCATTATCATAGCCATAGTCGCCGTACTCGTCTTCTTCGGCATAGGTGTTTTCAGAAGAGGCATTCTCACCGAAAGCATCTTCACCAAAAGCGTCATCGCCATATTCACTGTCTTCATTAACCGCAAAGCTCTGCTCAGGTTCGGTAAAGGTTGGCGCCTGCAGAATAATATCCAGAGGTGTGGTCCCGCCCAGCGAGGCATCGATAATCTCCATACCCTGGTAAATTTCTGTATCGCTGCGGAAATAATCAATAAAGCGGTTCTCCACCTCAAGGCGGCTAATGCCATAGATCGACAGCACACTTAGACCGCAGGCAACCAGCAGCACAATATTGCCGTGGCGCTCGGTAAAGTTGGCAAATACCGAGGTAAACGATGCCGAGTTATCATTGCCAGTGCCAGTGCTACCAGAGCTACCTTTACCCACCAGCATCATTCCCGCCGGAATAATAATAAACGCCACCACCAGCGCCAGACTGATACCCATGGTCATCATCCAGCCAAAATCGATCACTGGACGAATATTGCTGACCACCAACGACATAAACGCGACGATAGTGGTTAGCACCGTATACAGACAGGGTTTTGCCATCGACCTTACCGTATCAATGACCAGTTGCTCCTGAGTCGCTTCAGTCTGGGTGCGATACAGCTCGCGGTAGCGAACAATTAGATGCATGGTCAGCGCCAGGGTAATAATTAACAGCAGCGAGACAAAATTTGATGAGATAACCGTTAGGCGCCAGTCGATCCAGCTAAGGAAGCCGAGAATGATAACCAGGCATAGCGCGCAGGTGCTCAGTGGCAGAATAACCCAGCGCAGCTGACGGAAAATAACCGCCAGGGTGACGATCACAAAGATCAGAATGCCGGTTCCAAAGATCGCCAAATCACTTTTGATAAAGTCGACCATATCCGCGGTAATCATATCCGGCCCGCCAAGGAAAATAGTGGCGCGATCGCGGTAGCCATCCATCAGGCTGCGCACGTCGGCAACCAGCTGATGGCTGGCAGCGGCTTTGGCCGTGCGGTAATCAAGAAACTCTTTACTCACCGCATCCAGCTCAAGCTGTTGCTCCTGGCTGAGTCCGTCAGTTGATTTGACTAGCCGCAGGGCATCACGGGCCTGCACCAGATCCAGGTATTTCTGGTCCAGTTCAAGGGTCGCCAGCATGCCTGTGGTCTGGCCATCGCGGCTTAAAATAAGGTCTTTATAGATAGGACTGTTAAGAAATTCCTGGCGCGCCAGATCGCGATCAACCCCGGACGATAGCAATGTGTTGAGCTCGCCTTTTAAATCCGCCACTTCAATTTTGGGGCTGTACAGCAGCGGCACATCGAGCAGCGACAGCATACTTTCAACGCCTTTGATCTCGGCCAGCTGATTGCGCAGAGAGGAGAGCGTTTGCAGATTGTTATCATCGAACAGATCGCCCTCTAATGGCGAAAAGGTCACGATTAGAAAGTTATCACTGCCGTAGCGCTGCACCACCTCACGGAAGAAATTCAGGTCGTCATCATGCTCCAGGGTCAGCGAATCCGCCGAGGCATCCAGCTTAAAATTGGGCAGCCCAAGCGCCATAGCAATCGCCAGCGCCAGAACCATAAAAATAGCGGCGAGGGGGTGGCGAAGAACGGTTTTTTGATAGAAGTTAAGCAGTGCTGCAGACATGTAAATGTGCGTCCTTGAAGTCTATTCTTTTTGTGGGGGCTATTATGCGGTTTTGGAGGGGAATATTATAGTTGTTAGCTCACTAATTGAAGATTCCAGGGTGAAGGCAATCAGTCAAAATCTATCAAACCTTTCTGGATGGCCCTATAGACTGCATTGGCCTGGGATCGCGATCCAAGCATCTCTTTTGCCAGAGCCATATGTTTATTAGCTGTATCTATGCTGATGCATAATTTTTCAGCCGCCTAGCTAAGGTTTAAATCAGATCTGGCCATTATGGTGAGTAATCGTATAGGTTTGGGGTTTATTCGTGGCGCGGGATTATGGCTTTTAAACTTGTTTTGATAGACGCGTATAGCGGTGTTTCCCAGTAAATGTAAAACCGCGCGACGAGATTGAGTAATCGCCATAAACTTTTTTGAGGTCATTCCCTTTGCCACTAAAGTAAATAGCAGGCTCTCGGTATTGCCTGTCGCTTTATTAGCCTTGTACGGCATTAGATAAGCGTTATTAAATAATAGATTCTCTTGGCCTGATTGTGATCAAACAACGTTTACGGCGAGTTAGTCTGGTAAGAAAAGTCTCATACCCAGGCGGTTTGAAAAACTTTGAATTTTCCCATTCTGGGTTATCTGTAAATGGAGGAAGAACTGTAATTCAGTATATATACAGTGGACTCGAGGTTTGGATTGTCTGAACCTTACGCGCATGAAAAATAAGGAAATATGTTACAAAAGCGAGCTTGGAAAGTACCTCAGGGAAGCTAGAAAAGAGGTGGGGCTGAGCCAAGAAGAATTTGCCGATAAGATAGAGATTAATCGAACCTACTACGGCAATCTGGAGCGCGGCGAAAACAGTGCCAGTTTTGATAAACTCCAGAAAATTGCCAAGGTACTAAATATTCCACTGTCAGAATTATTTAGGCAGGTAGAAAAGCAATAGGCCACTTTTTTATTTATTGATTAAAAAGTGAATCGAGTTTCTTAACTGCCAACCTATTTTTAAGCGTCACATATTCCGGAACCCCATTTTTATAGGACGGATAATCCTCCCCTATAATCAACGGCTGCAAATAATCCCGCGCCTCCTGAGTAATCCCAAAGCCATCCTCAGTAATAAACGAACGCGGCATCATTTTTTCCACATTGGCGATATCAGTTAGCGGCGCTTCCCCAAGTGACCAACTGTATTCTTCGCCGCTATTGCGCTCGATGGTGATCATAATCGCACGCTTGCCTTCGAGGGCTTTTTCTACCGCTGCCTTGCCCACTGCATAGGCCTGTTCAGCGTCGGTTTGTGAAGAGATATGTCTTGCCGAGCGCTGTAGATAGTCGGCGAGGGCATAGTGGTACTTATAACCCAGGGATTTTTTCACCATACTGGCCAGCGTTGGGGCGACGCCGCCGAGCTGCTGGTGGCCAAAGGCATCTTTATGGACTGAGCCGGAGATCAGTGCGCCATCTGCATAGCTGGCACCTTCGGAGGCGACCACTACGCAGTAGCCTTTTTGTTTAACTGTCTCTTCGACTTTGGCGATAAATTGTTCCCGGGAAAAGGGGATTTCCGGGAAGATAATAATATGTGGCGGATCGCCGGCTTTTTCGGCGGCGAGGCCTCCGGCGGCGGCGATCCAGCCAGCGTGGCGGCCCATGACTTCGAGAATAAATATTTTTGTCGACGAGGCGCACATGGAGGCGATATCCAGGCTGGCTTCTCGGGTGGAGACGGCGACATATTTGGCGACGGAGCCAAAGCCGGGACAGCAATCGGTGTGGGGCAGGTCGTTGTCGATGGTTTTGGGGATATGGATGGCCTGAATTGGATAGCCCATATGTTCGGAGATCTGCGAAACTTTTAGGCAGGTGTCCGCGGAGTCGCCGCCGCCAT
>ERZ1047472.2864-NODE-2864-length-11802-cov-8.512471_pt1 | contig 11802 bp, 8 predicted proteins | sample MGYA00383095_ERZ1047472 | MGnify/ENA primary metagenome ERZ1047472 (study PRJEB29581, sample SAMEA5548365) | metagenome | biome: marine; feature: coastal; material: water | depth 1 m | study: Short-term variability in the microbial, nano- and picoplankton...
GTAATAAAAATGCTCAAATTGATTTATATGAGGTCATTAATACTTTAATATCTAATAATTTTTTACTCTTTGAAAAAGAATTTAAAATAAGATACCCAAAGAATTTTCCTGTCATAGAATACAATGAGGTTCAAATAAAACAAATATTTCAAAATCTGATTAATAACAGTTTTAAGTATAGGGATAAGAAGAAAAGTTCTTATGTTGAAATAGCATTTGAGGATAAATTAGATCACTATTTATTTAAAATCAAAGATAATGGTATTGGTATTGATAAAAGTTATCATCATATGGTATTTACAATATTTAAAAAAATGAATCAACGAACCGATTCTAGTGGTGTAGGTCTCTGGATTATTAAAAAAATAATAGAAAATGCTGGTGGCAAAATTTGGTTTGATTCTACTTTGGGTGTGGGTACTACTTTTTACTTTACCGTTAAAAAATAATTTTCTGAATGAAAATTATTAGAATAACCCCGTTTTAATTTCCTAAAGTAATGTTTGTTAAAATTCAATGTAAGAATGTCAATTTAATTCACTTCAAAGTTTTAGTAGTATTAATTAATACTTTGCTGCTTTACCGTTAGCTGATGAGTTTTTAATAAACTCTCTTAAATCATTGTTGGCTTTAATTAAATCTTCATTTCTTAAATACATCATGTGGCCACTACGATAGCCTTTAAAAGAAAATCGGTCTTTTAGTTTTCCGCTAGCGCTCTTTAGTTTCATCAACTTTTTTTTGGGTTTCTTTCAATTTATTCATCATACCCATCATATCTCCAAACATAATCTTTTTATTTAAAATTAATACGTCACAAAATTAGTAAATTGCGGATCTTATATAGTTTAAAATCATATTGAAAAAATGCAAAACCCCTCAGCTATAAATCCTCCAATAGCAAAGAAAATTCGTAAAGAACTCGAAACTCACGCAGATGTTCGTATAGACAATTATTTCTGGATGAATAATCGTGAAGATGAACAAGTGATTAATCATCTTAAAACAGAGAATGATTATTGCGATGCTATGCTAGCGCATACCAAAGATTTTCAGAAAGATTTATTTGAAGAAATGAAATCTAGAATTAAAGAAGATGATTCTTCAGTACCCTACAAATACAATGGCTACTGGTATATTACCAAATTTGAAAAAGGTAAGAATTACCCTATTTATTCTCGTAAAAAAGAAACTTTAGAAGCTGAGGAGGAATTACTTTTTGACTGTAATAAAATGGCTGAAGGTGAAAGTTACTTCAAGCTAGTGGGTATTTCAATCAGTCCAGATAATAATAAGGTGTCATTTGGAATAGATTTAACTGGGCGACGAAATTACACAATTTATATCAAGGATTTAACAACGGATAAATTAGAAAATGATAAAATCGAGCACACGACTGGATCATCGAGTTGGGCTAATGATAATAAGACCTTATTCTACACTAAGAAAGATGAAAAAACCTTAAGAGCATTTAAGATTTATAAGCATAAGTTAGGGTATACAGAAGACGAAATGATTTTTGAAGAAAGTGACGCTACATTTGGTGTAACTGTATATAAATCAAAATCTAGAAAGTATATCATTATTGCATGCTACAGTACGCTGACTAATGAGTATCATATTTTGAATGCTGACAAACCCAATGAGAAATTTAAAGTATTTAATCCAAGAGTACGTGGATTAGAATATAGTATTGCACATTACGATGGCCATTTTTATGTTTTGACTAATAAAGATAAAGCGTTAAACTTTAAACTCATGAAAACTGGAGAAACAAATACTGCAATTGAAAATTGGGAAGAAGTCATTGTGCACAGAAATGATACACTGATTGAAAATATTGATATTTTCAAAAATTATTTAGTAGTAAGCGAGCGGACAAATGGTCTTAATTTGATTAGAATAATGCGTTGGGATAATAGCGAAGATTATTATCTGCCGTTTGAATCGGAAACTTATACCTGCTATACAAGTGCCAACGTTGATTTTGATACAGACTTATTACGCTATGGCTATAATTCCATGACAACGCCTGCATCAATTATTGAGTTTAATATGTTTACTAAAACACAAAAGGTTTTAAAAGAACAAGAAGTTTTAGGAGGTAGCTTTGATAAAGACAATTATACTGAAGAACGTCTATGGGCAACTGCCGACGATGGTACAAAAATCCCTATGTCTATCGTTTATAAAAAAGGATTAAAAAAAGATAGTAACAATCCATTATTACAATACTCGTATGGCTCTTATGGCTCTACTGTTGATCCATATTTTTCTTCAATTAGACTAAGTTTATTAGACCGAGGTTTTGTTTATGTGATTGCACATGTTCGTGGCGGTGAGTATTTAGGTCGCAATTGGTACAATGATGGCAAATTATTAAACAAAAAAAATACCTTTACAGATTTTATAGCTTGCTCAATTTATTTAATAAAAGAGCGTTACACATCATCCCAGCATTTATACGCCATTGGAGGAAGTGCAGGAGGTTTGCTAATGGGAGCAATAATAAACGAAGCACCAGAATTATACAAGGGCATTATTGCAGCTGTTCCATTTGTAGATGTAGTAACTACTATGCTAGACAACTCCATTCCTTTGACTACAGGTGAATATGACGAATGGGGAAATCCTAACGATAAATTATACTATGATTATATAAAATCATATTCACCATATGATAATATAGAACAAAAGAATCGTCCACATATATTTGTTACTGCTGGTTTAAACGATTCTCAAGTTCAGTATTGGGAGCCAGCAAAATGGGTGGCTAAACTTAGAGAACTAAAGACAGATTCCAATCAATTATTACTTAAGACTAATATGGATGCAGGGCATGGTGGCGCTTCAGGGCGTTTTGAGTCTTTAAAGGAAGATGCTGAAGAGTTTGCCTTTCTGTTAGGCTTGGAGGGGATTTACTCTTAATTTAAAAAAAACACTAACTTTGCAGCGCTTTTGAGTATCATTTTTTGAATTGAAACTCGCAAAAACTAAATATGAAGAAAAGTAAACACGTTTATGATAACGTACTTCAGTTAATAGGTAGTACTCCCTTAATTAAACTAAACAAAGTTACTAAAGGTTTTGAAGGCAATTTTTTTGCTAAAGTAGAAGCTTTTAATCCCGGACATTCTTCAAAAGATCGAATAGCACTTCACATTATTGAGGAAGCAGAACGTCAAGGCATTCTTACACCCGGTGACACCATAATAGAAACTACTTCTGGGAACACTGGATTTAGTATTGCAATGGTAAGTATTATTAAAGGTTACGATTGTATTTTGGCTGTAAGTTCAAAGTCTTCTCCAGATAAAATAGACATGCTAAAGTCAATGGGAGCTAAGGTTTATGTTTGTCCTGCTCATGTAAAAGCAGATGACCCAAGATCTTATTATGAAGTAGCCAAGCGTCTACACTTTGAAATAAAAGGTTCTGTATATATAAATCAATATTTTAATGCTTTAAATACTGAAGCACATTATACCACAACAGGTCCTGAAATATGGGAGCAAACCGAAGGGAAAATAACACATCTAATTGCTTGTAGCGGCACAGGTGGAACTATTTCAGGTATTGCAAGATACCTAAAAGAACAAAATCCTAATGTGAAAATAATCGGGGTTGATGCTTATGGTTCTGTATTAAAGAAATATCACGAAACTCGTGAGTTTGATGACAAAGAGATTTACCCATACCGTATCGAAGGTTTGGGTAAAAATTTAATTCCTACCGCTACCGATTTTGATGCTATCGATAAGTTCGAAAAAGTAACTGATGAGGACAGTGCACATTCTGCAAGAGAGATATCGGCAAAAGAAGGCATGTTTGTGGGTTACACAAGTGGTGCAGCTTTACAAGCCACAAAGCAATTAAATACAGCAGGAGAATTTAAGCCAACAGATAATATTGTTGTTGTTTTTCCTGACCATGGCTCTCGTTACATGAGTAAAGTGTACAATGATAAGTGGATGGAAGATCAAGGATTCTTTGATACTCAAACAGAAATGCTAGCCACTATAGAATATATAAAATAAAGTATACTAATAATATGGATTTAAACCACTGAATTTCTTTAGTGGTTTTTTTGTTTAAAAATTGGTCCACATAAAGGTTAAATAAATTATGCATTCATAATATTATTACCTAATTTTGCTGAGTTAAGCTAAACTAATTAACATAATTTATAAATTGAATTCCCTACAAAAATTTGATTTACAATGCGTTCGAAAAAGATAATATGAAGGATTTATTCGAAAAGATTTACAGAGATAAAGGGCCATTAGGAAAATGGGCTTCTCAAGCAGAAGGGTATTTTGTGTTTCCAAAACTTGAAGGTCAAATTTCTAACCGAATGACATTCCAAGGCAAAGAAGTTATTACATGGAGTATCAATGATTATTTAGGACTTGCTAATCACCCTGAAGTTCGTAAAGTTGATGCGGAAGCGGCAGCAGAATTTGGTTCTGCATACCCAATGGGTGCACGTATGATGTCTGGCCATACAGAATTACACGAACAACTACAAAATGAGTTAGCAGATTTTGTAAATAAAGAAGCTGCTTATTTATTAAATTTTGGTTATCAAGGTATCATGTCTACAATTGACGCTTTAGTCGGGAAAGATGATATTATAGTATATGATGTAGATGCACATGCTTGCATTATTGATGGTGTACGATTGCATATGGGTAAGCGTTTTACATACAAACATAATGATGTACAGAGTTTAGAGAAGAACTTAGAGCGTGCTACGAAAATGGCTGAACAAACAGGCGGAGGAATACTTGTGATTTCTGAAGGTGTGTTTGGTATGCGTGGTGAGCAAGGACGATTAAAAGAAATTGTTGAGCTTAAGAGAAAATTTAACTTTAGATTTTTAGTTGATGATGCCCATGGCTTTGGTACTTTAGGTGCTACAGGAGCAGGAGCAGGAGAAGAGCAAGGTGTGCAAGACGATATCGATATATACTTCGCCACATTTGCTAAATCTATGGCTAGTACAGGAGCCTTTATTGCTGGTGACAAAGAAATAATTGACTATTTAAAATATAACTTACGTTCTCAAATGTTTGCAAAATCATTGCAAATGACATTGACTAAAGGTGCATTAAAACGCTTAGATATGTTGAGAACAATGCCAGAACTAAAGCAAAACCTTTGGAAAATAGTTGATGCTTTACAATCTGGATTAAAAGCCCGTGGTTTTGATATTGGAACAACGCAAAGTTGTGTAACTCCAGTATACTTAAAAGGAAGTATCCCTGAAGCTATGGCGTTGGTAAGAGATTTAAGAGAGAATCACGGAATCTTCTGTTCTATAGTAGTTTATCCTGTTATACCTAGAGGCTTAATTCTTCTAAGAATGATTCCGACAGCCACACATACTCTAGAAGATGTTGAGCTTACTCTAGATGCTTTTGATGCTATTAGAGAGCGATTAGATAATGGAACATACAAGCGCATGTCAGCTGCATTAATGGCAGCTATGGGTGAGTAAACATCTTATCCAAACACATAAAAAAGCTACCAAAACTGGTAGCTTTTTTATGCTATATATTTTTACGAAACGTTTTACGACGCTTATAAACTTTAGGTTTAAAATGTTTCCATATTTTATGAATAGCCTCATTATCCTCTAGTTCTGGAGTTCTGTAGCAATATTGGATGCCTTTTGCTGTAAAGGTTTCATACATCTCATTAAATAAAACAGCATGTACACCTTTGTTTTGATATTCTGGATGAATACCTATTAAATAGAAAATAACATCTTTACTATTCTTTTTTGCTTTTAAAATATGTCTAAAACCAAAAGGAAAGATTTTACCATTAGCCTTTTGTAATGCATCTGCAAAACGCGGCATAACTATCGCAAAACCTACAAGTTTATCTTCTGAGTCAATCACAAATTTAATATATTCAGGATTTATGAAGCTTATAAACTTCTTTTTAAAATATTCTTTCTGTATATCTGTTATTTCAACAAAAGAAGATAAAGAGGCATAACTTTCGTTAAATAAATCAAACATGCGATCAGCGTAAGGCATAACTTCACTTGTTTTTGTAAAGTTAACTTCTTTTAATTTATAGCGACGTTTAATTAAATTTTGTGCTTTGTAGAAAAACTCTGGTTTTACATTTTCAAACGGAAAACAACTTTCTGAATATTGCTTTTCTATGGTATAACCATGAGCACTATAATGATTAACATAATATGGATGATTATACCAAGTAATCATTGGCGCTATACTATCAAAACCATCAGTCATAACACCAACTTTATCTAGGTTTGAAAAACCCACTGGACCTTCAGTATATTCTAGCTTATAGTTTTTACCTATTTCAGAAACTGTATTTAAAAGTACTTTGCTAACCTCTAAATCATCAACAAAATCAAACCAGCCAAAGCGCATTTTTTTAATACCTTGATTATTTATTTCCAACCAATTAACTATAGCTGCAATACGCCCAACTATTTCACCGTTTTTATAAGCCAAAAAGAATCTTGCATCAGCATCATTAAAAACAGGATTTTTAGATTTATCAAATGTTTTAAGTTCCTCACTAATAATTGGTGGTACCCAATGTTTTGAGTTTTTATAAAGTTTAAAAGGAAATTTAACAAATTGTTTTAATTCCTTTTTCGAAATAGCTTCTTTAATTTCAATCATGCAATTAATTATTAATTATCAGAATCGAAATCTGTTTTCTTATTACGTTTACGTTTAGAAGTGTCGACTTTATCTTCAATTTTTCCACCATTATCAATCTCTTTGTCTTTGTGCCAATCTAATCTGTATGAAGCTCCAAAAGCAAAATTAAATACTGATGGTGTGCTTTTGGTGTTAAAAGCAATGTTTGTGTCTAATTGAAAATTTTTAGTCCATAAATAAGCACCACCTACACGAAAAATATTATCGGCGTAAAAGTCACTCTGTATAGCTTGATGTTCTCCAAAAAGAACCCATTGATCAGTAAAAGAGTGTGTTAATGTCAATATATACTGGAAGTCTGAAAACTCAGAACCAATTCGATCTTTCAAAAAATTCATTACAAATACCCATCCGCCAGCAAAATTATTTTGAGTTGCAATCATTATTTTTGGACTAAAGCCTTCGACATCTGGCGCAGTAAATGGATTGTTTTTAGTATCGAAATTTGCTCCTGCATAAACAGATACAGCAGGAATTAAAGACTTCCATTTGAACTTCCTGTTAGCATGGTAACTATATATATTAGGTTTATCCTCTTCTGCGTTTTTATAAGGGTCATACACTAAGTATTTAGTACCTATAGTTAAATTTCTAAAATTTGATCTTTTGTTTTCGAAAGGAATTGCAGATGTGTTACTAGTAAATGTGTCGTTTTGGAAAACACCTTCGATATTAATTTCTAATTCTTCGAACAACAATCCAAATCTAGCAGCAAAATCAACTCCAAAGCCTGAAACTTCATAGTTTATAGGATTGTGCTCTTCTTTTATTGTAAATCCACCAAGTTCAAACTGTAAAACATTAGTACCTACAGAAAAAGCAGCTTTTGAAACACCTGGTCTGTTAGAGTTAATAACATCTGTATATTGAGCCAGCACTGTAGATGTCATAAAGACCAGTACAATAACAAAATATGATTTTAAGTATTGCATTGTGTATAGGTTAGTGTTCAAATATATATATTTTATAGTTTTTTTTGGGAATAATAACGGATTATAAATGGCGTTAATTGTATTTTTGATATAATACAATTATATATGATTTATACCTTATCAGTTGTGGGAGTTGTTAGAACACTTATTTGGATTATCGCAATTTACTTTATTGTAAAGATTTTGTCTCGTCTTTTAACTCCTTTTTTGATGAAATATGCAGCAAAAAAAATGGAACAACGTTTTGGACAACAATTTAAAACTCAACAGCCACAAAGACCTAAGCAAAAAGAAGGTGAAACGTTTATCGATAAAATGCCATCAAATACAAACAATTCAAATAAAAAAGTTGGAGAATATATCGATTACGAAGAAATTGATTAATTTTCAGCATAATTCATTTAACCTTTTTTCATGCCGTTATACATAAAGCGATTCTTACCACATTTCCTGGTTTTATTGGGATTTGTCGTGCTATCCCTAGCTTATTTTAGCCCAGTTTTAAAAGGAGACAAAATATTCCAAAGTGACATATTGCATTATAAAGGTATGGCTCAGCAGCAAATTGAATATGCTGAGCGAGAAGGTGAACAAACGTATTGGACCAACAGTGCTTTTGGAGGTATGCCTACCTATCAATTAGGTGCAAAATACCCTCATAACTATATCAAAAAATTAGATTTAGCAATACGCTTTTTACCAAGGCCAGCAGATTATTTACTCCTATATTTCATTGGGTTTTACATTTTACTATTAAGTCTCAAGGTTGATTTTAAATTAGCAGCTTTAGGTGCTCTAGCCTTTGGTTTCTCAACATACATGATAATTATTCTAGGCGTTGGACATAATTCCAAAGCGCATGCCATAGCATATATGCCTTTAGTTTTATCAGGTATAATTCTCACTTTTCGGAAAAATTATATTTGGGGATTTTTATTAACTATTGTGGCTTTAGGACTTGAAATCGTAGCTAACCACTACCAAATGACCTATTATTTACTATTATTGGTCTTGGTTTTAGGATTAGCTTATTTGGTAGACGCATATCAAAAAAAACAATTAACTCATTTTTTTAAGTCTGTTGGCTTACTGTCAGTAGCTGCTATAATTGCTGTGGGATTAAATGCGACAAATATTATGGCAACACAAGAATATGTCAAAGAAAGTACGCGTGGCAAAAGTGATTTGACTATCATGGCAAATGGACAGCCAAAAGTAGCTAAAGAAGGTTTAGACCCAAGTTACATAACGGAATACAGTTATGGTTTAGTAGAATCGTTTAATCTTTTTATCCCAAAGTTTATGGGTGGTGGAAGTAGCGAAGATATTGGCAAAGATTCTAACATGTATCAAGCTTATATTGAACTCGGCGCCTCTCCAATGGAGGCTATCGAAGCAACAAGAAGTGCACCTATGTATTGGGGTGACCAAACCATTGTCGAAGCGCCTGCTTATGTTGGTGCAGTGATTATTTTCTTATTTGTTCTTGGGTTGTTTTTAGTTAAAGGACGATTGAAATGGTGGCTTGTAGGTGGTACATTATTATCTTTATTTCTATCATATGGAAAGAATTTAAGCTTCTTAACAGATATTTTTATCGACTTTGTCCCTCTTTACAATAAGTTTCGTGCTGTAAGCTCTATTCAGGTGATATTGGAATTATGTATTCCAATCTTAGGAATTTTTGCCCTAGTTAAATTATTTAATGATGTTCATAAGAAAGAGAATAAATTAAAGGCACTTAAATACGCAACTTTAATAACAGGTGGATTGGCCTTATTTTTTCTAATTACTCATAGCTTTTTATTCGATTTTATAAAACCTGGTGAAGAACAATATTCTGAGTTGTTAGTAAACGCTTTAGCTGAAGACAGAAAATCACTATTTCGATCAGATACAATACGAACTTTGATTTTGGTGCTGCTTTCGGCTAGTGTTATTTTTTATTTTTTAAAAGAAAAAATTTCAGAAAAACTAGCAATTATAATCTTTGCCATATTAATTGTCTTTGATTTAGTTTCTGTCAATAGAGTTTATGTCAATACTGACAATTTTGTTATCGCTAGACAAGTCGACAAACCTTATCAATCAACATCAGCTGATAAGAAAATTTTAAAAGACAAAACACATTTTAGAGTCTTGGATGCCTCGCGCGAAGGTCAACAAAAACCTGCAAGAGCAGCATATTTTCACAATTCTTTGTCTGGTTATCATGCGGCAAAATTAAATCGATTTGAAGCACTTTTAGATTTTCATATTTATAAGAATAACCCTGAAGTTTTAAATATGCTCAACACCAAATACGTTATTATTGGTGATGAGTCAGGTAGAGTAGAAGCTTCTACCAGGTATACACAACCTAATGGTAATGCTTGGTTTGTGTCTAAATTTAAAGTTGTAGATAATGGAGATGAAGAGATAAAAGCACTAGATAGTTTAGATACTAAATCTACGGCTACAATTCAGAAGTCAATTTTCAAGGATTTTAATTTAAAAGAAGCCTATCAAATCGATAGCACATCATCAATTAAATTAGTCAACTATAAACCAAGCCATCTAAAATACGAGTCAAAGAGCGTTTCAAATGGTTTTGCTGTATTTTCAGAATTATACTATTATAAGGGTTGGAATGCTTATATTGATGGAGAATTTACACCACATTTAAGGGTAAATTATGCTTTACGTGCACTTCCAATTCCAGCAGGGAATCACACAATCGAATTTAAGTTTGAACCAAAAGTTGTTGAAACAGGTAGTGAAATTGCTCTCGGTAGCTCAGTTTTATTTGGATTACTACTTTTATTAGGTGGCTTTTTGCAGTTTAGAAAAAAAGAATAATTCTTTTAAAGTCCTATTTAATATTGCATGACTAAAAAGAAAGTACTTATCATTTTGTATTATTGGCCACCAGCTGGTGGTCCAGGAGTACAACGTTGGCTTAAATTTGTAAAATACTTACCAGAATTTAATATTGAGCCCATAGTTTATTGTCCATCAAATCCAAACTATCCAATTATCGACAAAAGTTTGAAAGATGAAATACCAAATGGTATTACCGTTATTAGCCAACCAATACAGGAACCTTATAGTTTTGCAAAACTCATATCAAAAAAGAGTTATAAATCTATCAGCTCTGGAGTTATCCCAAAAAGAAAAAGACAGTCATTAGTAGAAAGAATAATGTTATTCGTCAGAGGTAATTTCTTTGTTCCAGATGCACGAAAAAATTGGGTAAATCCATCTGTAGCATTTCTATCTGATTATATTAATAAAAATGTAATTGATACTATTATTACAACTGGTCCACCGCACAGTTTGCATTTGATTGGGTTACATTTAAAACAAAGTTTAAATATTAAATGGGTAGCTGATTTTAGAGATCCATGGACAACTATTGGTTATCATAAAAGTTTGAAGTTGATGAATTTTGCAAAAAAGAAACATAATCAATTAGAGCAGAAAGTGCTTAATACTGTTGACGAAATAATTGTAACTAGCAATCATACCAAAAATGAGTTTTCTCTAAAATCAAAACAGCCTATAAAGGTTGTTACTAATGGTTATGACAATAATTCTGTTGAGATAAATTCAAAGGACGATAAATTTACTATTTCGCATATTGGCTCACTACTTTCGGAAAGAAACCCTTTAGTTTTATGGGAAGTTTTATCAGAATTAGTTAGTGAAAATCAATTATTTGCTAATGCATTTCAACTTAATTTTATTGGTATTGTAAGTGATGCCATTATTAATACGGTTAAATCTTTTGGACTTATAAATCACCTAAACATTTTAGGCTATGTTAATCATGATAAAGCCATTGAATTTCAGAAGAAGTCACAATTATTATTACTTATAGAGATAGATTCTGAAGACACAAAAGCCATCATACCAGGAAAATTATTTGAATATATGATTTCTGAAACTCCAATTATTGGGGTTGGACCAAAAGATTCTGATGTAGAAACTATTATAACGGAGAGTAATACAGGCTCATATTTTTTATATTCTGAAAAAGAGAAACTTAAAATTAAGGTTCTGTCTTATTTTGAAGATTTCAAAAATGGACCATTAAAAAGTAATCCTGTTGGACTTCAGAAATATAGCAGAAGAAATTTAACAGAAAAGCTTTCTGATATTTTACATCAGCTATATTC
>ERZ1047472.2872-NODE-2872-length-11773-cov-7.018689_pt1 | contig 11773 bp, 17 predicted proteins | sample MGYA00383095_ERZ1047472 | MGnify/ENA primary metagenome ERZ1047472 (study PRJEB29581, sample SAMEA5548365) | metagenome | biome: marine; feature: coastal; material: water | depth 1 m | study: Short-term variability in the microbial, nano- and picoplankton...
TAGTAAAAACAAAAGCGTTAAAACAGAGTTTTGTAAATGTGTAATCATTCTAAAAAGTTTATAAATTGGTTATATGCAAAGATAATGAAATAAATATCAACAGAATAACCTTGACTACTTATACTCTAGTAATCTAAATCAGAAGGTCCTTGGTCCGAGCCCAGTGGGGCCACCCTGAATACCCTTCTTAATTGAGAGGTTTTTTGTTTCTAATCCTTAGCAAGGACCTTACTGCTAAGGTACTAATGGCAACTTACTAGTGTTTATTTCTTTATAAGCCACATATAGGTTTAATTAAGATTTTGTATTTTTACATTATAAACCAATTACACTTTTAAAATACTAAGATGAGAAAAATAACAGTAATCGTATTGATGCTTTTTACAGCACTCAGCTACGCCCAAGTAGGTATTAATATAGCAACTCCACACACCTCTTCGGCATTGGATATTACTTCTACCACAGGGGGGTTACTTGTACCTAGAATGACAGAGGCGCAGCGTGATGATATCAATAGTCCATCAAACCCAGCCACTGGATTAATGATTTATCAAACAGATGGTACAGTAGGTTTTTACTATTACAATGGTAGTAGTTGGGCTGAAGTAGCTGCTACTTCCAAAACTTATAGTATTGGTGATGTTGTTAATGGTGGTGTAGTCTTTTGGGTAGATAGCACGGGTCAACACGGTTTGGAAGCGGCTTTTTCAGATGTATCAACTACTGTACAATGGGGTTGTAATGATACAGATTTACTAAACGTACCAAATGTCATTAATAATGATGGTAATCCTACTGGTCTTGGTGCTGAAATAGGAGATGGTTTTAATAACACCAACAATATTCTTAAAGATTGCCCTTCGGCTCCCGCTGCTTTAGCGGCAAGGTCTTATGGTCCAGACTGGTTTTTACCAAGTATAAATGAGTTAAAACAAATGTATATGAGTAAAACAACTTTAGAGGCTGTCTCTGGGTTTACTGCATTCGGTAATTACTACTGGAGTTCTACGGAGTACGATTACCATACTGTGTTTGTTCAGAATTTCAGCAGTGGTGGTCAGGTCTACGACGTTAAGAACGGCACAAACGCTGTGCGTGCTGTTCGGGCTTTTTAGTTATTTAATTATTTATCAATTTAATAGATTACAAGCCCTTGCTTTTAGCAGGGGTTTTTATGTTTGGCATATCTTCTTCCTTCAGTTCAGGGAGTTCTAAACCTCTTAAATAGGGTAAATTTACATTTATAGGGTAGTAATTCTTTATTATTATATAATTAGTTGTAATTTACAATTAAATAGAAACCAACTTAATTATGAAAAAATTTCTTTACCTGTTAATATGTATATCCTTTACTTCCTATTCTCAAAATAAAAATGAAACAAAAAAAAGTACTGTTGTTGCAAAAAAATTATTAATTCAAGACAACGTAGAACGTGTCATATATGATTATACTCAATCTGATGAGATGGGGTTAATAAAAATGCACGCACCATTTGGATGGACAGAACCAATTATTAAAGCACAGTTTGAAATTAGGGGAATTGTATTAAAGGGAATACTTGGTTTACAATATGACAATAGTGAACAGAAGATAATTAGTGGAGATGGATTTGTTATTCCCAAAAATACTCGTGTTAGAATCTTTAATGCAGGTGAAGAAGAATTAATTTTGATAGAGGTTTTAAGACCTGCTTACAAAAAAGAATTAGTGCAGGAGTTTAAACATTTTAACTAATCCATAGGCATATCTCCCACCCTCAATTCAACTATTTCAAGCTATGGGGCACACTCCTCTATAAATGTGTCTCTGACTTACTTGAGAGGGCCTTTTGTAGCTTGGTTATAAACCCCTTTCAACTAGGTTATTTGTGTACGTAGTCCATCATTTACTGTATTACTTTTTTTCTTGCTCGTTCTGTACATCATAATAACAATTCTTGCCTACGGTCATGTAGGTTTTTTTCTAAAGCTTTAATTGATTGTCATACAAAAGACATTATATTTGTGAGATAAACCTATTTAATGATGAAAAAATTACTTTTATTTTTCAGTATTTCTGTTTTCTTTATAGGCCGCAGTACTGCACAAGAGTTAACTAAAGAGCGGTCTAAGGAGTCGTTTATAGAATGGAATTTTGGGATTGCTTTTTTAGAAGATGAAGATTTTGTCTTTCCTGGAACATCCGTTCTCTGGGGTAAAACGTACATAAATGAAAATGACCTAATTTTTGAATATGAAGTTGGTTTTGCACTTCCAACTCTTGTAACAGGTAAAATTGGAATCGGCAAAAAATTTAATAACACAAAAGTTGTGGTCGGAATAAGACCCTTCCCATTTAACATCTATGGGCAATCTAGTTTTGCCAAAGGGGAAAAAGGCTATTGGATCACTTCCCTTGAATATAATCCGAGGAATCCCACCAATAGAGTTTCAAAAGGAATTTTAAATTTTGGATATCGATGGAATTTAGACAGCAAAGACAAAAAATAAAAGCGGAGCTATTTATTTAACGTTGAAGCAGTCAGAATGCTCTAATCCACTAGTGCTCCCTAAGCCACGTCTGTAAATTGAACGTGCTGTTTACATAATTACCCCATCGCTTACTGAAACTTTCTGTAGAGGCTTTAGGTGTATTATTCCAATACAACTCCGTTTTTTTATTGGTTGTCATATAAAAGCCATTATATTTGTGAGATAAACCAATTTAATGAAGAAAAAATTACTTTTAATACTTATACTTCCTTTACTTAGTAATGGACAAGCTTTAGAGCACGGAAGTTTTGCGAACCGTTCAGAACGTCACACAAATACTGATTTTAGAAAATTCCAAACCAATTTTAGCCATGATAGTTCAAGGGATCAAGCACATTTGTCAGCCATAGTTACACCTGTTGTAGGGTTGCGGTTGGACCGTTTAATTGAGGTGAATTATTTTGGAGATCAATTATCTAACAAAAGAGATTTGACATATGATGTGAATGGCAATGAGGTGCTTAATACAATTTATCAGTGGGACACAGCGAGTGACTCTTTTGTGCCTAGTCAAAAATTGGAAAGCATATTCAATGAGAACGGAGACCCGACGCTCTATACATATTACAATTGGGATACAGATACTAACGGATATGTGAATTATATAAAAATAACTTTCACATACGTTGAGAATGGGAGGACAATTTTAGCTCAAATATGGGATGCAAATGCTAACAGTTATGTGAATAATAACAAAGAAGTCGTCACAGAGGACGGTTATGTGGAGACTACTATAACTCAAAGCTGGAATACAGACACTGAAGTTTATGTGGATTCTTATAAAAAAGTAATAACATACGATGAGAACAATAGGATACTAGACACAGACTTTTACAGTTGGGATTCAGAGACTGTATCTTTTTTGCCTTATAGTAGAAATGTATACACATACGATGAGAATGAGATGACTTATTTAACTCAAACATTGAATGCAGACACTGGCGATTATATCAATGTTTTTCAAGAGAACACAACATACGATCTGAATGGAAATATAACACTTATAGAAACCACGGCGTTTGATAACGATGGCGTTATAGCTTATTATAACCAAAGTGAATATTATTATGAGGAGAATGGACATATGGCCTATTCTTTATTTCCGAAATATGATTCAGAATCAAGTAGTTTTATACCCAGTTTTAAGACGGAATATTCAACAGTTCTCGACAGCGATACAAAGCTAAATAGAATGGGAATAAGTTACGAATATAACAACACGATCTCTGGACTATGGGATCCGTTTGAGGGCGAAGCAGTTCAATCCTTTTTTTACTACACCAAACTGGACCCTCTGTCAGCGGAGGATCTGGTAGATCAGCATTTCTCGGTATATCCAAACCCAGCAAAAGACTTTTTGTTTATCGATAGTACATCGATTGAAAAGGCCACCATTTATACTATTCTTGGAAAAAAAGTACTTGATGTTAAGGGTCAAAATAAGCTAGACATCGCGCCGCTTTCAAAAGGTGTTTACTTTATTAACGTTTCAGATGGCAAAAAAGCATCCACAAAAAAATTCATAAAAAACTAACGTCACAAAAATATACTGAATCCTTTTTTAGGAGTCCGTTTTTTTTATAAACTAAAAACCCATCTTAACTGAAGGTTTTTTTGTATTATAAACGTCTTAAGGTTGGCGTACCCATTCTTCAATGGTCTTAAAAACACCGCAAAGGCGTTCCGATTTTTTGGTTAATGAGTATTCTACTTTTGGAGGGATTTCTGGGTATTGCTTTCTATTTATAAGCGAATCTTTTTCTAAACTCTTTAATTGGTCTGTCAATACTTTTCTTGAAATAGTTGGGATCGCGGCGGCGAGTTGACCAAATCGAATTACCCCTCTTGTTCTAATAATATTGATAATTATAAGCTTCCATTTTCCTCCTAACATTTCTGTAAAAGAAGTGACAGGGCATATATCGTTCGTTACTTTCATAAGACTGTTTTAGTTACCATAAAGTACCTAGAATATTATAGTTACTTAAAGGTAACAAGTTACTTTATGTTTCCAAATGTATTACTATTGCAGGAACAAAAAAAATAATAGCTATGAAAACAAAAAATTTAGTATCCATTTTATTAATTGCAGTCACAACAACTGCTTTTTCACAGATCAAATTTGATTTAAACAAGAGCAACATCAAATGGACTGGGGAAAAAATCACAAAGCAAGCCCACTCAGGTTCTTTAGCGTTTAATTCGGCAACAGTCTCATTAGACGACCCAAACAATCCATCTGGAGTCTTTGCGGTGGATATGACCTCATTAACGAATGATGATTTAACGGGTGAATGGAAACAAAAGCTTGAAGGACACTTAAAATCTGACGACTTTTTTTCAGTGGAAAAATACCCTGAAGCAACCTTGGTGATCAAAAAAGTGATTTCTCAAAACAACAACTCTTATCAGCTCACAGGAGACTTAACAATTAAAAGCATTACCCATCCTGTCGATTTTAGTTTGAGTGTTTACGAAGATAGAATTGAAAGTAAATTAACTTTTGATCGGTCAAAATTTGACATTCAATTTGCTTCAGGAAGCTTTTTTGAAAACTTGGGGGATACTCTAATCTTAGATGAAATTACGCTTGACATAACATTACTAAAAATATAAAAATTATGATTTACAAAAAACAAGACCGCCCCAAGTGTGGCTGTGGAAATACGCAAAACCCAGATGGATATTGTGATGGCTCACACTCAAATAATTAAAATGATGCCACCTATGGGTTGTAGGCCATTCGCCTACTGTCAACGGCGTATTAAGAAAGGGATTCAAAATTTTCTTACCTTTGTAACATGACGATAGAAGTTTCAAACAATAAAAAAGAGTTTAAGATTGTTGACCATGACAAAGTGGTCTTGAAAGGGGGTCGCACAAAATGGTATTCTTCAGGAATTAACTTTTTTCATAATAGCAAAACCTACGAGATCAAGAAAAAAGGGATTTGGTCCGCCTCTTTTACTATTTTTGAGAGTGGTCACCCCATTGGAGAGATTAATTGGAGCTTGAAAAAAGGAATAAAATTAATCCTTACTAACAAACAGAAAGGCACCAATTCGTATTGGCTCAAAACAGAAAAAGTAGGAAAATGGTATGCCCCCGACCAGCAGTATATTCTTTGTGAAAATGGAGAAACCCCCATTTTAACCATTCATTACTCCTTAAAAAAATGGAAAGAATCTTTGGAGGCAGAATTCAGTACTAATGACCACCCCAATTACCTGCTTTTGGTCTGTGCCCTGTTTTTAATGAGGCAACAACAAAGTGCTCAAAGCAGCGCAGCTGCAGGGGGACTTGGTGGGTAGTGGAAAGTAAAATTAAGCTCTAAACCTTAGGGAGTCAGACGCCAATTCAGTTGTGACGCCATTTATATCAACACAGCTCCATACCGTTCTTCAGCATTAGAAAAGGCACGAAACTTCCGAGTTTCAAACTATTAAAATGACACCTTTTTCGTTGTATTTTTAACATATTGTTTAAAATTTTATGAGTTTTGTAACACTTTAATGACTAATCTTGTTTAACTTTATGAAAAAAACAATGAAAGATTTTATTGAAGCTTACTACCCTATTTTACTCGCATTCATCTCCTTTTTAATGTCTGTGACCTTGTGGTTTATGGGAAATAAACTAGAAGGAATTTTTGTAGGAATTTGGGTTCCGTCGATTTTATCGCTTTCCATTGCCATAAGACAAAGAAGAAAAAAATGAATTTACTTATATTTATTTTCGGGTTTATTATTTTTATAGTGTACGTCTATTTCTTGTTGACGATTGTTTCAAGACAACACCGAATCCAACGAAATGAACATCAACAGGCATACGATGTGCATGATATGGACGGCATTGGCAATCAAGGACGGTTCCCTATCGCTAAAAATAAGAAAAAAAAGAAGGCTTAAATTAAGGTGTTCGCCTTATTGAACGCGACCCTCTATATCTTAAAAGTTACGCGAGTGAGTTGTACAAAATTATAAAGTTTAAAACGGTATATAAGATCGCGGGCGACATCTGAATGATGTTGTCTTTGATTTTAATTCTTACGAAAACTGCCGTAATCATCATAAAGGTTAATAAAAACGAAGCGACAATTAATAGCGTCGAATTGATAATCCCAACGAGTAAGCCTACCCCTCCTAAAAGCTGTAAGCACCCCAATAAAATCCGTTGATTTTTATAGCCCCAGCGGGCATATTCAGACAACATTCTTTTGGAAAAAAAAGAAGTTATACCATAAAAAATAAACGAAATTGCCGAAAATAAGAGAATACTTAGGTTTAAATCCATTGTCTAAATTAAGCCATAATTAAAGGCCGCAATAAAGAAACACAGCAATAAGAGTACCAAAGAAGGGACAAATTTAACCAAAGGATTATTTACTTTAAAATGACTGTATTGAGCGCCGATCATTAAAACAGCCATTAACAGAGAAGCTGGAATTAAAAGTTCTGTATACCAAATTCCTAAAATCAAAACGGTCGCTAGCGCTATTTTAGAGGCACCAACAGCATTTCTTACTAAACTAGAAAGACCATACTGTTTAAATTCTAAGACGATATTTTCATATCTAAAAACCCACACAATAATTACAGAAATTGCAACAATAAGCTGCGCCAAGTTTGAAATAGCTTCCATGAAATTTATTTTTAATATTATGTTTAAATATATGGATAAAATATTAAACAAATGATCATATAGCCATCTGTCTTAAATTAATGCACAGAAATTGGCTCGTTTTTAAGCCTAAATGACTTTTAATATAATATATGTTAATTGTTTTAAACTTTTTTCTTCTTTTAAATTAAATACTGATTCGTATACTACTTGGGGTTTTATGCTTTTTGAACTATAAACCAATTTATCATACTCCAAACATCTAAACCGTCTAATTCTTAAAGAAAATCATTGACAACGAAATTGCTTAAGGCAGGTAACATGTGACGTTTAAAACAGTATTTAAATAAAAAACCAATCCTTCTACACACTTTTGTGTTGTTAGCCATGCTTTCAAGTCAAGCAAATTTACAAGCGCAAAATCCAGCCGTATAGGATGTCTATGCCGCCACTTTGGTGAGTACAACTGCAGCGCCTCAATCGTTAGTCGTGCATTTTGAAGGCACGGACACCACTTTCAATAGCCTTACCTACAACGTTGTTGATGGGGCAAACATGAAACTCAAGGGAACATTAATGGCAGTACGGTAAGCTATACGCCAACAGAGAATTTTGTTGAAATGGTCACAAACTTACTCAGACCCCATATATCGCTCTATATAGGTTGATATTTTTGAAGAAGTATCTAACAAATTTGCGCCTTCCCAACCATGACCTTCTTCGGGATAAAAGTGAAACTCATGGGTTACGCCTAAAGTTGTGAGTTTTTCATCCATATCCTCCCCTTGTGACGTTGGAACTAAGGGGTCCATACCTCCGTAAAACAAAAGCGTTGGTGGTGACGTTGTAGTGGCTCTGTGATAGGGGCTTACAGTTTCTAAAAAATCTATAGAAGGACTTCCAAACAATTGAAATAATGGCTGATAAGCTGGATGACCATTATAGGCAGTATCTGTAAAATTAACAGGGCCCACAATGCTACAGACCATGTCAACTTGATTATTCGTGTCATGGGCATAACTCCATAACAGGGATAAATGCGCGCCTGCACTTACGCCTATAAAACCAATGTTGTCACTCATGATAAGCGTCGATTTGTTTGAGGAAATATAATCAGCCACGGCTGAAACATCGTCTATTTGCATCGGAAATGGCGGGTTTTCTGCGTCCGCTAAGGTATAATTCATGTTAACAATCCCTACATTTGGGTGGGAGGCAGAAAGGAGGCCACTGATTAGTTCCATTTCTGACTTATCGCCTGACGTCCAACTGCCGCCATGAATTAAAATAACGACTTTGGTTTTCATTGTGCGGTTTTTGGGCAGATAAATATCAAAAACTTGATGGTCGTCTGCACCATAAGAAACATTTAGAGCTACGTAGGCTTGTGGTGCTATTGGAGTTTCAACTTCGGAATCACTCGAACAGCCCACATAGAGCAGTGCAAAAAGTGATAAAAAGATACTTTTTTTGAATGTGTTCATAAGATAGTTTTAAAAGGGGTTTTAGTAAATCTGGGGAGCTTATATTTTAATAAAGTTAAACATACAAAAGATTTGTGAAATAATTCCCGTAAAAGCCCCTTTTGTTCGCAAAATTGAAAAAAAAGTCCCAAATCACTAAAAATCAATAAACCCCTTACAAACAACCACTAAACCCACAAATCCACTTGCAATTTGGAATTAAAATATTATAATTGTATTTTAATTCAATTTTATGGTATTTTATGCTTTTGAAATTTTAGGGACATTCCACTGTTTGGTTTGCGTATTAATAGCAGCTTATGGAGCGTTAAAACGCGCTAGGCGGACGTTACTATTTGGTCTTTGTATTTTTAATGCATCTCCAATAATTGGAGAGTCATTGGCATACGTTGAAAATGGCAATTTGGTGCATTTGATTATAGTTTTATTTTTTATAATTCAAGTAATTATCTGCCTCCCAATAAGCGTAAAATATAACTCCAACAACCTAGCAGCAGTTGCTTTGAGTACAAAAATTGGCCTTGCGATCCTAGTCGGAAATTTATGCCAAGGAAGTCTGATTTTAAGCAAAGTCCTTGATGTTCCTGTTCAGTTCGGGTATTTCCATCTAAGCATTGTTCTAATACTACTTTACATTTATATAATCATATACAAAAAAGAAAATGCTAATTGGTATTAATTTTATGATTTATAAATCGAAAATAACGAATCGTTTAATGATGAATCCGACAATAACTACGTATTTGAGTTGAGCGAAAAAATCAGTTTTGGCTCTTGAAGCACCTTAAAACTCTGAAAGCTAAGAGCACTAATTGGACAGGTGAGAGAAAGTATATTTAGTATAGTAAAACTATAAAAAACGCTTATTATGAATCAGATTAACTTCGCTTTAGGAACAATCATCTCTTTGTTATTTGTGATGGTAACAGCATATGGCGCATATAAAAAAGATAGAAACTGGTTCACTCTAGGGCTTTGTTTTTATCATACAATCCCAATAATTGGAGAGTCAATGTTGTATGCGGAAAATAATGACTCAATGCATTTAACTATAATCATGTTCTTTTTGACACTCGTCATAATTACCCTGCCTATAGGCATAAAATATGGTGCAGATAATCCGGCAGCAATGGCCATGAGTCAAAAAATTGGTTTTGCTGTTATGGTCGCAAATTTGTGTCATGGATATCTGATTTTAAGTGAATCACTTAATAATGTTCCTATGCAATTTGGCGTTTTTCATTTGTGCATGGCCGGAATTGTGCTTTATGCGATTATTAGATCACACACATCACCAAACAGTCGTTGGACATAAGTCTTGTAGATTTTGCAACAACCGCAAGCGGTCAAGGAAGTAATAATACGGCAGCTAGAGGTACCTTTTGGAGTTTATTGGCGAAGGACATGAAAATCAAATTTATATTCATGTTGGCCACTTGGTTGATGGGGTATTTGATCTTGCAGGAAAAGAATAATCCCTGTTCGATAAAACCCATAAATCATTTCAGAGTTAGATGACTCTATTTAAAACACCAAAAAGCCTTTTCTCGATGAAAAGGCTTTTTAATTTTTGAACCGTCTAATAAGATGGTGTTGTGAAATATGTTGGGTTAATTCGCTCCCTTAAACGCCTCTAAAATAGCGTTAAAATGGTTTTCAATTTTTGTATCTGTAATTCCAAACATCGTTTTTTTAGGTTTCCCATTTTTACGATGCAAATAAAGTCCTTTCAAATCATCCCACTCTACATCCATATTTTGAGACATGTTTACTGTATTTCCAAGTTGCATAGAAACAACGATGCATTCTATACTGCCTTCGTTGGTCTTGAAAACCAGGTTGTAGCGCACTGCAAAACTATTGACAAATCCCATAGAAACCGTAGTATATAAGTCCGAAATTGTTTCCTGAATCACGAGTTCTTCTGCTGGCGTTGAGGACATCAAAACATCCTCTGGGTACGCATACTTAGAAGCGATGTAGTTGTACACAATTTCATAATTCTCGGCAGCAGACCGTTCATTAAACACAAATGCAGAAGCGTTCATCACAGATTTGAGACCTGCAATAGCTTTTGTTTCATCCGTTTTTACATATTTAAATGTTGTGTCTTGGGCTTGTAGCTGACTACAAAAAATGAAGCTAATTAAAAATAAAATTGATTTCATATATATATATATTATTTAGTATCGGTCACATGTGACCTCCATTTAACCTCTCAACGGAGTGTCAAAATTTAAAGATGGATTTGAGATAGTATAGTGTGATTAAAGAAAACCGTTTACTTGTTTTTGGTTTGGTTATAGAAGTGAGTCACTTTATAAATATTATCATATTTAAACCATTTTTTATCGGTGGTACGGCTCATGAATTTTTCGTTATCATAACAAAGTCTTCTCATTTGTTTTCTAAAGCTCAAGGCTGTAAGTTTAGAAATTCGGCCCTCTTTAAGTGCTAAATAACTGAGCATTTGACCTTCATTAAATGTAATCGAGCCCGGATTATTTTGTACTACATTCGCTTTTGGGTTTTGAAAAATAGTGAGATGCTCCCCATAATATAGAGTAACATAAAACAGGCGTTTCCCATATATTTTTTTAAAATTTTTGGGCAATGAAAGAATAATCAGTCCATCATAAGAAATTAACTGGCAATCGGCCGCTTTAATGGTTCTTGCTTTATCCCCTTTTTTAACTCTATAACGGAATGAATTGATGTCATTCTCTTTATACGTATAGCCTTTAACTTGCCCCACAAGTTCACTGCCATCAGCTAATACAATGGTTCCAGGAAGCCATGACGAACCCACAAATTTTTTGGTCGTTGAAGTGTTTCCACTATTGTAATATGATTTTGTAGTCTGTGCTACTGCAGTTGCGCCTATGATTAGAAAGGCAAAAATAATAAGTTGTTTTCGCATGATTGGTTAATTTGTTTGCAATTTAAGCTATTTATTATGGATATGAAACAAAAAAAGCCCACTCTGTGAGCGGGCTTTAGATTGTTTAGATTGGAAAACTTTAAACGGCCTTCTTTACAAAAGGTAATCCAGTTTTTTCGTTTTCTACAATCATTTTTCCATCAGGAAGATCACATGTATTATCACGCTCATCTTTTGCGAAATAATAAATAGTTTG
>ERZ1047472.2875-NODE-2875-length-11763-cov-4.605483_pt1 | contig 11763 bp, 5 predicted proteins | sample MGYA00383095_ERZ1047472 | MGnify/ENA primary metagenome ERZ1047472 (study PRJEB29581, sample SAMEA5548365) | metagenome | biome: marine; feature: coastal; material: water | depth 1 m | study: Short-term variability in the microbial, nano- and picoplankton...
AAGTGTTCATAAGAACATATTCTGTGTGATGCAAGAATTTGAGAAGAGCTTAGGAGATGCGGAAGGTTTTGGGAGCCGGATAATACGGTCGAGGATGGGGGAGTAAGCTAGCTAGGCGAGGACGTCTTGGATGACGTGGCCGTGGACGTTTGTGAGCCTGCGCTCGAGGCCGTTGTGGTAGTAGGTGAGGCGTTCGTGGTCGAGGCCCATGAGGTGAAGAATGGTCGCATTGAAGTCGTAGACGCTGGTGGGGTCTTTTTCGGCTTTGGCGCCGAAGTTGTCACTGGTGCCGTGGCTATGGCCTTTTTTGACGCCGGCCCCGGCGAGGAAGCAGGTAAAGGCGTCGGGGTTGTGGTCGCGGCCGGTGCCGTTGCCTTGGAGGAAGGGCATTCGACCGAATTCGGTAGCCCAGACCACCAGGGTGTCGTCGAGCATACCGCGTTGTTTGAGATCGGCGATAAGGGCAGCGGTGGGTTGGTCCATGATCTCAGCCTGCCTGGCGTGGGTGTCTTTGATGTTGGAGTGGCTGTCCCAGTTTGTGATGCCGTTTCCACCGGAAGGATCAGAGCCATTGAAGAGTTGGACGACGCGGACGCCTTTTTCGAGGAGGCGGCGGGCGAGGATGCAGTTCTTGGCGTATTCTTTTTTGAGGTCGGAGCCGGTATCAGTGCCGTATTGTTTGTGGATGGAGGATGGTTCGTTGGCGAGGTCCATCATTTCGGGAACGGAGACCTGCATTTTTCCTGCGAGTTCGTAGCTGGCGATGCGGGCCGCGAGGTCGGCGTCACCGGGGTATTTTTCGAGATGGCTTCCGTTGAGGCGCTTCAGAACTTCGGCAGTGAGTTTATCGTCTTTGGCATTATAGCCGTTGGGCCGACGTAGGTTGGCGGGGGGATTTTTTGCGTTAAAGTCGGTGCCTTGGAAGGCCGCGGGGAGGAAGCCATTGCCGAAGTTGTTTTTTCCGGAGCGGGCCATGCCGCGGGGGTCGTTGATGGCGACGAAGGCAGGGAGGTCTTCGTTGTCGGAGCCCAGAGCGTAAGTGACCCAGGCTCCGAAGGAGGGAAAGCCTTCCATGGTAAAGCCAGTGTTCATGAAGTTTTCGCCCTGAGGGTGGGCGGAGGTCATGGTGTGGAGGGAGTGGAGAAAGCAGAAGTCGTCGGCGTGGGATCCGAGGTGGGGGAGGAGGTCGGAGATCATTTTGCCGGACTTACCGCGGGGCTTAAAGTCCCAGAAAGGTTTGGCGATGTTACCGGTGGGCCCTTCGAAGGTGACGGCGGGAATGCCTGGTGGCTTTTGGCCGTGGTATTTGTAGAGGTCTGGCTTGTAGTCGAAGGTGTCGACGTGGGAGACGGCGCCGGGGCAGTAGATGACAAGAACGCGCTTGGCGGCGGCATCGTAGTGGGAGGGGCGGGTGAGGTAGGGGCTGTCTGGATCGATGTTGGGGCGGATGGGCGCTTTTCCTGTGAAATTGGTGGGATCGTCTTTGGCGTCGGCTGCGAGGAGATGGGCGAGGCCCAGACTGCCGAGGGAAAAGGCGGTCTTAGACATGAAGCCGCGCCGGCTGAGGAGGCTGCGGCCGAAGGGGGAGAGGTGTTCTGGAGTCATGGGCTGACGAGGAAGTTCCGTGTTGAGGCACCGAAGTGAATCAGATGAGGTTATTTTAATCCGCTGCGTATTCGCGCGATAATTTTCTAGGGCAGGAAGGCGAATTCGTTGGAGTTGATGAGGGAGCGGGAAAGGATGTTGAGAGGGATGGTTTTGACTGCCTCCTTTTCTTCCGAGGTGGGTGGGCGTTTTAAGATAAGTCGGAAGGTTCGGGTGATGGGATCGTTGGGGGACTCTTTCTGGGCTCTTTCTGCGATGAGTTTGGATTGCTCGACCACAAAAGGAGAGTTGAGGAGGTTGAGAGCCTGAAGTGGGGTGGTCGAGACGGGACGCTTGGCGCGGACTTGTCCGCAGTCTGGAAAGTCGAAGGCCGTAAAGATTTGGTCGTCGACGCGCCGCATTCGCTCTTGGTAGATCATTCTCCGCCAGGTGTCGGGACCGTGGTTGTCGGTGACCTCCCACTGGGCATAGGTCTTTTTAACGTTGTGAATGCGGAAGCTCCGGCCGCCAATTTTAGGGTCGAGTTTTCCTGAAGCTTGCAGGATGCCGTCGCGGATGACTTCGGCCTCGACTCGGCGGGGTGGAAACCGCCAGAGCAAACTTGAACTAGCGTCTTTTTGCATCCCATTACTTTCAGGAAGGCTGGAGCGTCGAAAAGCCTGAGTCAGCATGATTTTTTTGATCATGGCTTTGGTGGACCAACCATTTTCGATGTATTCGGAAGCAAGCCAGTCGAGGAGTTTGGGGTGAGTGGGCTTAGCTCCCGCGATGCCGAAGTCTGCCGTAGTGGGGACAATTCCGGTTCCGAAGAGGTGGTGCCAGATGCGGTTCACCATGACGCGGGCAGTGAGGGGGTGTTTGGGGTTGGTGAGCCAATCCGCGAATTTTTTTCGGCGTACGGGATCTTCCGTACTGGAGTCGAGTCCGAGGTTTCCTTCCATGATGGCAAAGCCAGCAGGTGGCACTTCATCACGTGGGTTTTCAGGGCTTCCGCGGTGGAGGACTTTAGTTGGGCCAGGTTGAGTAAAGTGACCAATAAAAGAGTGATGAGGGCCTTCTTCGCGAAGCGTTGCAATATGGGCTTGGAGACGTTTGGCAGCTCCATTAGCTTGAGGATTCTTCTTTAGTGATTGCCGGGCGAGTTGGGTAGCGGCGAGAGTTTCCCAAGTGCCATCGTCTTGCAATGCAAGGACCCGGAAGCCGGGGTAGTAAGAGCCAGGCATTTTCTCGAGATAGTCAGTCTCGAGGTGATACTCACGGTTGCTGGAGAAACGGAATCGATTGACTTCGATGGGTTTTGGGAAGTTGATTTCGACCCACGGCTTCTCTTTGGAGTTCTTTCGGGCGGCGGCTCTCCAGACCATCGTGCCATATTTGCCATCGTTGGCTTTTTCAACGGTAGAGCCTTTTCGAAGCATTTCAGAAGACTCGACGAGGGTCGTTCCGGTGTTTTGATGAGCGAGATTTTTGCGGAAGTTAGCGGGGCCGAAGACTTCGAGTTCATCGACAAAGACTTTTGGTGAACCGAACTCGATACGCAGTTTTTTAGTAGTGGTGTTTGGGAAAGCCATGTCACTGTGAGCCCCCCAATTTTCTTCCCAGAATCCGACGCTCTCGCGAAGGGATTTTCGTTCAGCATTGAGCTGTGGGTAAATTTCGGCGGCCCGTTTTTTTCGCGGGTGGTCTTTCTTAAGTTCAGGGATGCGGCCTCCAAATTCTACACCTTGGAAGACCGCGGTGAGAGAATAGTAATCCTGGATCGAGATGGGATCGAACTTGTGGTTATGGCAGCGGGCGCAGCCCACGGTGACGCCCATCATGGAGGCGCCAATTGTTTGCATGATTTCATCGACCCGGTCAGCGCGCGCTTGCCGAATGGCGGTTGGTTCACGTCCGACGGTGGCGGCTGGGACGTGTGGGCCAGCAACCAAAAACCCGGTCGCTTCGCCGACTCCGAGTTGATCCCCGGCGAGTTGCTCGGTGATGAATTGATTGTAAGGGGTGTCTTTGTTGAAGGCGCGGATAAGGTAGTCGCGGTAAAACCAGGCGTTTTTTCGGTAGAGGTTCGATTCGGAGCCGTTTGTTTCGGCCCAGCGGATGACGTCAAGCCAATGCTGTGCCCACCGTTCTCCGAAGTGAGTCGATTCGAGTTGGGCGTCAAGGAGATCGGCATAGGCTTTTTCGGGGTCGGCTTGGTAGGCTTGTTCGAACTTGGTCACTTCTTCGGGAGTTGGCGGAAGACCGGTGATGGTGATGTGGACGCGTTGGATGAGTGAACGCGCGTCGGCTGGTTTGTTGGCAGCGAGGCCAGATTCTTTGAGCTTTTGATCTAGGAAGGCGTCGATGGGATTCCTGGATCCGGATGGGAGCCCAGGACGGACGATAGGTTGGAAAGACCAGTGGTCAGTTTTGAGTTCGAGTTTCTTGTCCATCTGGCCAGGCCAGTCGGCGCCTTCGACGATCCAGGTGCTAAGAGTCGCGATTTGCTCTTTGTTGAGACGGTCGCCCTTTGGGGGCATGGCAATCTCGTGCTCGGGGTCAGAGGCAACCTCCAGAAGAAAGCTCTTTTCGGGTTTTCCGGGAACGACTGCAGGAAGGCCGGAGTCGCCTCCTTTGAGCATGAGGGGGCGTTGGTCGAGACGAAGGCCCGACTTTTGCTTTTCTTCTCCGTGGCACTTCACACAGTGATTCGCCAAAATGGGGGCAACGTCTTTTTGGTAAGAGACTTGAGCTTGAGAAGCTCCCGTAAAAAGGAGGCTTACCAAGAAGGGAAGGAACGCGGGACAGCGACGGGTTCGGAGAGAGAAAGTTATGCAGGCCATCAGCAACTAAGGTTCATAGGGTGCGGTGTTTACGCAACCGAGATCTTAATTTTTTCAGGGTGGGCTAGAATCAGCGAATAGCAACAAGGCGAGGGATGATGTCACCGCACATTTTTACCGAACCATACGGACACGTAGGAATTTTTTGGGATCTTGATTCACTGAATTGGAAAGACGTCGGGTGACCTTCTTTGTCTGGGTGGTCGGATCAACTTTTTCCTCAACCAAAATGGGCGCAGGGATGGTTGTCCAGTTTTCGAGGTCAGAGGATTCCTGAATTTCAAAGAGGATGTCACTTACGTTGAGGCCTTGTTGGTAGGTGATTGAAAAGAAATCATTAGCTCCGGCCGTGACGAGCCCGAGGGTGATGACAGGAGCGGGATTGGCAATGTTTGGGTTGTTCCCCGTGGCATATTCGGCGAGCGCGCTTAGGCCATCGCGATCCAAGTCACTGAGATCATTGGTGATTCCATTCACGGTTTTCCAATCTTCATAACCACTGGAGAGGGCGGTGTCAGGCATGCCGGGGGCTCCTCCGATAGCAGCATGGGCAGACCACGAAGTTGCCTGTGCCTGGACGTTGCCGGTGAAGATCATGGAGTTTCCATTTCCGTCAGCTTCAATGGGCCACGGAGCTTGGTCGTTGTAGGTGAGATTGATAAGCTCGATCGCGCCTGACCTGCTCACGATGAGCTGCTCCCCATCGTTGCTGAGTCGGCCGCCAAATTCACCGGCGATCTTCCCTTGAGTAAGATTACCATAGCGGGCCGTGAAGGCTTCGAGATCTCTAACTAGAACAAGGCGGTGATTTGGTTCAAGGATCGTATTGTCAGCAAAGAAAAAGCTAATCCCCTCATTGAAGTAGAGTCCGCTTAGATCAATAGGTTGGGAGGATGTGTTGAGAAGCTCGACGAATTCGAAATCGTCCCGGTCGGAAGAGACCGCAAGTTCCTTTGCCGAGGTCGGATCGGCCGGGCGGTAATGGATTTCTGAAATAACGAGGTTGGTGGCAGCGGCGGCTACTGTATCAAGACTGAAGAAGGTCGAGGTCAGAGGGCTCCATTCGTTGGAGGTTCTGTCGAAGCTTCTTGCTTTGAACTGAGTTGGGCCATCGAACATCACAGACTCGGTGATATTGCTGCCATTCGTGAGGTCAATTTCACCGCGGAGCGTAAGGTCAAATCGAATGTCGGAACTTCCGGCCGATTGATTGTGGATTTCCACCGCAATCGTGTTTTCTCCGTCAATAAATCGAGACGAAGGGATGGGATACTCGAAATAGGTATTTTCATCTGGAGTGCGGCCTGTCGCGAAGGTGTCAAAGTTGGCATCTGCTGGGAGAGTTGCGGTGCGAGCGACTTCTATCCCATTCACGTAAATGGCGGCTCCGTCGTCGTAGCGCAGACCGATCGCGAAGTTTGAAAAATCAGCGGGCTTTTCAATCGCCACCTTTTTGCGGAAGTAGGTAGTGGCATTTTTCTGATTTCCGCGGGTGTCCGGGTCCGTGTCGATGAAGCCTACGGTAGTAAGGACACTTGTTTCGCCATATCCGAGTTGGGAGGGACCACTCGCCCAAGCGCTATCATCGTAAGTGACACTTCTCCAAGCCGTGCCTTGGTCGCTCCCGTCATCGAGATATTTCCAAGTCTCCCCGGTGATGACAAAGTCCTCGGGTTCGCGGGTGTCGTTGGCGAATGCGGCATTGATGGCGGTGGGGCTAATACCACCTCCAGAAAGGCGGGGGTCGGATCCATCAGTGGTGTAGTAAATAGCCGTGGTGTTTGTGGTCATGGTGACACCACCTCCTGCTGGAATAGACCCTCCATGCTGGGAGAGAGCAGGCGCAAGAACGTCTGGATACATGCCGGCTTGTCGGAGCTGTTGCAGCGTGCTGGTGCTGCGTCGTGGTAATTGGGTATTCAACCAGCTATTGACATAGGATTCCCAGCTTCCGACGGTTAGGAAGTTCCACCTTCGGGCTTCGGCGGCGAAACCAGGGCGCATTTCCTCGAAGCGCTTGCGTAGACGTTCGGTGCTTGCCTCAGCGGTCATTGCGCCATTGTTGAAGTAGTGTTTGTGAATGCGGTCTGCTAGAAGGATATTATAGTCAGGGTTTCCACCGGTTCGTAGTTCGGTCATCGCTCTGAGTGGTCCATTGTGGGTGACGGGGTGGGAACTGCTCCAGCCGCCTCTTGGCAGAAACCCGTCGGGATCTCTGATCATAAATTTGAAGGGCACTTCCTGGGATCGAGAGCCAAACGAGCGGAACTCGCTTTCGCATTCCCCGCTAGTCCACAGCAACATAAAGTCGATCACATTGGCGATATCGATGTGTTTGGAAGCGTTAAGGAAAGGATCGGGTCCACTTATTAAGCTACGTGTCTCATTCCAAAAGTCGGCCGTGCCGTCATAGGGTTTACCGGTCTGAAATTCCGAGCCAGAGTTGTTGGCGCTGATGGCATCATAGTCTTCTTTCTTGCCGCCAAAGTAGTTGGATGCCATCTCGGCGTCCCAGCGTTCACGGAGGTGATATTGCCCCCAGTATTGACCGTTGAGATAGACATGAACGAAGCGCCCGTGCGGCGCAATTTGGCCCATTTCGAGCATCGTGTCATCGACGAAGCGGGAGGCCATATAGCCTCCGCGTCTTGACATATCGTGCGAACCACTGCGGAGGTTAATGGCGTCGAATTCGTCAGTTGGCGGCGTATTCTTATATTCAAATCCGTCAAAAATTGGATGTTTGAGTTTGGCCGCGCCATATTTTTCACGGAAATAGAGACGGAAACTTTTTTTAGTGAAGTTGGTGTAACCACCACCGAAATTTGTCATTCCAGCATCTTCTTGGAATCCCGGTTTGCCATCGGGATAGATCATCTCGATCGAGCTCTTGTGCTCGATGTAGTCGTTATTGTTGTCTTGAAGGAAGGGAGTGCGGGGAGTGTGTCCCGAGATGGCGATCGCTTGGTTAATAATCTCTCGCTGAGTTTCCGGAGAGAGGGTGGCGGTGTCCGGGAAAGGCGCTTGGTTCAGCAAATTTTGGAGTGCGGTTTTTTCCGCCCCATTTGTCAGTTCACTTTCGGATTTATCAATCACGGTTTGGTATTCGAGCCGGTTTGTTTCCTGGCTTCTCCGAATGTGAACATCGATGATTCGCACATGAATGTTACCGCTCACCAAAGCCACGATAACTTGAGAACTCTCTGGTCGCTCGTTGGTTCGCGAGGGAAGTTCGCTTGTCGATGCCACTGACATCAAGCGAAGGTCGTAGTTGGCTTGGGTGACCAATGAAATGGTTGGGACAGCAGTTAGGGCATCCGAGAATTGGGCGCCGTAAACATCTTCTGGAAAGATGTAACTATGCGTGTCGATATTCGTGGATTGAAAGCCAGGTTTGTGCGCGAGGGCCCGGACCACAGTCGTGCCCGTGATTGAAATGGGACCGGTATAGATTTGGCCAGAGGTTTCACTGGGCGGAGTGCCGTCGGTGGTATAGCGAATTTGCGCGCCTTCTGTTTTCGTGGTGATTATGAGATCGAAGGCGGCGTCATAAACCCCGCGGTCAGCGCTGAAACTTGTGTCACCTACCAGTCCTTCATAGCGGATACCATTGGCCTCCCCGGGAGATGGGCTGACGAAAAACCCTCCCTTCAGATTGGTGGTGTCTTTGAAGATGCCCATGAATTCAGGAACAAAGATAGCATCTGAACTTCCGGCGCTGCTGTTGAGTCCCTGGATTGCGAGGATGTTAGTTCCGGTGACTAATCCTCCTTGGCTGACTGGATAATTGAAGAAGCTTGTCGCGTTGTCTTCGTTGCGACCGCCTTCTGTGGATCTAGAGTTCCACGCGGGAATTTCTGGCGCAGATTCCTTGTAAAATTCCGTGCCATTTAAGTGAGCGACGAATCCATCCTCCCATTTCAGGCGTAAGTTGAGGTTGCTGATACCTGATGGGTCTGCGACTTCGAAGGGGATGCGAATGTAGACTGTGGCATTTTGAGACCGCATTTCGTCACCGGCATCGCCTCCGGTGCCAATCAAGGGTTGATAGCGGCCACCGGCGCTGTCAAAGCCAATGCCCGTTGCCCCGCTGTTCCAGCTTGAATCATCAAAATTAGGATTTGTCCAATCATCCACTGGGCCCGTCGGGACATGCCATTTTGCCTGTGTTCCGGCGGAGAAAAAAGTGATGGGGGCCTCTCCCTCGATCCCTACCCCGAAAGCGACGTCTTTGGTCTGCTCGGGGTAGTCACGAAATTCGCTAGAGATCGTGGAGCCATCGGGCTTTACCAAAGCTAGATATCCGCCTTCCTCACGCTGCAGGCTAAAGCTTGTGTGGAGCTCACTCCCGACCTTTGCTCGGTCTTTGCCGGAAGCAAAAACTACCAAATACCCACCGCTTGTCATCTCGATGGCTGGCAGTTGCCATTTGGTGAGATCGTTTGGGTCGTCAGTGAGATGCCAACCGCTGAGATCTCCGGCTTTACCTGAGGTGTTCCAGATCTCGATCCAATCTTCTCGATCACCATCTTCATCAACGATCCCGTCGTCGTTGTCGGCGACGAATTCGCTGATGATAGCGTCATCCAGGGGATCTGCGTCGGCACTCTGCGTATCCCAAAATAAGATAATCGAGACTGCGACGGTGAAGAAAAAAGGAGAAATGAAAGGCTTTGTGATCATCGGTGGTGGCTGAGTAGGCGGAGCTCAGGTTCTTAGCTGATCTAGATCGCCAAAGCAATGAAGGAGAATGCAGGCGTTTGGATGTTGTAACTGTTATGAAATTGCGTGGACAATCCCACGGGTCGGCGGCACCCTGGGTTGGAATGCGCGTGGTTTGGCAATCTTTGAAATTGAAGGTGTTTCCGATGAACGTTTTAACCGTCGCTGCCCTTGTATTGCTCATTGTTAATGATTCGCGGGTCTTGGCGGGGGGAGTTTTTGTTGATGTCACAGATGAAGCCGAAGTGGGCTACCTTCAGTGGACGCCGCCAAAGGAGTGGATTAAGCATGTGCCAGAGGTCATGACTGGTGGTGCAGCGGTCGCGGATTTTGATAATGATGGGTGGGTCGACTTGCTCGTAACTCGCTATGACAACACCGATACCCTCTTTCGTAATCTTGGTGACGGGACCTTCGAAAGTGTTAGCGAACTCGCAGGGATCAATGTGATCGCTCCGAGTAACGGTGCGGCGTGGGGAGATATCGATAACGATGGCGATGCCGATTTATATCTTAGTGTCGCGGGTGAGTCAGGTGAGCCTCTCCGCAATTTACTCTATGTGAATCAGGGAGATGGAACTTTTTCTGAAGAAGGTCGACTTTGGGGCGCGGATCTTGAAATGCCGAATTGGCAGTCTGGTTTTAGTGTGGCTTTCGGTGACTACAATCTCGATGGGAAGCTCGACATTCATACTTGTCAGTGGGCGGTCACGGGTCCGGGAAATCGTTCTGTCCTTCTGAAAAATCGAGGACCTTTGGGAGGGTTTGTCGACGTTACGGTTGGCGCCGGGGTAGAGATGTGGAAAGACCCAGAGGCGCAAGGGGGGCCAGAGCTTACCACCCAAGCGTTCACTTCCAGATTAACTGATTTAGATTGTGACGGATGGCCTGATCTGGTCGTGGCTGGTGACTACGGGACCAGTCGGCTTTTCTGGAACAATGGAGATGGGACGTTTTTTGAAGGAACGGAGCAGGCTAAAATTGGCGATGAGGAAAATGGGATGGGATTAGCCGTGGGTGACTACGATGGTGATGGCTTGCCGGATTTGTTTTTCACTTCGATCTATGATGCGCGGAACCCTCAGGTGCCAAATTCTGGATGGGGTGTGACTGGCAATCGACTTTACCGAAATCTTGGCAACCGGGTCTTCGAAGACGCCACTAACGAGGGTGGGGTGCGTGATGGTGGCTGGGGTTGGGGAGCCGTGTTCTTCGATTATGATAATGATGGTGATCTTGATCTGGCGATGACCAATGGATTTGAAACCGATCGTTTGGAAACCGAAACACCCTTCAAGACAGATCCCACGAAGTTGTGGCGAAATGATGGAGGGACCTTCACTGATGTTTCTGATTTGGTGGGGATTAATGATGATGGGACGGGCAAGGGCTTGCTGGTTTTCGATTACGATCAGGATGGAGATCTTGACTTGTTCATCGTTAATAATGCGAGCGGTCCAGTTCTCTATCGGAACGATATGGATAACGGCAATCACTGGCTACGGGTCAAGCCGCGTGGCCGTTACTCCAATCGCGATGGCATCGGATCGGTTGTGACAATCGTTTCGGGTGATGATGCTTCCATTCAGCGACGGGAGATCAGTGGTGGTAGTCATTATCTGACGCAGAGCGAGAAGGTGGCCCATTTTGGTTTGGGGGTCTCTGCCGAGCCTATCCAGCGGCTTAAAGTGCGTTGGCCGAGTGGAATCGAGCAGGAGTTTTTTGACGTCACGGTCGACCAAGTTCTTGAAGTGATCGAGCCAGAGAGTCCTTTTCAAGCGTGGCTTATAGAGCATTTTTCGGAGGCTGAACTTTCCGCCAGTGTGATCGTAGACCGGCAGGCGGATCCGGACGGAGACGGGCTAAACAATACCTTAGAATTTGGCCTCGGGCTCGATCCAAAAAAGGCTGACAGTAGCCAGCCGATTGAGATGATTTTGGGGTCTGCCGAGGGGGAAAGAATTCTGAGATATCAAGCGAGGTGGTTGCCAAGAGGACTCGGTATTCAAATTGAGAAATCAGACGATCTTCAGAATTGGGAAGCCTGTGGGCCCAGCGACTTAGAAATCTTCAGCGCGGAAGAAACAGATGAGTGGGGAGTTAAAAATTTTGCTGCTCGGTTACTTGGAAATTTACCAGTGAGATACCTTCGCTTGAGGGTAATCCTTGAAGATTGAGTTCAACGAACACGCTGTAGATCATTGCGCCGACAACATCGCTCGACGTGGAGAGCGAAAAGATTATATTCAGGTATCGATGAGAGGAGTCTGGATCAGTTTGTTTTTGCTTTGGGCCTTTCCGGTCGTGGCAAACCCTGTGATTTCGGAGTTTATGGCTGCGAACGAAACAACGCTGGCCGACGAGGATGGAGACTTTTCGGATTGGATTGAGATTTTTAATTCGGCCGATCAGCCAGTTGATCTCGCCGGTTATTATTTAACAGATAATTCGCAGGTATTGGACCGGTGGGTTTTTCCTTCAGTGATACTGGATCCGGGGGAGTGGGTGGTGGTTTTTGCTTCAGGCAAGGATCGAGATGTTGGTGAATTGCACACCGATTTCAAGTTGTCAGCGGGAGGAGAATATTTGGCATTGGTTTTGCCGAATGGTATGA
>ERZ1047472.2877-NODE-2877-length-11748-cov-10.037971_pt1 | contig 11748 bp, 11 predicted proteins | sample MGYA00383095_ERZ1047472 | MGnify/ENA primary metagenome ERZ1047472 (study PRJEB29581, sample SAMEA5548365) | metagenome | biome: marine; feature: coastal; material: water | depth 1 m | study: Short-term variability in the microbial, nano- and picoplankton...
TCTTCGCAAAATACCTTTTTTTTAAACGTATTTAAAATTTATTAATGTCATTTACCCTTACTACACATCCTACATTTGTAAGCTCAGAAAAAGCCATTACAAACTTTCTTGCAGATTTTGATCACGCTGGTGAGTATCTCACAAAGGGAGATAGAAATGTAATCAAAAAAGGGGTTATAAATGGGGTTACTGTAACGGTTAAAAAATTTAAGACACCAAATTTTTTTCAAGGCCTTGTGTATAGATACTTAAGACAAAGCAAAGCAAAGCGTTCTTTTGAATTTGCAACAAAACTCATTGAATCTGGTATTAAAACACCTTTCCCTATTGCCTTTGCAGAGCGTTTTAATGGCGGCCTTAAAGAAAGTTTTTATGTAAGTGAGTTTGTAGATTATGATTTAGATTTTAGAGTCTTAAACCATACGCCACAATACCCTAACAGAGATGAGATTTTAACTCAATTTGCAAGCTTTACGTTTAAACTGCACCAAAACAACATTAATTTTTTGGATCATTCTCCAGGGAATACCTTGATTAAAATTTCAGAAAATAACACCTACGATTTTTATTTAATAGATTTAAATAGAATGCGTTTTCAAACCATGTCTTTACATAGACGGATGCATAACTTTAGGCGTATGTGGCTGTCAAAAAAAATGGTACGTATTATGGCCACACAGTATGCCTTATTGTACAATGCGCCTTTTGACAAAGTTCACGATCTTATGCTGTCTTACAGTAAAGAGTTTCAGGGAAAGGCAAACAAAAGAAAGCTACGTAAAGCAAGACGCAAGTCTTAAGCGTATTTTTATAAATCACGACGTTTTAAAATAAGGTAAGACCAATACACAAACAAAGTAGTCCAAACCAAGCAAATAAGCATGGAGTACCAGGGAACATCGTATGATTTTTCAAAACTCTCTCCTACTTGACTGGCCAGGGTTTGAACAGCGCCCAGTCTTGTAAAAGGCTCTGGAATAAGATCTGACATTGCATTAAGAGGCAGCAAATTGTATACATTATCTATAAGATTGATGTCTTTTTTGTTTTTTAAATAGCTAAAAACTATAAAGATAAAGCCCTCAAAAACCTGCCAAACTCCCAAAAAACCAAGTGCAAAGGCAGATCTTTTTATCCAAATCCCTAAAAACATACACATACTAAAAAAGGTGGTTAATTTTATAAAATACCCTAGCAGATATTGCAAATCTGTAAAGACAATGCTAATTTCTGTAAAGTCACTAAACACAAGTCCTAATGTTAGGGTTACGACAAACAAAAACACACTAGAAATAACAGAAAAAAGCAGTACCGCTAAGAATTTTGATAGGATAAATTCTTTTTTACTAAGACCATCAATGAGGTTTTGTTTAAGGGTATTGTAGCTATATTCATTTGCAACGATAGAGACAATAACAATGGCAAAAAATATTTTAAGCCACGAGGCCATAAAGCCGTTGAAATGCCAAATAAAAGGGAAGTTAAAAATTCCTTGATCTGCTATTCTAAAATTTATGCCTGCAAAGTCAAATTCATAAGAGGCAATGAGAGAGATTCCTAAAATAAGGGAACAATACACCATGGTAATGACCTTTGCCGCTTTATTGCGTTTTATTTTATCGAGTTCTATAGAGAGTAATCTAAGCATGATGATCTAGTTGTTGGTTTGTGCTGGGTTTTGAGTTAAGGCTAAGAATTTCTCTTCTAGAGATTCTTTTCTTTGCACAAGGTGAGATAGAGTGATTCCTTTTTCAAACAAAAAGGCATTGAGTTTTGCGGCGTCCATTTCTTGTGTAAGATTGGCCACTAGGTAGGGTGCATCATCTTTAATGTTCTCAAAGCTGGTGCTTTCTTCGAGTATTTTTTTAAGTCTTGGCATGTCGCTGCATTGCATGGTAACAAAACCAAAACTTGCATTCATTTGTTCAACGCTCCCCACGTACAGACTTTTTCCTTTGCTTAATACCACCACATGAGTACATACTTTCTCCACCTCGTCTAAAAGGTGAGATGCCAAGAGTATGGTGGTTCCTTCTGATGCTATTTTTTGAATAATCCCCCTAATTTGATGAATTCCTTGGGGGTCTAGACCATTTGTAGGCTCATCTAAAATTAGAATTTCTGGAGTGTTTAACAGCGCAGATGCAATGGCAAGACGCTGTTTCATGCCCAGGGAAAAACCCTTAAAGGCGTCATCTTGACGATCTAATAACCCAACAATGTCTAATGTTTTTTGCACCTGTGTTGTGGCAACCCCTTTAATTTTGCAAACCAGCTCCAAGTTTTGTTTGGCCGTCATGTATGGGTAGAAGTTAGGCCGCTCGATTATAGCGCCTACTTTTTTTAAGGCATCATGTGTAGATACATCACCTGCAAACCAGGAAAAACTTCCGGAGGTTTTATTTACTACATTTAGTACAATGCCCAAAGTGGTAGATTTTCCACTACCGTTAGGGCCTAAAATACCGTAAACATTGCCTTTTTTAATAGAGAAAGATAGATTATTTACTGCAGTGAGTCTGCCAAATTTTTTGGTAAGGTTTTCGATAGTAAGAATTGTTTTCAAAAACAAATATGTATTAGTTAGTTATCTATTTGACGAGTTAGGTTGTTTATTGTTACATTTATTAAAAGATAATAAAACAATCAATTGTTGTGAGTTTACTTCCATAATGTAATCTTTGTATCAATACCATGTTTATGAAAAAAGTTGTTTTAATTACAGGAGGATCCTCAGGAATAGGCAAGGCTATTGGAGAATACTTACTTGCAAAGGATTATAAGGTCTATGGAACATCTAGAAACCCAGATCGTTTTAAAGATGGGTTCCCTTTTCCTTTACTGGCTTTAGATGTTACCAATAAACAGAGTATTAACGCCTGTGTGGCCTTATTACTTGAAAAAGAGGTTGCTATAGATGTGTTAATTAATAATGCTGGAGTAGGAATTACTGGCCCCTTAGAAGAAACACCAATAGAGGAAATCCAAAAAGCATTTGCAACTAATTTATATGGACCCATACAAATGACAAATGCGGTATTGCCTACTATGAGAAATCAAAAGAGTGGCCATATTATAAATATTACCTCTATTGCAGGATATATGGGCTTGCCTTACAGAGGTGTTTACAGTGCAACCAAAGCAGCCCTAGAAATTACCACCGAAGCCTACAGAATGGAGTTAATGCAATTTGGCATACAGATGGCTAATGTAGCCCCTGGAGATTTTGCTACCAATATTGCCGCAGGAAGATACCATGCTCCCCAGATAGAAAACTCTCCCTACAAAAAAGCATACGGAGCTACTTTGAAAATGATGGATGCAGATGTAGATAGTGGTCAAAATCCAACACAAATGGCAGAGGCTGTTTATCGTATTATCAACAAAAAAACACCCAAAGTGAGATACAAAGTGGGTGCTTTTTTACAAAAATTTTCTATTATTTTAAAAAAAGTATTGCCTTCAAAAATGTATGAGAAAATACTCATGAGTCATTACAAACTCTAAAGGTATTTTTTTGCCATATCTTGTTGTCTAGAAATTGCGCCGCTAAACTCTGTTTTCATTCGCTCTAACAATTGTTTTACAGGTAAGGTGTCTTCAATGGAAGTAACCCCTTGACCTGCAGACCAGATTGTCTTCCAGGCTTTGGCCTCTGTATCTAACTCTTTTCCAAAGTCCACTTTCCCTTTGCTTTCTATTTGTTGTTGGGTAATCCCTGCATTTTCTAGGCTCTTACTCAAAAAGTTTGCACTTACCCCACTAATAGCTGCTGTGTAGGTAACATCTTTGGTTTGAGAGTCAATAATCATGTCTCTATACTCCTTATTGGCGTTACTTTCTGTAGTGTTTATAAAGCGCGTGCCCATGTAGGCTAAATCTGCTCCCATTTGCATAGCACTGGCTATATCTTGACCTGAGCTTAATGCTCCAGATAACAGTATAAAGCCATCAAAAATCTTTTTAATTTCATTTATAAATGGCACTGGATGAAGGGTTCCTGCGTGTCCTCCAGCACCTGCGCAGACCAATATTAAACCATCAACACCAGCCTCAATAGCTTTCTCTGCATGGCGTCTTTTAATAACATCGTGAAAAACCAAACCACCATAACTATGTACGGCATCTACCACTAGGCTAATAGCCCCTAAAGAGGTTATAATTAATGGTACTTTATGCTTTACACACACCTGCATATCTGGCTCTACTCTTGGATTTGTGAAATGAACAATAAGATTCACGCCAAAAGGAGCTGCTTTTTTACCTGTTTGTTTTTCCCAGGCTTCTAGTTCTGTTTTTATTTGGACTACCCACTGTTCAAACCCTTCAGTTGTGCGCTGGTTTAACGCCGGAAAAGTACCTACGATTCCATTTTTACATGCTTCTATAACTAGTTCTGGTCCTGAGATTAAAAACATAGGCGCTGCAACAAGAGGCAGGCTAAGATTTTCAGTGAATTGATTTTTGTCCATAGTGGTGAGATTTTTTATATTATTTTTAAAACCCTATTTCAACTAAGAGGGTGAGGGTTATTTTTTCTTAAACAGTTTGGTAAATCTTCCTACAAAAGTATCAAGATCAAAAACCCCTTGGTCTGTGGTGGCTCTGTAGGTTAGCCATATACTTAGAGGGAACATGATAAAAGTACTGAGCCATGTAGCAATAAAGGGATGCAGCGTGCCGTCTTCGGCACTGTTTTTTGCAAAAATCCCAATAAAATGATAGGTTAAAAATAGCAAGATTGCTATTACCATTGGAAGCCCCATACCACCTTTACGAATAATAGCACCAAGTGGAGCTCCAACAAAAAACAAAATAATGCAAGCAATAGGCAATACCTGTTTGTCATGCAAGGACATCTCATACTTATTAAGACGCTTTGTTTTTATTTTATATGCTTTTTTCTTGGCGTCTATTGTTTGCAGAGTGCTTTTTGCATTGTTTAAAGCCATTTTAGCAATTTCTGTTTGCCGTTTTTCTGAAAATAAGTCTAAATATGAATTCACACTATCTGGCAGCTTTTTTGCTTTTATTTTCTTGTTATTAAATTTAGAGACTCCCGCTCTGTAATAAGTGTTATTTGCAAATGTTTGAATGTCTTTTGTGTACTCCTTAGAGAGCGAATCTATTTCTACAAATAGCTCCCTAATGTTATACATATTTTGGTTGCTTAAATCGTTCTCTCTATCTATATCTGTATTGTTTAACTCTGTGAGGTCAATATTTACAGTATATTGTTTAAAGTCTGTTTTTGCAAAAGGCATTCGCTTTTGTTTTTTGATGTCTTTTTCTTGAATATCTTCATACCTAGAGCCATCGTTAATAATCAATGACAAGGTGTTACTGCCTTCTTTACTTTTAAATTCTCCGGTTTGAGCTATGGTAACGATGTAGTTTCCGTTAGGTTTTGATGGGTTTTTTTCATGAATAATGATACCTGTAAGAAACTCATTGTTTTCTCCATATTTATCATCTACTTTAATGTTAAAACCCTCACCAATTTGGCTAAACTGACCTTCGCTAATAACCATAGAAGGGCTTACTTGGGCTAGGTTTCTGCGCAGGTTTTGCCATTTATACTCAGAGTAAGGAATAATGTTATTGGCAAAGAAAAAAGCGGTTAGTGCCAAAATAGATATGAAAACAGTAAGGCTTCTCATGGCCCTTTGCAGAGAAATACCTGTAGATTTCATAGCGGCAAACTCATACCGCTCAGAAAAACCTCCAAAGACCATTAGTGAGGTAACTAATATGGTAAGGGGCAGTACCAGCGGTATAAGCTTAGGGGTGAAGAACCATAAAAACTTTAAAATGATTATAAAATCAATGTCTTTACCAGCCAATTCTGCGATGTACAGCCAAATGGTTTGTAACACAAAAATAAACATCAAAATAATAAAGACGCTAAAAAACGTCTTGAGGTAAGAATTTAATATGTATTTGTCTAGTATCTTCAAACTAAGAGCTTAATCTAGCATATTAATATAGTACCCATCGGTGGTGTACTTTTGCTGGTCAAAAGTAAACAAGCCTTTTGAAAGGGGTAGGTTGGTTTTAAAAGATTGTACTGTTAAGGTATATTTTGTCCCTTTACTATCTATCTGTATTAATTTATAGATGTGCTTTGTTTTTTTGTCAATACCTAGATGAATTTTTTTGATTTCAGCATTACTGTCTATAGGGGTTAATTTTACAAACTGAATTTTTCTTCCTTTTATGTTTTCAACAACTCCCATTTTAGAATCATAGCCCTTTTCGTAAAAAGTTAGCATTTGCGATGGAGTTATGTCTTTTTCATCTTCGGGGTTGTATAAAGAGATGGTTACCTCTTGGTCTTCTGGTACAATGGTGTATATAGATGTGCCATCAAACATACGGGTAATATCTAGCATGTTTATTACATACTTATCATCCAAAAGAGTAAGATCTCCGAAGGTTTCTTGATTAACACCTTCCTTTTGGTTGTTGAGATTGTATTTAAATTTAATCTGGATATTATCATAGCTTCTAACTTTTGCAGAAACCTCACCCAGCAAGGCGTTTGCTTGTTGCCCAAAACTAGTGCTAGAAATTAAAATAATAAGAATGCTTATAATTGTTTTCATGATTTTATTCGTTTTCCAATAATTGGTTTAAAGCCTCAAGGGTAGGTACAGAAACGCTTCTAGCCTTACTCCCTTCAAAAGGACCAACAATTCCAGCGGCCTCTAATTGATCAATAATTCTTCCTGCGCGGTTGTAGCCCAGTTTTAATTTACGTTGTAGTAAAGAGGCTGAACCCTGTTGAGCAATTACAAGCACTTCTGCTGCTTCTCTAAACATTACATCTCGTTCATTGATGTTATTATCAAGATTTGTGCCACCTTCCTCACTTATATATTCTGGTAAAATATAGGCATCTGGATAGGCTTTTTGATTTCCAATATAATCTGTAATATCTGCTATCTCTGGAGTGTCAACAAAAGCACATTGTATTCTAACCAGATCGTTTCCTTGGGTATAAAGCATATCTCCACGCCCAATTAATTGATCTGCACCACCGCTATCTAGAATTGTGCGAGAATCAATTTTACTAGTTACTCTAAAGGCAATACGTGCCGGGAAATTAGCCTTTATAATTCCTGTAATTACATTTACAGACGGACGTTGTGTAGCTACAATAAGATGGATCCCAATAGCACGAGCCAATTGTGCCAATCTAGCAATAGGAGTTTCTACTTCTTTTCCTGCCGTCATTATTAAATCTGCAAATTCATCAATAACAAGCACTATGTATGGCAAGAATCTATGGTTCTCTTCTGGATTTAACTTTCTCTCTTTAAACTTGGTATTGTACTCTTTGATATTGCGTACATATGCGTTTTTTAATAGATCATAACGTTGGTCCATCTCAACACACAAGGAGTTTAAGGTGGTAATTACCTTATTGGTGTCTGTAATAATAGCATCTTCATCTCCAGGTAATTTAGCCAGGTAATGACGCTCAATTTTATTAAACAAAGTAAGCTCCACTTTTTTGGGATCTACCAGGACAAATTTTACTTCGGCTGGATGTTTTTTATACAAAAGCGAGGTTAGAATTGCATTGAGCCCTACAGATTTACCTTGCCCAGTTGCACCTGCCATGAGTAAGTGGGGCATTTTTGCTAAATCTACCACAAAGGTCTCATTGCTAATGGTTTTACCTAGGGCTAGGGGTAGTTCCATTTCAGCATTTTGAAATTTTGGAGAAGCAATGGTAGCGCGCATAGATACCGTTTTCGGGCTTTTATTTGGTACTTCTATACCAATAGTACCACGTCCAGGGATGGGTGCTATGATTCTTATTCCAAGTGCAGATAGAGAAAGGGCGATGTCATCCTCTAGGTTTTTAATTTTTGATATGCGTATTCCGGCATCTGGAACAATCTCATATAAAGTAACAGTAGGACCTACTGTAGCCTTAATACTAGCAATTCCAATTTTATAATTGTTGAGTGTTTCAACAATACGATTTTTATTTTCTTCAAGCTCTTCTTGATTGATAGTAATTCCTTGGCCTGAGGTGTAGTCTTTTAGTAATTCTATGGTAGGAAATTTGTAGTTGCTAAGTTCTAGGGTAGGATCAAACTCTCCAAAATCTTTAACAAGTCTATCGCTTAAGTTTTCTACAACCACGGTCTCTTCTTTTACTTGTTCTATCTCCATAGAAAGGCCCTGTTCTGGGTTTTGTGCTACAGGAGTTTCTATGGAAGTTTTCGTGGAGGTCTCACTACTGTTTTGAGAGGTGTCTGGTGAGTTAGTATTACTGCTTGATGGTGTTGTGTCAAGAGGTATTTGCTTGTCATCAGAGGGGTTGGTGCTAGTTTTGTCTACAGGAGTTTTGCTTTCCTGATTGCTATTTGCAGTAGTTGTAGGATCATTAAAATCTGCAGTTATGTCTTTTTTTGTTTTCCTTACAGCGTTTATAATCTTATCTGGAGTTATGTTTAATCTTAAAACTAAATATACAATGGCAAAGAATGTCATGGATAGAACCGTACCAATAAGACCCATGTAATCTTGCATGAAATCATTAAGTTCAAATCCAATAACACCACTTAAAATAGAGCTGTTTCCGCTAAAAAAACCAAAAAACACTGAAAGCCATATCATCACTAATATGCCCCAAAACCAAAACTTTTTTAATCGTTTTTTTGTGAAATCAAAAAAGAGATATACTCCAGTAAGGGTTACTAGGCTTGCAAAAATATAGCCTGCAACACCAAATCCTTGATAGATGCATAAATAGGCAATATTGCTTCCAAAAGTACTAAGCCAATTTTCTGTTTTTAGATTTCTATCTGCTATTGCAATAATGCTTTGGTCTGCCTGCCAAGAAAAAAGAAAAGATGTAAAAGAAAATAATAATGCAATCCCAAGTAGCGCTAAGAAACTTCCTAGCAGTATTTTTTGCTGCTTAGAGAGTGAAAACGAGATGGGTTTTCTTGGCTGTTTTTCTTTTTTTGATCTAGTTGTTTTCTTTATAGCCATGAAGTATGAGGTGTCTCAAACAAAAATACAAATTGTTATGTGTTCTATTGTGTTTTTATTTTTAAATAATAAGCATCAAATTTTAAGACCTAAATATAAGCTAAAATACTTGTTTTAAAAAAGGACAAAAACTTTGATTTTCTTTAGTTTTTGCTTTGCATTAAAATTTTGGGATATAAATAAAACACCCTATTACAATAGCCGTTATTGCCGCAAAAAAAACGGCTCCTGCTGCAATATCTTTTATGTTCCCAATTTTGGAATCTTGTGCTGGGTGGATAAAATTTGCCATTTCTTCTATGGCGGTATTTAACCCTTCTGCGGTAATCACAAGTCCAATAGCAAAACATTGAAGCATCCACTGTGTTGCAGAAATATCAAAAACAAACCCAGCGATAGTAACTCCAATACTAATTATGGTTTGCAGCTGTATGCTAGGTTCGTTTTAATTAATTTAAAAGCACCTGTAATGGCATACTTAGAGGCTAAAATTCGATTTTTTAAAAAAGCAATTAGCACTAAGCTAAGGCATTTAAAGCAGCCTGGTAATTAGGCTCTTGCCCAATCTCTGGTACCTGTTCTGTATACAGCACGTTGTTTTGCTCGTCTAATACCATTACTACCCTAGAATGCAAATTAGCAAAAGGACCATCTGCAATGCTAAGGCCATAGGTGTCTCCAAAACTACCGTCTTTAAAGTCACTTAGCATTTCAATATTCTCTATTCCTTCTGCGGCACAAAAACGTGCTTGTGCAAATGGCAAGTCTCTAGAGATACAAAGTACTTGTGTGTTTTCAAGAGATGCCCCATGGGTGTTAAAGGTTCTGGCTGAGCTTGCGCATACACCCGTGTCTACACTAGGGAAAATGTTTAATATTTTTCTTTTACCAGAATAATCTGATAATTTTTTTGAAGACAAATCTGCTGCCGTAAGGGTGAAATCTGGAGCTTTTGTTCCAATTTCAGGAAGTGTTCCTAGAGTGGTTGCTGGGTTTCCGCCAAGAGTTATTTGAGCCATTTTTTTGGTTTTTATTTTATAGTTTAAAAGTACAAAACACTTCACAATGTTTAGGTGTGTTGTTCATAAAAAATGGTTTTAGAAACACCGAATTTCTAGACCACTTTGTTTTATTTAGTACTGTAATTAGGCTTGTTTTGTTTGTGCTAACATTCTAATTTTTATTTTAAATGCTGCAAAGATAAGTGTCATAAATGGACTAAGCCAGTTAAAAATCGCAAACATAAAATACTCACCAACTCCAACACCAAGAACATCACTTTGGTAGGCTCCACAGGTATTCCAAGGTATTAAAACAGAGGTAACTGTACCAGAGTCTTCTAGGGTTCTTGATAGGTTTTCTGGAGCAAGATCTTTGTCTTGGTATGCTTTTTTAAACATTTTTCCAGGAATAACAAGTGCAAGGTATTGATCACTAGCAATTACATTTAATCCAAAACAACTCACAACGGTTGTTGCAAACAAACCAAATACACTTGAGGCCATTTTTAGTAATGCTTTTGTGATTCTTGCCAATGCGCCAATGCCGTCCATGACACCTCCAAAAACCATGGCTGAGGCAATAAGTAATATGGTCCAAAGCATGCCAATAAGACCTCCGGAGCTAAATAATTCATTTAAAGTTTCATTGGGTGTTTCTATAGCTGTGTCACTAAAGATAGCTTGAGATAGTGCGCCTATTGTAGAGTCAGAAACCGTAGCTAAAATTTCGGGTTGAAAAACAACCGCAAAAATAGCTGCCGAAACAACTCCAGTTGCTAGAGATATTAGGGGGTTTGTTTTAAGTACAATAAGCGCAATCACTAAAAGGGGTACCAAAAATAGCCACCCTGTGGTGTTAAATGTTGCATTTATGGTTTGTAAAAGGTTGCTTATGTCTGCCTCTCCAGAGGTTTCTATAGTCATGCTTAAGATAGAAAACACAATTAAGGTAATAATTATAGTTGGTACCGTTGTGTAGGCCATGTACTTTATGTGTGTAAATAAATCTGTACCAGCCATAGCGGGAGCAAGGTTTGTGGTATCACTAAGAGGAGACATTTTATCTCCAAAATAGGCGCCAGATATAACAGCTCCTGCAATCATTCCTGGGTTAATACCAAGGGCTGTTCCAATACCAACAAGTGCTATTCCTACTGTTGCTGAGGTGGTCCAGGAGCTTCCTGTAGCGATAGATATGATAGCTGCAATAATCACAGATGCCGGTAAAAATATTTCTGGGCTTAATACCTGCAAGCCATAATACACCATGGCTGGAATAATACCGCTAACAAGCCAAGTTCCTGCCAAAGCGCCAACCAGCATTAGTATAATAATGGGTTTGTATACACTTTTAAGGTTTTCTATAACCTCCTTAATCATACCCCCAATAGAAACTTTATTTGTCAGCCCAACAATCATTGCAACACCTCCACCAATAAGTAAAATATATTGGTTTGAGTAATCTCCAAGCCAAGCCCCATCTTTTAAAAATATATTATAAGCAAGCAAAGACATCAATATAACAACTGGTATAAGGGCCTTCCAGATGCTTAATTGTGTGTTGTTTTTAATTTTTTGCTCCTGAATTTTAATATCTGAGAGATTCTCTTGTTGCATAGTCGCTATTTTTATTTGTTTTGTAATGTTACGATTTTGTGAAGATGTATGCAAATCAAAAAAAGAGCTGCAATTAAATCTGCAGCTCTCTTTTATTTTATTCTAAATATAGTTTTAC
>ERZ1047472.2879-NODE-2879-length-11747-cov-40.572357_pt1 | contig 11747 bp, 9 predicted proteins | sample MGYA00383095_ERZ1047472 | MGnify/ENA primary metagenome ERZ1047472 (study PRJEB29581, sample SAMEA5548365) | metagenome | biome: marine; feature: coastal; material: water | depth 1 m | study: Short-term variability in the microbial, nano- and picoplankton...
TATGGCAGAACACTAGAAAGCACATCAAAAGCTGATAACGATATTATATATGCAGCAGATATGCAATTATTATTCAATGACCTAGTAAAAGCTAGAACACACCAATCAGGAACTCCGCCAACATGGTCATCAGCGGACGGACTTGGTGCGCCAAGTGCGGGAGAAATTGTAGGTGTTTATGCAGCTGAAATAGGCGCAAGCGGCACATCAGTTGATGCCGTTAATGATCTAAACGAAGGATTTGCTGATTTTGAATCAGCTGCTGATGATATTAGCAATAATAGAGATACATTTGATGCAGGACAATTTTCAACGTCAATTGGAGATAACAACGAACGTCAGTCTAGTTGGAATGCACAAATAACACATACGGTTACAGTAACATGGGCAAATGCAGACGAAAGAAGATATTTTTTTAACACTGGCGGAGTAATAAAATTTAACGCTAATTTAACAGGCGGAACTAGTGTACCAGGAGATGTAACAACTACACCACCTGGAACAAAAGATGAAATATGGCAAACTATGCTAGGCACTATGGGAACAATTACGTTCGGTAAAAATACAACAGTAGCAGACGGGTCAAACCCAGGAACTGGTACCAACGTAGGTAATTATTACAATTTATGGGCAATAACTAGTTCGTCAAGTCCAATAGGAATTTTTTCTAAAAGTGGTGCAGGACTATATGCTGAAAACGAATATAGCATAGTAGCTTGGGAAACAGCACCAAATAGTATAAGATTTTTAATTAGTTTTAATGATTATGATATAGGTGACGATGCGGGTGGAGCTAGTTCAAGTGGCCCTGAAGATGAAGATGTAACTGGTGTAACAACAAGTACGGTATCTCTTGTAACAGCAACAGGAGTTTTAGGAATATCAGAACCTGCACTAACAGTTAACTCAAATCTGTAAATACAAGATAACAGGGGAAAAGAATAATGGCTGTAGTTGGAACAAATGTTACCGCGTCAAACTATAATACAATACAAAGTAAAATAGATGATGTTTTAGGTGCTGGTGACGGCGCACAAAACGGTTACGGTCGTACATTATCAAGTTCTGCAAAGACTTCAGGCGATACTATTGCCGCACAAGACATGCTTGATCTTTATACAGATTTGATCAAAGCTAGAACACATCAAACTAATCCTGTAACGTGGACAAATGCAGACGGACTAGCTGCTCCAGTCGCTAGTGAAAATGTTGGCATAAGTGCTGCAGATGTAGGCAACGAAACACCTTTAACTATTTTCTCACTTGTTGCATCAATAGAATATATGATTGTTGATGTAGGTGACTCTAATTTTACGTTAATAGGTGCTTCTGCTAACGAAGTAGGAATAAAATTTGTAGCAACAGGACCAGGAACTGGCACAGGCATTGCAAAACTTTCACCCACTAGTATAAACGCAGAAGAAGATTTAGCAGAAGGATATTTAGACTTTGAAGCAGCTGCAGACGAAATAGTTACTGATCATGATTTATCAGATGCAACCAATTTTAGTGTAACAACAAAATTAACAGATACACGTACTACTCAATGGGGCGGCGGCGACTATGCTTCACCTGGTACTAAAATTACACATGAAGCAGAAGTTACATGGGTTAATGCAGATGAAAGAAGATATTTTTTTAACACCGGTGGATCAATAATTATAAATGCCGACCTCATTGGCGCTGTAACAGCTAACTCTAAAAACGATAATTGGAATACTATATTAGAAAATATGGGAACAATTATTTTTAGTAAAAGTGCAACAACATCAAACGGATCAAGTCCAGGAACCGGATCAAATATTGGCAACTACTATGCTAGTTGGAGCCTAACAAGTGTTAGTAACCAAGCCACTCTATTTACAAAAAACGGAAGTGGATTATACGCTGATATAAAATATCAAATTACAGCATGGGAAGAAGCTGCAGGCAATGCATCAACTCCTAGTACACTTAGATTTAGAATAGAATTTCAAGACAACGATTTTAGTGATGGTACAAATGTTGACGAATATGTTACTAATGATATTACAAGTACTATTAGTGTAGCACACGATACTATATTAAATATACCGGCACCATCGTTTACTACTATTACTACTCTCGATGACGCAGCAGGGTCACAAACGTCGGCTAGCCTTACTAGAAACCCAACTGGGCAAACACTAAATGAAGGCGATGATGTTACATTTACTTTACAAGTTAGTCCTGTTGCTGACGGAACCCTTATAAATTATACTCTATCCGGCGCAGGCATTACCGTAGGCGACTTTGATAATGGCCAAGGCATGGGTGGCCAGTTTGATATGCAAAGTGGAACTGGCAGTGTTACAATAACAATTAGAGAAGATACATTTACAGAGGGCTCCGAGACATTAACGTGTTCAGTGCCAGACTTTGGAATATCATCGTCAATTATAATTAATGACTCAAGCACAACACCTATTGGTCAACCGCCACCGCCAGTTACTACATATGACTTAGTAGGCCCTGCTTCTCTTAATGAAGGCGCTTCTGCCACTTACTATGTTAGTACTACTAATTTCAGTGGTAGTGCTTTATACTGGACTATTAACGGAACAACAGCTGACTTTACAGCAACTAGTGGATCAATACCAATTACATCTAATGCAGGACAATTTAGTCTTACTACTCTTGCCGATTCATTAACGGAAGGAGATGAAACTTATTTAATTAATCTTAGAGTAGATTCTACATCTGGACTTGAGGTAGACACTCTAGGAATTACTGTTAATGATACTAGTACAACTCCAGCAGCACCTTACACAGGAGATGTACCAGTTGTACCATCCCTAAATATCTTTGACCAAGCTTCTAATTTTAATTCTGGGTCTTCAACTGTTTTCCTTAACTTTCGTTTCCTTACTGATTTTTCAATTACTATTAACAATATCCAAGGAAATAATACTTCAGCTGGAGACTGGCTTCCAAATAGGACACAGGGCGAAACTGCTGCAGAATATGAAATATTTATAACAGCGGGTACTATGACAACAACTGGTTCCCCGACTCCGGTTCTAAATCGTGGAGGCTCTACAACTGGTACATGGCTTCCTCTAAGCTCTAACAGAACCCAAACAATTAGTGTTTCAGTAACTAGTTCACAAAGCCAAACATTTCAGCTTGTTGATAATGTGCAGATAAGAAAAATATCAGACACAGCTAAAACTGACAGCGGCAACATGACCTTTGCTGGCAGCTTCATTGACCTCGGTGGCCTCATTTGTTTAACTAATGAAATGATTGTGCAAGAATACAACAAAGGATTTGTTAAAGTATATGAAATTGAGACTGGCGATTTGATCCTTGGAGCAGATGGATATACTAAAGTATTAGATATAACTAAAGATCATCCGCGAGAAGGCTATTGGATATTAGACAGTTGGTTAGAAATTACTAATGATCATCCAGTCTTGACAGATGATGGATGGATACGTGCAGAAGACTACACAGGAAATAAAGAATATAAACAAATACCTACTAATACTGTGTATATTGAGACAGCAGATGAAGCATTTAAAGTATTTGATACTTCGACAAATGTAAGCATGTTAGTTAGCGGACAATATAAAGAACAATCATAATCTTTTCTTGACATTTAGCTTCAAATAGTGTATAATTAATGTTATACCTATGGAGATAATGTATGGATGACAAATTAGCAAAAGCATTAGAAGCAAGTAAACTACTTGATACTATAAATCAACAAAAGAAATTACTACAACAGCAATATGATGCTGACTTAATCCATTACGAAAACGGCCGTCAGTTTACATCCAGTAAAGAATTAATTAGTTTTTGTCAAAGTTTAATATCATTAGAACAAGATCAAATTGTATTAATTGACGACAACGGGTTACCGTCAATGGTTAATGACCTATCTACCTTCACTAACAATTTAGTAAACACATACGCAACAGCATCAAATAAGTTTTTTAACGAGTACAATAAAATTAAAAAACAACGTTCGGTTGAAGGTATATTTAATGACTAAAGGTATTCTTGTTTTTGCTTATAATAATGCTGATATTGATTATGTAAAACAAGCGGCATTTCTTGCAGGCCGAGCAAAAGAATATCTTAACTTACCAGTTAGTATTGTAACTGATAAAGAAAGTATTGGCGACAGATATAAAGAAGGGTGGTTTGACAAAATTATTATTAGTGATATTGCTACAGCATCATCTAAAAAGAAATACTATAACGGTGCAGAACAAAGTACTGTACTAGAATTTAAAAACGACAAGCGACCGTTTGCTTACGATTTATCTCCGTATGACGAAACGCTTATGCTAGACAGTGATTATGTAATAGCAGACGATGTACTAAAACATTGCTTTACTAGTGTATACGATTTTTTAATATACAAAGATGCTACTGATATTGCCGGCAATAGAGAAACTAATGAATTTAAAGTTATAAGTGAAACAAGTATAGATTTTTATTGGGCAACGTGTGTATTTTTTAGAAAGACACAGTTAAATGAAATATTTTTTAATCTTATTAAGCATGTACAAGAATTTTATACACACTACAGGAAAGTATACAATATAGTAACTACAACTTATCGAAATGATTTTGCATTTAGTATTGCAATACATATGATAAACGGATTTAAAAAAGGCGACTTTGCAAAGCGTATGCCTGGCAAGTTATTCTTTACAGCGGATAGAGATATATTACATTCTATAGATGGAGATAAGTTTACTTTTCTTCTACAATGTGCAGGCTCGCTAGACAAATATAGTCCTTGTAAGTTTCAAGGAAATAGTGTGCATGTAATGAACAAGTATACATTAGAGGATAATCTAAGTGCCTAATTTTATCTTAGTAGCTCAAAATACACAAGATGTTGATTACGTAAAACAAGCATGTGCATTGGCAATGAGTATTCACGCAACAACGCCCAATAGTAATATTAGTATACTTACTGATGATACAATTCCAGAACGTTACAAAACATTATTTGATAATGTAATAGAAATACCTTGGGGCGACCTTGCAAACAAATATGATTGGAAGATACACAATCGATGGAAAACATATTTTATTTCACCGTATGATGATGCAATAGTTCTTGATACAGACATGTTAGTACTAGAAGATATTACAACATGGTATAATTTTTTACAAAGTTATGATATGTATATTACATCAACAGTATTTGATTACAGAGGTAACAAAATAAAAGATACATTTTATAGGAAGAACTTTGCCAAGTACAATTTGCCTAACACATATATGGGATTACACTATTTTAAGAAAAGTGATTTTGCATTAGAATTTTATACATGGTTAGATAAAATCACTAACAATTGGAAAGAATTTTACAAACTAGGTAGAGATAAACCAATACAAAATTTTGCAAGTATGGACTTAACCGCTGCAATGACAATTGATTTGTTAGATTGTAAATCAAAGATTACTAATGAGAATGTATCAGTTCCTAGTTTTACGCATATGAAAGCAAACATACAAGGTTGGGACGAAATAAGAGAAAGTTGGCAAACAAAAGTTGGCACATATTTTACAACTGATGCAGAGTTATATATAGGCAATCATAAACAGTCTGGCATATTTCATTATACTGAAGATAATTTTTTAACAGACGATATTATAGAAGTATTGGAAACGAGATTAGATATATGATAATTTTAGAAACACCAAAATTTGAAATAGTATATAGGGTGTACTTTGATAAAGATACAGGAAATATTCTTTCAGTGTCAAATGTAGAACAAGATATAGAAACTAATTTTATAATTGATAATCAGGATGCACGACAGTACTTAGATGGAACAAAGAACGTTACTAGACATAAAGTAGTATATGATATTAGGACTTCGTCATACATTATAGTAGACAAATATAAAAAACTTGAAATTGATGTAAATGATAATGTTTATAAAATTAAACAACAAGACAATGCTCAAATAACTGTAAGTTTTCTAACACAATCTAATATGTGGAAAGTTGCACTATCGGATAGTGCAAAAAAAGATCTCGAAAGCAAAAAAGAACGTATTAATCAATCACTACAATTTAGTGTTACACAAAAGAACAATCCAAATATCCTCCATGAATACTTTACAACAACAGTACAACAATTATTAGAAAATCCTATAACAATAGACAGCCAGAGTCAGTATGATTTTGACAATTTTAGTGTATATACTAATAGGAAGTTCCAAAAGTATTCGTGCGAGGTTGTAGATGGATAAAATCAAAATTATTGACCAGGACATTATCTTTTTGTCCTACGATGAACCCAATGCAGAAAAAAATTATGCTGATTTATGTAACAAATTGCCATGGGCAAAACGTGTACACGGTGTAGATGGGTCAGATGCCGCACATAAAGCATGCGCAGATCTTAGTGAAACAGAATATTTTGTTACTGTTGATGGCGATAACATCATTGACACTGAATTCTTACAACAAGAAATTGATATTGAAAAATTAGGAGTCACACCTGACCATGTTTTTAGTTGGTGCGGCAATGTTCATGTAAATGGACTGATGTACGGCAATGGCGGACTAAAATTATGGACACGTAAATTTGTTCATAACATGAAAACACATGAAAACAGCGATTCTGATGATACAGCAGGCCTAGTGGAATTCTGTTTTGATGAAAAATATTACCAATTTAATGACAACTACAGTACAAGTTACACAAACGCTACCCCATTTCAAGCATGGAGAGCAGGTTTTCGTGAAGGTGTTAAAATGAGCCTAAATGAAGGGGCAAAACACGTTGACATACAAAACATTTGGTGGCAAAATTTAGATAGATTGCGTATTTGGTGTAGTATTGGTGCTGATGTAGAAAACGGCAATTGGAGTATGTTAGGTGCAAGAATGGGTTGCTATATGACTATGTGTACAGATTGGGATTACACAAATGTACGTGACTTTAAGTATCTAACAGATTATTGGAAAGATGAAAAGGTTGCTGATTTAGATGTTGCTTCAGAGCTGTTTCGATACGGCAACAATATACGATCAGAACTAAACTTAGAAATTGCTGATATAGATGCACTAGGAAGCAAGTTCTTTAAAAGTGTTTACCACAATACTCCAAGGATTATTAAAAAGAGATGAACACTGAGCTAATTAGAATCAAAGAGATAATGCCGGGTGTCGAAAGGGACACCTCGCCTACTTTTTGTTTGGCTAAATGGCATCATGTAACAATCTATTTACAAACTGGCGAAACACATAGTTGTTATCATCCTGCTCCCCACAAGATTCCGTTAGAAGGCCTTGAACAAAATCCTAGTCAACTACATAATACTCCACAAAAGAAACAAGAACGACTTGCTATGCTTAACGGCCAAAAGCCAGCAGGCTGTCAGTACTGTTGGAATATTGAGTGCATGGGCAAAGATTATGTTAGTGATAGACATATAAAGACAACAAGCATTTATACACCAGAACGTATTGAAGAAATAAAAAATAATCCTTGGGATTATGATATAAATCCTGAATACATTGAAGTTAATTTTAGTAATGAATGTAACTTTAAATGCGGTTACTGTCATCCTAAATTTAGTAGTAGATACTACAGCGAAATAAAACAAAACGGACCATATAGTAATAGTACAGAACACCGTAATGATATTGACTGGTTTAAATTATATGAAGAAGATACTAACCCTTATGTAGACGCATGGTGGAAATGGTGGCCTGAAGTAAGCAAGACACTAAACATTTTACGTGTAACTGGTGGCGAACCATTAATGCATAAAAGCACATGGCGGCTGTTTGACGAACTAGAGCAAAATCCTAAGCCACACCTTAATATTGAACTTAATAGTAACATGGGCATTAAGCCTGCAATGGTATACAGGCTAGTAGAGCGTGTAAAAGATCTAAAAGAAAAAGGTTGCATCAATAGTTTTAAATTATACACAAGTATTGACACTTGGGGTAAACGTGCAGAATATACACGTACAGGTTTAGATGTTGAACTATGGGAACGTAACTTAGATTACTATCTTACAGCAACAGGTTGGCCTGTAACATTCATGGTTACATTTAATTTATTTGTAGTTACAAGTTTTAGTTCTTTGTTAGAAAAAATATTAGAATGGCGTACAAAGTATAACACTGACGCAAACGAAACACAATGGCAACGTGTAAGATTTGACACACCTTATCTTAAAGAGCCTTTGCAATTTGATATGAATATTTTGCCTAAGGATGAATTTTTACCTTACATGGAAAAACATCTAAAGTTTATAGAAGAAAATACAGATGATAAAGATAGAACAAAATTTAGTTCTCTTGAATTTGAAAGATTTAGACGTGTAATAGACTATATGAAAAATACTAATTATGATCAAGATAAAGTTATACACGGCATGCGTAACTTCTATTCTTGGTTTAGTGAGTATGATAAACGTAGAGGTACAAACTTAGTTGAAACTTTTCCTGAGTTAGGACATTTTTACAAGGACTGTAGCAATGTCTAAAAAATTAAACTTTGCATATCAATGGATTGGACCAAACGGACCAATAACTAATAACAGAATACCTACAATAGCAGATCTATCTTGGGCTTTAAATAGCCAACACCGCCCGCCACGAGACTTATTACAAGAACCTCACTTTCATACAAGGTTTGGCGATGATGCAAATATTGTAAGTTGCCATAAGATACCCAAAGGTAAGTTTTTATACGAACTTAATTTTTCACCCTATCATTATAGGAACTGGCGGAAACTGTTTAGTATTAATGACGGTCCATTTTCCGATCAAGCATTTACTCAAGAAGACATAGATTATCTACTTGCAAACAATGGTTATTTTTTAGTTACAATTTTATTTGAAGGATGGGCACACGATCAATTATTTGATGAAATGTCAAGGTTCTTTACACATTATAACATACCGTTAGACAGAGTAATTTATGTTACTAACTGTCATAATGTATCTAAGATATACAACAACTATTGTAATAAAAGAAATGTACAGACTAAACTTAATGTAGAACATTTTCCTACATTTAGATATGATAGAACAAATTTAGAAGAAGTAACAAAAAAATACGTTACAACAGAATACGTATGCGGTCCAAGAGAAAAAGACTTCTTATGTTTTCAAAGACGGTATAATGATCAACGACTTGCATTTTATATGGAAATGCATCGTAGTAATATGTTAGACAAGTTTTATATGAGCATGGATGCAACACAGCCAGAAAGTGGGCAATCATTTGAAAGCAACATAACACACCTATCAAATAGAAGACCAGAACTTAAAATTACACAAGAAGAAACAGTAGCGGCAAAACACAGTTTACCACTTATATTAGATACAACTAATTTTAGTTCTTATCCTATGGAAGAAACACAATTCAGCACCGAACATTACTACCAAAATTCACTTATAAATATTATTCAAGAAACTTATTTTTACAGTCCAGAAATACACTTGACTGAAAAAACATTTAAGCCTATTGCATTTAAACAACCTTTTATAATGATAGGTGCAAAAGGTTCTTTAAGACATCTTAAAGATTTAGGGTTTAAAACATTTAGTGACTTTTGGGACGAATCTTATGATAACCAAGAAGATAGTAAAAGAATGATAACTATCTTTAAACTAATTAATGAAATATCTAATTGGTCACAAGAGCAAAAAATACAATTAACAAAAGATGTAAAATCTATTCTTGATTATAATTGCAATCATTTTGATACAATGAAGCATCAAGAACTAGAACATTTTAAGGAGCAATATGGAAACTAAAAAGAAAATATTAGTATGTGGAGCAGGCGGCTTCATAGGACATCATCTAGTTAACACACTAGTTGAACAAGGGCATTATGTAATAGGTGCAGATATAAAACAACCTGCTTTTGAACCTACAAAGGCACAAGAATTTTTTCAAGTAGATTTACGTAACCCGGACTTTGTTTCTGGTTGTGTAAAAACTGACTTAGATGAAGTGTACCAACTTGCGGCAGATATGGGCGGAACAGGATATATTGGAATTGGTGATCATGATAGTGATATTATGCATAACAGTGCATTGATAAATTTAAATGTATTGCACGAAGCGACCAAAAAAGGCATAAAGAAAATACTTTATACAAGTAGTGCATGCATTTATCCTGAACGTAATCAGTTAGATCCTGACAATCCTTATTGTGAAGAGTCTAGTGCGTACCCAGCAGAGCCTGATACAGAGTACGGATGGGAAAAATTGTTTAGTGAAAGGCTGTATCTAACACATAAGAAAAACTATAACATTGATGCAAAAGTTGTAAGACTACATAATATATTTGGTCCACTTGGAAGCTGGGAAGATGGTAAAGAGAAAGCACCTGCGGCACTATGTCGTAAAGTTGCTGAAAGCGATGGTACTGTAGATATATGGGGACCAGGAAATCAAACTAGAAGTTTCTTGTATATAGAAGAATGTATTACAGGCTTACAAAAAATTATGGCAAGTAATATTGATCAACCAGTGAACCTTGGTAGCGAAAGAATGATTTCTATCAATGACCTAGCACAACTTATAGGACAAATTGCCGGTAAGAATACTTTAGAAATTAACAATGTAGATGGTCCAATTGGCGTGATGGGTAGAACTAGTCATAACAATCTTATTGAAGAATTACTTGGATGGCGCCCTAGTGAAGATTTAGAGTATGGACTTAAACATACCTATGCATGGATAAAGGATAAAGTTGATGAGCGTACACAGTAAAACAGGCAAGAAATGGTCACATGACTTAGCATTCAGCGATGTAGAAGACCTAAGTACAGTAGATCTTGAAAGTAAAGAAGTTGTATACTACCATCATCCTTATGATTCATTGATGGAAGGTGTGCCTTTGTTAAATGCATTAAATGAACCAAATTGGAATCATATAAAGCGTTTTAAAGATGTTCACTTAGTACATGAAAACGATAGTGAAACATTTAGTATTGACTTTGCAGAAGATCTAAAAAATACTTTAGTTGAATACAGTTTAGGATTCGATGACATTCAAGTTATTGTAATGGACGAAAATCACAAACAATTTTTACAATCATACCTTGCAAAATATGGTAGAGATTGTAATATTGTAGTTGATAATTATTTGTTAAAAGAAGTTACTATACCAGAATCTCATGAAGCAGAAATAACACATAAATTTAGTAGTCTTAGCCGTAATTACAGAGACTGGCGAGCAATGCTATATGTAAAACTACTTGATAGCGGTGTTCTACAAGAACATTTCAAATACAGTTTCTTTAACATATGGCCATACCAAAATCCTCCAAAGGTTTTTAAAGCAAAACAAATAGTAGAAGATTTAGAAAAGCGTTCTGTATCAACAAGCAAAGAAGCATATCGTTGGCTTAAAGAGTGTCCACATGAATTAGATGCAAATACTAGTGTGTTAAACAAATGGTCAAATGTAACATATGACGCAATATTATCAGCAGATTTTCATATTGCTATTGAGACACATTTTGATCAAACGTATTATACTAATCAAAATACATATGATAGAAATTATGCACCTACAAGTATTACAGAAAAGACATATAAATCTGTAGCATGTAAGAAACCATTTATTGCATTTAGTACGCCCCGTATGCTTGTAGACTTTAGGGCATTGGGTTTTAAAACTTTTAATCCGTATATAGATGAATCTTATGATGTAGAGACAGACAACAAAAAACGGATAAATATGATTGTAGACGAAATTACTCGCATTTGCAAT
>ERZ1047472.2885-NODE-2885-length-11737-cov-5.000856_pt1 | contig 11737 bp, 7 predicted proteins | sample MGYA00383095_ERZ1047472 | MGnify/ENA primary metagenome ERZ1047472 (study PRJEB29581, sample SAMEA5548365) | metagenome | biome: marine; feature: coastal; material: water | depth 1 m | study: Short-term variability in the microbial, nano- and picoplankton...
GTGAAGAATTTTTTTTTGGGCACTATTCTCTGCAATCCGAGGTGGCCGATAGACAGCCTTAACTTTTGGAACTAATTCGGACTCAATTTTTTTTACAATACTATGAGTGTCTGTAACGCTTGGCTTGGCGACGTAATCATTAGCACCAGCCACCAGAGCCTCCAGAGTCGCTTTTGCTCCACGTTCCGTAAGGCTTGAAAACATCACAACAGGTAACTTTGGATATTGTTTACGAAGATGCCGGAGGGTTTCAAGACCATCCATTACAGGCATCTCAATATCCAGCAGGACGACATCCACGCGTGTTTTTTCTAAAAAATCTAATGCCTTTTCACCGTTGGCAGCTGTCCCTGTAACTTCAATGCCAGGCAGGCCGCGAAGTGTTTTGGTGAGTATTCCACGAATGACTGCTGAGTCATCGACAAGTAGTAGTTGAATCGATTTTTTTGTTGAATTGTCATTTGGATGATCGTTCTTGGAAACGTTGGGTCGGGGCGGTGGGGTAAGTGATTTTTTGTTTTTTTGATCAGGCTTTGTGATAAGTCCGAGTGCATTGAGATGCTCAGTCAGCTCACTTGGTGTGAATGGCTTTGCAACAAAGTCGTTTGCACCAAGTCTCATCGCTGCTTCTACACTGGCTTCATTAGAGTCAGTTGAAATCATCACGACAGGGAGATTTCGAAATTGTGGGCTGCGACGAATTCGGCCAAGTAACTCAAAGCCATCCATTTCCGGCATGTGACGGTTGAGTGTGATAAGTGATGGACGCGGCATATGAGAAAGCCTGTCAAGAGCCTCGATTCCATTAGATGCCTCAACGCATTGAAATTGAAGGCCATTCAATACTTTCGTAAGAATGCTTCGCACAGGTTTGGAGTCATCGACTATAAGCGCATGCACAGTTTTTTCCAACATAGTAAAATTCTTATACTATACGGTGTTTACAATTTTTTCTTGGCAGATTTCGACTATATCAAATGTGTGTCTGCGATTACAGTTCGGAATTAAGTGAGTCAAACAGACAAAGGTTTGAACTGGGTCTATTCCTTGTACTCATCAACTAGTTGTTGAAGGCCTTGTGCCATGCGGGAAAGTTCTTGAGCAGACAGTTGAGTGTTGTTTGCACCTTCAGCTGTATTTTGTGCAGCACGTGCCACCTGTACGATGTTTTGCGCAATCTCGGTGGATCCCGTTGTTGCCTCTCCAATGTTTCTACTAATTTCACTCGTCGTTACAGACTGCTCTTCAACAGCAGTTGCAATCTTTGTTTGTAGTAGATCAATTTTTTCAATTACAGATGCAATTTCTCCAATGGCTGTGACGGCCCTCTCGGTATCAGTTTGCATAGCCTCAATTTTTGTTCCAATGTCTTCTGTAGCTTTCGCCGTTTCTCGAGCGAGCTCTTTGACTTCGTTAGCGACAACTGCAAATCCCTTGCCCATATCACCCGCCCTTGCAGCCTCGATCGTTGCATTGAGCGCTAACAAGTTTGTTTGTTCTGCAATGGTCGTAATTACTTTGATGACTTGACCAATCTGACTGCTCGAACGCCCTAATTCATCCATTGTGTTCGATGTTTTTTCAGCCATTCCAACCGACTGGCGGGCTACAGCCGCAGCATCCTGAGCACTATGAGCGATTTCATCGATGCTTGATACCAAATTTTCCACAGAAGATGATACAAGCTTAGTATTGCCACTAACTTGCTCAGCGGCAGCAGAAACAAGATTTGCTTGAGCAGTCGTCTCTTCCGCAGTTGCGCTCATCTGTTGACTTACGGTTGTTAATTCTTCAGAAGAACCAGCCAAAGCATGCGTGTTATCCATGATGCCGCCGACTAAAAGAGCTTGACGATGTGCCTCTCGAGAAAAGCGACGTGAAATGCTTATGGAAACTAAGAGAACACCAATTGTACTCACGATAAAGATTGTTACGGAAAATCTAAACAAAGTTTGAATTGGCTGGAGTACCTCGGCTTGGTCAATCTCAGAAATTAGTGCCCAGGTAATATCGTTACTGCTTCCTCGAGAGTCTTTGTGCACCGTTATCGGTTGCCAAGAGGAGAGAACATCAGAGCCACGATAATCCTTGATTAATCTAGTCCCAGATTCACCGTGCTCTAAGGCTGATTGAACAGCATAGGTGTCAACTCGTACTTTAGGATTGATAATAGTTGACTCGACGCCAAGAGTCTCTGGAAATCTTGATTGGCTTCTAAAAAGACCGTCAGCGGCAACTGCATATGTTTCACCAGTTTCGCCCATGCCTGTTGTCTCACTGATTATTTCAGTGATCTTATCAACAGGCAGTTGATAAATAACGGCACCTTTAAGTTCGCGGCCGCTGTAGATTGGGGCAGCGATAAATCCTGCTGGTAAATTGAAAGAAGGCAAGTAATTATCGAAATCAGCAAAGGCAATAGTATCACGGCGACCGCCAGCTATTGAATCCTGGAAAGTTCTCGCAAAATTCGTGCCAGAGAACGAGCCGGTTTTTAGTGAGGTGGCAAAATCGATTTCTTTATAGACCGAGTAAACAATATTTCCAGAATCGGCATCGACGAGAAAAAAGTCATAGATACCAAGTCGCTGTAAAAAATTTCGAAATATTGGATGATATAGAGCATGCGCTTTTGAATAGGAAGATCCATCGTCAGCATCATTTAAAATATCTTTCGAACCAAGAGGGCTTTCATTCTGACGGATGTAGAGATATTGAAGATATGCTGATACATCAGATAGATTTTCTAAAAAAGATGTAGTTGGTGGCTCGGAATCAGTTTGTTGAATGAATTTATTTGAAAATTCGCCGGTGTAAAATGTTGACAGACGTTTTCGGGCATCTTGAATAGAAGCTTCATTTAGGCTGTCGTCACTTTTAAGTTGCTCAAAGCCGGTAGTAAACGCCTCGAGGGCTTCGAGGGTCATTCTGTTTTCAGCAGTAATTTTGAGTTGTTCTTCCAGTGTTGAAAAATAATTACGGACTGCTTTTCCGGTAATGGAATTCACTGTTTGTAGTTTGAGTTGTGATTGGTTTTCAATCGCTTTTGCTGCTGAAGAATACGTTGCATATCCCATGCAACCTAAAGGCAAGAGAGAGACTGCAAGGAGTGACCAGAGTAATCGGTTGCTGAAAAAACTTGACGCTCGGAGCTTAAATGAATTTTCAGACGGTGCGGTAGTGGAGGTAGGACTTGGATCAAGAGCAGACATAGTAAGTACCGTGGATTTGGGTTTCTGGGAAAATGTAGTGTTAACCGACCGATAATGTTCTGGGTTTAATTTCAAGGAGGCGTTTAAGAATTTTCTCAGGTGATAGGAAATGAATGAGATGGCTTGCAGTTGGTAGAACGCCCGTGATGACGTCAAACAAGGTATTGGAACGCGGGGTAATTTGATGAGAGTCGTAAGCGGTAACGTCAAGTAATTGATCAACCAAAAAACAGTACCATTCATTTCTGATGTCGACGATAATGTTTATTTGTTGAACACTGGATGAGGCAGGCGAGAATTCTAGAAACGTGCGCAGGTCGATGGCTGGAACGATTCTTCCACGAAGGTTAAGAAGTCCAGAAATAGCAGGTGAAGCCAGCGGAACGTTGTTAATAACACCTTTTTGAAGCACTTCGATGACAAGATCTGAATCGAATGCAAAGCATTTGTCGGCTATGAGAAATGTACAGCAACGGCTTTGCTCTACTGCTTGTTCTGGTTTTCTGCCTGTGTCTGTATTCATGAGGGTTGTTTCCCGTCTAGCGACCGAATTGCAGCAGGAATATCGAGAATTTCTGTTGCGGTATTGCCCACAAGAAGCGTTCCCAAAAGGCAGTCTTCATGAATTGTTTCCTCAAGTGAACCATGGCCTGGTTCAACATCAATAATTTTCCGAACGGAAAGTGCCTTGTTGCCGAGCTCGTCGGGCAAGATTATCCCTACCAAATCAGAGTTTGTATCATTCTGAAGAGATGTTTTCGATGTGTGTAACATTTGGTCAGGGTCAATAAGTTGGGTGAGTTCACCATTGCGTTTCACGAAATGAATGTCACCAGCTGGATCCACTTCAGATTCAGGAAAGTTTTCAAGGCGTTGTACCTGATTGAGGGGTACAGCAACGCGTCGACCAAGGTGAGTTTCACAGACAAGGTATCGGGAATCTTCCTGTCTCATCTCCTTGAAGTCATTGTCTTTGCTTTGGGGGGCAACGGCACGGCGTGCGTGGGCAGGAATATCAGCTGCTATTGTGATTCCTCGAAGATCAAGAATAAGGACAACGCTACCGTCACCCATAACTGTCGCACCGGAATAAATTCCCATAGGTGCCAAGAGACTACTGATCGCTTTGACAACAATAAACCATAGCCCAGTCGTCTCAGTCGCATGACTATTCTGATCCTCGGATGTTGTCACCGCGTCTATGACTAGTCCGAATTCATGATTGTCAACTTTTACCACGACAACGGCACCAGTATGGGGCCGGTTTTTCCACTCACGGAGACCAAGCCATCTGTCCAGGTAGACTACTGGAATAAGTCGATTTCTTAATCGTAGAACAGGAGCACCCTCAAGCCCCTCGATCATATGGCTCTTTCCGTTTTCTCTCAGCCCCACCAGTTCTTGTATATATGATTGTGGAATTGCAAGCCGCTGGTTACCGCTTGAAACAATCAAGGCAGGAATAATTGCAAGAGTAAGTGGAATTCGTACTCGGACAACAGTGCCGACACCACTTTGACTACTAATGTCAATAGTTCCGCCGATAGATTCAATGTTTGTACGAACAACATCCATGCCAACGCCGCGTCCGGATATGTTCGTCACTGCATGAGCCGTTGAAAATCCGGGTTCAAAAATAAATTGAAATATCCGCTCTGCAGACATGTCGGCTGCCATAGCAGCCGTCACAAGCCCTTTTTCAACAGCCTTTTTGCGAACGGCATCGACTGAGATGCCGGCACCGTCATCCGATACCTCAATAGTGACCTGGCCACTTTCCTGAAAAGCACGCAAAGACAACTGCCCTGTAGATGGTTTTCCAACAGATGCTCTTATATCAGTCGGTTCGATTCCGTGATCCACAGCATTACGAATTAAATGAGTAAGGGGATCACGTATTTTTTCGATGAGCGTTCGATCGAGTTCGGTGTCAGCGCCGTCAACGTGAAGACTAACCTCTTTGTCACATGTTGCTGCGACATCACGAACAATTCTCGGAAACTTATTGAAGAGTTGATCGATTGGGGCCATCCGCGTCTTCATGGCCACTTCTTGGAGTTCACCAGTTACGTTGTGGATTCGGTTGACGGCATCTAGTAGCGCAGGTTCCACCGTGACAGTTGTTCGCAGTTGGTTTCGAGCCAAGACAAGTTCGCCTACAAGGTCGACTATCGTGTCGAGTAGTTGTACGTCTACCCGTATCGTGGCATCGAGCGTGTTTGTTGGACGAGCGTTTGCTTCACCTGATTCAGGCCCGGTATTTGGTGTGGAATCAGTTTCTGGTGTGGTATCAGGATTAAGTGTGGCATCAGGCCTATCATTTTCAATAAGTTCAGGGACGACTGATGATGTCGGATTTCTTTCATAAGCCGGTGTGGACTTCGGATTATTTCCGTGGTCAGATTGTTCAATGCTACCTGTGGTTGAGGAAGCAGATTCTTGCTTTCGGATTAAAGAATCAGTATTTGTCGTAACACAGGCTCCATCGAGCCGTTGGCATAGATCTGAAAAGCTGACATCACCCTCTTTGCCCGTAGACTCTATGGATGATAAGAATGTCCGTATTGCGTCAACAAGTTCGAGCAGGAGAGAGGCCAGAGTTTTATTAAAACAAACTTTTCCATCCCGAAGAAGACCAAGCAAATGTTCGCCATGGTGAGATAAGGTACTTAGTTTCGTAAAGCCAAAGAACCCGCAGGTGCCCTTAATAGTGTGAACTGTTCGAAAGATACTAGCTAAGCGATCTGAGTCGTGCGGCTGCTTTTCGAGCGCAACGAGATCCTGGTCGAGTTGGTCCAAGCTTTCAGACGCCTCGACAAGAAATTCCGATATGAATTCTTCGTTATCGGCCATGAAGTGAAACTACAGGTCTTACAGGCTCCATCTCAATGAGACAGAGTATCCCATTGACGCTTTCAACCGTACCTCACGAGGGCAAAAGGTCAACGTATTCAGCAAACTTTTTGTAATCTGCCAAAAGCGTGCTAATCAGTATTACCAGAACAATAGATAGTTCCGGTTGTTTCAGCTGGCGAACCAAGATGTTGAAGAGTGGGTAAACTTCGAAGCTTTTACGCGAAAGAGCAGAAGAGGCACCAAATTTAAAGTAGCCGTGCTTTCCGCAGTACTAATGTCAGCGTGAGGGTGATAATCGCTGATACAACCCAGAACATTTTATACCCGTGCACCCACGCTGTTTCTGGCATTATTTCAAAATTCATACCATAGACGCCGCAGAGAAAAGTAAGTGGCAGAAAAATGGTACTTACAACGGCGAGGCGATTCATTGTCATGTTAGTTCGATGAGTCATTACCGTGAGGGAGAAATTCATTGCACTTTCTAGAATTTCTCGATTTGCTGTTATGTCAGCAAGCAGACGTTCGAGTGTGCCAATCATGTTGCTGAGAAATTGTAGTGTTGCTTCACTGACTAGCGTTGTTTTTCTGGAGACTAATTCTTCCAGTACACGTCGGGCTGGTAGCACTCGCTTTCTCAACGCCAGAAGCCTGCCAGAGACATTTGCTAGTTTGGCCAGTGTTACTTCATCCGCAGATCGTCGAAGGGCGATGCGAGTTGACTCAACTTCTTCATCGAGAAAACCTTGTACGGATAAAAACTGTTCAATTTGTTTATCCCAGAACTCGTAGAGTAGAAAGCTTGGTGTTGCAGCATGTTGTTCAAAGTCTCGAATGTAGTCACGACGAACTGCATGAAGAACACCACATGAGCCATTTGAGAACGTAGCGAGAAGGCCCTCACAAATAACAATATCGAGCACTTCACTAATGATTTTATTCGAAGTGTCACAGGCTCCTACGAGCCGTATGTGTAAAGCATCATCTGTTCTGTGTAATGATGAAACGAGTTCATCACTTCCCTCGTTATATTCAGAGCTAAGAATTTTCTGGACCGGAGTTTTGTCTGCCAGGCATTCAGGCAACGATCGTTTCAGGTCGGTATAAAGTTGGTCTTGAAGTGTTGTGTCAATCCATGCAAATCGTCCATCAGCAATCGTAGACGCAACGTTATTAACCGTGATATCGCCATGCGATTTGTCGCGAAAGTCGAGAAACTCAGCATGTACGGAAGAATGGGATGGCATGGCGGTGTGGGGTATTTCTAATGAACGAGCAGTAATCATAGAAGCACTCTTTACCATGGGATTTAATCATATCAGGGATAGAAGTACCACGCCTAGGTTGCCTAGACCAAGTTCAATTTTTGTTTGAGTACACGGTAATAAAGTGTCTCGTTGAGAAGAATTGGTGTCCCATTGCCGGTGGATGGGGCTCTATGATCTTCCAGCCGAGACTTGAAAACCCTGGCACTGAGCGTTGTTCTCGAATTGGAATGTAAAAATACAGGCGACAACTATTAAACGTATGGCCACTTCTCGCGTATCGAGTCAATCTCACGATACACCTCATTTTCAGTCAACTAGATCTCAAAGTCTGCGAAACACAATTCCTCGTTTACATGACGAGAAATGGGCTGGTTATAATGCATTGATTCTATTGGTGAGCTTGATTGCTATTGGAATGCTCACAATCGGCGTCGTGGTGGAACTGACTCCATCGGCAAGATCATTACTGGCTTACGCCGATCTTATTGTCTGTATCGTATTTCTGGCTGATTTTATTGTCAGTTTGGTACGTGCCCCTAACCGTTGGCATTATTTTGTGACGTGGGGATGGATTGATCTTCTTTCATCAATACCGGTGTTTGATTCAATGCGATGGGGTCGAGCAGCTCGCGTAGTTCGAGTGCTACGAGTTATTCGTGGAATAAAGGCAACACGTTTTCTTGCCTCACTTATTTTTAAGAATCGTGCAAGAAATGCAGTACTTGCTGGAAGCTTTATCGCCGTTGTCGTAATTTTCTCATGTAGCTTCGCCATTCTGCAATTTGAGGGAGCCCGTGGAGGTAATATTACAACACCGGAAGACGCTATCTGGTGGTCAATCTGTACTGTAACCACAGTCGGTTATGGAGATCTCTATCCGACAAGTTGGGAAGGTAGGATAGTTGCTTTCGTCTTGATGGTTACGGGCGCGAGTTCATTTGGTGCTTTATCCGGTCTCATCGCTGGGCATTTCTTACAGCACGAAGATGATCATCAGGATGAATTGAGGGATCTTACGGCGGAAGTTGTATGTCTAAGAAAATTTTTAGAAGAGCATGGGCTCCCAAGCCCATCTGCACAGACGAAGATCGTGGAAGACCAACGTCAAGCGGCTTAACTATTCAATGCTTAGGGGGCGGTCTTGCTGCGCCAAGTCTCGTGGATTGTTTTCCAGCATGACTTTCATGAATACGCCCCAGAGCCGTATACAGATCTGGTTGGCGGGCGAGTCCAAGTAGAGAGTGTGCCGTGAGATAAGCAATCGATATTTCTAGGAGACAGTCGTATGCACCCGTTATTTCAACAGCCATAATGGTAGCCGTGAGTGGAGTGCGAAAAAGTGCTCCAATACTTGCCGCCATGCCAGCGACGAGGCAGACGGCGTGAAAGTCAGCATCGACACCGCCAACTATAGATGCATAACTTGTCGAAAAAATGTGTCCTGAGAGAACGCCAAATAATAATGCAGGGACAATGAGTCCACCGGGCGCACCAGTCGCATAACTAATGGCACTAAGAGGAATGCGAGAAGCCAAAATGAGAATCGCCGGGAGCAGCGGTAAAGAATTATGAATTGCGTCTTCAAAAATTTGATGACCAATACCAAGTACTTCAGGTTTAATAAGGAGAATGACTCCGAGTAGGCATCCCCACAGGCCTGTGACTAAAATTATTTTATTTGAAAAACCATGAAATTTGTGAAATCGTCTAGCAACAAAGAGTAGGAAATTTTGAAACACTAGGCAGACAATGCCAGTGCAAAGTCCAACAAGAGCAAACGTGGGTAACTCTTGCCATTCTCGAAAGCCATCAAGAGAAATTGGAAGTTCGAAAACAGGTCCATGAAAGAGACGACACACCCAATCAGCGATGGCACAAGCGAGAATGGTTTCGAAACAGTTGTGTGCATGAAAGGGCTGCTTGAGAAGCTCGAACGAAAAAACAACTCCTGACAAGGGAGCATTGAACGCAGCTGCCAAACCAGCTGCTGCACCAAGTTCAACGGCTCTTCTTCGATAGTACACCAGCCCAAGCCCAAACTGCCTGAGTACGATTGCCGACATCGCACCAATTTGAACACTCGGTCCTTCTCGGCCGAGTGGCATGCCAGAAGATAGAGCACAAAACCCGGCTAAAAATTTTACCCAGAGAATTCGTAGGGCTCGTCGTGCCCCCACTGTCCGGTGAGTCTTTATCACCGCTGCAATGCCACTACCCTCTGCTTCGGGTGCAAAAAATCGAACAAGCAAAACAGCCGTCGCCGCTAATATTCCACATATCACAACAACTCCGATTTGAGCGGTAATTCCATGAGCTGTTGCGAGTACGGCAAGTCTCGCCCTTGCTGCTTCAGCAAGATTCATCACGGCATGAAATCCGACAGCAGCAAGTCCAGCCGTAGCACCTATTACGATGGTACCGATTTGTTCCCGAAATGGTGGGACATCATTATCAGACGGTGGATAATACGTTGCCATTGAGACACGCTGAGCGAAGATTGATGTGTAACTACAATGATCCTAAGAATACAGAAAGGAAGAAAATTACGTAACTAAAACAGCAATATTCAGAATCATTCTGCTGGATATACTCGAGTTATGTACCAACGACTACTCCTTCTCTTAATCCCATTATCTTTTGTGCTTCATGCGATCGATGCTGACCCACGGATAGTTTTCGTGGCATCACTTTCAGCGATCGTACCATTAGTTGAGATCATGGGGATTGCAACTGAAAGGCTCTCGAAGCATCTTGGCTCTGTTGTTGGTGGTTTGCTGAACTCTACACTGAGTAATGCCCCAGAACTTATCATAGGCATAGTTGCATTACGGAACGGTCTCGGAAGGATTGTAAAGGCTTCGCTGACCGGTTCCATAATGGTTAATTTACTTGTTGGATTAGGCTGCGCTCTTGTGATAGGAACACTCAAGCACGGAGTTCATTTCTTCGACAGGCGTCAGTTTCGATCGTCAGGGTTAATGCTTGTCATGTGTGGTTTTTGTTTTATTGTTCCTGCAGTTTTTCGTATTGGAACGCCTCAAGGTACTCGAGATCTATCTCTTGAATTGGCAGCTATTTTGTTAGTGATCTACGTTGGAAACGTCTTGATTACACTCCTCGGTAGTCGGCATTATGCCGAAGACACCACGCCAATCGTGAATGAGGGCAAAGAATCATATTCAGCATCACGAAGCCTTGCTATTCTTGGTATCAGTGGTGCAATGCTAGCGTTTATCAGTGAATTCGCCACAGAATCACTCATTCCGGCAACTCGTGTTATGGGTTTTTCTGACACCTTCAGTGGGATCGTGCTTCTTGGTGGTGTGGGGGGAATCGGAGAAGTGCTTACTGCAGTTCGGTTTGCACGGCAGGGGAAGCAAGAGCTTGTTATGGCGGCAACTGTTGGATCCACAATACAGATGGTTCTTTTCGTAGCCCCCCTTTTAGTCTTCACAGGATTGTTTCTTGGTGAACAAATGAATTTATCATTTTCAATGTTCGAAGTCGTTTCTATTGTATTAAGCATCATTGTAGCAAGGGAGGTTATCAACGCGGGTAAAGCTACATGGATGGAAGGTTTCATACTTTTAGCAACCTACCTCATCCTTGCGATTGGCTTTTATCATCTTCCAGATGCAGTCATCGCGCGAGATAGAAATGCCGCAGAAGGTAGTGCGTTGCCGGCCTTAAAGGAAGGTATATAAAATCAACCTGACGGCTAATCAGAAGACAGCGTTAAAGCGTTTTCGATGAGACCTATATGAGAGTAAGCCTGCGGATGATTACCAAGAGTTCTTCGCAGAAGGGGATCATACTGTTCCGGTAGTAAGCCCTCGGGTCCAGCAAGTTCGATCATTGATTCGAATAAAGACTCTGCTTCGTCACGTCGGCCGGCTTTGCACAACGAATCAACTAGCCAACTGGCACAGATGAAAAAGCCACCCTCTCTTCCTGGCAAGCCGTCATCAGCAAGATATCGAAAGACGGTTGGTCCCATTCGAAGTCGTTTATCTATGGCATCGATTGTGGCCATAAATCTAGGGTCAGTACAATCGACAAGCCCCATCAGTCCAATCATGAGAGATGCAGCATCGAGGTCATCTCCACCGTATGCTGCTGTGTAGGCATTGGCTTGTTCATGCCAGGCTTTCTCAAGAATGTCATCTGCAATAGTCTGACGAAGCTGCTCCCATGCAGGCTTCTTTCGATCTAGGAATCGTTCAGAGATACGAATTCCACGGTCAACCGCGAGCCAGCACATCACTTTCGAGTGGACGTGATGTCGTCGCGGTTTGCGAATCTCCCAGATGCCATGATCGGGTTCATGCCAACGAGCCTCGACTGCCCCAACCATTGCTTCAACGAGTCGCCAGTGTTCACTCGATACAGGTGCCTCAGCTA